>MDTD01066766.1_pt1 | contig 174907 bp, 162 predicted proteins | sample 811221 | NCBI WGS metagenome assembly MDTD01 (sample SAMN05326646, study PRJNA326480) | marine metagenome | isolation source: seawater | place: Pacific Ocean: South West | collected 2011
CCATTTAGAGATCGAAGCATTGAAGAGAATTTAGCGCTTTTTGAGAAGATGAAGAATGGTGAAGTAGAGGAAGGCGCAATGACTTTAAGAGCTAAAATTGATATGGCTCACTCTAACATGCATATGCGAGATCCTTTGATGTATCGTATCATAAAGCAAGCTCACCACCGCACTGGTGATACTTGGGTTATTTATCCAATTTACGATTTTGCACATGGTGTAAGTGATGCAATTGAAGGGATTACGCATTCAGTTTGTACACTTGAATTCGAAGTCCACCGTCCGTTATATGAATGGTTTAATAACAAAATTGACACACCCGCCAAGCCACAACAAATTGAGATGGCACGTTTAAATATTTCTAACTCGATTACTAGTAAAAGTAAGATTAAGAGATTAATAGAAGGAGGTGTTGTAGCTGGATGGGATGATCCAAGATTAACAACTCTTGCTGGAATTAGAAGAAGAGGGATTCCTGCTCAAGCAATACGTGATTTGGCTGAAGGTGTTGGTATTTCAAAAAGAAATTCAATTACTGAGATGAGTAGGTTAGAGTATTATACTCGTCAGGTATTAAATAAAACTGCTAATCGAGTAATGGCCGTATTGGATCCTTTAAAAGTGACCATTACCAACTTTGAAGAAGGTAAAGTAGAAATGTGTGTGGCTAAAAATAATCCTGAAGACGAATCGGCAGGAACAAGAGAAATGCCAATCAGTCGAACTTTATACATTGAAAGAGCAGATTTTATGGAGGATGCTCCTAAAAAGTTCTTTCGCTTAACCAATGGAAAAGAAGTACGTTTTAAGCATGGATATTACATTACTTGTAACGAAGTGGTTAAAGATGCAGAAGGAAATATTACTGAACTTTTATGTACTTATGATCCAACCACAAAAGGAGGATGGAGTGATGATGGAAGAAAAATTAAAGGAACGATTCACTGGGTGAGCGCGGAGCATGCATTAAAAGCTAAGGTTAATCTTTACGAAGGATTGTTCAACTCCGAAAATCCAGAAGAAGGCGGAAGAGATTTTATGGAGGATATCAATCCAAATTCGTTGGAGGTTATTGAGGCCCTCGTTGAGCCATCAGTAAAAGATTTACTGCCAGGAACAACTGTTCAATTCGATAGAACAGGATATTTCTGTGTGGATAAGGATTCAACTCCAGAGAACATTGTGTTTAACAGAACGGTTACTTTAAAAGATAAGAAAAAGTAAATAAGTTTCTCGACTCCGCTCGGGATGACCATAGTTGTTACCTCGAGCGGAGCCGAGAGGAAATTTTATGTAATGAGTACAATTTGTTTAAATAACATGGAGGTATATGCTTACCATGGGGTTTTTGAAGTAGAGCAAAAAGTTGGTCAGTGGTATACGGTTAATCTCGAAATCGATGTTGACTTTTCAGAAGCGGCAATAAATGATGATTTAAAAGGAACTATTGATTATTCAAAGCTCAACGAGATCATTCGAAAGGAAATGACTGTTAAATCTAGGCTCATTGAACATGTAGCCCATAGGATTGCGAACTGCGTTTTAGAGACTTTCCCAAATATCGAAGGAGGAACACTTTCTATAGCCAAAAAGAATCCACCAGTTCAAGGTGAAATGGAAAGTGTTGAGGTGGTCATTGAGTTGTAAACGTTTTTAAATTATAAAGAAACAGCTTCAACTTCATTAACTTCAGGGAACATTCTTTTAAGTAATCCTTCTATGCCTTGCTTTAACGTAACTGTTGATGAAGGACAGCCAGAGCAGGCTCCTCGTAAGGCAACTTTCACAATTCCATCTTTAAATTCAACAAAATCAATGGAGCCTCCATCGTTTTCAACGGCTGGTCGAATGTATTCATTGAGGGCATCAATGATTTTTTCATCTAAATCATTCGTGGCAACATTAAATTTAACCTCGTCACCTTTCTTGTCCTTCAATTGCTCTTCTTTTATGGCATGAGGCTGAAGCGCGTCTTTTTTGATGATTTCTTTATCATTTCTCAAATAATCTGAAATGAAGTTTCGAGTTTCCATTACCACCATATCCCATTCAATCACATCATTTTTAGTAACCGCAATGAAATTATTTGAAATAAATACGTTTTCTACAAAGGGAAAATTTAGAACAGCTTCAGCCAATGGGGATCCTGATGCGTCATCACTGCTTGAAAAATCAAGTGGAGCTCCTGGGTTGAGTACTTTGTTTGTAACAAACTTCATCACTTCAGGATTTGGAGTCATTTCGGCGTAAACTGTTATGGGAACTTGGCGTGCTGACATAATTTTCAATTAAATTAAGGTTGTTTAGTTGACACCACAACCCTACAGATTATAAAAAACGGGAGAGAAATAATAGTACAAAGGAGAAAAGTTGTTCCCCTTGTACCTACTTAATGGTTTTTAAAAGTCAACAGAGCCATTACTTAGATTGTAAAATGCACTCACAATTTCCAACCCTTCATTCGCTACTGCATTGGTTATTATAGACGATCGTTCTTGTAAATTTTCTGCTGTAATTTTTGCATTTGTTTTTACCACAGTATTGACATCATTTGAATTTGCCGCAGCGATTGCAGGTTTAATTTCAGCCAATAAATGATCGAGGCTTTCACTTCCTCCTCCGTTATCAATTGCTGCTCCAACAGCTCCACAACTCTCATGCCCCATAACTACAATTAATTTGGTGCCAAGATGAGCAACAGCATACTCAATGGAAGCTATTGTTGATTTGTTTGCTACATTTCCTGCAACTCTTATAACAAAAAGCTCTCCTAATCCTGTATCGAATGCGATTTCAGGAACGACTCTGGAATCTGCACAACTTAATATAATAGCCCATGGTGATTGTCCTGCAGTTAAACTTTCTACTCGAGTGGCATCTTGATTATTTCTCTGCGGCGTTCCATTTAAGAAACGGACATTTCCATTTTTTAATTCTGATAAAGCAGCTTGTGCATTCATAATTTTTTGTTTTAATTAAAAATAAAAAGGTTCTTTTAAATGAACAGTATTTATTTCATTGAATTCAATTATTTTATTATAGTTTGTAGGAAAAACCTAGGCTTAAAATTTCTTTAAATTGAATTCTTGGACCATTTACTTCATTAATTCCGTCTCCATCATTATCTTTTGTGAGAAAGATATCATCGTCATAAATTAAGTTCGTATTCATTGTTACAGTAATGTATTTATTTACTTTCATTAAAATTAAGAGATCCCAATTGATATCAATGTTTTCTGGATTAGCCAAATAATTTGAAAAAAGACCAAGCGTGGTAGTAAGTTTTACGTTTTTCATAATTTCTTTTTGAAAATTACCTCTTAAATAACCACCTAATTCCTGACGAATTTTTTTATCCGGCGTTACCCCAAAAGCGCCTTCAGAAGATAGAGAGTCATCCATTACAAAGGTTACTTTTGTTGTAACAGGTGAAATAAATACCCCAAAGGTTTCTTTGCTTTTGTAATTTAAACCTGCTGCCCCTAATAAATATCCCGGTGCTAAAAATGTTGAGATTTTCACGGAGTCGTTAGGGTAATTAAAACCATCTGCAAACTGGGTTCTAAAATTAACAAGCCCCGCGTAAAACCAGGTGTCAGAAATCTTTCTTCCATACTTTGAGGTGAATTCAATATTGTCATCTGTTTTTTGAACATTCATTTCGTTTTGCTTCTGAATCCCGTAACCAAGATTTAACGTGTTTTCCCAAGCGTCTTTTTTGTTGAGATAATTGAGGTGGAAATTAGCTATACCGTTACCGGAAATAGAGCTGTTTCCACCCGCTGCCCAATTCGACAGTGTTGTTTGACTGAATCCTAAATTAAATAGTGCGCCTTTACTCCATGACTTCACACTATCCGATTTTGCCGTTTTAAGAGAAGCTTCTGCATCGGTAATTTGGGCCATTAAACTAGTATGGAAAGTCAGGAAGGCCAAAAAGATCAGTTTTTTCATAGTTTATTCTGTATTTAGCGTATAGAAAAGGGGCATTAAAGGTCTTTAGAAACATGGATGTCCATTTGAGGATAAGGAATATTTAAGCCTTCTTTTCCAAATGTTTTATAAACATTTTCGTTCATTGAAAAATATACTCCCCAATAATCAGATGCATTTACCCAAACGCGCACGGTAAAGTTTACTGAACTATCGGCAAGTTCACTTACTGCAATAAAGGGTTCAGGATCATTTTTTATGCGTTGATCATTGTCGATAAGTTGCTGTAAAACGCTTTTTGCTTTGTCTATGTCGTCTCCATATCCAATACCAAAAGTCCAGTCCACTCTCCGTGTGGTTTCTTTTGAAAAGTTTACTAAGGAACTTGTTGAAAGTCCCCCGTTTGGGATAATAATATGTTTGTTATCAGGGGTTTTTAAAATGGTATTGAAGATTTGAATTTCATAAACAGTACCTGTATATCCTTGTGATGTAATCACATCTCCAACCTTAAAAGGTTTGAAAATTAAAATCATAACTCCCCCGGCAAAATTTTGAAGTGTTCCACTGAGGGCCATACCAACGGCTAAACCTGCGGCTCCCAGAATGGCAACAAAAGAGGTCATTTCGATTCCTAGCATACTAAGAACACTTACTACAAGCAGTGTTTTTAGCGCAATGTTTAATAAACTTCTTAAAAAGGGTTGTAGGGAGTCGTCAACATTCCTGGCTTTCATAAGTTTCGCCAGTCCATTGGTTATGACTCGAATAAACCATAATCCTATAATGAGTGCAACGATCGCACCCGCGAATTTATAGCTAAATTCTAATGCGTATTTCTTGATGGTTGAAATGATCTGCTCCATAATTTTTTTGGGAGCAAAAATAAAACAATGTCTTTTACCTCTAGAAGGGAAAAAGCGATAATTTCGAATTTTTCTAAAGGTAGGAGAAAATAACAGCGGGCAATTTGCCCGCTATTATATTATTTAGTTAAAACTATTTTTCCGGTTTCTTCTGCTCCTCCTTCATTGAAAAGAACAATTAAATTATCCTTTTCATTGGTAACATTCAATGAAAGATGTCCACTTTCCCCAAATGAAACATCCCATTTTCCGTTTTTAATGGTATACGTTCCTGTTCTTTTTCCTGCACCTTTGCTTTCAAGAGTTATTTTACCATCTTTCATAGAGATGGAAGCATCTTCAAAAATAGATACAATAGATTTAATCATCATTTGATTTTGAGGATTCAGTTCCGCGTTACCTTCCACATGCTCAAGAAATTTCCAATCCCCTTCCACATTTACTTTTAATTCTGGTTTTGGTTCACATGCTGCGAAAAGTAGAACAGCTGAAAACATCATAAAAAATACTTTTTTCATTCTCTTATTGTTTAATTGTTACATTGTTTGAATACAAACATATAAATTGGTTACAAAAAAGTCCCAACATTGTTGAGACTTTTAACACATTAAATCAAATTTTTTCTTAGTTAATGACAAACTTAACAGGAACCTGAAAGAAAACCGAAACAGCTTTGTCTAATTGTTTTCCTGGAATCATATCAGGAAGTTTTCTTACTGCTGCAATTGCTGCTTCATCTAGAACTTTATTTACGCCTTTGATTACTTGTATATCTGCAATTGCGCCTTTTGTATTCACTGTAAATTTAATGTACACTGTCCCTTCATATCCCATCGATATAGCAATATCAGGAACAATTACATTTTTTTTGATTTCACGATCAATTTTTTGCTTTGTGCACATGGTTCTTTGCATGTTATTTCCATCTGAACAATCTTCGTAATGAGGCATGTCACTGGCAAATGCTACTGGAGCAGGTTCCAGTTCCTCTTCCTCCTCTTCAGCAGGCCCTTCTTCAATTTCCATATCCTCTTCATCTTCGTCATCAAATTCCTCTTCAGGCACTTCTTCATCGTCCTCAACAATCTCAAGCTCAGGCTCTTTTGGTGGAGCAGCAGGTGGTGGCGGCGGCGGTGGTGGCGGCGGCGTTGCAGGTGGTGGAATGAGAGGAGGCAAATCCTCTTGATCGTCGTCAATACTTACTTTAAAGTCATAAGAAACTTTATCATACGTTTTAAGAGAAAATGCAAGGAAAACAGTACCGATAATTGCGGTAAGTCCAATTCCTAGGAAAACACCTCGGATTTTATCTAGGTTTACGTTATCATTTTTTCTTTTCTCCATGGTATTCTTTTGATGCTTAACGAAAAATACTTTTCAAAATTACGAATGTATCTGCATTAAATCATTGTCAAAACAAATTTATAAAGTAAAATTCACATTTACTTAACAAATAAAAGAGGTTTATCCATTATAATTAAGTAGGTTTTCGTGATCATTTATTAATTTTGAATTTCTTGAACTTTAAATGAAAATTCGTTTAAAAATACTTTTTTTTACTTTCCTTTTGTTTTTTCTACAAACGGGTTTTCTTCATGAATCGCCTTCACCAATAACAAAAGTACAAGTGGCATTAGTATTGGATTTTTCAAAAAGCGCTGAGAAAACTCTAGAGGCATTATCTAAAAATTATTGGGAAATATTTAATGATTTTCATGCGGATCTTCCTAATGTTCGATTAGAGGTTGCCCTTGTGGGGTATTCAAAACAATCTTTTGGAAAAAAGAGCCATTACGTGAAACTTATTTCAAATTTTAATGATGCCCCCGATCATGCCTTTGAATTTTTGGCAACAACTGAAATTGGAAGTAGTGTGTCTGAAAATCATGTTGGTGAGGCTCTGCAATTGGCTATGTCGAAATTAAAATGGGACAAAACGTCCAATGTGAAAAAGCAAATAATTACGATTGGTAATGGCCCTATTAATGGGAGTTATGCATTGGCCAAAAAGGTTATCAAGAAAGCCAATAATAAAAATATTCAGTTGAATTGTTTGTATGTGACATACAAAAAAGATGATAAAAATCATGGATATTGGTTGAAATTGGCAGAAATGTCTGGAGGAGTGCTTAAGAACATGGTTCCAAATTACCTTAACGGGTCAGGTTCTGATTTTCTAACAGCAGTAAACGACCGTAAAATTATTGAAGAGAATCTGTATATTAAAGAATCTTATGTGCCTTTTGGAGACATTGGAATTTATCAAATGGCCAACTTAAGGTTAATAGAAGAAAGGTGTGAGGAGTTAGGTGATCGTACATTGGCAAGCCGCATCGAGTTTAAATGTTCCCCGTATTATCAGGGAAAACAAAACAATTGGGATTTAGTAGAACGATGTGTGCTTTTGGATGAGATTGGAGAGCCACTTCGAGCAAAAGGTGTTCCGGCAGAGATGAGTGAGTTAACGGATGTGGAATTGGAAACTGCGCTCACGGTAAAGTGGATTGAACGTAATGGGAGTGCTTCAATAGTAAAATCCCTTGCGAAAGCTAATCGTAAAACACTATCAGAATTTCCAAAGCAACCGCTTTATAAAAATGATTTAGGAAAAACTATATTAGCGGTCATTAAAAAGAGTGGAGTTCAATTACATTGATATAGTTATTTTAGTTCCTGTCCTTTATGGCTTATATAAAGGGTTTACAAAGGGTTTAATATTGAGTCTTGCGACACTTGCAGGACTTTTTCTTGGCATTTATGGAGGTGTTAAATTCTCGCACATCACATCTAATTATTTATTTGAGCAGTTTCAAATTGATATTCCTCTTGTTGCTTTTGGAGCCACCTTTATTATTATTATGACTTTGGTTTATCTATTGGGAACAGTTTTGAGTAAATTTGCAAGCGCTCTTTCTCTAGGGTTATTCAATAATTTGGCAGGAGCTCTGTTTGGAGGATTAAAATCGTTGGTTATTCTTTCAGTAATTTTATTGTTTTTTGAACAGATGAACGCGACTTTTCATGTTATTCCAAATGAAGTAACTGATCAATCAACTTTATATGTTTTTCTTCAGGATACTTCCAATATTATTTTTCCTTACCTGGAAGATTTCAAGAAAAATGCCGTTAAATAGCCAAAGGCATCTTTACTATTCAATACGATTGATATATCTTTGCATCAATTAATTTATCCATTCACGCAGAAATCTGCATTTAAATTATAATTATGGCTGAAGTAGCTACATTAAAAGGGTTATATGAAGAAGCAAAAGCTAAAAATTTAGCACTTGATATGACCAGAGGTAAACCAGGTACTGAGCAATTGGATTTGACGTTGCCTATGTTGGATTTGGTAACTTCCTCAGATTACAAAACCGTTGGAGGAGCAGATACAAGAAATTATGGTGGTATCGACGGAATTCCTGAAGCAAAAGAATTGTTTAAGGCGTTTTTAGAGGTTGATTCAATTGATGAGGTGGTTGTAGGAGGGAATTCCTCACTTACATTAATGCATGATACGATAGCGCGCTGTGTTTCTCATGGGAATTCTTCATCTTCCGAGCCTTGGGGCAAGCTTGCTAAGGTCAAATTCATTTGTCCATCACCAGGGTACGATCGTCACTTTGCTATTTGCGAGCATTTTGGGATTGAAATGATTACGGTTGAAAACAAGAATAATGATTTAGATATTGAAAAAATAGAAGAGCTTGTATCCAATGACGAATCAATTAAAGGAATATGGGTAGTTCCTAAATATGGAAACCCAACGGGTACGTCAGTAGCGAACACAATTGTAGACCGATTGGCAAATATGTCCACGGCTGCCTCTGATTTTAGAATATTTTGGGATAACGCTTACACCGTTCACCATTTATCTGATCATGTTGATGAAATTAAAAATATATTTTCAGCGTGTAAAGCAGCAGGTAATGATGATCGAGTATTCATTCTTGGTTCCACCTCGAAAATAACATTTGCCGGAGCTGGAGTTGCAGCGATTGGAGGTTCAGTCTCGAATATGAATTGGTTGAGAAGTCACTTATCTATAAGCACAATTGGTCCGGATAAAATTAATCAGTTGAGACATACTCGATTTTTTGGGAATTTTGACGGTTTAAAAGAGCACATGAAAAAGCATGGTGCTTTAATAAAACCAAAATTTGAAGTTGTTACATCTATTTTGGAAGAAAAGTTAGGAGGAAGAGGGTTGGCTACTTGGACTAATCCAAAAGGTGGATATTTTATTTCTTTAGACACCAATGAGGGATGTGCGAAAAGAGTGGTTGAGTTGGCCGCTCAAGTAGGGGTTAAATTAACAGCCGCAGGTGCAACATTCCCATACAAGAATGATCCAAAGGATACCAATATCCGTTTAGCACCCACATTGCCTTCGATCGATGAAATTAAACAAGCGATGGAAATTGTTTGTTTGTGTATTGAATTGGCCGATGCAGAGAAAAATGCATAGAAAAGAATACGTTTAAAACCCTGCTCTTGCAGGGTTTTTTTCTTTATAAAAATCGATGTTGCTTCAAATAAATTTTCATGATTTTTAAATCATTACATTTGTTTGTCAGTCGAGTTATGGTATGTTTTTGAGGATCCACTTATTTTATATTTTTCTTTTTGGAGTTATTGGAAGCTTAAGTGCTCAGAAAACCATATCAACTGCATCTATTCCATTTTCTATTTCATATTATGGCGATTTATTCGTTAACCCTGGCTTTAAAATAAGCGCAGATTTAAAAGTATATGAATTTTCAAAATCGAAAACCAAAAGAAGTGGAAAAGTAAAAGCGATAACAAAATCGTTAATCGCAACGCCTAATTTATCAAATTATTGGCATGTACGATCTCACACGGGGTTGCAGGCAGGAATTGATATCTTGTGGAGAAAAAGCAATGGAAAAGGTTGGTATAGTGAAATGGGATTTGGAATGGGGTATTTTAGTCGAAATAACTGGGGAGATACATGGGAGGTAGAAGAGGGTGAGACAAAAAATTTGAATGCTGCTCGTAGAGGGTATAGTGTGCAAACTGTATCCTTCTCGAAGGGCAAGGAAATAACTCTGGAGCGCGGTTTAACTCTTTCGCCTTTTGTGAGATGGAATACAAACTTCTTAAATAGCTACAACAGTTTTTCAATTCCTACAGCATCTTTTGAATTGGGTGTTCGGTTTATACCTGCTTTCAGTCCGAAAATAAAATACCGATTGATCAACAAACAATCTTTATCGAAAAATGAGTAAATGGAATCTCTTAATAATACTTTCTGTATTACTCTTTTCCTGTAGGAATAATCAGGATGTATCTAAACTTGATGAAACAATCTATGTAAGGTCCCAAGGCAGTGACATGCCTGTTCATATTCATGGTAATTTAAACAGTAAGGTTCTTCTTCTAATGGTTCACGGTGGTCCGGGAGGGAGTGGATTGGATTATAGAGCTGGAAAATATACGGTTCCATTGGAACAGCGTTTTGCAGTCGCTTATTGGGATCAAAGAGGTCAAGGTATGAGTCATGGTAAATACAACTCAGAGGCAATGACATTGGATCAAATGTGTAAGGATCTAGATGCGGTGATTCAGGTGTTACAAGCAAAGTATGGGGACTCTATTAAAACGGTTGTGTTAGGACATTCATGGGGCGGAATGTTAACAGCTAATTATATGATCAATGAGAATAATCAAAAAAAGATTAGTGGTTGGATTGAGGCAAATGGAGCCCATGACATCCCTCAGTTAAATAAAGATGCGATACAAATGTTTAAGGAGGTTGCAGATGAACAAATCAACGAAGGGAATAATGTTTCGAATTGGAAGGATGTTTTAACATGGGCCCAAGCGATTGATACCAATAATATAACAGCAGATATTTCATATGAAATAAATTTAAAGGCCTATCAAGCAGAGGAATGGCTAATTGATGATGGAGTAATGGCTTATCCAGAGCCTGGCGGAAATAAGGTTCCTTTTTTAGCTGGCCCTGTTAATCCGTTGGTTTCTTTTTTAAGTGGGAATTTGACTAATTCGCTCTTGTTGGATGAAATTGAGCGCACTGCATTAACAAAAGAGTTGCATAAGGTCACTGTACCAACCTTGATTTTATGGGGTAAATACGATTTTGTAGTTCCTCCGTCTCTCGGTTGGGATACCTATCATTCAATAAGTTCTACTGATAAAGAAATTGTACTATTTGAACAATCTGGACATTCTCCCATGTCCAATGAGTGGGAGGCATTTTCAGAAGCAATCATTTCATTTATTGAAAAACTTGAGTAGAATACAACAAGTCCACTTTTTCAATAAATTAGTGGTATGTGGATAGTAGGTATAATATCTATAGTGCTTGTAGGAGGAGGATCACTCTTGCTTCGATCACCTTCATTTGGAAAAAACCCAAACAAAAAAGCCATAGAAGCATTTCAATCGGCTGACAATTATAACGTGGCTGAACGACAGTTCAAGAATTCGATACCAACAAAAACAACATTTACTTTTTCTGATTTTCGAAAAACGACGAAAAAATATATCACAAAAAATGATAGTATTCCTAGGACTCCAGATATTGAAATCCCGATTGATACGAATGAATGGGTTCAAAACGACTCTACATTATGGTTATCTTGGTTAGGTCATAGCTCTCAATTTGTGAATATTGAAGGCGTTAAGGTTTTAATAGATCCTGTATTCAGTATGCGATGCTCTCCGTTTCAATGGGCGGGAAGTAAGCGTTTTCACCCCGTCCCTCATGATACATCAACTTTTTCAGAGATTGACGCTGTGGTGATTTCTCATGATCACTATGACCATTTAGACACCAGAACAATAAAGTTACTTGCGCATGGAGTACAACGATTTATTGTTCCCTTAGGTGTTGGAAGTCATCTTGAAAAGTGGGGTGTTGATTCAACAAAAATTAGGGAACTTAATTGGTGGGAAAGTGCAGATTTCAAGCACATTACTTTTCATTGTACACCTGCACGACATTTTTCAGGAAGGAGATTATCCCATCAAAATCAAACTCTTTGGTCATCCTGGGCCATTACAGGAAATACACATAAGTTGTTTTATAGTGGTGACACGGGGTATTTTGAGGAATTCAAAACGATTGGAGAAAAGTTAGGTCCATTTGATATAGCAGTAATACAAATTGGTGCATATGATTCATTGTGGGCTGACATTCATATGTTTCCAAACGAGGCGATACAAACATTTAAGGATGTTAAAGCCAAGAAACTTCTTCCAGTACATTGGGGTACGTTCAATTTGGCATTACACAATTGGAAAGAACCTGCATCGTGGCTCAAGCAAATTGCTAATCGTGAAAACATACCTGTGATATTTCCCAAATTAAATGAGCAAGTGTTTACTACTGTACCTATTGAGGCAAATAAGAAAGAGTGGTTTGAATAAAATTGGATATCTTGCAGCCAATGACATTTGAAGAATTAAATCTAGCCCCTCAAATTATTGAAGCAATAAGTTATATGGGGTTTGAAACAGCCTCGCCTATTCAAGAGAAAGCAATTCCTGTTGCAATAGAAGGAAAAGATGTACTAGCTGTTGCTCAGACTGGTACAGGAAAAACGGCCGCTTTTACACTACCTATTTTGCACAATATCCTGCAAAATAAGATAAAAGGAACGAGTACTTTAATAATCACACCCACACGTGAGATTGCCCTTCAAATCGATCGGCAAATTCAGGGGTTTTCTTATTTTTTGGGGATTCATTCTTTGGCCATTTATGGTGGGGGCGATGCAGATGAATGGGAACAACAGAAAAAAGCATTAAGAGATGGTGTTGAGGTGATCGTAGCTACACCGGGTAAACTGCTTTCGCATCTCAACATGGATTATGCAAAAACCGATAAGATTCAACATTTAATATTAGATGAAGCCGATCGAATGTTGGATATGGGGTTTTTAGATGATATAAAACGGATTATTTCGAAAATTCCTAAAAAGCGTCAAACCTTAATGTTTAGTGCTACAATGCCTCCAAAAATTGAAGCGTTGGCAAAGCAAATTCTTCAGGATCCAGCGCAAATTAGTATTGCGATATCCAAGCCAGCAGAGAGGGTTTTTCAAGGTGTTTACTTAACCTACGATAATCAAAAAACGCCTTTGATTAATCACTTGATTGAAGATCAAAAAGATTACACAAGCATTATTGTCTTTACTTCTACAAAAAAGAAGGTGGGTGATATCGTGCGAGGGTTGAGAAATTCAAAGTATAGAGTAGAAGCGATTTCCTCAGATTTTGAGCAGAGCAAACGAGAAGAAATTATGCGTGAGTTCAGGGCAAATAAAATTAGAGTTCTTGTGGCTACAGATGTTATTAGCAGAGGGGTGGATATTCCAGAAATTGACTTGGTATTTAATTATGATGCGCCAGGAAATGCAGAAGAATATGTTCATCGAATTGGAAGAACGGGTAGAGCAGGAGCAGAAGGGGTTGCATTAACATTGATCAATGAGGCTGATATGGAGAAATTTGATGCCATTGAGAAATTAATAGAAAAAAAGGTTTACCGGGCTCCAATGCCAAAATTTTTAGGTGATGGCCCAGAATGGAGGGTTCGTAATAAGAAAAACGGTAAAGGGAAATTTTCAAGAAAAAATAATTCTCCAAAAAAATAAAATAGCTCTGTGGATTTCTGATGTAAAAAATTATTTACATTTTATTTTATCAACTCTTCGTTGGTGTCTACCTCCTTCAAAGTCAGTATGAATAAATGCATCCACAATGGCTAATCCAACATCTTGGGGAATATATCTGGCAGGAACTGCCAATATGTTTGCATCATTATGTAGACGAGTCATTTCCGCTAAACCAGGCTCCCAACAAAGTCCAGATCTAATGCCTTGATATTTGTTGGCGACCATATTCACTCCATTACCACTTCCACAAATAACAATGCCAAAGGTATACTCTCCAGCCTCAACCGCTTGGGCAAGTGGGTGAACATAATCTGGATAATCACAGCTATCATTGGTAAAAGGACCAAAATCTTTCACGTCATGACCTTCGTGTTTGAGCTTCTCAATTACTTTTACTTTTAAGTCGAAACCTGCGTGGTCTCCTCCAATGGCAATTTTCATATGAGGTAATGTTGTTTGCTGTAAAAGTAACTATTTTAGTGGTGTCGTGATTCTAAAAAAACAATTTATTATCATCTGGTTTTTGATGAGTATTTTATTCAGTGCTTTACCACTGTTGAGTATAGATTCATGGTCTATTCCTTTGCTTATTATTGTTGCCTTTGTTGGGGGAGGTATTCTTCTACAATATACCTTTCGAAAACAACTTCCAGACGAATTGCAAAATATGGGTAAAATAGAAAATAGTCATATTTTTCAGTTAAATAGAGAAATTAGGTATTCGATTTTTACGGGACTTATTCAGGGCGGAACAATACATGTTTTGAGCTATATTTTGATGAAGACTTCCTATGATTTAAGAATGGTAAAGATGTATGGTTGGATTTTTGGATTTAGCCAACCGTTTTTACTCAATTTTGGATACTATCTTTTATACCTTAACCAACAAAATGAATATTTGAAAAAAGAAACACAGAGTTTTCAGCAATTATCCAAGGTAACAGAAAAAAAAACATTACAAGACTTAGTGAGCCCACACTTTTTATTTAATTCGCTCAACACTGTGGCCAGTATAACCTTAGATGAACCTAAAAAGGCAGTTGAGTTTGTAAAAAAGTTATCGGATCTTTATGATTTCATATTACAAAATAATGAAAATCAACTCATTGAGTTGAAGGAAGAGGTTGAGATTGTAGAAAAGTATTGTTTTCTAATTCAAACGAGATTTGGCGAAAACTTTCAAATGGAATTGAATATTCCGGCTCGCTATTACCATTCTTTAATTCCTCCTCTTGCCCTTCAGAATTTAGTTGAAAATGCGGCGAAGCATAATGCCGTAACAAAAAAAAGACCTTTGAGATTAACCATTGGAGTCCACCGAGATTTTATAACGATTGTGAATAATATTAATCCTAAAAATACTTTTCAAAATGAATCCACCAATTTAGGATTGAACTATGTAAGGACTCAATTTGAACAATTTACCAATAAAAAAATAAGTATTGAAAAATCGGATAATCAGTTCAAGGTACATATTCCGATAATTTATCCAGGGGATATTTAAAAAAACAAGCATAATATTTTGTTTATTTGTTGTGAAGGAAACGATTATGAATATTCTAATCATTGAAGACGAGATTCCAGCGGCAAAACGTTTAAAGGAGTTAATTTTAGAATGTAGGCCTGAGGCTATAATTTTAGAGGTTATTGATACAGTTGAAGATGCAGTAGAGTGGTTTGGAGAACATCAGGAGCCAGATTTAGTAATTTCTGATATACAATTAGCGGATGGGGTGAGTTTTGAGATTTTTGAGCAAATAGATATTGAATGCCCAATCGTTTTTGCAACGGCTTACGATCAATATGCGATAAAAGCTTTTGAATTGAACAGTATTGATTATTTACTAAAACCCTTCAGTAAGGAAACGTTGATGAAGAGTTTTGAAAAGTTCGATAAAAGAAATTTCACTAAATCACCTTCACAAGAAATAGATTTTACGTCCTTAAAGCAACCTCATGCTAGTGGGAATTTGTACAAGCAACGTTTTCTGATCTCTAAAGCTGATGCCTTTATTCCGCTTTCTGCAAATGATATTGCCTACATCTTTACAGAGGATAAGGCGGTGATCATTAAAACAAAAGAAGGAAGTAATTATTTTATAAATCATTCTTTAGATGAGTTGGAAACCCAACTTGATCCAAAGCAATTTTTTCGCTTAAATCGACAATTTATTACCAGTGTTTCAGCGATTTCAAAAATTGCTCAATATTTTAATGGAAAACTAAAAATAGAATTGGAGCCAAAACAAGAGGGTGAGGTTATCGTTTCAAGGGCAAAGACTCCTGTTTTTAAGAATTGGTTAGAGCAATAGTTGCCTGCTCTAAAATATCGTTGTAGATTTGTTTAATAAAAAGCGATAAACATTGAACAAAATATCTACTGTATTCTCCATAAAAGATTTAGAGCGGTATTCTGGTATTAAAGCACATACTATACGAATATGGGAGAAACGTTATGGAATGTTGTCTCCGAATCGATCGGATTCTAATATACGTTCCTACAGTATTGAAAATTTACAAAAATTATTGAACGTTACCTTTCTGTACAACGCTGGCGTAAAGATTTCAAAAATTGCCTCTCTTTCTTTAGATGAAATTCAATCGATGGTGAATGAGCTAACCGTTAAAAAAGGAGACAAAGACCATTTTTTGGACGAGTTAAAAATTGCCATGTTGGGGTATGACCAATTTAAATTTGAGTCAATTTTTAACAAGATGAGTTCAGAGCTTTCATTCAGATCGATTTTTTTGGACGTATTTATACCCTTGCTTGAATATATTGGATTTCACTGGCAAACGAATAGTTTAACACCTGCGCATGAGCATTTCATCTCTAGTTTAATTTATCAAAAGCTATTACTAAATATTGAACGCGTCAAACAAGTTCACTCGAATCTTTCTGAGGTGTATGTATTGTTTTTGCCCGATGAAGAAATACATGATTTGGGGTTGCTGTATATTGCGTACGAACTTGCGCTTGATGGAAAGCAGATAGTATATTTAGGAACGAGTGTACCCATTCATAGTTTAACGAGCGTTTTGGAATGTTATCCAAACGCTAAATTTGTGTCTTATTTTACTGTTTATCCTGCAGAGAAAGATGTAAATGATTATCTTAAAACTATTGAGGAACAAGTTTTGTTTAAGCACAAATCCGAATTTTTTGTTTTTGGTCGAATTGCTCGAGTAGCTGAAAATAAGAATTCAAGGATAAAACTGTTTAATAATACTGAAGAAGGGTTAAACAAATTGAGGTAAAAATTTGCATTTTTGTTTAACGTTTATTTTATTTGTTGTAACAAATGAAAAAAGTCAATATCATAGGATCAGGGTTTTCATCCCTCTCAGCAGCTTGCTACCTAGCCAAGGAAGGTCATAAGGTAACTGTTTACGAAAAGAATTATCAACTAGGAGGGCGTGCTCGAACACTTCACCATAAAGGATTTGTTTTTGATATGGGTCCAAGTTGGTATTGGATGCCAGATGTCTTTGAGCAGTTTTTTCAAGATTTTAATAAAAAACCTAGTGATTATTATGACTTGGTTAAACTTGATCCTGCATATAAAGTATTTTTTGATGATTTTAATGGGATTGAAATACCTGGAACGTTCGAAGAATTTCTTGCTGTGTTTGAACAAGAGGAAAAGGGAAGTGCGGAAAAACTTAAAAAATTCATGGCAGATGCAGGGTACAATTACCGCGTGGCCATTGACAAAATTGTGCACAAGCCCGGAAATAGTCCTTTGGAACTCATTACACCAGAAACGATATCAAAAATCAATCAATTTTTTACCACGATTAGTGGTAAAATTAGAAAGAATTTTAAAAGTCAAAAACTCATTCAAATCTTAGAGTTTCCAGTATTATTTTTAGGTGCAAAACCAGAGGATACTCCCTTGTTTTATAATTTTATGAATTATGCCGATTTTGTTTTGGGAACATGGTATCCCAAAGGAGGTATGGTTCAAATTGTGAATGCGATGGTTTCACTCGGTAAAGAATTAGGTGTTACTTATGAAACAAACGCAGATGTGAAAAAAATAGTGACCTCAAATGGTTGTGCTATTGGTATTCAAGTGGGTGACCGATTGGAGCTTTCCGATGTTGTTTTAAGTGGTGCAGATTATGCCCATACAGAACAGTTACTTAACGAAGAGGAACGACAATACTCTGAAAAATATTGGGACAAAAAAACCTTTGCTCCATCTTCTTTGCTTTTTTATGTTGGTTTTGATAAAAAGCTTATAAATGTATTTCATCACAATTTATTTTTTGACAAAAGCTTTGATAATCACGCATCGGAAATATATGACCACCCTCAATGGCCCGAAGCTCCTTTGTTTTATGCGAGTTTTCCGAGTCTAACAGATAGTTTGGTAGCTCCTGAAGGAAAAGAGTGTGGTTTTTTTCTAGTACCTTTAGCTCCGGATTTAACCTATGATGAGGATTTGATCGAGCGTTATTTTGACATGCTAATTGATCGTTTAGAAGAACAAACGCAACAAAAAATTAAAGCGCATGTCATGTTTAAAATACCGTTTTGCGTAGAAGATTTTAAAAAAGAATATAATTCCTATAAAGGAAATGCTTATGGAATGGCAAATACCCTAACTCAAACTGCATTTTTGCGTCCAGGTATTAAAAGTAAAAAGGTAAAGAATTTATTTTTTACCGGCCAGTTAACAGTTCCAGGACCAGGAGTGCCACCCGCGATTATTTCAGGAAAGATTGCCTCCCAACAAATTGAAAAATTCACAATAAAAATGCCTGCTTTATGATGGATTTATTTAACAAAGTAGCTCTTGAATGTAGCCAAAAAGTTACTCAAGGCTACAGCACTTCATTCTCTTCTGCTGTGAGTATGCTTGCTCCTTCAATAAGACCTGCTATTCATTCAATTTATGGTTTTGTGCGTTTTGCCGATGAAATTGTAGACACTTTTCATGACAAAGACAAAAAGTTGTTGTTGGATAAATTTGAATGGGACTTTTATCAATCCTTAGAGATGGGGATTAGTTTAAATCCAATTTTACATTCTTTTCAAAATACAATTAAAACCTACAATATTGATTTAAAGTTGGTAGATGCGTTTATGAAAAGTATGCGAATGGATCTTGAGAAAAAAGAATACAATACCCAGGAGGAATATGAAGAATATATTTATGGATCCGCAGATGTTGTAGGCCTAATGTGCCTTAAGGTATTCGTAAACGGAGATGATGTCTTGTACAATAAATTAGTTCCTTCAGCTAAGAAACTAGGTTCTGCTTTTCAAAAAGTGAATTTTTTACGTGATTTAAAGAATGATGCTGAACTTTTGGAGAGAAGTTATTTTCCTGATGTTGATTTACTGAATTTAAGTCCAGATAGTAAGCGTCAAATTGTAGAAGAAATTCAACAGGATTTTGCGGCTGCTTACGAGGGGATTAAACAATTACCGGCTTCCTCAAAATTTGGTGTTTATACAGCGTTCAGGTATTATAAGCAACTGTTGAAAAAGCTGCAACAAACACCTTCTAATCAAATTATGGAAACCCGGATCCGAGTAAATAATTATCATAAATTTGGGTTAATGGTTCAATCTTATTTCAACATTAAACTTAATTTGATTTAAGGAATAACCTGAAAATTATGGAAGAACCACTCGTAATCCACGTAAATAATCAAGATGAAGCATTAGGCGTTTATCCAAAAATGTATGTGCATGAACATGGTATCTTACATAGAGCGGTCTCAGTGTTAATTTTTAATTCGAAGGGCGAGTGGTTAATGCAAAAAAGAGCTTCATCTAAATATCATTCAGGGGGATTATGGACAAATGCATGTTGTACCCACCCGTATCCAGAGGAATCATCAAAAGACGCTGCCGAACGAAGATTAATTGAAGAAATGGGGATGCGGGTTGATTTGGAAAAACAATTTGATTTTATTTATAAAAAGTCCTTGGATAAAGGGTTGATTGAGCATGAATTCGACCACGTTTATATGGGGATTTCAGATGATGCACCCGTGTTAAATAAAGATGAAGCAGAAGATTTCACCTATCTTTCTTCGAATGATTTGGCTTTAAGCATGAAAATTAAACCGGACGCTTACACGGAATGGTTCAAAATATTATTCCCAATAGCGAATCAAAAGATCAACGATATAAAACAAACTGTAAAATGATTTGGTGGCTATTCATAGCAACTTTTTTTATGATGGAAGGGGTAGCATGGTTTACGCATAAATACGTAATGCATGGATTTCTATGGGCATTGCATAAAGATCATCATACTCATGAAAATTCGGGGTTTATTGAAAAAAATGACAGTTTCTTCCTCATTTTTGCAACTCCAGGTATTTTATGCACCTTATTAGGCTCTTATTTTGGTAGCGATTTTTCTTTTGCCATTGGTATAGGAATAACGTTATACGGTGGATGTTATTTTTTGGTACATGATGTATTCATTCATCAACGAATAAAATGGTTTAGGCATTCAAATCATTGGTACTTTAAAGGGATTAGAAGAGCACATAAAATACATCACAAACACCTGGGTAAAGAAGATGGTGAATGTTTTGGAATGTTATGGGTGCCTTTTAAATATCTGAAGCGGTCAAAATAATTTAACGTGAAAAAGGCCATTATTATAGGAGCAGGGATTGGAGGATTAGCTTCATCGATTAGACTAAAATCAAAAGGGTATCACGTTTCTGTTTTTGAAGCCAATTCTTATCCTGGTGGAAAATTAACTGAAATTTCAGGAAATGGGTTTCGCTTTGATGCTGGTCCATCTTTGTTTACCATGCCCGAAAAAGTTGAGGAGGTATTAAGTGTGATAAATGGAGTTGATGTTGACTTTGAATATGACCAATTGGACGAAGTTTGTCGATATTTTTACGAGGATGGAACGGTTGTAAAGGGTTGGGGAGATGCGAATAAATTTGCGCAAGAGGTGGAAGAAAAACTTCAGGTATCTGCTAAGGATGTTATGAAGCACCTTTCAAAAAGTGCGTTTATTTATGAGACAACAGCAGAGCTCTTTTTGGAAAAGTCGCTGCATAAACTAAGTACTTATTTTTCGTTGAGTACGTTTAGATCGTTTGTGAAGCTTCCTTTTTTGAACATCAATTCTTCCATGGATAAGGTAAATACGAAAGCCTTAAAACATCCTAAATTAGTTCAGCTTTTTAATCGATATGCGACATATAATGGATCAAATCCATATGTTGCACCGGGGATTCTCAATATCATTCCACATTTGGAATTTGGAAAAGGCGCGTATTTTCCTAAAAATGGGATGCATGCGATAACACAAAGTCTTTTTCATTATGCCAAAAAGGCGGGAGTTGAATTTCATTTTGACGCTAAAATTGAAAAATTAGAGACGTTATCGGGCGAAGTAACATCAGCTCGCTACATGGGTAAAGACATAAAAGCTGATGTATTTGTTAGTAATATGGATGTTGTGCCATTTTATAAGAATCTCTTGCCAAATAGTAAACTTCCTCAAAAGATATTAAATCAAGAACGATCAAGTTCTGCCCTCATATTTTATTGGGGAATTAGAAAGGAATTTGAGTCACTTATTTTACACAATATTTTGTTCAGTGAAAATTACAAAGAGGAATTTGAATACATTTTTAATAAAAAGAGTGTATATCATGACCCTACAGTTTATATTAATATCTCATCCAAACACAATAAAAAAGATGCTCCTAAGGGCTGTGAAAATTGGTTTGTCATGATCAATGTTCCTGCAGATTCTGGACAACAATGGGATGATTTAATTACTACCTGTAAACGTAATATTCTATCAAAAATACACCGTATATTAAAGGTGGACATTTCGTCATTCATTGAATATGAAAATATTTTACATCCCCAATTAATTCAGAATAAAACAAGTTCATATAAGGGTGCATTATATGGAAGTTCTTCAAATAAAAAAATGGCTGCTTTCTTTCGACACCCTAACTTTAGTAACCAATATTCAAACCTCTTTTTCTGTGGAGGGTCGGTTCATCCAGGTGGAGGTATTCCGTTGGCTTTGTCTTCCGCAAAAATTGTAAGTGAATTAGTGGATTGAAAACCTATAAGAATTATATCATCCCAATTGCTTTATTCGTATTTTATACGGTGGGAGTTATAGGTATACTTATGCCCTCAATGCGCAGCCAGGTTCTTCGTTTAACGCCAATGAATCTCCTACTTACTGCTTTTTTATTATTGTGGGGAAACGGAAAGAATTCTGTTTCACTTATTAAGGCTGTATTTTTTGCTTTTAGTCTTGGTTTTATTGTAGAGGTTTTAGGTGTACAAACAGGCGTTTTATTTGGTGCATACAGTTATGGAGATCCGCTTGGGTTTAAAGTATTTGATGTGCCTCTGTTAATTGGTGTGAACTGGCTTATTTTGAGTTTTTCCTCTTTGGGTATTGCAGGCAAAATAGTGAATTCGAGTATGTTTCAGGTAATTCTTTCATCGCTCTTAATGGTTTTTCTCGATTTCATAATTGAACCTGTAGCTATACAGTTAGATTTCTGGAATTGGACGCATGGAGAAATACCCATCCAAAATTACATCATGTGGTTGGCTACATCACTTGTAGTAAATGGTATTGCAAAGGCTTATCTCAAGGAGGTACACTTTAAAACGAGTTTGTATGTCATGCTGGCGCAAATTTATTTTTTCACATCACTTCAATTGTTTTTATGAATTGGCTAGAATCCAACTATTTGTACCTTGGTTTGATGGTTTTTTCCCTTAGTTATCCGTTGTCGCAAAGTTTTGAATGGCGTTTAAAACTTTATGCACAATGGCGGTCAATTTTCAAGGGTATAATTGTGATGTCAGTGATTTTTATTCCATGGGATGTTTGGTTTACCTATAAAGGAGTATGGTGGTTTAGTGATCAATATATATTGGGGATAAAAGTGTTTCACCTCCCCCTTGAAGAATGGTTATTTTTTTTAATTGTTCCATACGCATGTGTGTTTATTTATGAAGTGTTGAATTATTATATTAAACGCGATTATCTTAAAAAGATTGCCCCTCCCTTTTTTCTTGTGCTCGGTGTTCTTCTCATTTCTTATTCATGTGTTTATTATTCGAATTTATATACAAGTATTACGTTTAGTTTAACTGGTTTAGCGAGTTTGCTCTTGGTTTGGAAAAGACCACACTGGATGGGTCGATTTTTATTTGCTTACCTAATAAGTTGGTTGCCATTTCTTTTAATTAATGGGGCACTTACAGGAAACTTTACAAAATATCCAGTTGTGAATTATAATGCCACGGAAATTATAGGCTTTAGATTAACAACCATTCCAATTGAAGACAGTATGTATAATTTACTTATGTTGCTTATTGTCGTATCAGTATATGAAAAGAACAAAGAAATGAAGCCCTTGTGATTGTATTCCTTTGTACTTGGTGTCAATTTTTATACCTTTGCGGGCTTCAAAAAAAACATAATTCTGCATGAAATTATCAGCATTTAAATACGATTTACCTGAAGGTTTATTAGCAAAGTATCCAAGTGAGCATCGTGACGAGTCTCGTTTGATGGTTGTAGATAGAGCAAAAGGGACAATCGAACATAAAATTTTTAAAGATGTTTTGGGTTATTTTGACGAAGGTGATACGTTCGTATTTAATAATTCAAAAGTATTCCCTGCAAGAATGTATGGGAAGAAAGAAAAAACCGGAGCTAAAATAGAGGTGTTCTTGTTAAGGGAGCTTGATTCCGAAAGCAGATTATGGGATGTTTTGGTAGATCCTGCCAGAAAAATTAGGATTGGAAATAAATTGTATTTTGGAGAGAATCAGGAATTTGTCGCAGAGGTTATTGATAATACGACTTCTCGAGGAAGAACATTGAGATTTCTTTTTGATGGACCGTATGACGAATTTCGTCAACGACTCTATGAATTGGGAGAAACACCTATCCCTAAATACCTTGAAAGAGAACCAGAGCCAGAAGATATTGAACGATATCAAACAATTTATGCTAAAGAAGAGGGTGCGGTAGCAGCGCCTACAGCAGGATTACATTTTTCACGAGAACTGTTAAAGCGTTTTGAGATCAAAGGTATTAATTTCGCTGAGTTAACATTGCATGTTGGTTTAGGGTCATTTAGGATGGTAGAGGTAGAGGATTTAACAAAACATAAAATGGATTCGGAGGAAATTATTATTCCCCAATCTGCCTGTGATATAGTAAATGCCTCTAAAATGGCTAAAAATAAGATTTGTGCTGTTGGAACCACTGTAATGCGTTCGATTGAAACATCAGTGTCCACTCAAAATTTATTAAAGCCTTACCAAGGGTGGACAAATAAATTTATTTTTCCTCCTTATGATTTTTCAGTTGCGGATAGTATGATCACCAACTTCCATATGCCTGAAAGTACATTGTTAATGATGACGTGTGCTTTTGGAGGGTATGACTTAATTATGGAGGCTTACGCTGAGGCTATTAAAGAAAAATATAGATTCTATTCTTATGGAGATGCGATGCTAATTATTTGATCGTTTCTCAAAAAGTAAACAAAAAAAGACCGAAATTTCGGTCTTTTTTTGTCTTATAGGTTCTTTTAAAAAGAGGCTAGAAGCATTTTTATGATTCATTGTTTTTGTGTGATTTTTCCGCAGTAAGCCGGACCATCCTTTTTCAAAATATCAAAATCATACTGAGAAGGTAAAATCTCTCGTAATTTTTCGGGGTCATAATAGGCCCATTTAAACCATTTGTCTTCGTAATGTTTATAGCGTAATTTAAATTCTACAAATCCATTATATTCTATATGCATAGGCAGTATTAAACTTCCGTCGTCTTGTTCATAACAAAATGAAATATCGGTAGAATCAAATAAAATTTGACCTCCTGGATTAAGTAGTGTAAATGAACGATCAATAACATGTTGGAAAGAACTGAAGTTTCCACCAATTCCTATTCCGTTCATCATAAATAAAATGGTATCAAACCTTTCTGTTGTGTGCCACGTGAAAAAGTCGTGCTCCACCACATTTTTCACACCTCTGGATTTTGCCACTTTACATAAGCCCGAAGAATAGTCAAGCATTGTGACATGCATTTTTTTATTTTGTAAATAAAGGCAATGACTGCCCGCACCTCCACCAACATCGAGAACTCTTCCCCGTACAGCCTCAAGAGCAACCTGTTCACAAATTGGCATTTCTGGAAATTTTCTAAAAAGATGAGCAACAGGGATAATATCATCCTCCATAGTGCTCGATTCTACCCTGATTTCATCATCGTGCATTCCTTGTAAATAGTCTGATGCGGCGCGTCCAAATACATCCATCAATCAAAGGTAGTAAAACTGATAAATTTACTTAATTGATTTATTTTTCAGTTAAAGCCTTTCATAATAGGAGTGCAAAAGTCAGTTTTAAACATTCTTTTTGTGAAATAAACATTTTTTTGGTCAGAATCTTGATGGTTAAACGATGTATAATTGTAAACATACTCATGAATAAACTCGCTATTTACATATCGTTTTTTCTTTTCTCTATCTTTTTAAGTGGATATTCTCAACGTGGACCAGAGGTTGTTCTACCAGATACGACTAAGCCTTTGTTTAAGAAAGTAATGATTATTCCTTTTGAAGAGAGTATGTATTTGTGTGGGGTACAAACCTATTTAGCGCAAAGAAGTAAAAAAACGCACAATGAAATCGTGCAGTATTTTAGGGAAGAAACAGCATTGGAGTTACAGAATCAGTTCCTTTATCGTTATAATACAGTATCATTATTGCACTTTAACGATACAGCCAAAGATCTATATAGAGCCTATGATGCAATATCGTATAAGTTTGAAGTTGCACCAGTAGAGGTTGAAGAAGAAGAACAACCTCGTAATGCGCTTGATAAGGCCAAAAATCTATCAAAAAACTTGTTCAAGAAAAAAGAAACAACGCCCTCTCCTTATGTTCGTGGTACAACAAATGAGGGACAAATAGTATCTCGTAAAAGCACCACCCAAAAATTTGCTAACATTAAGGTAAATAAACCAGAAACGTTAAAATATTTAGGAGAAAAATACAATGCTGATCTTTTTGTATATGTGACGGAATTTGATATTGAAAACGACATGTCCAATCAAGTTGCCTTTGTAGATGGGACATATAAACGACTGTTGAAGTTGCATTTTTCAATGGTTGATTTGGATGGGAAAATAGTAGAAAAAGGTTTAATAATGGTTCCTTTTCCAAATAATGAAAATGACATCACAATCATAAGAACGTTATACCTACCTCAAGCAGCTAAAAAGATGATGGATAAGCTGCCATACACACCCTCACCAATGGTTGACGAAAAGAAAGGAAAAGGTGTGAACGCTTCTGATAAAGTTCGTCGCTAATCATAAACTTCACTTAGAGCAATGTAGGGGGATTGATTATACGTTTGATGGTTACTCGATTTCACAGAAAAAAAACCTTTTTTCACCGATCAAAACGATGTTAACGCATAAAACTATCAAATTTACTTTCTAAAATCCGTTATTTAAAGGGATTAACAATTAATCGCCAACTGTTTCACAATAACAGCAACGTTCTTTCAACATACTTAACTTAACTCGTTTTTAAGGCCGATTTTTTCACTCCCAAATTCCCCAATTTGACTCACTTACTGGAAGAATCGGTTTTTTTATTTACAAAAGAATGAGGGATTATTTCCCGTTAAATTCACTCATGACGCGCTGAAGAGGCTGAACAGAAAATGATTTTATCAATTCGGTTACCAATTGAATTCGTTCATTTAACGTTTCTCGTTCCTCAGTTGTCCACTCTCCTAATACATAATCAATTTGGCCACCTTTTGCATATTCGGCGGCTATACCGAATCGGACTCGTGAATATTGTGTGTTTCCAAGAATTTCCTGTATGTTTTTCAAACCGTTATGTCCTCCGTCACTACCTTTCCCTCGTAATCGTATTTTACCAAACGGTAAGGAGAGTTCATCGGTGATAATCAATACACGATCTTGTGGTATTTTTTCTTGTTGCATCCAATACCGAACAGCTTTTCCTGAAAGATTCATGTAGGTGGATGGCTTAAGGCATATTAGCGTTCTTCCTCGATGTTTTATTTGGGCAACATCTCCTAAACGCTCCGTCTTAAAAGAAGTATTGGACGCATTAATCAATGCATCCAATACTTTAAAGCCAATATTATGGCGAGTTTCCTTATATTCTGGACCAATGTTACCTAATCCAACGATTAAGTATTTCATGGAAAACGAAATTAAGCCTCAGCAGCAACTTCAGCAGTTTCTTCATCACTGTTAGCCGCCATTCTTGCGGTTCGAGTAACTTGAACTCTTACTACAACAGCTCCTTGAGCGTTTAATACTTCTAAACCATCAGCAATGGATAAATCTTTCACTTGAACCGATGAACCTAATTCCAAATCAGAAACATTTACCGTAATGGTTTCTGGAATCGCATCAGCAGCACCTTTTACTTTCAATTTTCGTAAGATTATTTGTAGAGCACCTCCGGCAACTACTCCAGGAGCAAGACCTTCAGTTTCAACAGGAATACTTACTGTAACAGGTTTGTCCGCAGGGGCTAACAAGAAATCAGCATGTGTTAATGCATCAGATACTGGATCGAACTGAGTATCTTGTAAAACGGCATTATATTTCTCACCTGCCACCTCAATTTCTGATATGTAAGCATACGGTGTAAATAATAACTGCTTAAAAGATGATTCAGGTGCAGAAAAATGAACGGGATTTTCCCCTCCATATAATACGCAAGGAACATTTCCTTTCGCTCTCTCTTCTGAAGCGTATTTCTTTCCTAAGTTTTCTCTTGCCTCTCCTTTTATTTGAACAGTTTTCATAACTTAAATTTTAAACTTATTATGCAATAAAGTGTTTGCTTATTGATTGTTGATTTAATAGATTCTCTATAACGGTCCCGAATAGGTCCGCCACAGATAAAACTTTTATTTTTGGATTGTCTTGAGCTAAAGGGATAGTGTCTGTAACTACTAATTCAGCTAAAACAGAATTTGCAATTCTTTCGTGAGCAGGCCCTGATAAAACAGGGTGAGTACAACAAGCTCTAACACTTTTTGCACCATGCTCTTTCATCATTTGAGCGGCTTTTGTAAGTGTTCCAGCAGTATCAATCATGTCGTCAATAATAACCACATCTTTTCCTTTCACGTTTCCAATGACAGTCATCGAAGCTACCTCGTTAGCTTTTTCTCGTTGCTTGTAACAGATGGCTAAGTCAACGTCTAAATATTTAGCGTATGCATTGGCTCTTTTTGTTCCTCCAGTATCAGGAGCAGCCATTACAATGTCTAACTTCTGATCATTTTTCAAAGACTTTATATAGGGTAGAAAGATTGTGCTGGCAAAAAGGTGATCAACAGGTACTTCAAAAAAACCTTGAATTTGATCAGCATGTAAATCCATGGTAATTACTCGTGTGACTCCAGCAGCAGAAAGTAAATTAGCAACGAGTTTAGCTCCAATTGATACTCTTGGCTTATCTTTTCTGTCTTGTCGAGCAAAACCATAGTATGGAAGCACAGCAATAATATTAGAAGCGCTCGCTCTTTTGGCGGCATCAACCATTTGTAATACTTCAAACAAGTTTTCTGTTGGCGGCATAGTGGATTGCACGATGAATACGTCTTGACCTCGCACAGATTCTTCAAAAGAAGGCTGAAATTCACCATCACTAAACCTGAAAATTTCAACATTTCCAGTAGTAGTGCCTAATTTTTCAGCAATTGAGTTCGCTAAATTTTTAGTGGCTGAGCCAGCAAATATTTTAAACTTGTTTGACATACTATTTACATTCAAAACACTATTGCCCCAAAAAGGGCAGGCAAAGGTACATAATATATTTTGATTATTCCAATGAGAAAAGTGAATAAGAGAGTATTAAATTAAGTATTGCACTAAAATTCTGAAAAACAATGAACTAAGGGGTTTAACAAAGTGAGTTTCAAGGATGTGAAACGCATGAAATCACAAGGTATTTCTTGATATGTTTCCTGAAGTGATCACATTCTTAAAATTTTCTTTAAATTCGCACTCGATTTATTCGCTCGAGTGGCGGAATTGGTAGACGCGCTGGATTCAAAATCCAGTTCTTTCGGGAGTGTGGGTTCGATTCCCACCTCGAGTACAAAGCGAAGCATAAGTTGCTTCGCTTTTTATTTATGATGATTTGAATAAATACCGGTCAGATATAATTTTTTGGATTTCTGTAATCATTCTTTTAGCTATTTCTTATAGTCTAGTAGAGGTTATCTTACCATTTATACTAGCTCTTTTAGGCGCATTAATGTTTGCTCCTTTTGTTCGAAGGATACAGATGGTTGTAAAAAATAGAATACTGGCTGTATCACTATCCCTTATTTCGAGTTCTCTTTTTGTTCTAGCAATAGGATTCATTTTTGCCAATGAAATAGTTCGCGATACTTACCGTTTGGGAGCCACGTTTACTCATTTTGCAGAAGCCAATAGTAGTAAACTAGATGAGTCGGCGAAATGGGTGAAAGAAACTTATATAGCGTACGTTGAGCCTGTAATAAAGCGAGAAAAGCATGTTGTTGATTCAATATCAGAACTCGATTTAAATCAACTATTGCAAAAAGATTCATTGGTCCAAAAAATCGATGTCACTCAATTAAAAGCGGTTTTTAAATCAATTTTTTCATCTGATCAAGCGAAAAATTCAGAGATTGAAAACGAAAATTCCGCTATCAATTGGATAGCTGTTTTTTGCTCAACTTTTGGTTATTTCATCTACATTATTTTTACGTGGGAATATTTTGAGGTTAGAATAAACGTACTAAGGGAACAATTTAAAGACTCGAAAATAACCTTTATTCTTAATGAAGCAAGAGTAGTTTTTAAATCATTTTTCCAACAGAGAGGAGCTATTGTTTTAATTTATTCTTTTTATTTTTCGGTCGCCTTTTATTTTCTTGGAATACCAGGGGCTTTAATTCTCGGAATACTCGCAGGAGTATTATGTTTTATTCCTTACTTACAGTATGTTGTACTTATTCCTGTTGCACTTTTTTGTGTTATTCTAAATATGGAAGGAGAATACAGCTATTGGGTATATCTTATGATTGCTGTCCTTATTTTCTTAGTGGGAACGATCATAGAGGAATTTGTCCTTAAACCTAAAATTATGCATCAGGAAAATAGTCTTAATCCTGCAATTCTCTTATTAACCTTAGCCATATTTGGAGAGTTGATGGGACTTTTTGGAGTAATGTTGGCTGTTCCGTTTACTATTCTTTTAAAGTCTTACCTGAAACGAGTCATCCTATACAGGATGAAGTAGACTGCTCCCCACTTCATCCTCTGGATCTATGATAGCCATGAGTTGGTTTATTGCAAAAGCAATTTTGTGTCTCTAGTATTCTTTTGAACTGCAATTGCACTAAACATCGATAACAAGAATGACATGGCATAAAATCCTTTTTCACTTCTCAATAATTCAGCGTTCCATAAACCAATAATTAATAAGGTTAAGGAAGCAATTGTGGTAAACCAGCTGATTCCGTAATACATGTCAGTAACAGGTATTCCTTCTGCTTTATCTCGAACACATTTTTGAACGGAGATCACAGAAAAAAGTCCAAAAAGTAAAATAGTGAAATAATATCCTTTCTCGTTTAATTCCATTACAGCATTCCAAAGACCAATACAGTAGGAAACTACACCAACTCCTAGTGTTAACCAAGATGCACCAATAAAAGCAGGAGTTGGTTTTAATGCATTAGTATTGTCGTTTGCTTTAAACGTTTCAAAATTGATTTCTTGATTTTCCATTTTTTGTTGTTTTTGATTTGAACCAAAGTTGCAGAAGGAAAAGTCAAATTAAAACCTGAATAATTTTAAAACGTTATGATATAAATCGTCTTAAAATATATTAACTTTCTGTCAATCAATATAAAAATGAATTGAATAGTTTTATTGAAATACTCGAAAAAGATCAGAAAAGTAGGTTTGTTAAATTCCTAAAATCGAAGAATAGGGTAAAAGAGACCAAAAATATTGAGCTCTTTTATGCCATGGAATCTTCTAAAGAGAAGAATATCGAAAAGCAGATTGGATCGAATGCATATAGAGGGTTGAAAAAACGGTTATTGGACAACGTAATAAATTTTCTTGCTGAAGATTTGATCAAAAAGGAAGTTTCTGAAGAACTGAAGATTATTAAACAATTAGTTGTTGCAAGGAAACTAATGGATATGAGCTATTTTAAAGAAGGGTTCAAGTTGTTGAATACCTTAAGGGATAGAGCAGAACAAATAGATCATTATTCATTACTTAATGAGGTATATCATACACAGATTCAGTTTTCATATCATGAATTAGCGCCAGATCAGGATGAATTATTTAAAGAATTAATACATAATTCAAAAGCGCAATTAAATCAGGAAAAGCTGAATATGGCTTTTGCGAAAATCAAAAAGGAAATTAAGCAAACCTTGAATGTAAAGGATTTAGTTGATTCAGTGTATAAAAAATTTGAAATTGATTTGAATGTAGGGTTTAATTTTAAATCGCTTTTTCAATTAGCTGAGCTTGCAAATTCAGAGGGTGCTTATTCCAATGACTATTACTCAGTTAATTTATTTTTTGAAGATAAGGTGGCGAAGGTGATGGGATCAAAGTTAGATTTGCCTAAGCATTATACCTATAAAGCGGATTTACTATTATCTCTTGCCAATATTTATTTAAGAAAACGGGATTTTAGAAGGAGTGAACAATACATCAATAAAGCAGAATTAGTTTTAAATGACTGTCCCTCGGAATTTAAAAAAGTAAGAGTTTTTCAAGTTAAAACGCTTCATGGATTACGTTTAACCTATTCAGGTGAATTAGACACCTCAATAGATTTGCTTAAAGGCCTTTATTCAAAAGCTCTTAAAGGAGCTTACGCTAACCTTGTGTTGGTGTCTAATTTGTTTTTAAAGGGAAAAATTAAAGCGGCAAAGTCATTGATTGGAATGTATTACAGAAGTGATAGTTATTATGAGAAGTACTTAAATAAAGAATGGATTCTCAATAAAATATACATAGAAGTAATAATAGCAATTGAATCCGGTGACATCGATTATGCAGAGTCACGAATGAATAGTTTGATAAGAAGGTATGGAGCATACTTAAAATCCTTGCCCCAATCACATGTGTTACCGTTTGTCAAATTAGTTCGTTATTACTGTAGATATCCCGAAGAAGTTACCTCTGAAAAGTTTGCAGCTAAAGTGGATGTAACAATTAAGTGGAAACCTTCAGAGCAGGAGGATCTTTTTCTAATGACTATTTTCGCATGGTTAAAGTCAAAGATGCTAAAGAGGGACACGTATACGGTTGTTCTGGAGTTGATCAGAAGTTAAGATTTTATTTCTCCCGGATATCTAATTTCCTCAACCATTTTTTGAACTTCAACTGGTGGCTTTGGAGTGAATTTAGAAATGACAATTGTCACCACAAAGTTTAAGATCATTCCAACAGTTCCGAATCCTTCAGGAGAAATTCCAAACAGCCAATTCTCAGGTTTGTTTAAGTTAACATGTAGAAATTTAAAGTAGACAATATAAGCTAATGTAGAAACAAGCCCAATTAACATTCCAGCAATAGCGCCTTCCTTGTTTACTTTTTTTGAAAAAATTCCAAGAATAAGAATCGGAAAAAATGAAGCTGCTGCTAATCCAAATGCAAGCGCTACGACGGCAGCAACATAGTCTGGTGGGTTAATTCCGAAATAGCCAGCAATTAATACTGCACCAACTGCTGCTAATCTTGCTGCATATAATTCTCCTTTTTCAGTGATATTGGGATTAATACTTTTTTTGATCAGATCATGAGCAACAGAGGTGGAAATAACCAATAATAAACCAGCAGCAGTAGAAAGTGCCGCTGCTAGCCCGCCAGCAGCAACAAGAGCAATTACCCAATCCGGTAAGCCCGCAATTTCAGGATTTGCGAGGACCATGATGTCTTTATCAATATAAAGTTCATTCTCCCCTTTTACATGTGCATTGGAAAGCATAATCTCTCCATGTTCTCCTCGCTCAAATTCACCATCCCTGTTTTTAATATAGGTTGGCTTTCCCTCAAAAGCGTTCCCTTTCGTGTATTGTATAATTCCATCATTGTTTTTATCCTTCCAGGCAATTAAACCTGCCGTCTCCCATTTTTTAAACCATTCGGGAGATTCATTGTAACTCGTATTTGGAATTGTGTCTAATAAATTCGTTCGAGCGAAAGCAGATACTGCAGGTGCCATGGTGTAGAGAATCGCAATGAAAAATAAAGCATATAATCCCGATTTTCGAGCATCACTTACTTTAGGAACAGTAAAGAATCGTACAATAACATGAGGTAACCCTGCTGTACCCACCATTAATGCCATTGTAATAAAAAAAGTATCCATTGTGCCTTTTTTACCTGTGGTATATTGATCAAATCCCAGTTCTGTACTTAAACCGTCCAATTTGTCTAGAAGTGAAACACCCGGTTCATCAATCAATTCGCTCCCAAAACCAATTTGAGGAATGGCATTACCCGTGAGCATGATTGAAATATATATTGCAGGGACGGAGAAGGCAAAAATTAGGACGCAATACTGAGCCACTTGAGTATAGGTAATACCTTTCATACCCCCCAAAACGGCATATAAAAAAACTATCGCCATACCAATAATCACTCCCCATGTAATATCTACTTGTAAGAACCTACTAAACACAATCCCCACTCCTCGCATTTGACCAGCGACATAGGTGAATGAGATAAATAAGGCGCAAATTACAGCAATAACTCGTGCAGTTTGAGAATAATATCGATCTCCAACAAAATCAGGAACTGTAAACTTTCCAAACTTCCTTAAATACGGAGCCAATAAGAGTGCAAGGAGAACATATCCTCCAGTCCAGCCCATCAAGTATACAGAACCATCCCTTCCACTAAAAGAAATAATTCCTGCCATTCCTAAAAATGAAGCGGCACTCATCCAATCGGCAGCAGTTGCTAATCCATTAGCCAAAGGAGAAACACCTCCACCAGCAACGTAAAATTCTTTTGTTGATCCAGCTCTTGACCAAATTGCAATTCCTATATATATGGCAAACGTAAAACCTACGATTATATATGTCCAAATCTGTACATCCATCTTTAAATGAGTTTAGTGATCAGAAGTTGAAATTTCTTTTTCTTCAATATTGAATTCCTTGTCTAACTTATTCATTAGCCAAACATAAGCAGCGATAATCGCCAGAAAAGCATAGATTGCCCCTTGTTGCGCAATCCAAAATCCTACTTTGAATCCCCCCAAACGAAAACCATGGAAAAATGAATCGGGATCTTCCACCACACCATCAGGTGTTCGTTGAACGCCATCTAAATAATCTACAAAAAGTATTCCCAAAACAAAGGAAGAAACAAACCATATTACTAGTAAAATAAGTAAATAGCGTAGGTTTTTCCTCCAATAACGTAGTCTGTCTTTTTGATCCATTTAATCTGACTTAAATGGGCGCTAATATAATTATATTTTCTTTTCGGAAAGGACCAAGAATTTTTACTGTTTTGAGTATTTTCGGTTTCTCTTGTAAAGAACTCCTAGAAATAAGGTTAAACCTTAATCGATAAAATACAAATATCGTCCACCTGTTCTTCGTTTTCCATCCATTCATCGAGCGCTCGCTTGAGTGCACTTTTTTGATCCTGCATAGACTTTGAATGATGGTTGAGTAAAAGACGATTGAATCTTCTAATGCCTATTTTTTTCCCTTTTAACCCGCCAAATTGATCTTTATAGCCATCGGAAAACAGGATTATTTGGTCACCTTTTAATACCTGATAAGTATGTGTTGTGAAAAAGGTTTTGTCTTCAAAATAACCAATGGGTTGTTTATTGGATTTTATAATCTTTAGCTCCCCATTTCGGATAAGATAAAGGGGATGGTGGGCTCCTGAGAACTGTAATTCATTTGTCTTTTTATTCAATGCGCAAAGACCTATATCCATACCGTCGCTTACAAATCCATTTTCGGACTCCAGAAGGGTTTGTAACAGAGTATTAACTCGATCCAAGGCTTTTCCGGGATCTATTATTCTTTCCTCTACAATGGCTTTACGAAGTAAGTTACTACACATTAAATTAACCATAGCACCAGGGACTCCATGCCCAGTACAATCGGCCGCCGCAAATACGATATGGTCTCCTACTTCCTCTACCCAGTAAAAATCCCCTGAAACGATATCTCGAGGTTGATATAGTATAAAATATTCATTAAAATGGGTGTTGAGTTTAATGCCACTAGGGAGTATGGCCTCTTGGATTCGTTTGGCATAGATAATACTGTCTAAGATTTCACGGTTTTTCACTTCCACAATCTTCTTTTGCTGAAGAATAATGGATTTTTGCTTGTTGAGTAGCTTCACATTTTTATTGATTAAAAAATATGAATAGGCCCAAGTCAGTAAAATAAGGAAACACAATAAAATAAACCACCATTGAAGGTAAAATGGTTTGCGTATCGTTATTAAAATGGTATGTTCATCAGGCTTGATTATGTTGGGGTGCGGAAGTGGTTTTATTTTCACACTGTAATTTCCATAGGAAACTTGAGAGTAATTAATTTCAAAGTCGTTTTTAACAATTTTTATTTTCTCGTTTTCACCTTCAAGTTGATACATAAATTGAAGCTCTTTACCTGCCAAAAGATGAATGCCTTTAAAGGAGATTTTAAAATTCCTTAAGCTATTAGGCAGTGACAAAACTTGAATTCTGCCATCCTTTTTTTGTTCGATATACTGACCTATATTTTCAACGCCAAGTACTGAAATATCCAAAACAGGAAAATATGTGGATGTTGGTTCAAATGTGTCCAAGGTATTTACTACTAAAAGCCCTTCGTCTGTTCCTACAAATAGCTGGTCATTTTTTGTTATGATCATAGCGTTACTATTACACCCTCCTCCAATAAATCCACCCTCTTTAGAAAAAAACCGAATCTTTTGATGTACGCCGATATCACTAATTCGGAGAAGACCATTGGAAAGCCCTACCCATAAATTATTGTTGAGATCAAATTCAAAAGAATGAATAATCTCTTGTTCATATCCAGGTATTGTAAAGCGACTTATTTTGTTCTTCTTAATCTTAAATAGTCCTCCGTCAGACGCAATCCAACATGACGAATCTTTGAGGGTTTTTATTTGTCTTATTTGACCAGTATTTAAACCTGTTTTTTGAGTGCGATTTATAAGTTTTTCACCGTTCCATACCATTAATCCTAAATTTGTGCCGAAGTAAATTTGTCCGTCTTTCGCAACGGTAACGCAGTTAATAATGTCCAAATTAATATTCTGTTTATCGTTCAATTTTTGAATTCCATTTTCATAGACATAATAAATCCCATGAGATGTTGCTAACCAAATGACACCCTTCATGTCCTCTGCCAAATCATAAATTTTAAATGTTTCATATGGTTTCTCAAAAGAGAACGAAGGGTTTAATGTGCTATTTTTAAAAGCAAGAAGTCCATTGTTCGTTCCAGCAAGAATACATTGTCGTTTCGCGCTGAAAATAGCCGAGTAAAAAAGTATATTGGGATTATAGGCTGATTCAGGGATTTTTAAGGTGTCAAAGGATATTTTTGAAACATGATGTTCGATAATGCCGTGTTCCCGACTCACTAAATAGTAAACAGAGTCGCTTTTTTTTACAATGTCATCTATCCCATTAAAATAGAGTTCATTCTGGTCGAAAAGCGTCATTTTTTTCTGAACCAATTGAGAAACACCTTTCTGAGAACTTATAAACCAAATGGATCCTTCTTTGTCTTGAAATATTTTAATAACATCTCCACCCGACATTCCATTTTTAGCATTTAGTTGGAGTGTTTTTTTGCCTTGTTCAATGATATACACAAAGCCATTGTTGCCACTTAATATAAGTTCATTCTTGGACGTTTTCAGAAGGTCAAAAAAGCCCACACCTCGAATATTGACTCCGCCAACAGAATCGATTTGTCTAGAGCCTGAAGGTGTTACTTCATACAATCCTTTTCGAGCACAAATCCAATGGGTTGTATCATTTATGCTGGTCACGTTTGCTACAAAATTGAGTTCAGCTTCATGGGGCTCATAAAGATTGCATACCTCAATATGGTTGTTTTTGTATTTAAATAATCCATTCATTTTTGAACAAAACCACATGGTTCCGTCTTTGTCCTGATGAATATTGTAAATGGCTATTAGGTGTAAAGGTGTATGGGTTAAAGTATCTATGAATTGGTTATTTTGGAATACTTTAATTCCTCTTTCTGTAGCAACCCAGACTGTTCCATTTTGGTCTTGAAAAGTAGTGTAAACAAAGTCAGAAAGACCATCTCGAGTAGAAGGGTAAACCCGCAAAGAATCCCCATCATAAGTGCATAAACCTCCATTTGTTCCTATATAAATAAGGCTGTCAAATTTTTTAATGGAATACACTACTTTTTGGGGAAGATCAAAAAGCTCTCGAGCATCTGTAAATTTAATACCATCATATATATTAATACCTTGAGCTGTCCCAATCCACAACTTTTGGTCATCATTTTGAAATGCACACAAGGCGGAATTGGAATTCAGTCCATTGCTAACATTAAAGTTGTTTATGGGGTATTTTTGCGCATAAATAGAGCAGCATATGATTGTAAAAAGAGCAATGTAAAAAGTTCTGATCAACATAAGCTGAGTGATGCTTCTTTTAAATTTTTTAATAAATCTCGAGTATTTACGTAAATAAATGGCAGCAGTTACCAAAATTTACTTTTGGTGTTCACCATAAAATATATTACATTTCGCTTCTAACCGAATCTTGATCCAAATATGCATTTAAATCAGATAATTATAAGCTTTCTGTTCCTTTTTTTTCTTATTTCCGGAGAACTGAAATCTCAAGCTATAAGTGGAATTAAAGTTATAGGAGATAATGGAGATTATACCACAATCAAAGATGCAGTGGAGGTGTTGAATTCGCATGGCGTTAATGGTTCTGTTGAATTTCAAATTAAGAATGGAACCTACAAAGAGAGATTTACAATTAATGAAATTATCGGTCAAACTACTAATGATTCGGTTGTTTTTAAAGCCCAGTCAGGGGATTATAACGATGTAATTGTTCAATTGGATGCATCAGAGCGATCGGAAAATCACCTAGTAAAGTTGAATGGATGTGAGCGGGTTATCTTTAAAAGCATGACGTTTCAAACACAATCGGATAGTTTCTCTACCCAATTCATCCTTACTCAAGGAGCCAGTTATAATAAAATTGAAGATTGTGTGTTTAAGGCGAGTTTGAATGCGATACCGGTGGAGGAGCATTTGGAAGATGGAATTGTTATATATAATAAGGAAGCAGGAAGTAAAGAAGAGTTTAATGAATTTATTGGAAATACAATTTATGGTGGTGTAATTGGTATTTCTATACAAAGTGCCGCCGATAGTCTTGAAGAGGGAAATACGATCATTCGGAACACGCTACATGGGCAAAAAAAGCAATCAGTTGAAATTGTTCATAATGCAAAGGGTTTTTTCAATGAAAACACTATACGATATGAGGGAGATGGAGTCGCTGTTACAATGGAAATAACAAATGAATATGAAGTTCAAAGAAATCGAATTTATTCGAATGGAGTTAGAGCGTTATTTATTAGTGATTTCGTTGCTCAAAACCCTATTCCCATTCCTAATCTTGATAGTTTTATTGGGCTGAAGGTATACAATAACATGATTTCTTGTCCCAATGGTACAGCATTTGAAGGAAACCATATAAATGGTATTTTTTTAGGACACAATACGTTATTTAATAACGATATGGTATACACACTTGTTTTGGATACTTCAAGAAATTTTTATTCTTTATATAATTTGTTGGTGAACAACTCCGAGTTCGGCGTCATTCGGGTAAAATTAGATGAAGATGGGCCTCAATTTTCGTCTTTTGGATCTGATTACAATGGGATATTCAGTGGGAATGGTCATGTTGGTATGTTTGAGGAGAACGTTTATACATCAATTGATGAATGGAAGCTTAATGAAAATAATCCAGATCCAAACTCCTCTTTTGGATCTGTGAAGTTTCAGAATGATAGTTTTGACTTAGCCTTAATTTGTGGGACCGATCCTTCACTGAGGTATCAGGGAACACCACCTGTTTGGCCATTCTTCGATCAAGATATAGACGGAACACCAAGAGATAATAATAATTTTTGGTTTGGTGCCGCTGAAATGATAAATCCCATGGATAGTGTTTTTGGATATGTAACCGATGAAACGGATACACTAAAGAGTGGAATGGTAAAAATATTTACCAAAAGAACCAATAAAATGAGTTTAAAGGAGGTTACTCAATTTAATATTCAATCCAATGGGCAATATGTTTTATCAGATATGCCGTATGCGGAGAACTACTGGGTGAAAATTATACCCGACAAAAATGATAATCCCAATTGTATTGCTTCATATCATACAGGACATTTGCGTTGGGATGCAGAGAATCAAGAACCGTTTACACTCGAAGAATTCTGCTTAAAGACATTAAATAATATTTATCCTAGAAAGTTGGATGTGTTGTCTAGCGGTAATTATAGTATTCAAGGGAACGTTAGTCAAACGGGCGGAACTAATAAGCTTGAAGGCAATGACCCCATTCCAGGATTAGATGTGATTTTAGATAAAATTCCTCCCTCAAACACAGTGGCTGTTACTGAAACAGATGCTTTAGGAAATTACACATTCTCAAATTTACCTGAAGGCGAATATGTTATTACTGTGGATTACCAAGGGCTTCCAGCAGACACTTTATATAAAATAAAGTTGAATGAGGGTAACGATTCTTTGGTGAATTTAGATTATTGCGTGGATACAACAAGTCAAATTGAGGGATGTGCCTCTTTTGGAGTCGGGAAAGAAGAGTTTTTATTAGATGATATTCGTTTATTCCCGAACCCGTTCAATGAGCAATTAGTAATTTCAGGACTAAATCAAGAGTTTGATGTTCATATTTTTGATGCGCGAGGAAGAGAAGTCACGTCAATGTTAAATCAACGTTTAAAAACATCTATTCCTACTGTTGGTTTCGAATTTGGCCTCTATTTAATTACAGTCAAAACAGCGACTGGATCCCATACTTTTAAGGTGTTGAAATAAAAAAGTTTTCAAGATTACGTCAACTACCATAAACGATACAACTAAGCATATTCTTCTAATGGAGGACAGCTACAAATAAGGTTACGATCTCCATAGGCATCGTCTATTCTCGAAACAGGTACCCAGTATTTACTGTTCTTGCAAAAATTTGCTGGATAAGCCGCTTTTTCTCTAGAATATGCATGATTCCATTCGGAACCAAGAAGAGATTGGGCGGTATGAGGAGCGTTTACTAATGGATTGTCATCCTTTGGGTAAATGCCGTTTTCGATATCCTTAATTTCTTGTGCAATCGCAATCATGGCCTCTGCAAAACGATCCAATTCTGCTCTTGATTCACTTTCTGTTGGTTCAATCATAAGGGTTCCTGCAACAGGAAAAGACACAGTTGGAGAGTGGAATCCAAAATCAATTAAGCGCTTTGCAATATCTGTCACAGAGATCCCGAATTCTTTAAATCCTCTGCAATCAAGTATCATCTCATGAGCTACAGTACCATTTTTACCTGTATACAGAATTGGGTAATGATTCATTAATTTTGATTTCAGATAATTGGCATTTAAAATTGCCGATTCTGTTGCGGCCTTCATTCCTTCGGCACCAAGCATTCTGCAATATCCCAAAGAAATTATTGAAATAAGCGCACTACTGAATGGAGCAGCAGCTAACGCATCAATACCTTTAAACCCTCCCGTTTTCACAACAGGGTGACTAGGTAAAAAGGGTGCTAAATGCTGTGCAACCCCTATTGGTCCCAGGCCTGGGCCACCACCACCGTGAGGAATAGCAAACGTTTTATGCAGGTTTAAGTGGCAAACGTCAGCACCTATTGTCGCGGGGTTCGTTAACCCCACTTGTGCGTTCATATTTGCCCCATCCATGTAAACTTGTCCTCCATACTCATGAATGATATCGGTCACTTCAATAATTTCCTCTTCAAAAACCCCATGCGTAGAGGGGTAGGTTACCATTAAAGCACCTAAATCCTTTGCGTGCTCAACAGCTTTATCTTTTAAATCGTTTAAATCTATATTTCCATCTTCATCGCAGTTTACAACAACAACTTGGAATCCCGCCATGATTGCAGAAGCAGGATTTGTACCATGGGCAGACTGAGGAATTAAACATACATTTCTATTTGGTTCACCATTGTCTTCATGATATGCGCGTATCACCATAAGTCCAGCATACTCCCCTTGAGCACCTGAGTTTGGTTGTAATGTAACGTCAGCAAACCCTGTAGCAGTTTTTAGAGCTTCTTTTAAATCATGTATAACAATTTGGTACCCCTCAGTTTGTGAAGCAGGGGCAAAAGGGTGAATGCTATTAAATTCTCGCCATGAAAGCGGAATCATCTCTGAGGCAGCATTTAGCTTCATAGTGCACGAGCCAAGAGAAATCATAGAGTGCACCAACGATAAATCCTTGTTCTCCAAACGCTTTAAATACCGCATCATGTCAGTTTCAGAATGATATTGGTTAAATACAGGATGTTGGAGATAGCTTGTTATTCTGATAAATGCGTTAGAAATACCTGTTTCGTGAGCAGGTTCAAAATTATTTTTTCCAAAAACTTCAAGAATTGCTTTTACATGGGTGTTTTTTGTGGTTTCATTCAGAGAAATTAAAACAATATCATCCATTCCATAGTAAAAATTCACTCCAGCTTCTTCTGCTCTCTTTTTTAGAGATTCTTTATCGTCAACTTTTACAGCTAGAGTATCAAAAAAACATTGACTAATAACTTCTATACCTTGTTTTTCAAGTCCTGATTTTAATGCTTTTGCTCGTTTTGCGATATCGGAAGCAATACGCTTTATGCCACTGGCGCCATGATAAACAGCATACATACTTGCCATTACCGCAAGTAATGCTTGAGCTGTGCAAATGTTAGAAGTCGCTCGTTCACGCTTAATATGTTGCTCTCTTGTTTGGAGCGCCATTCTATATGCAGTATTTCCATGCGTGTCTTTACTTACTCCAATAATTCGACCTGGAATGTTTCTTTTGAAGTGTTCATGTGTTGCGAGGAAGGCAGCGTGTGGTCCGCCAAAACCAACAGGCACGCCAAATCGTTGCGTTGACCCCACTACGACATCTGCCCCAAATTGTGCAGGTTCTTTGATCAAAGCAAGGCTCATGATGTCTGCACCAACTATAAGGTGTGCATTATTTGTATGAAGTTGATCAGCGATTAGCGCATAATCTTCAATTTCTCCTTTCGCGTTTGGATATTGAACAAAGGCTCCAAAAAAATCTTCATTCAGAGGTGTTTCTAGTATAGTGCCAAAGACTAGTTCGATGCCAAGAGGTTTTGCTCTATTTTTTAATACAGCTTGAGTTTGAGGGAAGGCTCCTTTATCAACAAAGAACTTCTTTACGTTAGCCTTTATTTGTGGTCGCTTTCGTGCATTAAAAAGCATAATCATAGCTTCAGCAGCTGCAGTAGATTCATCTAGAAGTGAAGCATTAGCCAGCGGCAAGCCTGTTAAATCACAAACCATCGTTTGGAAATTCAATAAAGCTTCTAGTCTACCTTGAGCAATTTCCGCTTGATACGGTGTGTAAGCCGTATACCATCCTGGATTTTCAAAAATGTTTCTTAAAATCACAGAAGGTGTTTCCGTATCGTGATAGCCAAGGCCTATATATGTTTTAAAAACCTTGTTTTTTTGTGCAATTCTCTTAATGTTTGCTAACCATTTACTTTCGGTAATTGTTTTCGAAAACTCAAGACCCGTTTTAAGTCGTATTTTGTTTGGGATAGTTTTTTCAATTAATTCATCAGTAGATGAGTATCCAATCTCCTCGAGCATCGAAACGCGATCACTATCAGATGTGCCAATATGTCGTTGAGTAAAAAGCATAACAAGAATTTTACTACAAAAATACGGAATCAATTAACCCGAGAAAACCTATTTTTTCAACCAGTGTTGATAACGCTAATTAGCGAGTAGATTAGTTTAATCACAAAAATTCTTTTAGTAAATTCACGAAATGAATAAAACGTGCACCCTTTTTATCCTTTTAGGTATATTTTTTTTGATTTCTTGCAGAAAGGAAAATTCGGAAAAAATTGATCAGAATCAAATCTGGTCTGAATATCGATTGATTTATCGATCAGATATCGACTCGACATTTATGCGCGCTCGATTTATACACAATGATGTTGATGGCGAGAACCTGAAATTATCCGATAAATCTACTATTTTAATAAGTGGTAAATCACCGAATTACAATCCTTCTTTTATGTGGTATGAAAGGATTACACAAGGAAAAGATTCAATAGTCGATTTTTACTATTCGGATCTTGATGGTCAGTCGTTTAGTAATACTGTCTCGTTGATTAGTGAGGCAGAGATCCCTGAAACAGATACCATTTATAAAGATTCTGTGGTGTTTTTTCCATGGATAGGAAATCCTCTTCAAGAGGGTGAATTAATGCTTTTGGTTTTGGATGGTAATTTATCTAGCCAACTTCCTGTGATTTCTACCGATACAATAGGCGCGAGCGGAATTTATCTTTTTCCTGATAGCTTGAGTCCTCTTCCCCTCGGAGAAATTACAATACATTTTGAGCGATTTAATATTCAAGAAGCAAATGGTAATGCTGTAGGCGCAAAATCGTATGCTCATTATATATCTAAGAAAAAGGAGGTTAAACTTGTGGAACGTTAACGTAAATAATCCCAAACTAAATCACTTTCGAACCCTTTTCCAATAAGGTAACGGGCTACTTTTTGATTTAAATTGAATTGATTGGAAAACTTTAATGTTCTTTTTTTTTTATAGACAAGGCGTTCTAGCTTATTTAAATAATCACTTTCATTAATTTCCTCCAATCCTTTTTTAATGCAATACGCACTAATTTCTTTTTGAAAAAGGTGCTGCTTTATTTTATTTTTACCCCAATCTTTTTGATTGAATTTTCCTCGCACAAATGCCTTTGCAAATCTTTCCTCATTCAGGAAGTTTTGATCGATTAATTCACATATAATGGATTCAATTTCCTCTTCACAAAGTGAAAATGATTTTAACTTTTGCCTAACTTCACTTTGGCACCTTTCCTGATAAGCGCAATATTTTGCCATTTTCTGAAGCGCCTCTTTCTGTGTCATAGAATAAAGATAGATAACTAGAGCAAATCAAAGAAAATTATTAAATTCGACGAATGATTAAGTGGTTGTTTATCTTCTTATTGACTTTCTCTCTTCAACTAATCGGGCAGCACGACACCCTTTTTTTATTGAATGGAGGTGTTAAGGTGGCAAAAATAGATACCTTCGATTACGACTTTGTGTATTATCGGAACATCAATAAAGGGGGGAATGTAGGAAAAAAGAGAAGAAAAAATTTGGATCATGTTTTTGCGCTGAAGAAAGAGCGTCAACCAATTACCTATATTTATCGTCAAGACTCCGTAATCGACAACTATTTTTCCATTGAACAAATGGAGTATTATCTTAAAGGAAGGCAGCAAGCAAAAAAGCATTTTAAACCTTATAAAACCTTATTGTATGGCACTGCTTTGGGAACAGGAGTTGCACTATATTCCCTTTTTCCAATAAAATATGGGGTAAAAGAGCGGTATACAGAAGTGTTAGATACAGTAACAAATCGAGTTTATCCAGTCCGGGTTATGAATGCTCAAACGCTTTCCCCACCAATACCATTTTGGGAAATTATACCAATAGGTGCTTTTGCTTACTACCAAGGAGCTGCCAAAAAAACTAAGGATTTTAAGTCAGATGATCCTGAGTTATTCAAAAATGAAGCATTTATGATTGGGTATAAAGAATCAGTAATTGATCGAAAAGTATTTGCTTCAATTGGTTCTAGTTTAGGAGCTTATATTACCACGATGCTCGGTTATCTGGTGTTTGATCCTGTTGCGGACTGACAAAAGAGATATTTTTCGAATAAAGTATATTTTGAACTCTGCTCCATGAAAAAATCAAGGGTTTTAAAAACGTGTAGTTACAGGGTGCTTTTCATTTAGAATTTAATTACTATCTTTGCAAATAATTAAAGAATTGAGGGGACGCGAGTCCCCTCTTTTAGTACTTGTATGATTCTTGAGCACAAAATAAAAGAGTTAGTAGATGCCCGAATTGAAGGCACAAAACTCTTTGTTGTAGACATCAAGGTTAGTCCTTCAAATAAAATTAACGTTTTAATTGATGGATTTGACGGAGTTTCAATTAGCGACTGTGTTAATGTAAGTAGAGGTGTAGAACATAACTTGGATAGAGAAGAAGAAGATTTTGCTTTAGAAGTTTCATCTGCCGGCTTAGACACCCCCTTTATGGTTCCTCAACAATACGAAAAGAATATTGGAAGGGAAGTTAAAGTGTATACGTTAGACGGCAGAAAGCATGAAGGAGAACTCACTCATGTGGATGATCAAAAAATTGAAATTACTTATCAGGAGAAGGTCCGGATTGAAGGACGAAAGAAAAAAGAATTAATTACAAAAGTGGAAGAGTACTTTTTTGAGTGCGAACAAAGAGAAAAAAAAATAAAAGACACAAAAGTTATAATTTCCTTTAAATAAATAATTATGGAAGCAGCTGGATTAATAGAATCGTTTCAGGAGTTTAAAGAATTTAAAGACATCGATAGAGAAACATTGATGAAAATTTTGGAAGATGTTTTTAGAAACATGATTCAAAAGAAATATGGTTCTGATGACAACTATGATTTTATCATAAACATCGACAAAGGTGATTTAGAAGTTTGGAGAAATAGAACCATTGTTGAAAAAGGTGAGGTTGAAGATGAAAATAGAGAGATTGCTTACGAGGATGCTATTAAAATAGAACCTGATTTTGAAGTTGGGGAAGAAGTTTCTGAAGAAGTGAAGCTTTTAGATTTTGGTCGAAGAGCAGTTCTTTCTGTTCGACAAAACCTGATATCACGTGTTCTCGATATAGAAAAAGAAGATTTATTTGAAACATACAAAGAAAAAGTTGGGACAATTGTTACTGGAGAAGTATACCAAATATGGAAACGTGAAATCCTTATTTTAGATGATGAAGAGAATGAGTTGATTTTACCAAAGTCTGAACAAATTCCAACAGATTATTTCAAAAAAGGAGACAACGTAAGAGCAGTTGTTTTGAAAGTCGAGATGAGGAACAATAACCCTCAAATTATACTTTCTAGAACCTCTCCAGTATTCTTGGAAAGACTTTTTGAAGGAGAAGTTCCTGAAATCTTTGATGGATTAATAACCATTAAGAAAATTGTCCGAGTTCCTGGTGAGCGTGCGAAAGTAGCCGTGGAATCATATGATGAAAGAATTGATCCTGTTGGTGCATGTGTTGGTATGAAAGGAGCCAGAATTCATGGAATTGTTAGGGAGTTAGGGAATGAGAATATTGATGTAATCAATTTCTCTGGAAATGATTCACTCTTTATATCACGAGCATTAAGCCCTGCGAAGATCACATCCATTTCTCTTGACAAGGATAATGGTAAGGCAGAGGTTTATTTAAAACCTGATCAGGTATCACTTGCGATTGGTAAAGGAGGATTCAATATTAAATTGGCAGGTGAATTGACTGGTTTTGATATTGATGTTTATCGTGATACAGAAGAGGAGATTGATGATGTTCAGTTGGATGAATTTACAGACGAATTAGAAGCTTGGGTTATTGATGCACTCAAATCCATCGGTTGTGATACTGCACGAAGCGTCTTAGAAATTCCAGTAGCTGATTTAGCGAGAAGAACGGATTTAGAAGAAGAAACGATTAAGGAAGTTATTGACGTTTTGGCTGCTGAGTTCGAAGACTAGTAGTATTTATTATATTTGTAAAATTAAGTGAACTTGAAACTCCTGTGGGAGGAGCCACCGGAAAGTACAAGAACACACGTTAACTTTGATAGGTTTTAGTTTATGGCTGGTAAACCAAAAAGATTAAGTAAGGTAACAAAAGAGTTTAACCTTGGATTAACAACGGTTGTTGATTATCTACAAGAGAAAGGTTTTGAGGTTGAAAGTAACCCCAATGCGAAAATTTCTCCTGAGATGTATGATGCCCTTTCTCAAGAGTTCCAAACGGAAAAAAAGGTAAAGGAAAAATCCAATAAAATTGAGGTTAAAAAGCCAATAAAGGAAACAATTTCTATTGAGGAGGAAAAACCTGAGCCGCCTAAGGAGGAGGAAAAAGTCCCAGAACCAGTTGTGGAGGAAAAAGCTTCATTTGTGGAGGAAAAAGAACCGCCAAAAGAAGAATCTGGTGGATTGAAAGTGTTAGGTAAAATTAATCTGGATGAGGTTAAATCCGATAAAAATCCATCTAAAACCGAAAGCAAGAAGGAAGAGCCTAAGCAAGAGGCAAAATCTGCTTCTCAACCGAAGGTTGAAGAGAAACCTAAAGCTGCTGAAAAGCAAGAAGAGCCAAAGGCAGAGAAATCTAAAGATGATGACTTTATAAAAGTGAAAACTGAGAAGATTGATGGTCCTAAGGTACTTGGGAAAATTGAGCTTCCTGTTGAGAAACCAAAGAAAAAACCAGTAGCCTCGAGTAATGATTCCGCTGGTGATAAAAAGAAAAGAAAAAGAATTCGTAAAGGCCCCGTTCAACAAAACGGTGGAAATGCACAAGGAGGAAATAGAAGAGGAGGAAACAGAGGGAATAAGAAAAGAGAACCCAAAGTTGAACTTACAGAGGAGCAAGTTAAAAAGCAAATTCAGGAAACCCTTGCTCGATTAAGTGGAGGAAAAGGAAAAAATAAAGGTGCTAAGCAGAGAAGAAGTAAGCGAGATGAACACGCACGAAGAGCCGCTGAGCAAGAAGCACAGGCTGAAATCGAAAAAAGCATATTAAGGGTTACCGAGTTCGTTGCGGCAAGCGAATTAGCCAGTTTAATGGATGTGTCGGTGAATGAAATTATCTCAGCTTGTATGAGTCTAGGGCATTTTGTTTCTATCAATCAAAGACTCGACGCTGAAATCATTCAAATGATCGCAGAGGAATTCGGGTTTGAAGTAGAATTTGCCACGGCAGAGGATACAACTACAATTGTTGAGGAAGAGGATAAGTCTGAAGATTTAAAAGAACGAGCACCTATAGTGACTGTTATGGGACATGTTGATCATGGTAAAACATCATTACTTGATAACATTCGTAAGGCAAATATTGCTGAAGGTGAAGCAGGAGGAATTACCCAACATATCGGTGCTTATTCGGTTCAAGTAGATACAGGACAAAGAATTACTTTCTTGGATACACCTGGTCACGAAGCGTTTACAGCCATGAGAGCTCGTGGAGCTAAGGTTACCGATATTGCTATAATCATTATTGCTGCCGATGATTCTATTATGCCTCAAACCAAAGAGGCCATCAATCACGCTCAAGCAGCAGAGGTTCCAATGATATTCGCGATTAACAAAATCGATAAACCAGGAGCTAATCCTGATAAAATCAGAGAAGAACTTTCCCAAATGAACATTTTGGTTGAAGACTGGGGAGGGAAATTTCAATGTCAGGAAATTTCAGCAAAAAATGGGGTTGGAATTGATGACCTTTTAGAAAAAGTATTGCTTGAGGCTGAATTGATGGAGTTAAAAGCAAACCCTGATCGATTAGCAAAAGGAACAATTATAGAATCTGAACTTGACAAGGGAAGAGGATATATTTCTACATTATTGGTTCAATCAGGAACATTAGAGGTGGGAAGCATATTAGTGGCAGGATGTTATTCAGGAAGAGTAAAAGCCATGACCAATGAGCACGGACAGCGTGTTAAAATAGCTGGACCATCTACGCCTGTTCAATTGTTGGGATTAAATGGAGCACCGCAAGCAGGGGACACGTTTAATGCGATGAATGAAGAAAAAGAGGCGAGAGACATTGCATCGAAAAGAATGCAGTTGCAGCGAGAGCAAGGGATTAGAGCCACCAAGCATATTACCTTGGAGGAAATGGGAAGACGTATTGCAATTGGAGATTTCCAAGAACTTAATGTTATTGTAAAAGGAGATGTTGATGGATCAATAGAGGCATTATCTGATGCATTATTAAAGCTTTCTACAGAACAGATTCAAATCAATATAATTCACAAATCTGTAGGGCAAATTTCAGATTCAGATGTCCTTTTAGCTACAGCCTCTGATGCGATTATTGTTGGATTCCAGGTTCGACCATCAGCATCTGCTCGACGATTAGCTGAGCAAGAGCAAATTGATATTCGACTTTACTCAATTATTTATCAAGCTATTGAGGAGTTGAAAGATGCGATGGAGGGAATGCTTAAACCTAAAATTGAAGAAAAAGTAGTGGCGAATGTTGAAGTTCGAGAAACCTTTAAAATATCAAAAGTAGGAACAGTTGCAGGATGTTATGTGTTGGATGGAACGATATCAAGATCAAGTAAAATTAGGATCATTCGAGATGGAATTGTTTCATGGGATGGAGAATTAGCTGCTCTAAAGCGATTTAAGGATGATGTGAAAGAAGTGAAATTTGGATATGAATGTGGATTGAGCTTATTGAATTTTAATGACGTCCAGGTTGGTGATGTTTTAGAAGCATATGAAGAAGTAGAAGTAAAACAAACTTTGAAATAATCGAGTTCTAATAGCCACTTTGGTACGATATCTGACTTGTAGATAAAATGCGAGATAAATTCATCATATTGTTTACTTTTTTGAGTGTGATTGTTTCTGCTCAAAATCAAGTAGATACCTCGGCGAGTTCTGTACAACCTGATTCACTCGCTCAAATAATTCTAGCTCCAGGTCAAGTGGTAGAGCATATAGATTCCTTTTACTACAAAACAGAAGCACTTCAAAAGAAAATTAACTTAACAAAATGTCCTCAACTCGTGAATGGATATCGCGTTCAGTTATTTTCTTGTTCAGGTGAAGGGTGTAAGGAAAAAGCCCTTAAATATTACAATCAATTTTTAATAGCCTATCCGAGCATACCTGTCTATAAAACTTGGCAGCCTCCTACTTTAAAAGTAAGGGCTGGAGACTGTAGAACTCGATTTGAGGCAGAGGAAATTAAGCATCAAATAAAAGACGATTTTCCGTTTGTATTTATCGTTCCTGATTTTATTAACTCCATGTATAAAATTGATTGCGAGGAAATGTTTTTTAGTAAAACAGATTCCATTCTTTCGGTGAATTTAAGAGAAAAATAAAGAGTAAAATTTTGCTCTAAAACTCTCTTTAAAGCACGCCCAAACCATTAACATTTATTAACATTTGAAAGTGTTTATCATGACAGTTCTATGACAAAACTTTGCGCTTGCAAACGGCTGAAAATCAACACAAGTACTAATAAATACACGCAACTCAACACTATTTAGAATCATTTTAAATTAGGGATTTTTAACCAAGTCTCATCACAAATCAAGATTAATCCAGTGCTTTTGTCGTATTTTTGCGGAAAAGCCCGAAGTGGCTTTTAGTGAGATCAAAAAATTAGAGATTGATGAAACAGTTAACAAACGCCATGCGAAAAATCTCAAAAGTAATACTTCCAGTATTTTTCTTGTTACTAACCAATACAGTATTGGCCGAAGGAAATTTCGAAGCCGGAAAAGCTTTGTTTGATGCCAATTGTAGCTCTTGTCACAGTAGTAATTTAACAAAAGATGCAACAGGTCCAGCACTTTATGGTGTAGGAGAGCGTGTTCCAGGACCAGCCAATGAATGGTTAAACAAATGGATAAAAAACAACAACACTTTAAGATCCTCTGGTGATGTGTACGCCAACGGAATATACAAGAAATGGGGAGGAGCCGCAATGACTGCGTTTGAGTGGATGTCAGATCAGCAACTTGAAAATGTAATTGAGTACATTACAAAATGGGAATTGCCAGCTCCCGCTGAAGGAGGAGGTGGATTATTACCATGTATTCCTGAACAAAAGAAAGAAGAGGATTCCTATTTAATCGTGTTGTTTGGTGTTATTGGACTTTCCTTACTGATCATTTTGATTTTCACTGGAGTGAACCGCTCATTGAAAAATGCGGTTGCGGTTAAAAAAGGAGAAGAGGTGAAGGATCCAGTTCCTTTTTGGACTGCTATTGGCGAGTTTGCCGTACACAATAAAATTAAGTTTGGATTAATTGTTTTATTTGTTCTTGGAGGGATTTCAAGTTTAGGATGGGATTCGTTAATGAGTGTTGGTGTTTTTGGTGGTAATGGTTTTGAAAAAACAGAGAACATTGAAAACTATCACCCTGATCAACCAATCTATTTCAGGCATGATATTCACGTTGCTCAAAATGGAATTGATTGTAAATACTGTCACTCCGGAGTTCTAGAGTCAAAGCATGCGCTTATTCCGTCTGCAAATGTTTGTATGAACTGTCATAAATATGTGAATGAAAAAGCAGATTGTCCAGAATCCGCTCAGAAAATTCAAAAAATATATAACGCAGTTAAATTTACACATGGCAAAGGTTATTATAACCTAGCAGAAAACGGAGATACAATTCGTAATGAAGAGGGTGATATTGTGTATCACGATCAGCAAGTGGCAAAAGGTGATCCAATTGAATGGGTAAAAGTGCACAATCTTCAAGATTTTGTGTATTTCAATCACTCACAGCACGTAGTTGTTGGAGGATTAGAGTGTCAACAGTGTCATGGTCCAGTGCAAGAAATGCAAACGGCCGAACATTATGCCCCTCTAACAATGGGGTGGTGTATCAACTGTCACAGAGAGACGGAAATTAATCAAGAGTTAAAACTCTCGAAGAAACCAAATGGTTATTACGAGAAAATGCATGATGAATTTAAAGAAGCTTACAAGAGAGATGAAGATTTTGACTTTACAGTTGAAAAAATTGGTGGGCTTGAGTGTGCAAAATGCCACTATTAATAAAGTAAGATAATTAACAAATAATAGCAATTTCTAAGCTATGGCTGATAATATGAAATATTGGAAAGGAATTGAGGAGTTAGAACAAACTCCTGAGTTTGTAGAGTCTACTCAAAAGGAGTTTACGGAGTATGTGCCTGTTGACGAATTTTTAGAGGATGCAGCAGAGAATGATTCTTCTACGAGCAGACGAGATTTTTTGAAAGTTCTTGGTTTTTCAGTAACTGCAGCTACATTGGCAGCATGTGAGGCCCCTGTTACAAAATCAATTCCGTATCTTAATAAACCCGAAGATTTAACACCTGGTGTTGCAAACTATTATATGTCAACTTATTTTGACGGGTATGATTTGGCTTCGATAAGAATTAAAACAAGAGAAGGAAGACCAATATTTGTTCAAGGAAATTTGGATTCTCCTTTTTCTGGTGGAGGAATTAACGCAAGAATAAATTCTTCTGTTCTAGGTTTATATGATTCAAAAAGAGCTAAAGGACCTGCTCAGAAAATAGGAAATGCTTGGGCTAAAAATTTATCTTGGGATCAAGTGGATAAAGGTGTTGTTAAAGCACTTTCTAATGCTGCATCAAGCGGAAAAAAAGTGGCTTTACTTACGGGTACAGTTATTTCTCCTGTTGCTCAAAACGCGATTAACAGTTTCAGTGCTTTTATTGGTGCAAAAGGTGGAACATTTGAGCATGTGAGTTATGATGCAATTTCTGCATCGGGTATATTAGATGCTAATGAAAAAGTATTTGGCAAACGAATATTACCTCATTATGAATTCAGTAAAGCTAAAACAGTAGTGAGTTTTGGTGCTGATTTTCTAGGGAATTGGTTGAATGCATTGCAGTATACTAAAGGATTTACAGATAATAGAAATCCGGATAAGGATTGGATGGTAAAGCATTATCAGTTTGAAACTACCCTTTCTGTTACGGGAGCCTCGGCTGATGTGAGAGCATCCATGAAACCATCTGTAGTTGTTGAGGCGATCAAATACCTTTACAATAAAATTGGAGGAAATACAAAAGGGAATGTTTCCGATGCTTTAGCGTCTAAATTGGATAAAGCTGCTGCGGAACTACTAGCAAACAAAGGAGAATCTATTGTTGTTGCAGGTTCAAATAATGGCGGACTTCAAGTGTTGATTAACGCCATCAATGAAAAACTTAACAACTACGGATCAACTATTAATATTAATCAAGAAGTTTACACACGTAAAGGAGATGACGTTCAGTTTTCACGGTTAACCGCGGAGATGAAAAAAGGAAAAGTAGGTGCTGTTGTTATTGCGGGATTAAATCCTTCTTATGTCGCTCCAGCTTCTGTAGGTATTAATGAAGCATTGAAAAATGTGGATACAGTTGTTTATACTGGTGATCGTTTTGATGAAACTGCAGACTACGCGCACTTTTTTGCTCCTAATTCACATTACCTTGAATCATGGGATGTGTTAAATCCAGCTAAAGGGCAATATGGTTTTGTTCAACCTGCCATTAATCCTTTATTTAATACCAGACAATGGCAAGAGTCTTTATTAAAGTGGTCTGGAATTAATCAGGATTTTGATAGCTACGTGAAATCAGTTGGGATATATCTTTTAGGTTCTGAATCTGCATACATCAATGCTGTTCATGATGGGTTTTATCTTGGAGGACAGTTGAAAGTTCAAAATACGGAAGTAACCTCAAATGATTCTACATCCTTAGAAAATGGATTGGGTGAGTCTGTATCGAATTCGGTTGTTGCTGGTATATCCCCCTCTACCATTGCAAATGCAGTGAAACAATCTACTGTAGATGCGTCAGGTGAATTTGAATTAGAACTTTATGTGAAAACAGGTCCTGGAAACGGTGAAAATGCATTCAATCCTTGGTTGCATGAGATGCCTGATCCAATTTCTATGATGACCTACGATAACTACATTACAATGAATCCATCTGATGTTATGGCTTTACTGGGTGTAGAAGACACAAAAAATAATAGAAGAAGTCAATTATATATTGGTCAGGAATCACCTGCAAAAGTGGCTACTGTTTCAGTGGGACAACAAACGGTTACCCTACCTGTTGTATCTCAACCTGGACAGGCCAAAGGAACTTTAGCTATTGCATTAGGTTATGGTAGAAAAGGAACAGAAAATTTTACCAGAGAAGAGTGGTTAGGTGACTTATTTGATGCTGAAGACAATTCTAATAATACAATAGGTAAAAATGTATATCCATTTCTAAAGCAAGGTCTTTGGGTTGATAACACGATATCATCTGGAGTGTCTATAACATTAAACGAAGGTGTATCTTATCCAATGGCTACTACCCAAACGCATCATACGATGATGGGTAGAAAATTGGTGAATGAAACAGATATTAAAACGTACAAAGACCAAAAAGGGAAAGCTAAAGATAGAGGCGGTTATAATGAATCTATTCTTATAGCGGATGCATATGGGGAGAAGAAATCTACTAAGGATCTTGATTTATGGGAAGAGCATGCAATCGATCTTGGACATAGATGGGGTATTTCTGTAGATTTAAATTTGTGTACAGGATGTGGTGCTTGTATTACTGCTTGTCACATTGAAAATAACGTGCCTTTAGTTGGAAAGGATGAAGTTAGAAGAAGTCGTGAAATGCATTGGATGAGAATTGATCGTTATTATTCTTCTCATATAGAAAAAGATGGTCAATCGGAATTGGTTGATGAGCTTGGAGATTTAAATAGTATTCAAGAATATTTAGACGCTGAAGTGGCTGATGGTGATGATAATGTAAGAGTTTCATATATGCCAGTAATGTGTCAGCATTGTAATCATGCTCCATGTGAAACGGTTTGTCCGGTTGCGGCCACTACCCATTCCGATGAAGGATGGAATCAAATGACTTATAATCGATGTGTAGGTACACGGTATTGTGCAAATAACTGTCCTTACAAAGTTCGACGTTTTAACTGGTTCCAATATGATGATTTAGACATTCCTGCATTCCCAGATTTTGCAAAAGTTAATTATGCACAGGATGATCTTGGAAGAATGGTGCTCAACCCTGATGTTGTTGTAAGATCAAGAGGGGTTATGGAAAAATGTAGTATGTGTGTACAATCTATTCAGGCTGGTAAATTAGAAGCTAAAAAGGCCGGAAGACCTGTAGAGGAATCTGATATAGATGCGGCCTGTTCGTCAATTTGTCCTTCTGAATGTATTACGTTTGGTGACTTAAATGATCCTAAACATCGTGTGCATGCAATGAAAGATCATGAGCGTTCATATTTGTTGATGGAAGAAGTTGGTGCTCAACCAAATGTATACTACCAAACATTGGTAAGAAACGTATAGTAAAATTTAAATTTAAAAGTTAAAACAATGCATGTTGTAGAAGCTGAAATTAGAGAACCCTTAATCCTTGGTGAAAAATCGTATAACGATATTACTGAGGACGTTTGTGCTCCTATCGAAGGAAAGGCAAACGCAATGTGGTACTTCGTATTTGGATTAGCGGGATTAGTTGCGCTATGGGGTATTGGTAACATCTTGTACACGATAGGTGTAGGGATAGGAGTTTGGGGATTGAATAAGACCGTTGGATGGGCTTGGGATATCACCAACTTTGTATGGTGGGTTGGTATCGGTCATGCCGGTACATTAATTTCTGCGGTACTTTTGCTTTTCCGTCAACGTTGGAGAATGGCCATCAACCGTTCTGCTGAAGCAATGACGATATTTGCCGTTATGATGGCAGCCTTATTCCCAGGAATCCACATGGGAAGAATTTGGCAGGCGTATTGGGTTCTTCCATTACCAAACCAATTTGGTTCTTTATGGCCAAACTTTAATTCTCCACTTTTATGGGACGTATTTGCTATTTCAACGTATTTTTCTGTATCGTTGGTGTTTTGGTATATTGGTTTGATACCTGATTTCGCTACAGTTCGTGACAGAATGATTAAGCCATTACCGAAGAAGATTTATTCAATTCTAGCTTTTGGATGGTCTGGAAATGCAAAACACTGGAATCGTTTTGAGGAGGTTTCATTGGTTTTAGCAGGATTAGCTACACCACTTGTATTCTCTGTACACTCAATTGTATCTATGGATTTTGCAACCTCTGTTATACCAGGATGGCACACAACTATTTTCCCTCCGTATTTCGTTGCTGGAGCAGTATTCTCAGGGTTTGCCATGGTATTAACCTTAATGTTGGTAATGAGAAAGGTATTTCGATTAGAAGATTATCTTACATTGAAACACATTGAATATATGAACATCATTATCATGTTGACAGGATCCATGGTAGGAGTTGCTTATTTAACAGAACTTTTTGTTGCTTGGTATTCAGGTGTAGAATATGAAGGGTATGCCTTTATGAATAGAGCGACTGGACCTTATTGGTGGGCATATTGGTCTATGATGACTTGTAATGTGATTTCTCCACAGTTAATGTGGTTTAAGAAAATCAGAAGAAATTTAGTAGTCACTTTTATTCTTTCAATTATAGTAAATATTGGAATGTGGTTTGAGCGATTTGTGATTATTGTTACCTCATTACATCGTGACTTTTTAGCTTCCTCTTGGACTCAATTTCACCCAACTTATGTTGATATGGGAGTATTTTTAGGAACAATCGGTTTATTCTTCGTGTTGTTCTTACTTTATGCTCGAGTTTTTCCTGTGTTAGCACTAAATGAAGTGAAAACAATTTTGAGAGCTACTGGTGAGTATGGTGTTAAAAAACATATCCATCAAATAAGTCATTCCAATGGACAAAGTAATCACGCTGTTGTTGAAGAAGAAGTGGAGGTTGAAAAAGAACCTGTCCTTGAAGTTGAACAAAATGGCGTTGACACTCCTGTAGAAGAAATGAAAGATGTGAGTGTTTCTGAAGAGGAAGATATAGAAGATAAAAAAGAACAAGATTAAAATTAGAGTTCGATTATGAGCAAGATATACGCAATGTACGATGATGATTCTACTTTACTTCACGGTGCGGAAAGTTTAGTGGCCAAAGGCGTACAAATTAAAGATGTTTTTTCTCCTTTTCCAATTCATGGTATTGATCCTGTAATTGGTGTTCGAAAAACAAGACTAGCTATTTGTGCATTTATTTATGGACTAACTGGAATGTCCTTGGCGTTAATTGGAATGTATTATTTCATGATTGCCGACTGGCCTATGAATATAGGTGGTAAACCGAATTACTATTTTTACCAGAATATTCCAGCTTTTATTCCAATTACCTTTGAAGTAACGGTATTGTGTACGGCCCATGGAATGGCAATTACTTATTTACTAAGGAATAAAACATTACCAGGAATGATTGCAAAAAATCCTGATCCAAGAACAACAGATGATAAATTTGTAATGCAAATTAATTCGTCCGACATTGATATGGATGAGGAAACATTAATCTCAGAATTAAAAGCTACTGGAGCTATAGAAATTAATAAGGCATAAAGACTAAAAAGATGAATATTTCTTATCAAAATATTGCCCATTTCGCGAAAACAAAACTTTTAGTTGGCGTTGTTGCTGCTTTAGGTTTAGTTTCTTGTACGGCTGATCCTAACAGCCCAGGTGTTGAGTATATGCCTGATATGTATAGAGCAACTGGGTATGAGGCATACTTGAAAAAATATGATATTGATTCTACTGACTTTTTTGAAAGAAACCTTAAAAAATTAGGTTACGATCAAGCAGGAGACTCAGTAAAAGGAGCCATTGAAAGTGAGGTAGCTGCATTGTATAATGTATTTAAGAGTGGATTAATTACAAGGAAACCTGTTGAAGGAACCATTGCAGAAGGAAAAATCCCTTTTCCAATTGAGAAAGGTGATCGTTCCAAAGCAAAAGCTATAAAAATGCCTATTCCTTACACGGAAACTTCTCTAGTAGAAGGAAAAGCATATTATGAAATCTTTTGTGTGCATTGTCATGGTCCTAAGGGTCAAGGAAAAGGGTCCTTAATTCAAAAGGAATTGTTTTTGAAACCTCCTGCTTACAGCGCTGGTGACACTAAAAACCTTTCTGCAGGTGAAATCTATTATACGATTTTTTATGGAAAAGGTATGATGGGTTCTCACGCTTCTCAAATTGTTGAGGAGAAAAGATGGAAAATAGTACAATATGTTCAAACCTTACAGGGGAATAAAGTAGAGGATTTAAGAGATGCTAAAGTCAATTCTTCTGTTGAACTAGAAGCTGTTGATGCTGAATTACCAGATTCAACACAAGCAAAATAATTTTAAAATTGATTTAAACACCATCAAAATGGATTACGTTTTTTCAGATAAAACAAAAAAAATTACCCTCGGCGTAGGAATTGCTGGATTATTAATTTTTATTCTAGGAGTTCTTTTTGACTCCAATGCATATGATACGTTAGTGAATGAGGGACATAATTATGGTTCTTCCAACCGTATTTGGGTAGCTTTGCTAACGAATGGGATATTTTTCTTTTTTATCGCATTGGCTGTATTGTTCTTTTTGGCTTTGCAATATGCCGCGGAGGTTTCATGGTCTGTTGTTTTCAAAAGAGTATATGAATCTATTCTTTCTGCTCTTCCTTTAATGGCTTCTATTGTTGTTTTGATCATTGTGATTGGTCAATTTGGTGGTCATCATATTTATCACTGGCAGCATTATGATACATCTTTGCAGCCAGGACAAGAGGGGTATGATCATTTGCTCGACCATAAAGCATTTTTCTTCAATCCTGCCTTTTATTATCCTGTATTGCTTTTCTTCATGGGGGCTTTCGTATGGTTTTCTAGGTATTATAGAAAGCAGTCTTTATTAGAAGACCAAGAAGGAGGGACTAAAATTCACTTCAAAAATTTTGCGAAGTCGGCGTTGTTTCTTGTGATCTTTGGTTACGGTTCATCTGTGATTTCATGGCAATTAATTATGTCCATTGATACACATTGGTTCTCTACACTTTTTGGATGGTATGTGTTCTCTGGAATGTGGTTAGAAGGTATGGTTTATGCATTGATGTTAATTCTTTACCTGAAAGGAAAAGGGTTGCTTCAGCAAGCCTCTGGTGGTCATGTTCATGATATGGGTAAATGGGTTTTTGCTCTATCGTTTTTATGGACGTATATGTTCTTTTCTCAATTCATGTTAATTTGGTATGCAGATATTCCTGAAGAAATCACGTATTTCCAAGCAAGAATTAATGATTACCCTGTTATTTATTGGATGATATTCTTCACTAATTTTGCCGTGCCGATGTTATTCTTAATGGATGCGGATGCGAAGAAGAATAAGAATGTTTTAATATTAGTTGGTTGTATCGTTTTTGTTTTCCACTGGCTGGATGTGTTTATTATGACTAGTCCTGGTTCTATGAAGGCAGAGGCTGGCCTTGGTTTGATTGAGATTGGTTCCTTTTTACTGTTCTTAGGAGTGTTTACGTTTATCGTATTAAGATCGCTTGCTAGCAGACCACTTATGGTAAAAAATCACCCATATTTAGAAGAGGGAAAGGCGATACATCATCATTAATTATTTGTGTAGAAACGGTAAAGAATTTATAAAAGTTTAGAGATGGAAATTATACTTATAATATTAGCAGTTTTATTAGGAGGCGTTGCAATATTTAAAATTCTTAAAGCTAGAGAATTAGTTGATGGGTTAAAGGACGAAAAATCTGATCCAATCACTGACGCTGAAATGAGAACAAATGCACTTGGTTTAATTGTGTATGGTTTTGTTTTGTTTGCTTTACTGGTTGTGCAAATTGTTGGATGGAGTAAATACATGTTACCATCTTCTGCTTCCGTGCATGGTGATGATATCGATGGGCTTATGAACATTACAATGATTCTGATTTTATCGGTATTTTTTGTTACACATACGCTACTTTTTTGGTTTGGATTTAAATATTACTATAGAAAGGGTCGTAAAGGCTTTTGGTATCCTCACAATAATGCGATGGAGATGGCTTGGACTGTTGTTCCTGCAATCGTTTTGATTATGTTGATTTCTTATGGTATGAGTACCTGGGGTTCAATTATGAATCCTGAAGATGAAGCAGACATGCATATTGAATTTGTTTCAGAACAATTTAAATGGACAACTCGATTTGCAGGAGACGATGGTAAATTGGGAGAAGCGTCATTTGCATTATACGGTTCAAATGCGGTGGGTGTAGCTACTAAAAATGCACTTCTGAAAAGACTTGATGAGTCAAAAGCGGCTATTGAAAACATTCGTCAGGACTCAATTAAGTATGAAAAGCTGAATGAGGACGGTTGGAATAGGAGTAAAAACCTAGATAAATCTGAAGAGAGTCTAAAAAATTATAAAGCCAATGTTGTTCGTTTGAACAGAATGTTAGCTGATTATGAGAAGTTTCCAGCAAAATACGACGCAGGGAAAGATGATAAAGTAATTAACGGTAATTCGATTAAACTTCCTAAAGGGAAAACAATCAAATTCCAATTTAGATCCAAAGATGTAATCCATTCTGCATACTTTCCTCATTTTAGGGCTCAAATGAATGCAGTGCCTGGAATGAAAACGTATTTTACTTTTCAGCCAAAGGAAACTTCCGAAGAGTTTAATCTAAAAGCCGCTGAAGAAGGAAGGGTTTATTTAAAAAGAACATTGGACGAGGAGGGTAATGTTATTGCAGCAGTTGAAACTCCTGGTTCTACAGGTTATATTCTTTTGTGTAACAAGATTTGTGGCGCTTCTCATTACAACATGAAGGTATATATTGAAGTTGTAGAAGAGGAAGAATTTAATGAGTGGATTGCTGATCAAAAAGCGTTTGAAACTCTTTAAGATAAATAATAATTAAGTAAAAAATTTAAAAGATATAGTCATGGGTGGAGGACATCATCACGAGACATTCATTAGTAAGTACGTTTTTAGTATGGACCATAAAATGATTGGGAAGCAATTCTTAATCACGGCAATTTTTATGGCTGTAATCGGAATGGGAATGTCTATCTTATTTAGATTGCAATTGGCATGGCCAAAAGAAGGTTTTGCGTTTTTAAATTTCTTCTTAGGGGATCGTTGGGCACCAGAGGGGGTTTTAGATCCTAATATGTATTTAGCTTTAGTAACGATTCATGGGACAATCATCGTATTCTTCGTATTAACAGGTGGTCTTTCTGGTACGTTTTCCAACATCCTTATTCCTTATCAGTTGGGTGCTCGAGATATGGCCTCTGGTTTATTAAATATGATTTCTTATTGGTTGTTTTTTGTTTCTTCTGTGATCATGGTTTATTCATGTTTCATTGAAACGGGACCAGCCTCTGGTGGATGGACGGTTTATCCTCCTCTTTCTGCTTTAGAAAAAGCAATGCCAGGATCTGGTTTAGGAATGACATTGTGGTTGGTTTCGATGACTGTATTTATCGCATCTTCCTTATTAGGGTCCTTAAATTATATTGTTACTGTACTTAACCTAAGAACGAAAGGTATGACGATGGTGAGAATGCCTCTTACAATATGGTGTTTCTTTATTACGGCTATTTTAGGTGTGTTATCTTTCCCAGTTCTTTTATCTGCTGCATTGTTATTGATGTTTGATAGAATGTTGGGAACATCCTTTTATCTTGATTCTATTTACATAGGTGGTGAGCCTTTAGCACAAACTGGAGGTTCTCCAATTTTATATGAGCACTTATTTTGGTTCTTAGGGCACCCTGAAGTATACATCATTTTACTTCCTGCCCTCGGATTAACTTCTGAAGTGATTTCAACGAACTCACGAAAACCGATTTTTGGTTACCGCGCAATGATTCTATCAATCTTAGCAATTGCATTTTTATCATTTATTGTTTGGGGACACCATATGTTTTTAACAGGTATGAGTCCATTTTTAGGAACGGTATTTACATTTACCACATTGTTGATTGCTATTCCTTCTGCTGTTAAGGTGTTCAATTATTTAGCCACTTTGTGGAAAGGTAATTTACGATTAACTCCTGCCATGTTGTTTGGAATGGGTATGGTTTCACTATTCATTTCTGGTGGATTGACCGGACTAATCCTGGGGAATTCAGCATTAGATATTAATATACACGATACTTATTTTGTTGTAGCACATTTCCATATTGTAATGGGTGCAGGAGCTATTTTTGGAATGTTTGCAGGAGTTTACCATTGGTTCCCTAGAATGTATGGTAGGTTAATGTATTCTAAGCTTGGATATCTGCATTTTTGGCTAACGTTTATTGGTGTTTATGGTGTTTTCCTACCTATGCATTTTGTGGGGTTAGCTGGTGTTCCAAGACGTTATTATACTAACTTGGAATTTGAAATGTTTGCAGATGTTCAATTCATCAATCCGATCATAACTGCCTTTGCGATTATGGCTGCCATTGGTCAATCTGCCTTTATATTCAATTTCTTTTACTCTATTTTTAGAGGAAGAAAAAGTTCTCAAAATCCATGGAAATCTAATACGCTGGAGTGGACAGCCCCTATTGAGCGTATTCATGGGAACTGGGAGGGTCCTATTCCAACCGTTCATCGTTGGCCTTACGACTACAGTAAACCAGGATATGAGGATGATTACGTTTCTCAAATTGTTCCGTTAAAGGAAGGTGAGCATGAAGGTCATTAAAATTGGTTAAAGACAAATCATATAGAAACAAAAAAGCCCTAGATCTCTAGGGCTTTTTTATTGTTTAGAAGGGTTGAAAACGTGTTATAAATGTGTTTCGAAAGCACCAGTAAGATTATCTGCTATAATCATGGCTTGGCTTCCTTCAATATTGTGTCGTTCAATCATATGAACTAGTTTTCCGTTTTTAAATAACGCCATTGATGGAGATGAAGGCGGATAAGGCAGCATGTACTTTCTTGCTTGTTCTACGGCTTCTTTGTCGAAACCTGCAAAAACAGTGGTTAGTTTTGGCGCTTTCTCGTGTTGGGCAGCAATTTTTGCTGCAGGTCTTGCATTGCCTGCTGCACAACCACAAACCGAATTAATAACGATTAATACCGCCTCCTCATTATTGACAACTGTGTCAACTGCTTCTGGTGTGGTTAAGTCTTCAAACCCTGCATCTACCAATTCTTGTTTCATTGGTAAAACTATTTCTGCTGGATACATAATTAATGAATTTAAATTTTGTCAAAGTTAATTATTTGAACAATGATATTTCTCATTAACCAGTTTTTTCTTTGTAAGGCTTATATTTTTATGATTATATACGCTTGATGGATATTTGTTACTTTTGTACAAAATTATTTTTAATGTCAGGATTAAACGTTTTTAATACACTCACTCGTACGAAAGAAAAATTCGAACCCATTAATGCCCCGCATGTTGGAATGTATGTTTGTGGCCCCACAGTTTATAGTGATGTTCATATTGGAAATTGTAGGACTTTCATTTCGTTTGATATGATCTATCGTTACCTTACTTACTTGGGGTATGATGTGCGTTATGTTCGAAATATTACAGACGTTGGACATTTAGAAAATGATAGTGATGAAGGGGAGGATAAAATTGCTAAGAAAGCGAAGCTTGAAAATTTAGAACCTATGGAACTGGTTCAAAAGTATACAAATGGTTTTCATTCTGTTTTAGAACAGTTTAATACCTTAAAACCGAGTATTGAACCAACGGCTACGGGGCATTTATTAGAGCAAATTGAGTATGTGCAACAAATTATTGAAAATGGATTTGGATATGAGTCAAATGGTTCTGTTTATTTTGATGTAGAAAATTATGCAAAAGAGCATAATTATGGAGATGTGTCAGGGCGTAAAATTGATGAGCTACAAAATAATACACGTGCTCTAACTGGACAAAATGAAAAAAAATGTCCACTTGATTTTGTGATTTGGAAAAGGGCGGATCCTAAACATATTATGCAATGGAACTCCCCTTGGGGAAAAGGGTTTCCTGGATGGCATTTGGAATGTTCTGTAATGAGCACAAAATATCTTGGTGAAGAATTTGATATTCACGGTGGAGGAATGGATCTTAAGTTCCCTCATCATGAGTGTGAATTAGCACAGAATACAGCCCACTCTGGAAAAGTAAATTCGGTAAAGTATTGGCTACATGCAAACATGCTGACCTTGAACGGAGAGAAAATGAGCAAGAGTACAGGTCAGTACTTTTTACCACAACAAATGTTTGATGGAACAACACCATTGCTTGAAAAAGCGTATTCACCTATGGTGGTTAGGTTTGCAATGATGCAATGTCATTATAGTTCAACAATGGATTTGAGTAATGATGCATTAAGTGCTGCTGAAAAAGGATTAACACGTTTAACTAATGCCATGTTATCTATTGATAAGATTGCGATTGGAAAAACATCCTTTTTAGATGTAAAGGCATTGCGCATTCAATGTGAGGAGGCAATGAATGATGATTTTAACACACCTGTTTTAATTGCACATCTTTTTGATGCAGTCAAACAAATAAATAGTGGTATTGTTCAAGAGCAAAGCTTAACCGAAGAGGATAAAGGATTACTGAAAAAGGTATTCTCGGACTATGTAATTGACATTATGGGAATAAAAATTGAAGCCGATAACTCCCATTCTGCCGAATTGGAGGATCGATTGATTCAATTGGCTGTTGATTTGAGAACCAATGCGAAATCAAATAAAGATTGGAGTACCTCCGATTTAATCCGAGAGGAATTAACCAAGTTGGGAATCCAAATTAAGGACGCTAAAGGCGGTACTGAATGGTCAAAATAAAAGCGAAAAAGGGAGTGTTTAATCCATTTAATACGTGCTGTGTATTGGCGTTGGTGTTTAGTATGTTGGCTTGTACAAGTGACCCCCCACCAAAGCGAAAGATTTCTTCTGCTAAACCGAGTTTTAAGCTAGTGAAAACGCCTATTGCTGATCCTGATTCTGTATTTGAATTTGTTCGAAAACAAGTTGATTTTGGACCTAGAGTGCCTAATTCCACAGCGCATAAATTATGTGGTGATTGGTTGGTAAAGAAATTAAAGTCTTATGATTTTGAAGTAATTGAACAACGTGGTACCCAAATTGCTCATGATCAAAAAAAATTATTTTACCGGAATGTAATTGGTCGATTTGGTCTGGAGAAGGAAAAAAGAATCCTTTTAACAGCTCATTGGGATACTCGTCCATGGGCTGATCAAGATGTTGAAAGATCGGACGAACCAATTGATGGTGCTAATGATGCAGGAAGTGGTGTTGCAGTAATTTTGGAGGTTGCAAGACTCCTTAAAACACAAATGCCTGCTATTGGACTTGATGTTGTGCTTTTTGATATTGAAGATTATGGGCAATCGAATGAGTCGTTTTGTTATGGTTCTCAAATTTGGTCGAAAGATACAAGACTAAAGGGACCTCAGCCAAAGTATGGAATAAATTTAGATATGGTAGGAGATGCCAATGCTGTTTTTATGTATGAAGGGTATTCTCAAGATTATGCAAGACCTGTATTGGATCGAGTATGGAATATAGCAAAGAATATGGGCTATGGCCGATACTTTACTTCTATTCAAGATGGTATGATAACAGATGATCATTATTATGTGAATCAGGCCGGAATACCATGTATAAACATTATCCATAGAGAGCCATCAACAGGCAGTTTTGTTCACACTTGGCATACGCATAATGATAACCTGGATAATATATCTCCTACAACACTTAAAGTTGTCACAGAAGTTATTCTACAAACAATTTATCGGGAGAAGTAATAAAGGAGGACTTGAGGAAACATTTTTATTTCCCTTGCTGTACTTTGCAAAATGATATAATAAAATGATCCTTTTAATGTAGACTTTTGTCCGTTAGGAAGTATTTTCTAAAAATGTAAATAACTTCTTTTTTTTGTTAACCTTTTATTGATAAATAGAGCGTGTACTTTGCTTGGGAATAAGTATTTTGTGATAGAAAAAGAATCCTCTATTTATTTAAAATGGCAAAAAATAAACTTTTCTTGATCGATGCTTTCGCAATTATTTTCCGTGCTTACTTTGGGTTTGGAAATAATCAGCGATATAATTCAAATGGATTAAATACCTCTGTGACGTTGGGGTTTTGTAATACCTTGTTAGAGGTATTAAAAAAGCAAAATCCTTCTCATATTGCTGTTGTATTTGATGCACCGGGAAATACCTTTAGAAATGAGTTGTATCCGGAGTACAAGGCCCATAGAAATGAAACCCCAGAGGATATAAAAGTGTCGATTCCTTATGTTAAGAGACTAATTGAAGCATTTAATATTCCAATTATTGAAAAAGTTGGCTTTGAAGCAGATGACGTAATTGGTACAATAGCAAAAATGGCGGAGAAAGAGGATTTTCAAACTTTTATGATGACGCCTGATAAGGATTTTGCTCAATTAGTTTCAGAAAATATTTTTATGTATCGTCCTGGAAAAAGTGGAAAGCCTGCTGAAATTTGGGGAGTTCCTGAAGTTCAAGAAAAATTTGAAGTAGAACATCCTGATCAAGTAATTGATATTTTGGGGATGTGGGGAGATTCAGCAGATAATATTCCTGGGATACCTGGAATAGGTGAAAAGACATCTAAAAAATTAGTTAAGGCTTATGGCTCTTTGGAGGGACTGCTTCAGCATACGGATGATTTAAAAGGAAAGCAAAAAGAGAATGTGATCAATTTTGGAGATCAGGGGATTTTGTCGAAGAAACTGGCAACAATTGTTACGGATGCTCCAATAGAAATTGATTTTGAAAAAATGGTAATTGATAACTGGAACGAGGATGCGCTTTTAACGTTATTCTCCGAGATGGAATTTCGTACCCTTGCGAAAAGAGTTCTTGGCGCAGATATATCAAATACAGCTCAAAAGGCATCAGTTCATCCTACAAACGCTTCTGGTCAGTTGGATTTGTTTGCATCAACCGAAGATGTGATTGATACGGATGAGCAATTATCTGAGGGGGAAATTAAAACAATAAATGATGTTGAACACGACTATCATTTGGTTGAATCAGAAACAGAAATTAAACGATTAATTGAACTCTTGGATCAAACGGAATCTTTTTGCTTTGATACTGAAACGACGGGATTGGATGCATTAACAGCAGAAGTTGTTGGGTTAGCGTTTTCGTGGCAAGAGCATACTGGGTATTATGTGTACATAAAGGAAGGGGATGAGCAGCAAGTGCTAGACTTATTTAAGCCTGTATTTGCAAATGAAAAAATAGGCAAGGTAGCTCAAAACATAAAGTACGATATTAATGTTTTGGTGAAGTATGGTGTAGAAGTAAGAGGGAAACTTTTTGATACTATGCTTGCTCATTATTTGTTGCAGCCGGATATGAAGCACAATATGGACTTTTTGTCCGAAACCTATCTAAATTATCGGCCAGTTTCAATTGAAACATTAATCGGAAGAAAGGGAAAGAATCAAAAGTCAATGCGTGATGTAGAGAAGTCGTTACTTGTTCAATATGCTGCAGAGGATGCAGATATTACTTGGCAGTTGATGAAGAAATTTAATCCACTACTTGACCAAAAAGACGTTCGAAAATTATTTGAGGAGATCGAGATGCCACTTGTGCCTGTATTATCTACTATGGAACAAAATGGAGTTGTTTTGAATACTGATACGTTAAAAGCCTATTCTCTTGAGTTGGAGCGAGAAATACAAGAGCTGGAAAAGGTGGTTATTGAGCAGGCTGGAGAGAGTTTTAATGTTTCGTCACCTAAACAGTTAGGAGAGGTTCTTTTTGAGCGAATGAATATTGACGAAAAAGCTAAAAAAACCAAATCTGGTCAATACTCTACTTCTGAGGAGACGCTTCAAAAATTGGCCGGTAAACATCCGATTATTGATAATGTGTTAGCGTTTCGTCAGTTGAAAAAATTAAAGTCAACCTATGTAGATGCATTACCTGAATTGGTGAATAAAACTTCGGGAAAGATTCACACAACCTATAGTCAAGCGGTTGCTGCAACAGGTAGATTGTCATCCAATAATCCAAATTTGCAGAATATCCCCATTAAAACTGAAAAGGGGAAAAAGGTGCGAGATGCATTTATTCCGAGTAATGGAAATGAATTATTTGCTGCAGATTATTCACAAGTAGAATTGCGTTTAATGGCTGAAATGAGTGGCGATAAAAATATGGTAGAAGCTTTTCAAAAAGGATATGATATTCATACCGCTACCGCTGCAAAAGTTTTTAAGGTTGATATGTCAGATGTGGATAGAGAAATGAGAAATAAGGCTAAGATGGTTAATTTTGGAATTATTTATGGTATTTCAGCTTTTGGATTAAGTCAACGATTAAATATCAAACGAAAAGAAGCCAAAGAATTAATAGATGGTTATTTTGCAACATACCCAGGAATAAGACAATTCATGGATACGGCTGTTGAACGAGCGAAAGAACAAGGATATGTGCAAACAATCTTAAAAAGAAAAAGATTTTTAAAAGACATTAATTCTAAAAATGCTGTAGTGAGAGGATATGCCGAACGAAACGCCATCAACGCCCCAATTCAAGGTTCTGCTGCTGATATTATTAAGGTGGCGATGATTAACATCCACAAAGAAATGAGGGCGCTTAATCTAAAATCAAAAATGATTCTTCAAGTTCATGATGAATTGGTGTTTGATGTGTGTCCCGATGAAAAAGATACAGTAGCTAAACTAGCGAAGTTTCAAATGGAAAATGCGGTAAAGACTACTGTTCCATTAGAGGTAGAAGGGGCTTATGGTGCAACTTGGCTAGAGGCTCACTAATGTTCGTTGAATATTGAAATAAATTTGAGGGGAGAGAATAAAGGAACAGGAGTTTGCGTCCAAAATAACTTTACCATGGATTATTTATTAGTGGAAATTTGCAATTTAAAGCCTGTTCCATGAACATTAATGATTTCTATTCGTTCATCTCCTTTGAGGTATTTACGCAACTTCGTGATAAATACATCCATAGATCGTCCTTTAAAATAATCGTTTTCACCCCATATCACTTTTAATGCTAATTCACGGGTAAGGAGTTGGTTTTGATTTAAACAAAGAAGGCGAAGCATTTCAGCTTCTTTTTTAGTAAGGTGCTTATTGTCATTTGCAATAATTAATTCTTGATTTTTATAGTGAAAGGAATAGTGGCCTATTTCGAATATATCTTTATCCTCAAGGGCATTTGATTCTGACGCAAAATACCGCTTTAATAGAGCGTGAACTCTTAAAAGGAGGATTTTCATATTAAAGGGTTTAGTGATATAATCATCAGCACCGATTTTAAATCCTTGTATCTTATCCGGATCCAATGATTTTGCGGTTAAGAAGATCATAGGCATATTCTCTTTTACAGATTTGATTTCTTGACCAAGATGAAAACCGTCTTTTTTAGGGAGCATGACATCGAGAATACATAAATCAAATTTCTCTTTACAAAAGTTTTCAAACCCTGCCTCTCCATCTTTTACCCAGATAACATTGTACCCTTCCTCCTCAAGATTATCTTTGATTACGAATCCTAAATTCTCATCATCTTCTACTAGTAATATAGTTGCCTTAATCATATTTAATCTTGTTTTAAAGGGAGTGTTAACGCAAAAGTTGTGCCTTTATTTTTTTCAGAGGTAACGTGAATTTTTCCATTGTGCATATGCATAATTTGATCCACATAACTTAAACCAATCCCAAATCCTTTTACATTGTGTATATTTCCGGTTGGCGCACGATAGAATTTCAAAAAAATATTTTTTAATTCTTCTTTATCCATTCCAATTCCTTTATCTGAAAAATGGATATTGACTTCGTTTTTTTGTTGAGTGATTTTTATGAATAACTCAGGAACACGTTCTCCTGAATATTTTATAGCATTGTCCAATAAATTAGAAAAGACGTTACCAAGATGTTGTTCATCCACTTCTGCCATTATATCGTCTCCATCAATTCGAAGCACTCCTTTTTTTTCTTGTAAAATCAGTTCAAACGGTTGAATACTCTGTAGAATTAATTTTTTTATGTTGCAACACTGAAAGTTGAGTTGAAAATTTTTTTGTTCGAAAAAAGCCAGTTGCAATACCCGTTCCACTTGATTTTTTAATCGTTCATTTTCTTGTGCAATTATTTGAGTGTATCTCTTCAGTCGATCAGGTTGATCAAGGATGTCTGGTTGGTTAATCACATTACTGGATAGGGATATAGTTGAAATGGGTGTTTTTAGCTCATGTGTCATATTATTTATGAAATCTGTTTTGATTTCATCCAACTTTTTTTGTTGGATTAACATAATTACTACATAACTAAAGAAGCCTACAATTGCTAAAATGACTATTCCTGATGTAACTCCAATACCCAAATATTTTTCCAAAGTACTAGTTTGGGGAAAGATCACCCCAAAATTATAGCTATTGATGTTCCAATCTACCCCATAGTCCTTGGCGGAAACGGATGAAGCATCTTCTGAACCTGAATGAGAATAAATTACGCTATCGGTAAAGCAGTCGTAAATAGCAATTTTATAGGGAGAGTATAGTTCTTGGAGTTTGAATTCCTGTTGGAGAAGTGAATCAATAGTTGTTGGGTTTACAATGTCTTGAACTTCTACTACAAATGAGTTTTCATTTAATTGTTTTACAAGGTGTGCCTTGTCTATTTTAGAATGGTGTATAATTTTTAATTTATACCCCGCATTCAATAATCCAATCTTTACTTTGTGATTAAATTGTTTGTTTTCTAGGGTAACTAGATTTTTGGCCCAAAAGAATTGAACGATAAAAAGCAATAAAATGGAGAGTGCCCCTGTTATTATAATTGCGTTTAATGATCTTCTTTTCATGATTAATTAAGGTAGTAAATTTTTATGCATTCAATTGTTATTATACTTTAGCACCACAGAATTTTTTGTTAATGGTGTGTTAAAACTTAACTAAAATGAGACTCTTTATAATTTTCTTTGTTTTTCAAGGCGTTTTCAATGTCGTATTTGCTCAAGGTATTAACTATGTAAATTATATTAATCCTCAAGTTGCTAAAAAACATTTGGACTATTTGGCGAGTAATGAGCTTGAAGGTAGAGAGGCTGGAGAAAAAGGACAAAAGTTGGCCGGCGCATACTTAATGCAACATTTTGCCGAATTTGGCCTTCCTCCATTACGCGGAGAATATTTTCAGAGATTTAATTTAAGGGTGACTTATCCTGAAAAAATAACAATGACGATTAATGGTGATACATTACGTTATTTTCGTGATTTCATACACAATTCAGATTTTGATGATGTAAACTTTTCAGAAGCTCCAGTAGTGTTTATTGGATATGGGATTGCGAGTGAGCGGTATAATGATTTTAAAGGAGTTGATGTTCGAGGAAAAGTAGTTCTTATGTTTGATGGTGAGCCAAAAGACAATAAATCAAGGTATCTGGTAACAGGAACAAAAGAAACTAGTGAATGGAATTCGAGAACTACGAAAATTAATAACTTGGTGCAAAGAGGTGCATTGGGGATCATTATGGTAAGTCCGAATTTTGAAATGTATACATCCTCCTATGCGCATTCATTCCAATCATCTAAAATGAAATTAGAAACAGACCCATTTGGTGTGCCAATTCCGTTGGTTTTCATATCTGAAAAAAAGGCAAATAAGCTACTTAAGGCTGGAGGGATTACCAAGAGTTTAAATAAAATAAACAAGAGAATTTCAGCAAAAAAACGAGCTTTCACTAAGGAGTTGAACTTGTCGGTAGGGATACATTCTGATATGGTTAATGATAAGATAACCTCTGAGAATGTTTTAGGCTTTGTTGAGGGGTCGGATAAAAAGGACGAATTTGTTATTGTAACAGCACATTATGATCATATCGGTAAGCATGACGGACATATTTATAATGGCGCAGATGATGATGGTTCGGGAACAACTGCGTTATTGCTTATGGCTGAGGCATTTGCAAAAGCAAAAGCCGCTGGAAATGGGCCTCGAAGAAGTATATTGTTTATGCCTGTTTCAGCAGAGGAAAAAGGATTGTTGGGAAGCCGATACTATTCTGAAAATCCAATTATACCTCTTGAAAATACAATAGCAAATTTAAATATCGATATGATTGGTAGAGTAGATAAAGCTCATCATGATTCCAATAATCATCCCAACCCAAATTATGTTTACATTATAGGAAGCGATTTTTTGAGTAATGATTTACACACCATTAATGAGGAGCAAAATGATCTTCATACGCAGTTAGAATTGGATTACACATTCAATTCAATTGACGACCCAAATCACTTCTATCAGCGATCAGATCATTATAATTTTGCTAAAAATGGTATACCTGTTATCTTCTATTTTAATGGCACGCACGAAGATTATCATCAACCAACGGATACCGTTGATAAAATAGATTTTGAAAAAATCGCAAAAATAACCCAGTTAATTTATTATACTGCCTGGGAGCTTGCAAACCGAGAGGAGCGTATTAGAATTGATTAATTTGAATGAGAAATCTTACCATGTTGCTTTAAATTGATCTAGAAACCTAATATCGTTTTCAGAAAGTAACCTCAAGTCATTAATTTGATACTTTAACATGGCTATTCGATCGATTCCAAAACCGAAGGCAAAACCGGTGTACTTGGTTGGATCAATTCCGGCATTCTTTAATACATTTGGATCAACCATCCCGCATCCACCAATTTCTAACCACCCCGTGTGCTTACATACTTTACACCCTTTTCCGCTGCATAGTGTACAGGATACATCAAGTTCAGCAGATGGTTCTGTGAAGGGAAAGTAGGAAGGTCTAAGGCGGATTTTAGCATGTTCGCCAAAGAACTCTTGAGCAAAATATAAAAGTGTCTGTTTTAAGTCTGCAAATGAAACGGATTCATCAATATATAATCCTTCCAATTGATGAAAAAAACAATGAGCTCTTGCGCTAATGGCCTCGTTTCGATATACTCTACCAGGCGTTATTGTTCTTATTGGAAGTTCATTGGATTCCATTACCCTCATTTGAACCGAGGAGGTGTGTGTGCGAAGTAACCAATCAGGATTTTTTTCAATGAAAAAAGTATCCTGCATATCCCTAGCAGGATGTTCATCGGGTAAGTTTAGCCCCGTGAAATTATGCCAGTCATCTTCAACCTCAGGACCCTCTGAAACGGTGAAGCCGATGTTACTAAAGATGTTAATAATAGATTCGTTTACAATGCTTATTGGATGACGACTACCAAGTTTAAAAGCATCACCAGGCAGCGTTAAATCAATTGAAACATTCGTTTCCTCCTCTTTGTTCGCATCATTTGAATACTGGTCAAATTTATTTTGGGCTGCATTTTTCAACGCATTAATGGATTGTCCTATAGCTTTTCTTTGCTCATTAGGAACACTTTTAATTTCTGAGAACAGCATTTTAAGAACATTTTTTGATCCTAAAAATTGAATTCTGAAGTTTTCCAGCGCCTCCTTGCCATCAATCTGGTATTCTTCAATTTGTTTCTGGAGTTCTTTGATTTTTTCTTCCATTAATATTTTGGTTTCGTACAAAATTACAATTTTTTAATGGTCATTTGAAGATCTTCAATGGGTCGATCTCCCTTCCTTGTTTTCACCGCTGCTATTGAATCAATGATATCTAGTCCTTTTATAATTTCGCCAAATACCGTATAGTCCATATCTAACATTGGTGTTCCTCCCAATTTTTGGTAGGTTTTAATTTGTTGAGGAGTGTAACTTAGCTTACTACCTTCATAGAGTTCTTCAGTTATTGATTGGATGAGTTGATTATAGTGTTTAATACTATCTTGATTGCCAGACTGAACAATTTGAACATAGTGGTTTTTTAATGCTGAATTCTCAGGATTCATAAGGTATTTATTCCCCAATGCTCTTTTACGGATGTTATTTTTTCTTTCTAATATTCCCTGTAATGACTTTTCATCCATAGCCTTTCCCTGAACAATGTAAAATTGACATCCCGATGATCGTTTTTGTGGATTTATCTGATCACCTTGTCTAGCTGCGGCCAACGCTCCTTTTTTATGAATTAAATCCGAATGTATTTCTGCAGGTAGCGTGTAGCTCATATTCTCAAGGCCTAATCGATCTTTTACTCCTGCATTTTTTAAATTTGGGTCGCCACCTTGAATCATAAAACCATTGATTACGCGATGAAATAACGTTCCATTATAAGTGGAATCTGCAACTAATTTTTTAAAGTTATCACGATGGATTGGAGTTTTGTCATACAAAGCCAGTGTCATTTCACCATATTTTGTTGAGATGACATACAGGTTATCGTTATTCACTTTTCCATCTTGGATTTTCCTCCATTTTCCGGAAAAGGCAAGCAGGAGCATAAAAGGGCCGAGTAAGAAACAGTATTTTACAGAATTGTTCAATTTCATGTTCTAAAATTAGCTATTTACTAGAGGATGAGGAATTTTTAGTCAACCAAAATTTTCTATATATTTGTTTGGTTGTCAGAATATTTTAGTGTCATTTATCTTGCTAAATAAAGTTGTTATGAAGAGTTTAAAGTTATTTCTCGTGATTGTTGTCTCCGCATTTTTCACAGCCTGTACTCAGCAACCGACTTATGGTGTTGTTCGTGTAGTTGATTTGGTTGATGGATCTGCGATTGCAAATGCCACTGTGGAAATATCTGTAGATAATCCTGACAATGCCAGTGCTGGATTCTATATATGCAATGAGAATGATATGAGTACTTCTAGAACATACAAAACCTCTATGAGTGGGTCTACGGATAAAATATGTTTCAAATTACCAGCGGTTTTGCAAGTGGTTGTTACCACAGGAAATGGTAAATCAGGATCTACGACACTTGCTTTGGAGGAGGGTGAAACTACAACAGTTACATGTAAGGTTAATTAAACTAGTATATCTTTCCGAAATAATCCAAAATAGCTTGCTTCATTAATTTAAGTTGCTCTCCTGGTTTTAAGTTTGGTAACGGTTTTAAAGATTCATAGTGTGGCCATCCGTCTTGGTCTGAATGTGATAATGTATAAAAACCAAAAGGTTCTAAAACCCTGCAAATGGCGACATGAATCACATCAATTTTTTGATCTTTGGAAAAATCCTGTGGTCCTTTTCCAAGTTCCTGTACTCCAATTAAAAATAAGATTCCCTGCACATCTAATCCACCTCCAAAATCAGTGGCAATTTTCACTTCTAATTCCTTCCACTTTTCTTCAAAAGATTTATCAATCATAATGTAAATTTAGATTTAATATTCCCAATTATTGGTAAATGGGTTAAAGACATTTAAACCAAATTTTATCATGTGGGATAAAGCGGAATAATTTGAATAGGCCGTGGTGTAATACCCGCCTATTTTCATATTGACCTGTCCAATTTTAAATGGGATATCTATTCCTCCAAATAGTTCTGTGTGTGCAAAATTGTTTTGATCAATATAGAGGGCTCCTCCCCCGAATGATGATTCCAGTTTTGTTCTTTTTATAAGCGGAATTTTTTTGAGTAATGCGCCATGAAAGTGATGAATGAAATTTAGAGTGAAATAGGAGTTGGTTGCCTGATGGGTTTTCCCTAAAAGCTGAAAAGATACCAAAGGATGTGTAAATAAATAAGGATCAGTCCCTCTAAAAAATGTGTTATTCGGTTCTTTAACAGAACTGGTATGTAAATAGTCCCCGTACCATATACTATATTTTGTTGTTCCTAATAAACCAAATCGAATGGATTGATTTATGCCGAAAGTAAGTTTTTGATAGTGAATAATGGAATTAAAAATAGAAGGAATACCCTGTTCCCATTTTAGTTTAAAATTTGGCCATTTACTCCCTAAAATGGTTTTTTTTCGTCCATCAATTTCATATTTCTGAAACGGGGTGTATGTAATGGAGAGTTTAAGGTTTAGTTCATTGTAATTGCTGAAATCAAGTGGCGTATTATTTTCTCCAAACACCTCTTCGCTCCAGTCTGATAAAGTCAAATTCGAAATAGAAATTCTGTTATAATACCCTGTTTCAATATCTAAAAAAAGACCGTTTGTAAGCTCAATGAAATGTCCTAACTCTAGGAAATTATTTTTAATCCAGTTGCTTCTACTTAAAATCGTTGCAAAGTTTTGATTGAATGTAAGCATTTGATATTCGCTTCCTCCTCTAAATTTAAACTGTGCGAAATGTTTAGGAGCATAAGTATATTTTAATTCCACATCGGCAACCATATCCTTATTGATGAATCCAAAATTTGTTTTCCCTCCTAGTTCGAGTAAGTTTTTATTATCAAAGGTTTTAGCATAATTACCATTAAATACATGCCGAACCCCCCCAATACCAAAGATATTTGCTTGTGCAATCAAGGGACTTATAAACCATTTATATCCTTTAGGGGTATTGTAATGATCAATTCCTGAGAAAATAACTTCCCAAAAAGTTACTTTGTTTTTCAGGGCGTCTTCATTTTTGATATAATTGATTGAGTTTTTAATGCGCTTAACACTATCAATTGTTTCAATAAATGTTAATTCTTTCGCTTTAAGATTAAAAGGCCTTTTCGCGTTCCAATATTTCGCATTTCTGTTGTATGCAGAATCCGTGGTAAATTGGATGCGATTTTTTTGTTGAATAGTTTGTTCGGAAAATACATGATTACTAAATACCGAATGGACATTTTCATAATGTGATTCTTTATTTTTTTTGAAAGAAAAATAGATGCTTTGATCTTTAATAAAATTGTTTCCATTAATCGAATCCAGTTGTTGGATTATTGTGAATGAATCGAAATTGAGTGTCCTTTTCGGGTTTAAATTGAAATTAAGGCTTTTTATTTTCCATGTTTGAGCTTCAATTTGTGCAATTCCCCAAAATATGGATTCATCTTTTCTTTTAGGAATCACCTCAATGAGATGTATTTTTTTACCATTCTGAATGTATGTGGAATTATATTTGAAATGATAAGAAAGCAGCCCTAAATTACCAAAGGGAGAAATAAAAGGAGTTTGACTAATTTTTGGAATCAAAATAAAGGATTCATAAAAGTTGAAATTTATGTTGGAAATATTGTGATAAAAAACTTCATTTGTCTTACTTATTCCGCCGTATTGGCGTGCTTCTTTTTCATTACCGAAATGATTTATAAACCCTTCTCTATTTTGTTTTTCAACTTCGTGTTGATTGTATCCCAATTTTGTTTCTCGCCAGTTTTTAGGGTATTGGAATTGGATCATTGAAATCTGTTCATTTAACTTTACCAATGAACTATCTTTTGTGAATGCATTGATTTTACTCAAAAGGATTTTAGTATACATTTGAGCGGAAAAGTCCTTATTTAAAATGGTGTTTTTCTTTCTGTTTTGAATAACTTGTTTAGCAATTCGTTTGGCAAAATCATTTGATACAGTTATTGTTACCTGTTTTAGTATTTGAATATCTTTTACTAATACAACATTTGGTTTTTTTTGAATTGAATCAGCAAGAAAAATGGAAGGTTTAAAATGAGTTGCTTCAAATAGAATACTGTCGTTGGTAGAATTGATTAAAATATTGAATTGTCCAAGTTCGTTTGAGAAACTTGATTCACCGTTGTTAAGATTAACAATTGTGACAAATGGTAAAGCTGAATTTTCTGAAGAAACAGTACCAAAAATAGTTTGTCCATATGAACCCATGCAAAGCAAAAGAAACCAAAAAGTCAAACTTTTCATCCGGCAAAATTAATCAAACCGATTCGAAAGTGTACCAATAAGTGTACATTTGAAGTATGAGTAAGCTAATTCTTATTCCAACACCGATTGGAAATTTAGGTGATATTACGCTGCGGTCTATTGAGGCAATAAAGTCTGTTGATCTTTTGTTAGCAGAAGACACGAGACAAACCGGTAAACTCTTAAAACATTTAGAGATTAATCAAAAAATGTGGCCGCATCATGCACATAATGAGCATAAAACAATTGAAGCAGTATTAGATAAAATTAAAAGCGGTGAGAAAATCGGATTGGTGTCTGATGCTGGAACACCGGGCATTTCGGATCCTGGATTTTTATTAGTGAGGGCATGTATACAAGCGGGGGTTCCAATAGAGCCACTTCCTGGAGCAACAGCATTTGTTCCAGCCCTTGTTGGTAGTGGTTTTCCATGTGACAAATTCTTTTTTGAGGGATTTCTTCCGCATAAAAAAGGAAGACAAACTCGGTTGAAGTTCCTTGCTGAATTACCATGTACAATCATTCTATATGAGTCGCCTCACCGATTAGTCAAAACCCTAATTCAAATCGGAGAGTTTATGGGGAATAATCGAAATGTCTGTGTGGTTCGTGAGTTATCGAAAGTTTTCGAAACCTTTCAAAGAGGAGCGGTTTCGGAATTAGTAGAATTTTATGAAAAGAATCCACCAAAAGGTGAGATTGTTGTTATTATTGGTGGTGAAGGTAAGTAGATATAGACTATGTCTAAATAAGTATGAGTTATTGTTTTCTTTACATTGATTAATTAACTTCATCAAAAACTAAGAATTATGGTTTCGAAAAAAGTTGAGGCAGCGTTAAATAAACAAATTGTCTTAGAAGGAGAGTCTTCTCAATTTTATCTTTCAATGGCTTCCTGGGCCGAAAACCAAGGGTATGTGGGTACTGCAGAATTTTTGTATAGACATGCCGATGAAGAACGTCAGCATATGCTGAAATTGGTAAGATATATTAACGAGCGAGGTGGTATAGCGAAAATACCATCTATTGCTGAACCTCCTGTGGAATTCGAAAGTTTAACAACTGCTTTTGAAAATTTATTAAAACACGAATTAAAAGTGACTGCTGAGATTAATAACATTGTTCATACATGTTTGGAAGAAAAAGATTATACCACGCACAATTTTATACAATGGTATGTTAGTGAGCAGATAGAAGAAGAAGCAACTGCCAGAGGAATACTGGATCGAATAAAGTTAACAGGTTCTGAAAAGGGAGGACTATATTTATTTGATCGTGATTTAGAGAATTTAACTGGAGGTAGTATCTCTGTCCCCGATGCGGGAAAATAATAGAACGAAAAAATTCAGAAATGGGGGTAAGCCCCATTTTTTTTTGATTACGCTTTTTTAGCTCTTTTATTGTATGTCCTGAAAACGAAATATTGGTTATCTTATTAAATCAATAAAATGGAAATAAAAGGCCTCAAAATAATCGTAATTCTGGCTCTTGTGCTTAATTTCGAGCATGCTCATGCGGGAGACTATTACAAATCAGATAGAATTCTATTTGACTTTTATACTTCTCAATGGGTAAATAAGCCTGCTGTAATCTCAACAGAACCATCGCTTAGTTTTACATGCTCTTGGGGAAGAGATATACAATACAAAAAAACAAATTTTTCATGGTTTTATGGTTTGGGCTATGATTTTACTAAAATTAATCACAACGCTAATTTGAAACCACGATCAACTTTTCAAGGATCTCCACGGGAAGTTGGATTAAGAGTCATTCGTGTTCCCTACAAAATTAATCGATTAACAAGTCAATATATTGAGTGTCCAATTGAATTGAGATATAGAACCCAAACCAAACAGCCATTTCGCTTTTATGTAGGTGGGAAAGTTGGTTTAATGACGAATGCACGGTATCAACTGCAAAATGGGGAAAATTATCAAAGGAAAAATATTAGCGAACTTCAAAAATTCAAATATGGAATGACCTTAAGAGTAGGATATGGGTTGTTCAATGTTTTCGCTTACTACGGACTGAACGGGCTTATTCATCCAGAAAATCAAAGAGGAGTTAATCAGTTGTCTTTTGGAATTTCACTGATTGCTAATTAATAAAAAGTCCCAGAGTTTCACATGCGAATCCCAATATGAACCCGGCAATTAACTGGCCAGGATTGTGCGCTTTTAATTCCAAACGACTAAATCCAATAATTCCTGAAACAAAAATGGATATAATGATGGGGAAAAATAAAACGTTATTTCCTGTTTTGGATAAGGTGATTAAAATACCTACAACACCTCCAATCCCAATCATGTGGATACTAATTTTCCAGGAATAGGTAATAATCATGCCAATAATAATAGCAAGAGTAGCACCGATCATAAATTGATAAATTAGTATTGGAAGAGGTATTTTCCATGTTTGGGAAAAGAGATGGATCATACTATAGTAAAGAAGTCCTGTAATGAGAAAAGGGAGGGTTCGTTCCTCTTTTAAGGGCATATGGAGTGAAGAAATAAGTTTCAGCTTTTTTAAAATAACTGTAACAACAAAGGGGAGGATCGCAGTGGCTAAAACTACACACTCAATAGTAAAGTAGGCGTTGTTTTTGTCCGAAGCCGTTGAATATGGATTGAATCCTGCTATTCCACCTAATAGGAAAGTTAGGGTGATTCCTATCGTTGGCATAAAAATAGGATGAAACAAATAGGAAAAGAATGTGGCGAATCGATTTCGTGAACTTTTCACAGAACAAATTTAAAAAAGTACAGTTGAAAGCGCTGGACTTTATGTATTAAATTTCTTTCCTTAGTCTACCCACAGGAATGCTAAGCTGTTCTCGGTATTTGGCAACTGTCCTTCTGGCAATAGGGTACCCTTTTTCTTTTAATACTCCTGCAAGTCGCTCATCCGTTAGTGGCTTTTTTTTATCTTCAACGGCAATAGTGTCCTGTAGTATCTTTTTGATTTCTCTTGTGCTTACTTCCTCACCGTCTGCATTTTGCATGCTTTCAGAGAAAAATGTTTTGAGAAGAAATGTACCATAGGGAGTTTGAATATATTTACTATTTGCCACTCTGGAAACAGTAGAAATGTCCATGTCAATTTTATCGGCAATATCTTTTAAAATCATCGGTTTGATTTTGGTTTCGTCTCCAGTTATAAAATAGTCATACTGCAAATCAATAATTGCTTGCATGGTATTTAAAAGCGTATTTTGCCTTTGTTTAATCGCATCAATAAACCATTTTGCAGAATCTAGTTTTTGTTTTACAAACATTACCGCCTCTTTTTGCGCTTTCGACGCTTCTCCTTTTTGCGCTTGATAACCTTTTAATAAATCTTTATAATCTCGACTAACTTTTAATTCAGGGGCATTTCGTCCATTCAAACTTAATTGCAGTTTACCATCTTCAATATTCAAATGAAAATCAGGAACTATGGATTGAGCAATACGCTGAGATTCATTCATTGAACCTCCAGGTTTTGGATTGAGCTTTAAAATTTCGTCAAGGGCTAATCTTAATTCATCCTCTGTAATTTCGAATTTATTAATGATTTTTTGATAATGTTTCTTTGTGAACTCATCAAACGTTTTTTCCAAAATTTTCTCTGCCAAATAAATATTTAAATCAGAACGATTTTTTCTTTTAATTTGAATTAATAAACACTCTTGCAAATCTCTGGCTCCTACACCCGCAGGTTCCATTTCTTGAATTTTCGAAAGAAGATTGTGAAGTTCTTTCTCGGTGGTTGATACGTTTTGATAGAAGGCTAAATCATCAATAATCGCTTCGATTTCTCGTCTTAAATAACCTGCATCGTCTAAATTACCAATCAAGTTTTCGGCAATCGTAATTTCATCTTCAGTTAATTTAAGTAATCCAAGTTGGGCAAAAAGCGCTTCATGAAATGTTTTTCCCATAGATATAGGCATGGATTTGTCCTCCTCATCATGACCAGAATTTCTAACAGATGTTTTGTAAGACGGAACTTCGTCATCAGAAATATATTCTGAAAGGTCAAAATCATCCCTCTTGTTCTCTTCATTAAGATTATCCTGAAGACCTTCTTGATCTGATTTTGATTCAATATCAATTCCCTCCTCAAGAGCAGGATTGCTTTCAAGCTCCTCTTTAATTCGTTGTTCTAAGGCAACGGTTGGAACTTGCAATAGTTTCATTAATTGAATTTGCTGAGGGGATAGCTTTTGAAGCAGCTTTTGTTGTAATGATTGTTTTAACATTTACCTTCCTGTTTTTTTAATCAAATGCACTAATTAAGTTACGTTTTATCTCAAAAATTGTTAAGCATAAACTCAAAAAAAATGTAATAAATTGACTTTATGAACATCAATTTATGTGCCGTTTTCATAACTAGTTAATTACAAGTAAGTTATAATATATTTTCAAGACCTTCGTTGTTAAAAATAACGTATTGATAGAATGTGTTAAACATCAATGAACAATTAACATTGAAAAAGTACTCCTCGGTGAGAATTGTAGAAGTCATTGAAAATAATAAATTAGTGTAGAGTGAAAACAATTAAGCGCATATTCATAGTCATTTTGGTTACCGGGTCATTGCTGCTAGGTACATTGACCATTATTGCCATTCAATATGAAAAGGAATTGCTTGATTATGTAAAAGTCGAATTAGGAAGTCAACTTACCAAGCCTGTAGATGTAGGTTCTATTGAATATGACTTATTTGAACATTTCCCCAATGTATCAGTGAGTTTAAATCATGTTAAAACCTACAGTTTTGAAAAAGGGGATAAACCCTTACTTGATTTACAACGAATACACCTCGTATTTGATTTATTCTCTGTGATTCATGGAGATTTTAGCGTACATCAAATTGTTTTAGAAGAGGGTGAAGTCAACATAATGTATAATCAAAAAGGATTGCCCAATTATGACATATTAAAGTCCTCCGAAGACACTTTAAAATCTTCCGCTCGTTTTATGATTGATGCAATTCTTATCAGTGATGTTCAAGTGGGGTACTTTGATGATAAAGAACATCAGGGGTATGAACTTAATGTGAAAGAAGCAGACCTTCAACCCGCTATGTTAAAGGATTCATTCGCGCTTAATGCTCGAGTTATTACCGATGTACACTCTTTAAAAATAGATGAATTTGAATTAACACAATCATTTGTTCTTGATGGAGAGTTAGGAATTACTCTGAGGAAGAAAAAGTTCACTATAAATTATGATGGAATACTGAACAATGATGCCTTCTCTTTTGTTGGGCTGATTCAAACTAAAAAACAAAGCGAATGGTGGGACATCGCATTTAAGTTTGAAAATCATAATATAGAGGATCTCGTTAAACTCCTGCCATCAAATTTTAAAGATGATCAATTAAAATCTGTAAATGGAACCATTACAGCAAAAGGTGAAATTAAGGGAGAAAAATCCAATAAATGGCCTCCTTTAACAGTAGCTTATGCGTTAAATAATGTCACGTATGCTAATGGAGATACTAAAATTAAAGTTAAACATGCTCAAGGAGATTACAGTCAGCCAACATTAAAAAATACACGAGGAGCAAAAATCAACGCATCTAATTTTAGTTTAGATTGGAAAGGCGTTAGAATTTCAGGGTCAGGAGAATTAAGTCATTTTGAGCGGCCATTAATTAAAGCGAACCTTCAATCGGAGTTTGATTTATCTCAAATTTATGAGGATGTGCTCAAAGATGATTTTTCTTTTATCCAAGGAAACATGAGTGTGGACATGCAGGTAAGAGGAAGATTGATTGATGTGTTTGTAGAGAATAAATTAAATGCGCTTGATGAGTTTTCATCAAAGGGTGTGTTGTCATTAGAAAATGTCATTGCACAACCTGTGGATTTTGATTTCCCAATTGATTTATCAAATGGAACAATGAATTTTAGTGATAAAGACCTCAAGTTTGAGGATTTCAAAGGAACAATTCAATCCAGTAGTTTTAAAATGAATGGTCAAATAACCAATTATTTGAAAACCATATTAGCGAACGAGCCAATAACCTTTGATGCGAATCTAGAGATGGATAAAATGGTATTGGAGGAATTTGTAGGAGAGCGCGATGCCTCCTCTAGTACTGAGGAATACAATTTTAATTTGCCTCAATCAATTGTGATGCGTGCTAATTTGAAAATGGATGAGTTTTCATTTAGAAAATTTAAGGGAGAGGATATACTGGGTGAGATCGAACTAAAGGATCAAGTGCTTTTGTTCAAAAAATTGACATTAAATACATGCGATGGTGTTGCGAAATTTAAAGGATTCATAAACACTCAAAACCCAAAGATTAATCTCTTCTCTTCTCAAACTATTCTTAAAGACATTAATGCTAAGAAAGCATTTATTCAATTTGAGAATTTTGGACAAGATGTGCTTTTGGATCATCATGTGAAAGGAGTAGTTTCTATGACCTCTAATCTTAGGATAGAATCTGATAAAGGGTTAAACATAAAAGAAAATAAATTATTTAGTGAAAATACCATTAATATTAAGAATGGAGAGTTAGTTCAGTTTGAACCATTGATTGAGCTTCAAGAATTTTTGAATGATGACTTGAAATTGAATTTTAATTTATCTCATCTTAAGTTCTCTACACTTAAAAATGACATCAAAATTAATCAAGGAACAATATATATTCCAGAAATGGCCATCCGATCATCGGATATCAATCTAGATATTGAAGGGACACATACGTTCGATCAGGATATTAACTACTTATTAAAAATAAAACACAACGAAATTTTCAAAGCCAAAAAAGAAAATAAAATTGATGCAGAATTTGGTGTGGTTGAAAACAATGATAAAACCGCCACTCTTCCTCTAAGAATGCGAGGGAATATTGATGATCCAAAGTTTAGTTACGATGTAAAGTCAAAACGTCAACTCGTTAAAGAAACTTGGAAAAAAGAAAGACAAGAAATTGGAAAAGTATTAAAAGAGGAAATAAAAAATATTATAAAACCGAAAGAGCGAAACAATAAAGCAGAAAAATTAAAAGAGGAAGAAGAGGATTTGAATGAGGAGCGAACCAACATTACCCAAGAATTAATTTGGGATGAAGAAGAAGAGGAAGAGGAGGAAGAGGAGGAAGAGGATGAAGAAGACGAAGATTAAGCCATGAATATCTACACAAAAAAGCAAATTTGGAAAGTGTTACTATTATTAGGAGCTCTTCTTATTGCCCTTGCTTCTTTGTTTTATACCAACTCAATCGTAGAGCGACTAGCGAATGAGGAGCGAAAAAAAATGGAGCTTGTTGCAGAGGCAACTCAGCGATCAATTTCCGCTCAAGGAGACATTTCTTTTTTTCATAAAATCATTGTAGGGAATACCACGGTTCCAGTGATTCTAGCAAATGCTGAAGGTCAAGTATTGACTTGGCGAAATTTAGATTCTTTAAAAGCGACAGAGGATCCTGGGTATTTAAAAGAACAGTTGGAAAACATGAAGGCCAGTAGAGCGCCTATTGAGATTCCTGTTTTTGGAAGCCAAAAGCAGTATATCTACTTTGAACATTCAGTACTAATTGATTTATTAGCCTATTATCCATACATGCAGCTTTCTATTATTAGCTTGTTCATCATCATTAGTTATTTTGCATTCTCAAGTTCAAGGAATGCCGAACAAAATCAAGTTTGGGTAGGCATGTCTAAGGAAACAGCTCATCAGCTGGGAACCCCATTATCTGCACTTATAGGTTGGATAGAATACCTTAAGACCTCGGAACTGGATCCCTCTGTTGTAAGTGAAATTGCGAAAGATGTTGCACGACTTGAAACGGTTACCGATCGATTTAGTAAAATTGGCTCTGAGCCAAATTTTGAACAGCTGTCCATTAAAAAGACGATTGATCGAACGATGCTTTATCTTCGATCAAGAATCTCAGATAAGGTAGAAATATCTATTCAGGGAAGTGAAGAGATAACCACTAAATTATGTGCTCCTCTTTTTGAATGGGTGATTGAAAACCTTACAAAAAACGCGGTTGATGCTATGGATGGAAAAGGGAGTTTCGCAATAATTCTTTCGCAAGAAGGTGACCGGATTTTTATTGATTTATCAGACACTGGTAAGGGGATTTCCAAACAAGATTTCACTAAAGTATTTAAGCCGGGATTCACCTCAAAAAAGAGAGGGTGGGGCTTGGGCTTGTCTCTTGTTAAGAGAATTATTGAGGAACAGCACAATGGGAAAATTTATGTAAAATCTTCTGAATTAGGAAAGGGGACAACCTTTCGAATAGAGTTTTAAATTAGAAGTTCCGTTATATTGAGGGTTTTTAGTCAATAAACAAGGAAAGAATAAAAAAGCAAAAAAAAACGCTCGTTTTAACGAGCGTTTTTTTTAATTCAAATATTCTTGAAGATCAAATCCAAGATCGGATCGAAAATACTTTCTTTCCCAGTCAATAATGGCGGTATTCTTATAGCTTTTCTGAAGTGCTTCATTAAAATCAGCGCCGTATGAGGTTACTGCAATAACGCGTCCACCGTTAGTTACAACTTTACCATTATCCTCTTTTGTTCCAGCATGGAAAATAATAGAGCCTTCAGTTTTGTCTAAACCAGATATTTCATGTCCTTTATCATACGCCTCCGGATACCCTCCTGAAACCATAATTACTGTAGTTGCAGTTTTGTTTTCGAATTCTACTGTAATGTCACCCAAACATTCATCGCCCACAGCTTGCATGATTTCCAATAAATCTGATTTCAAACGAGGCATAACAACCTCGGTCTCTGGGTCACCCATTCTTACATTGTATTCAACTACTCGAGGTGTACCGTTTTCATTCATAAGTCCAATAAAAAGAAACCCTTTATAAGGGAGGTTTTCTTTTTTAAATCCCTCAATTGTAGGAATAACGACCTCTTCTTCAACCCTCTTCATGAATATTTCATCTGCAAATGGAACAGGAGAAATAGCACCCATACCTCCAGTATTCAGCCCTGTGTCACCTTCGCCTATTCGCTTATAATCTTTTGCTTCAGGAAGAATCACGTAATCCTTACCGTCAGTAATCACAAAAACTGATAGTTCTATTCCGCTCATAAATTCTTCAATGACAACTTTTTTGGAAGCATCTCCAAACTTTGCATCTGCCAACATTGCTTTTAATTCAGATTTTGCAGCATTTAAATCCTCCAAAATAACTACTCCTTTTCCCGCAGCTAGTCCATCAGCTTTCAGTACAAAAGGAGGTTGCAATGATTCCAAATATTTATACCCTTCCTCTAAGTTGTCCTTGGTAAAAGATTCATAACCTGCTGTAGGTACATTATTTCGTTGCATAAATCGTTTGGAAAATTCTTTCGAGCCCTCTAATTGCGCTGCTTCAGCTTGTGGCCCTATCACTGGAATATGTGCAGTTTGATCGTCCTTTAAAAAGAAATCAACTAAGCCATTTACCAAAGGATCTTCAGGTCCAACAATAACAAGGTCAATAGTATGCTTCAATACAGCATTCTTTAATCCTTCAAAATCATTAACACCAACATCAATATTTGTGGCAACTTCCTTCGTTCCTGCATTTCCAGGAGCAACATATAGGTTAGAAAGTTTTTTACTTTGAGCTAATTTCCAACTTATGGCATGTTCTCTTCCGCCTGATCCAATTACTAATACATTCATATCCTTGAATTTTGTGAGTGTAAAAATAGGTAATTCTAGTACATATTAAAGAGTAAACCATATTCATGTGAATTCATTTAGGGAACTTTTCATGATTGGAAAAAGAGATAAAAGGAATGTGATTCACCCGTATATAAAAAGCGGTAACTAAATTTCAACAAATAAAGTGTTAATAATTTGTATGGTTAAAATTTAACTCGTACTTTTGTCGCCCATTTTTCTGCAAAGTGCAGAGATTTTAAAAACGGTATACAGTGGATACATTAAGTTATAAAACAATTTCGGAGAACGCGGGAACAGTGAACAAAGAGTGGTTGCTTGTTGACGCAGAAGGACAAACACTAGGACGATTAGCTTCTACAGTTGCAAAATTGATTAGAGGAAAGCATAAAGCAGGATTTACACCTCACGTTGATTGTGGTGACAATGTAGTTGTTGTTAACGCAGACAAGGTAGCCCTTTCTGGAGAAAAGTGGAGCGAAAAAAGATATATTAGATACACTGGTTATCCAGGTGGTCAAAGAGTTTTATCTGCTGAACAGTTGTTAGAAAAACATCCCACTGCATTAGTAGAAAAAGCGGTAAGAGGAATGTTACCTAAGAATAAGTTAGGTAATGCAATACATAAAAATCTATTTGTTTACGCTGGGGCAGAACATAAGCAAGAAGCTCAACAGCCTAAAGCAATTAACATTAACGATATTAAATAAGAAGAATGGAAGTAGTTAATACCATCGGAAGAAGAAAATCTGCTGTTGCAAGAGTTTACCTTAAGGAAGGAAGCGGGAAAATCACCATCAACGGTAGAGATCAAAAAGAATACTTCACGTTAGATCAGTGGATTTTTAAACTTAATCAGCCTTTTGCTTTAACGGATCAAGAAGGGAAGTTTGATGTTTCTGTCAACGTTAAAGGAGGAGGATTTACAGGTCAAGTTGAAGCGATTCGTTTAGGTATTTCTCGTGCTTTGGTTCAGTTGGATGAGGAATCCAAGCCTGCACTAAAGAAAGAAGGTTTAATGACTAGAGATCCAAGAATGGTTGAACGTAAAAAACCAGGTCAAAAGAAAGCTCGAAAGAAATTTCAATTTTCGAAGCGTTAATAGTATACAAAGATTTAAAGCATTTATTAGAATATGGCTACTGCAAATTATAAAGAATTATTAGAGGCTGGGTGTCACTTTGGACACTTAACCAGAAAGTGGAATCCTAATATGGCACCATACATTTTCATGGAAAAGAATGGGATCCATATCATTGATTTAAACAAGACGGTTGCGAAGTTGGATGAAGCTGCTGCTGCGCTAAGCCAAATTGCAAAATCAGGTAAAAAAGTTCTTTTTGTTGCTACTAAAAAGCAGGCGAAGGATTTAACTGCACAAAAAGTGGAGGAAATTAATATGCCTTACATCACTGAAAGATGGTCAGGAGGAATGTTAACAAACTTTGCTACTGTTAGAAAAGCCGTAAGAAAGTTGAATTCTCTTGAAAAAATGGAAAAAGACGGAACTTTTGATAAAATTTCAAAACGTGAGCGTTTATCAAAATCTCGTCAAAAAGATAAGCTTAATAAGAATATTGGATCAATATCTGATTTGAATAGACTTCCTGCGGCCTTATTCATTGTTGATATTCACAAAGAACATATTGCAGTTGCAGAAGCAAAAAAATTAGGTATCCCTACATTTGCAATCGTAGATACCAATTCAAATCCAAATGAGGTTGATTTCGCGATACCAGCAAATGATGATAGTTCTGCTTCGGTAGCAAAAATCTTAGACGTGGTTTGTGCATCAATTGCGGAAGGATTAAGTGAGCGTAAAGCCTCTAAAGAGGCGTCAAAAAAATCTGAAGCGGTTGCTGAAGAAAAAGAAGCATAAAATTAATAACGAAGTAAAAATTATACAGAATGGCAACTGCTGAAATTAGTGCAAAAGATGTTTTTAAATTAAGAAAGCAAACTGGTGCTGGTATGATGGATTGTAAAAAGGCATTACAAGAATCAGATGGAGATTTTGATGCGGCAATCGATTACTTAAGAAAAAAAGGACAGAAATTAGCAAATAAAAGAGCTGATAGAGAGGCTTCTGAAGGATACGCATTAGCAAAAGTTTCAGGAAACAAAGGATATTTGTTGGTGCTTAATTGTGAAACGGACTTCGTTGCTAAAAATGAGGATTTTGTAAAATTAGTAGAGTCTTTCTTAAATGTAGCCATTGAAAGTGGGGCTACTAATCTACAAGATTTACTTGCCGCTTCCATAGATGGAATTTCTGTAGCTGAAAAAGTTACTGAACAAACAGGTGTTATTGGAGAAAAATTAGAGCTTTCTTACTTTGAGGTAGTTGAAGGAGCGACTGTTTATGGATACAATCACCCTGGTAATCAAATCGCTACTTTAATTGCGTTAAATGAAGAGGTTGATGAAATTTACGCGAAAGACTGTGCAATGCAAACTGCCGCAATGGCGCCTGTAGCTATTGATGAGTCTGGTGTTTCTCAAGAAGCGATTGAAAAAGAACTTGAAATTGCGAAAGAGTTGTTAAGACAAGAAGGTAAACCTGAAAATATGGTTGATCAAATCGCTCAAGGAAAATTAAAGAAATTTTTTAAAGAGAATACATTATTAAACCAAGCGTTTATAAAAGATAACAAAAAATCAATTAAGCAATACCTAGGTGAGGCTTCTAAAGATTTGACTGTTGTTGCGATGAAAAGATTCTCAATGAAGTAAAAAAGAAAGAATGTGTATGAAAGCTGTCCGATTTGGGCAGCTTTTTTTTTGCAACTCATGAGAAAAAACTCAGTTTTGATCAATGTTTCACTGTTACTAGATCTTATGTGTAGGTCGCATTAACAGAAAACATATCTAATTAAATAAAATAAACTTTGTAATTTAACAAATCAGAAAGAACTCATGTTGAGTTTCTGCGACAAAAAACGAACTATGAAATATAATCGAGTTTTACTAAAGTTAAGCGGGGAAGCGTTGATGGGAAGTGGAGATTATGGGATAGACCCTGAAAGATTATCTGCCTATGCGGAAGAAATTAAAACTGTTGTCGAAAAAGGAGCTCAAGTTGCGATTGTTATTGGCGGAGGAAATATCTACAGAGGCATGCGCGCCGAAAAAATGGGGATTGATCGAGTTCAAGGTGATTACATGGGAATGCTCGCTACGGTGATTAATGGAATGGCACTGCAAGCAGCACTTGAAGGTATAGGTGTGGACACAAGATTACAAACAGCAATAAAAATGGAACAAATTGCTGAGCCTTATATTAAAAGAAGAGCTACCCGACACCTGGAAAAAGGAAGAGTGGTGATTTTTGGTGCAGGGACAGGTAATCCATATTTTACAACAGACACTGCTGCTACTTTGAGAGCTATTGAAAGTGGAGCTGATGTCATTCTTAAGGGAACGAGAGTTGACGGAATTTACACTGCTGATCCTGAGAAAGACAGTGACGCTAAAAAATATGATAAGATTTCGTTTACAGAAGTATATGAAAAAGGATTGAATGTAATGGATTTAACGGCTTTTACTCTTTGTAATGAAAATAAGTTACCTATTGTTGTATTTGATATGAATAAACCAGGTAATTTAAATGATGTGATTTTTGGAAAAGAGGAAGTTGGAACGTTAGTTGAGTTTTAAAATAAAAAATAATGACAGAAGAAGTACAATTTGAATTAGATTCTGCCAAAGAGTCGATGCAGAAGTCAATTGATCGTTTGGATAATGAGCTTACTAAGATCAGAGCTGGAAAAGCAAATCCATCGATGCTATCAAGTGTTAAATTAGATTACTATGGGGCTCTAACTCCATTGTCTCAGGTGGCTAATGTGAGTACTCCCGATGCAAAGACTTTAACCGTTCAGCCATGGGAAAAAGGAATGCTAGACCCTATATCCAAAGCAATAATCGATTCAAATTTAGGATTGAATCCTCAGAATAACGGAGATATAATCATTATTTCCATACCCGCATTAACTGAGGAAAGAAGACGTGATTTAAGTAAGCAAGCTAAGGCAGTTGGAGAAGATGCTAAGGTTGGAATAAGGTCCGCTAGAAAATCTGCTAATGACGGAATTAAAGCGCTAAAAGAAGAAGGTCTTCCAGAGGATGCTCAGAAAGATGCTGAAACCAAGGTGCAGGATTTAACAAACAGTTTCGTCGCTCGAGTTGATGCGATCATTTCTGCCAAAGAGAAAGATATTATGACGGTATAATCTTATCTTATAAAGTTTTAAAAAAAAAGCCTGTGAATAATCTCACAGGCTTTTTTTTAAAAAAGTTATGCCGATTTTAAAACGATACACATGAGATGGTTTAAATAAAAATAAATTGTATAAATTGGCAATTTATTTGGTGAAAATGAAGTGGTTTCTTGCTGTTTTTTTATCTAGCATTACTCTTTTTAATAGAGCTAATAATGATTTGAGGGCCGAAATAGAGAAGAGGGTTTTTGAGTTAGAATCTCAATTTGGATCAATTGAGAAAAACGAGAGGAAATTTTTTATTGATTTTATTCATTATAATTATCAAAAGAAAGGACGTCTTTCGAACATTGATACTACAAAATTTGATGATTATTTGAATCAAATTTTATCCAAAATTGCTCCTGAAAATAAACAAGCTAAGGTTAGCCTTTATAAATCCTCTGATCCAAATGCATTTTGCGAATTTTTAGGGACCATAAACTTGAACTGGGGTATTGTTTCAGAGTTAGAATCAGAAGCTAGTTTAGCTTATTTGTTAGGACACGAATATGCACATTATTATCAATCTCACATTTATAAATCAATTCTTGAGCAAGAATCGAATAAGGATACAGACAGGGAATCAGTTTTTAAACATAATCATAATGAATGGATAAAAGAGTGGGAAGCAGATAGTTTAAGTTTTATAAATGGTTACAAGGCTGGGTACAATTGGTATGATGGGATGGCAGATTTCATGGAATTCGTTTCTGCTGATACAATTTTACAGCTAATGAAGGCTAAAACAACTGTTTATGGAAAGAAGGAAAAAAAGGAAATAAAAGAAAGGTTGTTTGTATCACATCCACCGACTTTACAACGGATGAAAAAATGGCTAAGTTGGGGAAAGGCAAAGGGTAATTTGGGTAAGTCTACTCTTATTTCAAATGAAAAATTCGAAAGTTTAAGAAGGTATGCTAGGGTTCAAACACTTCAAAAAAAGTTATTAGACAACGAATTTAAAATTGGTTTAATAAAATCGTTCAAGTATTATTGTTTGGAACCCCTAAATAAGGATTTTCACTATTTCCTTCATGAATTTATTAGAAGAGTAATTTCAAAGGATAAGAACTTGCTTAATCGAAGTTTTTTAGGTGATGTTTTTGTTAATGAAAAAAGAGGTGCTTTTGATGATTTAAAATGGATATTCTTCAATCATAATGAAGTAGATAAGCTAGAAAAAGGAATCATTGCTGAAATATTGAAAGAAGGAGTAAGGTATAAGGATGTCTTACGTTATCTGGTTTCAAATATTCCAAAAAAACCTAATCCTGAAATATATTTATCGATTGGCCTTACAAAAAGTGATGGGTGGAAAGATATGATAAAGAAATATCTCGCTTATCCTAATAAGAAATACCCTGAGTTTGCCAAAAGGTTTTTGAATGATGAATTATCATATGTGTTTAAAAAAATGACTAGGAAAATAATTCTTGTTAACGATTTTAATCAGTTTAGAAGAACAAAGTATGGAGTCGACGGTAGTGTTTTAAGTTATCAACAAAAAACAAATTCTTTAATTGAGATGCTTAGCGCTATCGACTATGAAGAAGAGTATAAGATTTTATTTTGGGGACAAACTAACTTTAAGCAGGAAGATTTTACTTTGTTAGTTAAACCGTTTATTGATTTTCAAAAATACAAGCAAGGGGATCATTATTTTGTAGGAGGAGCCTCTTTTACAAATGGCCAAGGTGCTTTGACAAATCCTGAATTATGGACTTTTCTCTATGAAAATGAGATAAAAGAACTTGTTATTGCTGATGTAACTACTTTTAATGACAGAACAGCTGGGCCAATTAATGCAATAGGAAATGCGATTAATATTCCTATGTCTATATTTGAAGGAGGTTTTAATTTTCGAATGAAAGGTAGAGAATGGAAGTTTCGATGGTTTTATGAAATTGAATTTACTACTATTTATAGCTACAGTTTTAGTTGCGATTTTAAAATATTAAATGCTATCGTTAAACCCACTACTCAAACTTTAACTTCTGAATTGATCAATTTCGAAAAATGAGAAAATATATGCTCATATTACTCTTAATGATATCAGTTATTGCTTTGAAAGCAGGTAATGGTTATTTGGGTAGAAATAAATTGTTTACAATTGATCTGAACAAGTTTGTAACTGAACGAGCTATAGATTTAGATTTTTCAATAATTAAGTCGAGAAGATTTGGTGTTTTGTATAGAGCTTCTTTCGTGAAAAGTGAATATGGTACTGGGGGAGATTTAGGTTCATTTTTCGATTATATAGCCCAACCAGGAGGTCTTTCGTTTAAGGGGGGGAGTTTAGGAATTGGATTAATATTTAACAGTGGTGCTCGAAACAATATTTTGCCTAATGGTATAATAAATAGCTTTGATGTTCAAATTGGAGCTTACGGTTTTGAATATGATGATCCTGGACAAAGATTATTTAAAGGACGTTCAACTTGTTTTGTTGCCACTTATAAGTTCAGGAATAATATAAAAGTAGCTTCCTCACTTTATTTGTTTTATGGAATTCATTTTGGAATGAATATCCCTATGAATAAGAAGGCTTTTGATGATGACGATTCAGATCCTTATTTTGTTTATGCACAAAGCATCAATAAACGCTATTTCGACAATTTTATATTTCCTTATTTCTTTAATATAAATTATGGTTTTTCGTATTCATTTTAGTTTTTTCGTTCTAATATTTTCATGTTCACTATCTATTGGACAGAATTTAAAAACATTCAAACCTTATAAGTTTAATTTAAATTATAATTATTTGAACCAAACTCCTTTTAATGGTGGGTTTTATAAGTCAGGTTTAAAAAAAATAACTTTCAAACCCAACGGTGAAAAGAAGCCTACTAAAGTCGTGAAGTTGGATAAAGGATATATGGGATCTAGGTTAGTTCCATTTAATGGTGGATTAGTTCATATTTATCTACCTGATGTAAGACTTTCCCTTAATGCAAAAGGTTGTGATGAGCAAATTTTATGGTTAACAGAAAGAGATTTGGATTTGAATGAGATAAATAGTTTTAAGTTCTCAGAAATAAAACAGAAAATCGGTTCTATACCTTTTGCTAATTATTTGATTAAATCTGATCAAGATAGTTTTTTACTGGCTTTTTCCGAAAAAGTGAGTATTTATCCTGAAACACACATACAGTTAGGGACAAATGCTCAATTAAAGAAATTAGACGAATCAAGAGAAATAGCGTTTTTCACGTTATTCGACCACAAACTTAAAACATTAACTACTGGGAAGTACGATTTTGGTATCAAAAAGGGATATGTTCGAAAAAGATTCCATCACCTATTTAATGATGGTGATTTTATGATGGGTATAAACCATAGTCAGGTTAATTCATCGTTAGCTGATGGATGGAAAATAGCATTAATGGATAAAGAATCTAATGTTTCTGAGATCCTAGTTTCCTTAAATGAATATAATATGCTAGAATCGAATATTCAATTTAATGATAGTATGATTTATTTAACAGGTTTGGCTGGAGATATGGAAAATTTAAAAAAGCCAATCGGTACTTTTAAGATTGAGATTTATCGCAAGTCAATGGAGATTAAAAATAAAATTGTTGTGAAATTTAAAGAACAATTGATTAATGATTTATACCAAGATATAACTAGTAAGTATCTATACTATGAAGGCTCAAGTATAAGGGCAAATGATGGATATTGCTATTACACAATAAGAAAGATTTCCTATGCCGACAATGGTTCAATTGTTCTTGGTAAACAATTTATCCTTTCACTTAATAATAATAATCAATTATCTTATAATACGCATGGTGGTGGTATGGCTTTAATTGCTAGAACCATGAATACAAATCTTGCGTTTATCCATGATGACAAAGCTTGTTTATTATTCTCAAGTTTTGGGAGGTATGGACATCCACACTATGACCAAATGAAGAGTGCAAAAAATTGGGAAAAAGCAATTAGGAAAATGGTTAAAAATCCTGAAGATGGTAAGGTGTATTATATGGAAATGAGTGCAGGTTCAATAGACAAAGAAGGTTTTGTGGTAAATGAAAAAAACGATGCATTAAAGGGAGCTTGGAAATGTATGATTGATGATAATGTCCACCCAGGAAAATTTCTGGTTTTATATGAAGGGAGGATGCTTAAGATTGGGTTATAATCTTTATATTCTCTTTCAAATAATCACAAAAAGTTAACAAACTCTATAACTTTTCAACATTATAATAAAAAGGTCTTCTATAAATTGAGCAAGCTAGGGATAAACCGTAAACTTGTAGTTTATTCTAAGGTTTACCCAAAATGACAGATGTTAAAATTAAAAGTGCGTTAATTTCCGTATTTGATAAAGGAAATTTAGAGCCAATCGTAAAGAAGTTAAACGATTTAGGAGTTACTATTTACTCTACTGGAGGTACTCAAACCTTCATTGAAGGTTTAGGGATTGATGTTGAACGGGTAGAGGATTTAACAGATTATCCTTCAATTTTAGGAGGAAGAGTAAAGACATTACACCCAAAGATTTTTGGAGGGATTTTAGGAAGAAGAGCTCTTGAAGGGGATAAAGAGCAAATGGCACAATATGCTATTCCTGAAATAGATCTTGTAATTGTTGATTTATATCCTTTTGAAGACACGGTGGCTTCTGGTGCGGGACATAGTGATATTATTGAGAAAATAGATATAGGTGGTATATCCTTAATTAGAGCGGCTGCAAAGAATTATAAAGATGTCATTATTGTTCCTTCGAAAAATCAATATCAAGGATTAATAGATTTGTTAGAATCTAAAGAGGGTATATCAAATGAGGATGATCGCAGAGGGTTTGCGTTAGCTGCTTTTAACGTTTCTTCTCACTACGATTCGGAAATTTTCAAGTACTTTGACGGGGATAATCAGTCTGCTCTAAAATTGTCTGAGCCAACTTCTCAAGTGTTAAGATACGGTGAGAATCCTCATCAAAAAGGGGCTTTTTACGGTGATTTAAACGAGATGTTTGAAAAGTTAAATGGTAAGGAGTTGTCGTATAATAATTTACTAGATGTTGATTCTGCAGTAAATTTAATAGCAGAATTTAACGAGACTACTTTTGCTGTACTAAAACATAATAATGCATGTGGTGTGGCTACCAGATCTACTGTTTTGGAGGCTTGGAAAGATGCTTTGGCAGGGGATCCTGTTTCTGCTTTTGGAGGTGTTTTGATTACGAATGCTAAAATTAATAAAGAAACTGCAGAGGAGATACAAAAGCTTTTCTTTGAGGTGCTTATCGCTCCTGGTTATGAGTCAGATGCTCTTCCTGTTTTAACGGCTAAAAAGAATAGAATTATCTTAATTCAAAAGCCCGTTGAATTACCTAAAAAATCGGTAAGAACAGCACTTAATGGAACCTTAGTCCAGGATAAAGACATGAAAATGGAATCGATTGACGAGTTGAAATCGGTAACAAATAAAGAAGCGTCAATATCTGAAAAAAATGATTTGATTTTTGCTGCAAAAATTTGCAAGCATACTAAATCGAATACCATTGTTTTTGCTAAAGATAATACGTTGATCTCAAGTGGAACAGGTCAAACATCTCGTGTAGATGCATTAAAGCAGGCCGTTGAAAAAGCCGATGCGTTTGGTTTTTCATTAGAGGGTGCTGTTATGGCATCTGATGCTTTTTTCCCTTTCCCAGATTGTGTTGAGTTAGCAAAAAATGCAGGGATAACTGCTGTTGTTCAACCGGGAGGATCAATTAAGGACCAAGATTCTATTGATTTTTGTAATAAAAACGAAATGGCCATGGTTATGACAGGTATTCGTCATTTTAAACATTAATCTCTCAGAATAAACTGATTACGGTTGATAACTCTATGTTAAAAACCAACTAATTTTCGAATACTGAATGTATATTTAAGATATGGGGCTATTTAGTTTTTTAAACCAAGAAATTGCGATTGATTTAGGTACGGCAAATACCTTAATAATTGAAAGCGATAAGGTAGTCGTAGACGAACCGTCAATTATTGCCAAAGATAGAAGGTCTGGTAATGTGATGGCAATAGGTAAAAGAGCCATGCAAATGCATGGAAAAACCCATGAAGAAATAAAAACAATACGTCCTTTAAAAGATGGTGTGATTGCGGACTTCCAGGCTGCTGAGGAAATGATCAGAGGGTTCATTAAAATGATCAATAATGGGAAGAAGAAGATGTTTGGACCTTCAAATATTCGAATGGTTATTTGTATTCCTTCCGGTATTACTCAGGTTGAAATGAGAGCTGTTCGCGATTCTGCGGAGCACGCAGGTGCGAAAGAAGTAAAGTTAATTCAAGAGCCTATGGCTGCTGCTATTGGAATTGGAATTGATGTAGAAGAACCGCAGGGAAATATGGTTATTGATATAGGAGGTGGGACATCAGAAATTGCTGTCATTGCATTGGGAGGTATTGTATGTGATAAATCGATACGTGTTGCTGGGGATGAATTCACTAATGACATTGAGGAGTACATGAGAAGGCAACACAATATTTTAGTTGGAGAAAGAACAGCAGAACGAATTAAAATTGCTGTTGGAGCTGCAATTACTGAATTGGATGAGCCTCCACAAAACATGGCAGTGCATGGAAGAGATTTAATGACAGGTATTCCAAAAGAAATTGAGGTTTCTTATTCCGAAATTGCACATTGTTTGGATAAGTCAATAAGTAAAATTGAGGCAGCTATTTTAAGTGCTTTAGAAATGACGCCACCTGAATTATCTGCTGATATATACCGAACGGGAATTTATCTCGCAGGAGGAGGATCTATGCTAAGAGGACTAGATAAGAGAATCTCATTAAAAACGAAACTTCCTGTACATGTGGCAGATGATCCATTAAAAGCTGTTGCACGGGGAACGGGTATTGCATTGAAAAACTTCGAAAGATTCTCTTTCTTGATTTGATCAGCAATGGAATTAAAGCAAGAACCGTGATTCAAACAGTATGTTTAATTGCGGTTTTTTTTTAAGTATAAATAGATGATTAATATTTTGGCCATATTGAAACGTTTTCATCTCCAAATTTTATTTGGGGTTTTAGTGTTTGCTGGACTAGTATTAACCATTCAACAGAATAATTATCAGCGTACAAAATTTATAAATTCAGCCAATGCGATTTCTGGAGGAACCTATGCTACAATTTATCACATTGAAGAGTATTTTAATTTACGTGAGGTGAATACTGAACTGCAAAAGGAAAACGCAGAATTGAGAAGTCAATTGGTAACTTCTTTAAAAAAGGTTAATGGAGAATATTTTACAATTAACGATACTCTTTATAATCAAAAATATATTTATCGAGTGGGAGAGGTGATTAGTAATTCTTATACAAAACCGAATAATTATATCACATTGAATCTTGGAAGTGATGATGGTATTATTGAGGAAATGGGTGTGATTTCTCCATCTGGAGTGGTTGGAATCGTGGGAGCAGTTTCTGCAAATTTTTCAACAGTAATCTCTTTTTTACATCCTAAAACATCGATTTCATGTAAATTAAAATCAAGTGGTGTTTCTGGGTTTTTGAAGTGGGATAACCAGGATATATCAATGGCTGTAATCAATGATATTCCAATTACAACTCAAATACAGGAAGGGGACTCAATTCTTACCTCAGGACATTCATCTGTTTTTCCAGCTGGTATCTTTATGGGTACAATTGAGTCATCGGAAAGCGATTTAGATAACCAAATGCAACGTGTTATGGTGCGTTTGAATATCGATTATTCTTCTCTAAATAAGGTGTATGTGGTAGAGAATTTATTTAAATCGGAATTAAATAGTTTACATAACAAAGAAAAGGAGTTAGATGACTAGGTATTTTCAAAAATACGCGCTCTTTTTAGTGCTTATTCTCTGTTTTCAAGGTTTAATTTTGAATCAGCTTAATATATCACACTACCTGTTACCCATGATTTATCCTTTGATTATTTTATATCAAATTAGAAATATAAATACATCCTTATTGTTACTGATTGGATTTTTTCTAGGTTTAATAATGGATCTATTTACCAATACGGGTGGTGCCCATGCAGTTGCATGTACAGTTATTGCCTATTTGAGGCCGTTTTTTTTATCTTCTCTAGGCCCTGCTGATATGGGGTCTGAACAGATAAAGCCATCAATTACAAACCTTGGCTTAAAAAATTACGCCGTTTTTTTATTTCTTATGTTGGCAATTCATCATATACTCTTTTTTACGTTAGAGGCGTTTTCAATAACTATTCTCTGGAGTACATTACTCAGAACAATAATGAGTTTGATTTTTAGTTGGACCTTAATCATGGGTATTCAGTATTTGCTCATAAGTAAAGAAAAGTAATGGCAAAATTAGAATCGAGAAAATATCACATTGCGTTACTTTTTGGATTTTTCTTTGTGATTTATCTTTCTCGTCTTTTCTATGTCCAGGTTATTGCCAATGATTTTTTTACGAATCGAGCAAAAACCGATGCTGTAGATAAAGTTGTAGAATTTCCAGTTAGAGGAAATATTTATGATCGAAATGGTATAGTGTTGGTCCAAAATGAGATTGCGTATGATGTCATGATCACTCTGCGTGATTTTGAAGCAGATACATTAAGATTCTGTAAATTATTGGGGATTGACACGGTAGAATTTAATCATAGGCTAGGAAGTATAAAACAGAACAGAGGTTATTCCTCTCGAGTTCCGCAAGTTTTTGAATCGCTTATGAAGTCGGAGGATTTCGGAGGGATTAAAGAACGATTATTCAATTACAAAGGAATCTCTGTAAAAAAAAGAACCGTTAGAAATTATCCAAAAGCAATTGCTGCCCACGTGTTAGGTCATGTTTCTAAAGTGGGGCCAAGAGATTTGAAAAAAGATGCTTTTTATATTCCTCAAGATTATAAAGGAAGTTCTGGACTTGAACAATTTTACGAACAAGTATTGCGAGGAAAGAAGGGCTGGAAGCATTATTTAAAAAATCGACATGGGAAGCATATATCTTCTTACCTAGAGGGTGCTTTGGATACTTTTCCAAAACCTGGAAACAATTTAAAAACCACGTTAGATGCTGATTTGCAGGAGTATGGTGAGCGTTTGATGAGGGGGAAAATTGGAGCAATAGTGGCGTTAGAGCCATCAACTGGAGAGGTCTTGGCAATGGTGAATGCGCCTACTTACGACCCTAATTTATTGGTTGGGGGGAAGTATGGTAAAAACTATCAGAGTTTAGCAAAGGATGAAAAGAAAATTCTTTTTCCTAGAGCCATACAGTCTCGTCAACCTCCAGGGTCAATAGTAAAAACGTTACAAAGTGCCATTGCATTAGACATTGGGGTGGCCAATGAGTATACCTCATATAGGTGTAACACAAACCTCGTAGGATGTCATAATCATTCAAGTCCGTTAACATTGCCTCAGGCAATTCAACACTCTTGCAATCCTTATTATTATCATCTAGTAAATAAAATTTTTAATAAAGGAAGAAAAGGAAATATGGCTCAAATGAGAAAAGGTATGGATGAATGGGAAAAATATGTCCGTTCTTTTGGTTTTGGTGACCCTTTGGGAATTGATCTTCACGGAGAAAAGGATGGAAATGTTCCTGATAAACGAGAATATGATAAAATTTATGGGAGAAATCATTGGAATTGGAGTACAATTTATTCTATTGCAATTGGTCAAGGTGAATTTTCTGTAACCCCGATTCAAATGGCTAATTTGGCCGCCTCCATTGCAAATAAAGGATATTATTTTCGTCCTCATTTGGTGACGGCTGTTGGCGAGCAAAAAATCAATTTTGAAAATGATTCTTCTTATCGGAATCAAACGTTGGTTGATTCTACACGATTTGATATCGTTCAAAAAGGGATGCAATGGGTATTAGAAGAATCTGGCGGAACAGCATTAAGGTCTCGATTAGATAGTATAACAATTTGTGGGAAAACAGGAACATCACAAAACCCCCACGGCGATGATCATTCCGTTTTTATGGCATTTGCCCCTAGAAAAAATCCTGAAATTGCCATTGCGGTATTCGTTGAAAATGCCGGAGGAGGTGGAGGTACAGCAGCGCCAATTGCTAGTTTAATGATTGAACAATATTTAAAAGGAGATGTTGAACGAGTGGAGTTAGAAAAGGAAATGATAGATAAAGTGTTTTACAAGGTTGAATAAGCAAAGAGGGAATATATTACTGAATGTTGACTGGGTTATTATTGGAATCTATCTCACTCTTTGTCTTTTGGGAGTATTGAATATTTATGCAGCGGATTTTAATCCTGCTCATTCTGATTTTTTTGATCTTGGACATCGAAGTGGTAAACAAGCTCTTTGGATTGGAGCATCGTTAATTATTGCTTTGGGGATCATGGCTTTTGAAGGTAAGTTTTTTAGAGCAATGTCCCCGTTTATATATGCTTTAGTAAGTCTATTACTTTTTGTTGTTATTTTTATTGCGCGAGATGTGAAAGGAGCAAAAGCTTGGATTGATTTAGGCCCTTTTAAATTACAACCTGCTGAGTTTGCCAAATTTGCCACGGCGTTATTTTTAAGCGCATATTTAGGTTCCATTACGAGGAATAAAAAAAGCGAAGTGGCTTCTATTGAGGATATTGGTCGAAATTTTAGTCGATTTATTCGAGGTAAAAAAGTATTTTCTCTTTCAGATACTGATGTATATGGTCAAGTGTTCCCGCTTGCGATTATTCTGTTACCCATGTTTTTAATTCTTGGACAAGATGATACAGGATCCGCATTAGTTTTTAGCTCTTTTTTCTTTGTGTTTTACCGAGAGGGTGTTATTGGGAGGGTATTTATTGTTGGACTTTTAGCCATTGTTTTAGCCATACTAACACTCATGTTTGATAAACATGTTGCGTTTACTGCATTAGGAGTACTTGCGGTAATTGTGTACGCCAGTTTTATAAAAAGAACAAACATGGCATTAATTACGATTGGCTCTGTTGTCCTCTTTTTAATTTTTATGGGAGTGTTTGATTGGAGCGCGTCATTCAATACTTATGTGCTTTGGGGATGGATATCTATAAATGTTATTGTAATCATTAGTGTTCCAGAATTATGGAAAAGAATAGAAAGAGGTGTGATTGTGGGGAGTTTGGTAGTTGCATTAGGTTATGTTGGATTTATTGAACAAGCTTACAACGTGCTTCAACCTCATCAAAAGGAGCGAATTGAAATTATTCTTGGTAAAAAACATGATAAAACCGTCAGTTTTCAAACTGATCAGGCATTAAATGCAATTGGTTCTGGAGGGTTCTTAGGAAAGGGCTATTTGGAAGGAACCCACACAAAAGGGAAATGGGTTCCCGAACAAAGTACAGATTACATTTTCTGTACTGTTGGAGAAGAGTGGGGATTTTTTGGAACTTCATTTGTTATACTTTTGTTTGTTGCCTTGATTTTTAGGTTACTACAAAAGGCAGAAAAACAGCGTTCTAAAATGAGTAGAATCTATGGATACAGTGTCGCCTCTATTTTGTTCTTTCACCTATTGGTAAATATTGGTATGACGTTACAAATTATGCCTGTTATTGGAATTCCGTTACCATTTATGAGTTATGGAGGATCCTCCCTATTTGGTTTTACGGCTTTGCTATTTATGTTCGTGAAGTTTGACGCTCAACGCCTGGATGTGCTATAGGTTCTTAAAGTACCAGCAAATTACATCCTCTTAACGCGGAATGATCCAATCTACCAGAAACCTTAAATTGACCATCTTTTACCGTTCCTAAATCATCAGTTGCAATAAAAGAGCAGGAATAAAGATTCGCAAGATCAATAAAATTAAGCGCTCCTTTTCCCTCAGTTTTAACGTGAAGAGGATCGGTAGTTTCTCTAACCAATGGTTTTAACCATTTTGGAGTCATAAAGAATTCCTTCTGAAGGTAACTTTGAGACAATAATTCAGTCATCCCATATTCTGAATGAATGGCATGAGGCGAAAGTGAATCTTGTAAAATGAGATGAAGCTGTTCTCGTGTGATTTCTTTCCCTCTTCCTTTCATTCCGCCAGTTTCAATTATTATGGTATTTTTCAATTGAATATTTTTTTTTGCTAATTCCAGTAGGGCAAAGGTTACACCAAATAGAATTTTAGGGCGTTCATCATGAAGGAGAAAATGTAAAAATTCATCCGTTAACTCGAGCTGAAATCTGCTTCCATTGGATATTGTATGTTCAATAAAATAATCAACCATATGAATCAACGATGAACCCTTTCTTTCAAGGTAGCTCGGAAGAAGTCCTATAATTGTTGAGTTTTCCCAATGAGGGTAGAATGATTGGAATGATTTAAGAAAACTTTTTTCATAAATCTTCAAATTTTTAATAAAATGTTTACTTGTTGCTTGTCCAGATGTACCACTACTTGTAAATATTTTAACGGGTTTAAATGAGGAAGATTTAATAGACTGTGATTTGAAAAATTGGATAGGTAAAAAAGGAATTTGTTCAAGTGAAGTGACTCGATTTGGAATAACATTGAGTAAATCACAATATTTCTGATAGATTAAACAGTGCGAATACTGATACTTGAATATTTCAATTGCAAGATCTCTAAACTCATTTTCAGAGTAAATGGTAAAGATTTTTTGCTCAATTTCGTTTAAATTCATTTATTTTAAACCTCGTGCTGAATAAAACAAAAATATCATTAATTATTGGAACCGCTCTCTTACTAGTTGGTTGTATAAAGGATGATAACTTTGATGTAGTTCCCTTAATTGAGTTTCAAGGGTTTGAAGTATTTAAATCATCCGAAAATGCGATTGACTCGGCAAAGTTTGAGTTTACTTTTCAAGATGGAGATGGAGATATTGGAGCAATTGATTCAAGCGAGTTTAATTGTTTTTTAATTTATGAAGAGAAACACTTGGATTCCATTATAACCCTTTCTTCGGTTCCCAATCGGGCATACAGTATTCCGAATTTAACACCTAACGCAAAAGATAAAAATATTGAGGGTGTAATCTCCTTAACCATTAAACCTGCACCTATTTATAGTTTATTGAATGATAGCATGTATAGGTATTCATGCTATATAATAGATCGGGCGAATCATTATAGTGATACCATTTCTTGTAATTGGCAAACAAAAGATTAAATTTTCAGTTGCATAGCCTCTGAAACATTGATGAGGTGATCTCCTACTTTTTCACAGGCCATGAATAAATCTCGGTAATGCATTCCCGACTTGAAATCATACTCTCCTTTTTCCAATTCCTCAATATGAAGTTTTCGTAATCGCTTCTCCAATTTAAAATTTTCTTTTTCCATAATTATGGATGTTTCAAGAGGAATGGATTCAAATTCAGCATCTAAATGTTTTTGCACTTCTGCAAAAATTTTGTCAATTAAATCTAAGTAACCATACAATTCGTTCCGTTGCGATTGCGTAAACCAAACTTTTGAGTTTCGCTTTTTTTCAAGAGTTAATGACATTCTGTAATAAATATCACCAACTCGCTCTAAATTGGCTATAATTTTATGTAGTGCTTGAATACGCAACGCAAGATTTTCGGTTAGTGCTCCTTGTCCAATTTTTACCAGATACTTGGCAATTTCCTCTTCAAATCGATCAGTAACCTCTTCGAAATTTTTGATTTTAATGACTAATTTTCCAAATTTTTTAGACTCGTTTTCTTTGACCAAGGCTCTGATCAATGTATTCATTTTTGATGTGGTATAGGCAAATTGGCGAACTTCTTTTTTTGCTTCCATTAACGATAACTCATTAGAGGGAAGTAGTCCTTCTCCAATGTAATCTAGTTTAAATACTTCGTCTTCTTCTCCTTTTGACTTTACCAGTTTGGTAGCTGTATTCACCAACCATGGGATAAACCAAATAAGTATCGCCACGTTTACGACATTAAACATGGTGTGAAAAATAGCAATACCCCTTCCTCTTCCATCAGGAGATAAAATATCTGTATTGTCTAGTAAAATTGTTTGGTTAATCCATTGGATAATCGGAGGTAAATCAACAAAGAAACTAATGAGTATAATCATCCAAACAACGCCAATAATATTAAATAAGGAGTGGATTCTTGCAGCTCTTTTTGCATGAACATTTCCTGGTATTGACGCAAGCCATGCGGTAATTGTAGTACCAATATTCTCTCCCAAAACAATGGCTGCGGCTATCTCAAATGGAATAATACCACTGGCAGCAAGCGTAATTGTAAGTGTCATTGCTGCACTTGAGGATTGCACAATAACCGTGAGTAGGGTTCCAACTCCTATGAATAAAATATTGGATAAAAAACCTCCATCTGCATAAGCCTCTAAAAATTGTAATGCTTCAGGGCTGCCTTTAGGAACAGCGTCCTTTAGTTCATGTAACCCCCAGAACAATATCGCGAAACCAAGAATAAACTCTCCGTAAAACTTAATTCTTTTTCTTTTCGCAAACAGCATGGGAACGGATAGGGCAATAAGAGGTAAACAAGCGACTGAGATATCTACCTCAAATCCTAAACGATCAACGAGCCATGCGGTAATAGTAGTTCCAATATTTGCGCCCAGAAGAATTCCAGCAGATTGTGTCAGTGAGACTAAGCCTGCGTTAACAAAGCTCACGGTCATTACCGTAGTTGCTGAGGAGGATTGTACGAGTGTAGTTACTAAAAATCCCGATACAACACCTAAGAACCTGTTCTTGGTCATTGCTTCAAGTATTTTCTTTAAACTACCCCCTGCCGCTTTCTGAATACCATCACTCATCATTTTCATTCCGAAAATGAAAAAAGCAAGCGCTCCAAGGATATTTAATGCATTAATAATTCCAAACTCCATTCTAAACGATTTGTTACCACAAATTAAAATTAATCATGTTGCTTTAATCTTATGAAGCAACTTGATACACTTTTAAAGTTTTGCAAAAATAAAAAAAGAAGATAGAACAAATGGTAATTTGTTGTAATAAAAGACGTTGACGATCATTGAACTAAATATTCTGTAAAATGATAAACGTGAAAGAATGACAAAACAACGGTTTGATTTCTACCTAGCCAATTACTATCTTAATGAACAAATAAAGAATCGCTTTTAGCTTATGTAGTAATGTTAATTGAATCTAAGATATACCTGAAGACTGATTTAATGATTATCGGCCTGCAGGTTGTTAATCTTTGTTCTATTTTTTCTCTTTAAATTAGATGTATGGACGGATGTAAAATTTTGATTGTAGATGATGAAAAAGATATCTTGGAATTTGTAGGGTATAACCTAGAAAATGAAGGATATGTTGTTCAAAAAGCGAACAATGGAATAGAGGCGATTAAATTGAACAAGGTGTTTAAACCAGACATTATCATATTGGACGTTATGATGCCCGATTTAGATGGGATAGAAACGTGTTATCAAATTAAGCAAGACATAAGCATTAATGATCCAAAAATTTTATTTTTAACTGCACGATCTGAGGATTATTCGGAAATTTCAGGATTAGAAGCAGGAGCTGACGATTATATTGCAAAACCTGTTCGACCGCGTGTGCTCTTATCAAGGATTAAAGCGGTTATGCGTCGTGGTACGAATAAGAACGACGATAAACCTCAAGTATCTTTTGGTGAATTCACACTGGATTGGGATAAATATATTGTGATTAAAAATGGTGAATCAAGAACGCTACCTCGGAAAGAAATGGAGCTTTTTGGTTTGTTGTTTTCTGCTCCAGGTAAAGTTTTTGACAGGGAATCCATTATGAAAAGAGTTTGGGGATCCGAGGTGATTGTAGGCGATCGAACCATTGACGTTCATATTAGAAAATTGAGAGAAAAGTTTGGGGATAATTATTTTGAAACTGTAAAAGGTGTAGGCTATAAATTTGTGTCGCCTGAATAATGTTCAAAAAACCTATTCATATTACAATTTCTTTTAGTGTTATTGGTTGTTCCATAATTCTTGTTCTTCTGCTTGTTTTTTCAGATGTAGGTTTTGGTATATCCTCTCTTATCGCAATGGCTATCGGAGGACTCATATTTATTGTGTCACAATGGGTGTTAGACAAATTCATTTTCGAAAGGATGAATTTGATTTTGGACAAATTATTAAACATCACTTATGAGAGAAGAGTTTTAAAATTATTAGATGACCCCTTTGAGTTGATTGATTCTAAAGTAAATACGTATTTAGAGAAGCAAGAGAAAGAAGAAGAAACCCTTAATGAGCAACAAAATTTTAGACGGGAATATATTGGCAATATTGCCCATGAATTAAAAACACCCATATTTACAACGCAGGGTTATATATTGACATTACTGGATGGAGGATTAGAGGATGAGAGAATAAATCGCGATTATTTAAGAAGGGCCGACAAAAGCATTGAACGGATTATTGATTTATTAGATGATTTAGATTTAATTACAAAATTAGATTCTGGAGAGTTCCCACTTGAGTATGAAACATTTGATTTGATTCAGTTGGTAAGAGAAGTGTTTGATGCGCTTGAATTAACAGCTAAAGAACGAAATATTACGGTCGCATTTAGAACTTCTCCTAAGAAACAAATTTTTGTTGATGCTGATCGAAATAGAATCTATCAGGTAATTTCAAACTTGGTTGTTAACGCCATTAAATATGGTAAAGAAGGCGGAAGTGTAGATGTTGGATTTAATACCATGAGTGATCAAATTGTTCACATTGAGGTAATTGATGATGGTCACGGTATATCGGATGAAAATCTTCTTAAGGTTTTCCAGCGCTTTTATCGTGTTGATAAAAGCGGTGGACGGAAACAAGGGGGGTCAGGTTTAGGATTATCCATAGTAAAGCATATTGTTGAGGCTCATGGCCAATCCATGAATGTGAATAGTAAAGTAGGAGTGGGTTCTACGTTTTCTTTTACCCTGAAATTGGCTTAAGTATATCCATTAAAAACAATCCGTTATTTTCCTATAAACCAGTTTTGCGCATAAAAAATGCCTAATTTTACAGGTCAGTGGCATCTGTTAAATCGATAAAAGCGCCTATATCAAAGGAAATGGACTTGTTTGAAAACAAGTTTAGGGAAGCCATGAAAGGGAATGCACCATTACTGGATAAAATTACCCACTATATCGTCAAGCGTAAGGGGAAACAAATGCGACCTATGTTTGTTTTTTTAGCAGCGAATTTGTGTGGAGGAGTAACAGATCGATCATATCGAGCGGCGAATTTAATTGAAATGATTCATACTGCCACATTGGTTCATGATGATGTGGTGGATGATGCCAATAAGAGAAGAGGTTTTTTCTCAGTGAATGCACTTTGGAAAAATAAGATTGCAGTTTTAGTAGGTGATTTTCTTTTAAGTAAGGGACTCCAATTGGCAGCAAAGTATCAGGATTATGATTTTTTAGAAATTATTTCCGATGTAACCAAAGAGATGAGCGAGGGGGAGTTGCTACAAATTGAAAAGGCACGGCGTTTAGATATCAAAGAAGATGTTTACTTCCAAATTATTCGGCAAAAGACTGCAACTTTAATTGCCGCATGTTGTGCTTCAGGAGCTTCCTCTGCAGGAGCGAATAAAGAGGAAGTTGAAAAGTTAAGATTGTTAGGAGAAAAAATTGGAATAGCATTCCAAATTAAAGATGACCTTTTTGATTATGAATCTTCGGTGAGTCTTATAGGAAAACCAGTGGGGATTGATATCAAAGAGCGGAAAATGACCCTTCCGTTGATTTATGCGTTAAATAATGCCGATCGAAAAGAGAAAAGATGGATGATCGATGTGGTAAAGAATCACAATGAAAATCAAAAGAAAGTCACAGAACTTATTCAAAAAGTAAAAAAATCGGGTGGGATTGAATATACCAAGCAAAAAATGTACGAAGTTCGAGCTCAGGCGATGGAAATTATTAAAACATATCCTGAAACACCATCCAGGCAAAGTTTAATCGATTTGATACTTTACACCACAGAACGCGAGAAATAGATGATCTAGATTTCTTGATTAAAACAAAATAGGAACGAGCAATTTATTTTTTAATAAAGCTCAACTTTTTGCCAAAGAATTAATGTTTATTCGCGAGTTGACCACAGGCTGCATCAATGTCTTTCCCTCGAGATCTTCTAACATTGACTACAAGGTTTTTACTTTCAAGATGACCTACAAATGCATCCAATCGTTCAGGAGTCGTTTGTTGGAATTCACCATCTTCGATTGGATTGTATTCAATAATGTTAATTTTACAAGGGAGCTTTTTTGCAAAGTCAGCTAATTCAATTGCATCTTCAATACTATCATTAAAGTCTTTGAATACAATATATTCATATGTTACTCTCGTCCCCGTTTTTTCGTAAAAGTATAGGAGTGCTTCCCCGAGCGCGTCAAGTGAATTTTGCTCATTAATGGGCATGATATGATCACGTTTTTTATCATTTGCCGCGTGAAGAGAAAGCGCAAGATTAAATTTCACGCCATCATCTCCCAATTTTTTAATCATTTTAGCAATTCCAGCAGTGGATACGGTGATTCTTTTTGGAGACATTCCTAGTCCATCAGGAGAAGTGATTTTCTCAATCGAATCCATCATGCCACGATAGTTCAATAAAGGTTCTCCCATTCCCATATAGACAATGTTCGTTAAGGGTGAATTGTAATGTTTTTCAGCCTGATGCTTAATGTGAACCACCTGATCTACAATTTCATCAAAGCCAATATTTCGTAATCGCTTTAAACGTCCAGTAGCACAAAATTTACAGGTTAAACTACATCCCACCTGGGATGAAATACATGCCGTCATTCGGTCCGATGCAGGAATTAGAACGCCTTCTACAATGTTTCCATCAGCCAATTCGAAAGCGTTTTTGATTGTACGGTCCGAACTCACTTGACTTTTTTTAATTTTAACTGCCGGTAAAATGAAATTTTCTTGAAGAAGTTTACGAAGTGCCTTAGAAAGATTGGTCATCTCGTTAAAATTCATCGCTGATTTTTTCCATAACCACTCATATACTTGTTTGGCTCGAAAGGCTTTTTCTCCAACAGTTAAAAAATAGCGCTGTAGTTCCTCAAGAGATAATAGTCTTATATTTTCCTTACTTTTCTGCAATGTTGTGCAAAGTTACTACTTAATTACCTTCAGTTCAACAAACCTCCTCGGATTCTGAATAGTGTCACAAAAATCATTTTTTGAATGAAATAACGATCTTATTTTTCAAATAAAGATTTATGCCTATTTTTACAACTATGAACTTACCAAAAATAGTAATTGCAAGTGTGGTGTTTACTGCTATATGCTTGTCTTCGTGTAAGATTCCGCCATTTGATTCATATGTTGATCCACTTTATCTTGAAGAAGATAATCCAGAAGGAGAGCGCGTGTCTGGGGAGAAAAAATAAATTACATCTTATTTCACTCCGATTTCATTAATTTTGCCCTATGGCAAAAAGATATACTGTAACCACTGCTTTACCTTATGCAAATGGACCTCTTCATTTAGGACATGTTGCAGGGGTTTATATACCGGCTGATATATACGTTCGATACCTCCGTGCTAAAGGAGAAGATGTTGTTTTTATTGGTGGAACCGATGAACACGGAGTTCCTATTTCTATCAAAGCGAAAAAAGAAGGAGTTACGCCTAAACAAGTAGTTGATCGTTATCATAAGAGTATAAAAGAGTCATTAAAAGGGCTCGGTATTTCGTTGGATGTTTTTGGACAAACCTCTTCATCGATTCACTATGACATGGCAAGCGATTGGTTTAAAAAGCTATCTTCAGATGGTGTTTTTACGGAAAGCGTTGCCCAGCAATACTTTGATGAAGAAAATAATCAATTTTTAGCGGATCGATACATCATTGGTACCTGTCCAAATTGTGCACATGAGGAAGCTTATGGTGATCAATGTGAGAATTGCGGTACTTCACTAAGTCCAACGGATTTAGTGAATCCAAGGTCAACACTAAGTGGGAATAAGCCTATTTTAAAAGAAACAAAACATTGGTTTCTACCACTTGATCAATTTGAGGGATGGTTGATAGATTGGATAGAATCGAAGAAATCGCTTTTGAAGCCAAATGTTTATGGGCAGGTAAAGTCATGGCTGGATGCAGGATTACATCCAAGAGCCATAACAAGAGATCTGGATTGGGGTGTACCTGTTCCTGTTGAGGGTGGAGAAGGAAAAGTACTATACGTTTGGTTTGATGCGCCTATTGGTTATGTTTCGTTTACAAAACAACTGTTAGAAAATGATCCCAATAGAAATTGGGAAGATTATTGGAAAAAACCAGGGAACTCCAAATTGGTTCATTTTCTTGGAAAAGATAATATTGTTTTTCATTCGGTCATCTTTCCGAGCATGTTAAAATCCATGGGAGATTACATCTTACCTCAAAATATTCCCGCCAACGAGTTTTTAAATTTAGAAGGAGATAAATTTTCTACTTCAAAGAATTGGGCTGTTTGGCTGGATGATTATCTGAATGATTTCCCAGACAAAACGGATGTTTTACGATACGTCCTTTGCTCAATCTTACCGGAACAAAAGGATGCTGATTTTACATGGTCAGATTTTCAAGCAAAAAATAATAATGAACTGGTCGCAAACTTGGGTAATTTTGTTAATAGAGCCCTTGTTTTAACAAACAAATATTGGCAAGGAGAAGTTCCTGAAAAAGAATCCCTAACTGAGCAGGATGAAGCTGTCATTGATCAAATGAATCAGTATCCTCAAAAAATTAGTTCGAGTATTGAAAAACATCGGTACAAGGAGGCTTTAGGAGAGTTAATGAAGCTTTCTTCATTAGGAAATAAATATTTAGCCGAAACAGAACCCTGGAAGTTGATAAAAGAAGATGAGAATAGGGTGAAGACAATATTAAATATTGCCGTTCAAATTACTGCTAAGCTCTCCATTTTATGCGAGCCATTTTTACCTGAAACGTCCGCTAAGTTAAAGGCAATGTTGAACCTTAAAACATTAAATTGGGAGAGTTTAGAAGAGGAAAACATTCCTTCCGGACATAAAATTAATACACCATCTTTGCTCTTTGAACGATTAGATGATAGTGTGGTAGAAGATCAAAGGCTGAAGCTTCAGAAGGCAAAAGCGGAGGCTGAAATCAATGAAAAGGATGTAGAGCCTCAAAAAGGAACAACCTCATTTGATGATTTCCAAAAAATGGATATTCGTGTAGGGACAATTATTGAAGCAGAGAAAATTAAGAAAGCGAAAAAGTTATTAAAATTGACAGTTGATACAGGAATTGATCAAAGAACAGTTGTATCAGGAATAGCTAAATTTTATAAGCCAGAGGAAATTATTGGTCAACAGGTGTCTATTTTAGTGAATCTAGCGCCTAGAACTATGTTAGGGATAGAGTCTGAGGGAATGATTTTGATGGCAGAAAATAACCAAGGAGAATTACAATTTATTTCTCCAAGTTCAAAAGTGAACAACGGAGCCATCATCGCTTAAAAGGGAATTTGGGCTGCAGAATAGAGAAAGACCCTCTATCCTTTAAACAGCTTGTCAGAAAAGAAAGATTACTTGATTGATGAATAAATTTGGAACAAAAGCAATACACGCGGGTACTCATCCTGATTCAGCCACTGGTGCCATTATGACGCCAATTTATCAAACAAGTACGTTTGTTCAATCCTCACCAGGAGAACATAAAGGGTATGAATATTCAAGAACATTAAATCCTACAAGGCATGCATTGGAAAAAAATCTTGCTGCCATTGAGAACGGGACACACGCCCTTGCCTTTTCCAGTGGACTGGCAGCTATGGATGCGCTATTAAAAACCTTTAAGCCTGGTGATGAGATTATATCTTCTTGCGATTTGTATGGCGGCTCATATCGTTTATTTACTCAAGTTTATGCCAGCTGGGGATTGAAATTTCATTTTGTAGAAATGAATGATTTATTAAGTTTAGAAGAACTTATTAATGATCAAACAAAAATGATTTGGATAGAAACCCCTACTAATCCAATGATGAATATTATTGATGTAAAGAAGATTGCGGAGATTGGCAGAAAGAATAATATTCGTACAGCTGTAGACAATACATTTGCTTCTCCATATCTTCAAAACCCATTGGATTTAGGGGTTGATTTGGTAATTCATAGTATTACAAAATTTATTGCGGGCCATAGTGATGTAGTGATGGGGGCTATTGTGTTAAAAAATCAAACATTAGCCGAACAATTAGCGTTCATCCAAAATTCATGTGGAGCGGTTCCTGGTCCTCAGGATTGCTTTCTTACGCTAAGGGGTATAAAAACACTCCATGTAAGGATGGAAAGGCATTGTGAAAATGCCATGAAGGTAGCGCAATATTTGATTAGTCATCCAAAAGTAGATAACGTATATTATCCTGGTTTAAGCACTCATCCTAATAACAAAATCGCCACAGAGCAGATGAGAAATTATGGGGGGATGTTATCTTTTACATTGAAGGGAGATAAAATTCACGATGCTAAAACAGTGCTTTCCAGTACTAAAATTTTTAGTTTAGCAGAATCTTTAGGTGGGGTAGAGTCTTTGTGTGGACATCCTGCAACCATGACGCATGCTGCTATACCCAAGACAGAAAGAAAAAAAATGGGTATTGTGGATTCTTTAATCAGATTGAGTGTAGGTATAGAAGATATTGAAGATTTGATCAAAGATTTAGAACAAGCAATTGAAAAAATATAAATTATGAGAGGAACAAAGTTTTCAGTAATTGGAATGGGTAAATACGGTAGATCCATTGCTCAAATTTTAAGCGATAGAGGTGCTGAGGTCATTGCGATTGATAATAGAGAAGAACTGGTAGAGGAGGTAGAAGATTTTGTAGCACTTGCTGTCACGATGGATGCAACTGATGGAAAAGCCTTAGAGTCGCAAAATATAAATGAATGTGATGCGGTGGTGGTTGCAATAGGCGCAAATTTTGAGGCGTTATTGTTGTGCTGTTTTCAATTGAAAGAATTAGGTGTTAAACGCATTATTGCACGATCAAATGATGAAAATCAAAAAGCCATCTTGCAAAAAATGGGTATTGAGGAAATTCTTGAGCCAGAAAAAGAAATTGGTGTATATGTGGCAGAGCAATTAATAAATCCGAATATTGTTTCGTTTTTACAATTACCCGATGATTATGAAGTGGCTGAAATAAAACCTCCAAAGGACATTGCCGAACGAACAGTAGAAGAGATTGGACTGCGTAATAAATATCGTTTAAACTTGATTACTGTAAAACGTTGCTTTGAAGAAGACCGGGGTGATGCTGTAGAGGTTGTGCAACATATACTTGGTGTCCCAACCTCCGATACAATTATTAAAGAGACCGATACTTTAATAGTATTCGGAACCTCTCGAGATATTAAAAGATTTATTGAAATTAATAGTTAGTTCGTCTATTAAAATCCAAATTTGGAGCAGTCTTATTAGACTGTTTTTTTGTTTAAAAGATGATGGATAAAAACCTGGGAAAAGAAGAGCGATTAAAAGGAACCAAAGCAGTTTCTGCGTTATTCTCTGGAGAAAAGAAGTCAAAAACTTCTTTTCCATTTAGAGCTTTTTATTCAATAAAGAAATCCAAAAGTCCAATTGTGAAATTTGGCGTTTCTGTTCCGAAAAAAAAGTTTAAAAAGGCAGTTGATCGAAATCGATTGAAAAGACTAATGAAAGAGGCGATTAGAATAAATAAAACAATTTTACATAATCCATTGTATAAACATTCGGTTTCTGTAAATGTGATGTTTGTGTGCAATACGAACGCAATGCCTAATTTCAATTTGGTGGAAATTAAAATAAAAGATTTACTCACGCGTTTAGCTCAAGATGTTGAGGATTATGGGAAAAAGTAAAATATATTTTTTGTTGGGGTTCATAGCCTTATTGATTTTAGGAATAAGTTTTGTAGAGAATGAAGAAACATCTGATCGATTTGAGATCGGAAAGAATCTGGACATATTTACTGAAGTTTACAAGGAGGTTAATTCACGATATGTGGATGGAACTCAGCCAGGAGATCTAATGAAAACAGGTATTGATGCCATGTTGGAAAGTTTAGACCCTTATACGGTATATTATCCAGAATCAGATATAGAAAGTTATAAGTTAATGACAACAGGTCAGTATGGAGGAATAGGCGCAAGAATTAGAAAAATAAATGATTTTGTAGTGATAGGAGAGCCTTATGAGGGATTTCCTGCCTATAAAGCAGGATTGAAAGCAGGTGATATTATCTTAAAGGTTGACGGAAAAGATGTAAAAGGTAAATCAACCAGTGACCTTAGTAAAATTTTAAAAGGAAATCCTGGGACAAGTTTAACGGTGACGATAAAAAGACCTGGTAAAAAGGACATCTTTGACATTTCTTTTAAGAGAGACAAAGTTCAAATAAAGAGTGTTCCTTACTCTGGTATGTTAACAGATGAAATAGGCTATATTAAAATGTCAAGTTTCACTAGAAATGTAACAAAAGATGTAAAAGAGGCTTTTTTGAATCTTAAAAAGAATAAAGGGTTTAAATCATTGGTGTTTGATTTGAGAGGTAATCCTGGAGGGTTGTTATTCGAGGCGATAAATACGGTAGGGTTATTTACAAAACGAGGGATAAAGGTCGTAGAAACTCGAGGAAAGATAAAAGAGTGGACAAAAGTCTACGAAACCCTAAATACCCCTATTGATAAAAACATCCCCATAGTTGTTCTAATTGATGGCGGATCTGCTTCGGCCTCTGAGATTGTGAGTGGGTCTTTGCAGGATTTTGATCGGGCTGTAGTCTTGGGTAGAAATTCCTATGGTAAAGGTTTGGTCCAAACTACACGAAAATTAAAGTACAACACCAGTATGAAAGTAACCACTGCGAAGTATTATATTCCAAGTGGACGATGTATTCAAGCCATTGATTATTCCAGAAAGGATAAAAATGGAAAAGTAAGTAAAACACCTGATTCATTGTTAACAGAATTTAAAACGAAAAATGGAAGAATTGTATTAGATGGTGCTGGAATCAAGCCAGATATTCAAGTGGAACGAGAAGGATATGCTCCTATAACAAAGGCTTTAGCAGCGAATCATATGATTTTTCAATTTGCAACAAACTATGTTTTGGAGCATGATACGATTGTTTCAGCTAAAGATTTTAGAATAACAGAAGAGGATTATAACCGTTTCTTAAACTTTGTGGATACCACCGAATATGAATATAATACAGGGTCAGGAAAATTATTAAGTAAGTTTGAAAAAAAGGCAGAAAAGGATGGTGTGTTAAATGAAATCAATGATGAGCTTCAAAAAATCAAAGAAAAACTCCAGGCTCAAAAGAAGATTAAGTTACAAGAATATAAGGCCGAGCTAAAGAAACTTATTGAAATGGAAATATCTACACGGTATTATTATCAAAAAGGTCGAATACAAAATCGATTGAGTGGAGACGTTGACATTGATAAGGCAATTTCAATTTTAGTTGATCAAAAACAGTATCAATCAATACTCTCGGGATCGAACTGATTTATGCCAGGTCATCGAAAAATAGCTGATTATCTTTTTTATACCGGGCTTTTTGGATTGGCAGCTGCTATTCCTGTTTCAAAGGCAGCTACTTCAGTTGGGATGTTTTTAATGGCAATAGCTTGGTTTGTTCAATGGAATTGGAAGGAAAAAATCATAGTATTTAAAACGAATTGGAAACCAATAATTTTTTCTGCAGTTCTATTCCTTATTTTCGTGTTAGGTCTTCTTCATTCTGAAAATTTAACCTACGGGTTAAAGGACCTCAGAATTAAGGCGCCTATTTTTATTCTTCCTGTCCTGTTTGGTGTGTCTTTTACCATAAAAAGAGGGCATATATTAATTGTTCTAAGCTTAATGGCTGCTTCAGCTATTGTGGCAACTATTATTGGTTTTGTAAATTATCAAATTAATTTAGATGCAGATCAAGTCGTCAATTTAAGATCGTTATCTCCATATATTAGTTTAATTCGATTATCACTTATCCTTACTATGGCCTATGGAATAGCGCTTTGGGGATTAGTTAAGATAACTTCTTATTGGAAGTGGATGTTATTACTTCCAATTGGTTGGATTATTTTCTTTTTTTCATTCTCTGAGAGTTTAACAGGATTGGTTTTTCTTCCTTTGGTAAGTCTTTATTTCATTATTTATCTTCTTAAAGGATTCAAAAGGATAGCAATTACAGTGCTACTTAGTTTTGGTATTTTGAGTGTATACTTTTTAAGAGAAGTGTATACCATATCAAAAATGGTTTTTGCTGAACATATCTTGCAGGAAGAAGAAAGAACATTAAGTGGAGGGCGGTATACCTTTAATGATAATGGTGGGAAAGAAAATGGATATTATGTGCATCGCCATGTATGTCATGAGGAGCTAAGGAAAGAATGGAATAAGAGGAGTTCAGTGCCTTACTCATCAACACAAGATAAATTTCAATTTAATGCAAAAATACTGAGATATTTAAGCTCTAGGGGATTAAAAAAAGACTCCGTAGGTATTAGTCAGTTAAACAATGAGGAGATTACAGCAATAGAGCAAGGGGTAACTAATGCGTATTATTTGAAAGCGAATCCAATTTCAAAAAGAATACATCAATTATTTTGGGAGATTGATGAGGCGATTCGTAGAGGTAGGTACAAAGGAAACTCCGTAACCTCAAGGTTCATTTATTCCTCTACCGGTATTCAGGTATGGAAAGATCATTTTTTTATAGGGGTAGGAACAGGAGATGTGAAAGATGAAATGATTAAAAAATACCAACTTCGTCCTAATTATCATGAAGAACTTTTTCAAAAAAAATCCCACAATCAATACATTACTATAGGGGTGTCGATAGGTGTGATTGGATTACTTATTTTTCTAAGTATTTATAGTTATCTCTTTATAAATTATAATGGTTCTTTGAAATATTTATTTTGGCTAACTCAAGGGATTTTTATTTTTAGTATGCTCTGGGAGGACACCATTGAAACTCAGGCAGGAGTAGCAATATTTGCATTATGGCTTAATTTATTTTTATTCGAGCAGAAAGATTCAATCATGTTTACGAATATTCATAAGAATTAAAAAAGGCAACGAGGAAAATCCCCGTTGCCTTTTTCTATTGACTAAACGATAAAATAAAAAATTAATTGGTAAGTAGTTTAAATCCCCTACCATGCATGTTAACGATCTCTAAATTAGGATCAGCCCTTAAATATTTTCGAAGCTTAGTAATGTAAACATCCATTGAACGGGCATTAAAGTAACTGTCGTCTTTCCAAATTTTATTCAGTGCCACAGAACGCTCCAACACATCATTCGTATTTTCACATAACAATTTTAACAAATCGGCCTCTTTACTTGTAAGCTTTTGCTCATACGATTCATTCCCTTTTAAAATCCTTCTATCATAATCAAAATTAAGTTCGCCGATATCGTAATTCTTTTTATCATTTGGAATAGACTGTATCCCTTGAGTTCTTCTCAATATCGCTTTAATTCTTAACAACAATTCTTCCATTGAAAATGGTTTAGTTAAGTAATCGTCTGCTCCGCTTTGAAAGCCCTCTATTTTGTCTTCTTTTAACGATTTAGCAGTTAAAAAGATGATTGGAATCGTTTTGTTTGTATTTCGAATTTCTTTAGCAAGCGTAAACCCATCTTTTATAGGCATCATTACATCGAGTGCGCAAAGATCAAAAGAGCCCTTCAAGAAAGCTTTTAACCCCTTATCTCCATCCGTTTCCAACTGACAATTATACCCCTTAGCGATCATGTACTCTTGTAATAAAGACCCTAAATTTGGATCATCTTCTACCAGTAAAATGTTTGTTTTATTCTTCATTTTCATTGAATTTGAAAGGTAAGTGGATACTAAAGGTTGATCCTTTACCTAATTGACTTGATACTTTAATTGTTCCTTGGTGTTTATCGATAATTGCTTTAACATAACTCAATCCCAAACCAAAACCTTTTACGTCATGAACATTTCCGGTGGGAACTCTATATAGTTTGTCAAATATCTTATTCACGTTTTCTTTTGAGATACCAATACCATGATCCTTCACATCAATAACGACACCATCATTAACATTTCTTGTAGTTATAATAATTTCAGGTGATGTTGGAGAGTATTTGATGGCGTTATCAATTAAATTACTAATCATATTTGTGATGTGAACCTTATCAGCAGTAATGATGTAGTGCTCCGCAATTGAATTTAAAACTAATTGACCGTTTACAGCATCCAGTCGAACTTTTGCTTGTTTAGCTATGTTTTCTATTATAGTATGAATATTTATTTCCTGCAGTTTGAGTTTAAAGTCACCTTTATCTAAAACGGCACTTTGTAGTACGTTCTCCACCAATGTTCCTAATCGTTTGTTTTCTGAATTGATCACATTAACATAATGAGAGGTCCTTTCTTCAGTTTTTGGGATATCCTTATCATTTAAAACTTCGCAGGCTAATGAAATTGTTGAAATAGGTGTTTTTAACTCATGAGTCATATTGTTGATAAAATCATTTTTAATGACAGCCACTTTTTTCTGCCGAACAATGGTCATAAATGTAATCCATGAAGCAACGAGTATTGCTAAAATGAAAATGGTAGATAAAATAATGACAGGCCCTATGGACATAAACAAAAAGGTCCTTTCTTTTGGAAAGTATAAACTCAAATGATCTTGCCTTAACGAAAAAGGTTCATTGAAAAGTTCTACATTGTAAGGAGAATCGATAAAGGATTGAGTGTCTACACCTTTCTCCTTAACAACCAGTTTATTATTAGAAAATAAACCAATATGAAACTTGGTTTTAATCCCATGATTTTTGAGTTCATTTTTTAATATTTTACTTAATAAATGAGGATCTACTCGCTCTGATAAAGGTGTTGAGGAATGACGAAGAAACGGGTTTCCCAATAAGGAAAAATCAGAAGATAAATGATCAAACAAATCAACTTTAAATTTATTGTAAGCGTTTGATGATTTGCGGGTATTATAGAGCTTTTGGACAATATTTCCGTTTTGATCTTTAAGTGTTTGAGTCGTTTTTTTAATGGTTTTGCCATCTGCCGTTTCAAAAACACTTTCTTCCTCTAACTTAAAGGAATAATTTCGAGCATTAAAATTGGTGTCAATAGAAGTATGCGTTTTTATAGAGAATGATGCAAGACTTTTGCTAGATGGTGTTTTGAAATTAGTTAGGCGTTCTAATCGTTCTAGTCGATTCGTAGATACACTCATGGCGTGCATTACGCTCTCTTTAAACTGTTGTTCTTTCAATTTAATCGCGCTATTCAACCAATACCCTTGAACAACGATTATACCCAAAAGGGCAATGGTCATGACAGAAACAAGAATTTTAAGATGCTTTTCCTTCACAACGTAAATGTACTAGTAAAAATCCTTGAATGTTTGAAGGTTAACTTTTTTTAACGGGGGAAAATGAACCTTTGATTTTTAAGGAATAGCGAATAAAGCGATATACTGAGTCTAATAATCACATAATATCATCCTAAATCGATTGTTTATTATGCCAGTATTAGCGGTGAAATATAAAGTTAAATTCGATCAAATCCAGTGTATTTATGTAACACCTCTGGAATTAGAATATTGCCTTTTTCATCTTGGTTATTCTCAATTAGAGCAGCCATAATTCTTGGTAAAGCTAGTGCAGAACCATTTAGCGTATGAGCTAACTGAGGTTTGTCTTGCCCTTTCCGATACCTTAATTTAAGCCTGTTACTTTGATATGTTTCAAAGTTGGAAACAGAACTTACTTCCAACCATCTTTCTTGTGCGGCTGAGTACACTTCAAAATCAAATGTTAATGCAGCCGTAAATCCTAAATCTCCTCCGCATAATCTTAGTATTCTAAAAGGTAATCTAAGTTGTCTTACTAACTCTTTCACATGGTCAACCATATCATTAAGAACATTATAGCTTTCGTCAGGGTGAACAACCTGCACAACTTCAACCTTATCAAACTGATGCAGTCTATTTAAACCTCTCACATCTTTACCATAAGATCCAGCTTCTCTTCTAAAACATGGAGTGTATCCACAGTTTTTTTTTGGAAGCTCATCTTCGTTTAGAATAACATCACGGTATATATTAGTAATTGGAACTTCAGCAGTGGGAATTAAATATAAGTCGTCACTTGTTGCATGGTACATCTGACCCTCTTTATCTGGTAACTGACCTGTTCCAATTCCTGATGCCTCATTAATAAGTAAAGGAGGAATAACTTCAGCGTAACCACCTTTGTCGGCTTCGTCTAAAAAAAAGTTAATTAGCGCTCTTTGCAAACGAGCCCCTTTTCCTTTATAAACAGGGAATCCAGCTCCAGTAATTTTTACTCCAGTTTCAAAATCAACTAAGTCTTTTTCCTTTACAATATCCCAATGAGGTTTTGCTCCTTCATGAAGATTTGGAATAATACCCTCTTTATATACCTCTTCGTTATCTTCATCAGAAATTCCAGCAGGAACAGTTACGTGTGGAACGTTTGGAATATGGTAAAGTAAGTCGTTGAACTTGCCTTCAATATCATTTAAACCTTCTTCAAGTGCTTTTTGCTCAGATTTGATTTCCTGAACTTTTGCTTTAGCAGCATTTGCTTTTTCCACTTTTCCTTCTTTGAATAACCCCCCAATTTCCTTAGACATTTTATTCCCTTCAGCTCTTAATTCTTCCACTTTTGCAATCGAAGCTCTTCTTTCAATATCAAGATCAATAATTTGCTGAACAAGTGTTTCAGCATCAAGATTTCTTTTCTTTAAACCTTCAATTACTTGTTCTTTATTCTCAAGGATATGTTTTACCTGAAGCATAATTTTAATTTTTGTGCAAATATAAATTGTTTGTAGAGATATCGGAAGAGATCAGAAGAACTCAGAGTGTTTTTCTTCTTTTATATTCCAAATCACGAACTAATGTGAGAGAGTAACGTTCAAACAAAAAGTTCTCTTTCAATATATTTACATAAAAAAAGCCGCTCATTGAGCGGCTTTTTTTATGCTTTTCAATGTTTCAATTAAGCCTGAGCTTCAACAGAAACAAATGATTTGTTGTTTTTCTTCTTTTTGAAAACTACAGTACCGTCAGTTAAAGCGTATAAAGTATGGTCTTTACCAATACCAACATTTTCTCCTGGGTGGTGCTTTGTTCCTCTTTGACGGACGATAATGTTACCAGCGATAACAGTTTCTCCTCCAAATTTCTTAACTCCTAAACGTTTCGACTGCGAGTCTCTTCCGTTGTCCGTAGATCCAACTCCTTTCTTATGTGCCATTTCTTAAAAAGTTTTTTAATTATTAATTAGCAGAAATTGATTCAATTTTAATTTGAGTGAACGCCTGACGGTGTCCATTTTGCTTTTGGTATCCTTTTCTTCTTTTCTTTTTGAAAACGATTACCTTGTCTCCTTTAACGTGTGAAACTACTGATGCAGTAACTTTCGCACCTTCTACAGCTGGGGCGCCAACATTAACTTTCCCATCATTGTCTACCAAAAGAACCTTGTCGAAATCAACTTTCGCACCTTCTTCAGCATCCAAACGATGAACAAAAATCTGCTGATCTTTCTCTACTTTGAACTGTTGCCCTGCTATCTCTACAATTGCGTACATTATATAGCTTTTTTAAGTTTAAATTTTTCGGGTCTGCAAAGATAGGGTTAATTATTTAAATAACAAATAGCGAGAAGCTCTCAATTCAATTTATAAAAAATAATACTTGGATAAAGTATTCGTTCAGCATGCTTTTTATATGGTATAAAAAAGTGCGCTATACAAAGCTAAAAAATGAGGTGTTTTTGAACGGGTATTGGAAGACTTTGTGGAAAATTGTTGCAACAAATATTAGGTTAAGAGCGTTGAAATTTGTACTTTTATGTGGTAATTGTTCTCATTTTTCGTATTTCAATTTTGAGAAACCTATACTATTCTAATGAAGAAGTTAGTTTATATACTTTTAGTCTTAGTCATTTCAGCATGTAATCAGACTGTTGAAAAATCATCTATGATGTTCTCGGTTGAAGGGATGTCATGTAGTCATTCATGCGCCCCTTACATACAGAAAAATTTAAATAAATTGGATGGAGTTTTAGAAACAAATGTATCTTTTGAAAGTAAATCGGCTAAAGTTACTTTTAACATTCATGAAATATCACAGAAAGAAATTATTCAAAAAATTGAATCTTTAGCAGATGGGCAGTATAAAGTAGGTTTAGTGACATCGTTGAATTCTCCTAAGTCTTCTTCATCACAAAGCAAAGAAAGTAATGATACGGATTTTGATATTACCAAACCTGATCTAGCTCATTCTACGGGTTTCCAGTTACCTAATCTTTTTAGCCTTTTAAACTCGTTATTACACTAGTTAACATTTTACGGTTTTAATTTTTACCTTTTTGTCCGAAATTTGATAAATATTTATGGCGTCAAATAAAGGATTCATAAGGTATACCAAAATCACAATTTTCTTCACCATTTTTGTTGTTTTTGCCGGAAGTATGGTGAAAGTCACTGGCTCTGGGATGGGCTGCCCTGATTGGCCAAAGTGTTTTGGATATTATATTCCTCCTTTTAACGCAGAGAAATTAGAATGGAAACCTAATTTTGACTACCATGCCGGTGAGATGATATTTTGGGAAGGTGATTTATTAAAAGCAGATCGGGATTTCAAAACGAATGAAGTTCATAATGGTTCAAACTGGTCGATTTATGATAAACACGATTATAAGATTTATAAACCAATGCACACAATCATTGAATATGTGAATAGGTTGGTTTCTGTACTTCTAGGTATTTCAGTATTACTGATGATTATTTTTGCTTTTAAATCCGATAGGAAAAGAGGGGTTAATGTTGTTGTAAGTTTATTGGCACTATTCCTAATTGGATTTAATGCTTGGTTAGGAAAATTAGTTGTTGACAATGTTTTAGCTCCTTCTAGTATAAGTTACCATATGTTTGCTGCTTTTGCTCTTGTAGTCACATTGTCTTTTGCTTACACAAAGAATAGAGAAAAATCTTCTTTTACTTATCCTAAATTGTATAAGAGAATACAGATTGTTGCATTTATTTTCTTGATATATCAATTATTTTTTGGCGTTATTTTGCGCCAAACGTTTGATTACCTTGTTGGTGTTTCAAGAGGAGATTGGGTGAACAGTGCAGGACTTAACTTTTTAGTACATCGATCTTCATCGTTGGTTTATGTAGCGCTAGGGTTTGTTACTTACCGAATGCTTAGGTATGTTCCGAAGGATTCTTTTGAGTGGAAGAACTTTAAATGGGTAATAATTTGTACGATTGGTGAAGTTATTTCGGGAGCGATTATGGGTTATCTAGACGTCCCAAAAGCGGCCCAGCCTTTTCATGTCATTGTAAGTTCTATTTTATTACTGGTACAATCTAATTTATTCTTTAAAATCATAAATAAATCAACAAAATATGGTTGAGCATTGGACACAAGAGAAAGGTTTTTTATCGCGAACCTTTGAATTCGAGGATTTTCAAGAGGCATTTACTTTTATGACAAGGGTAGCTTTTCTTGCCGAGCAATTGAATCATCATCCAAATTGGAAAAACGCATATAACGTAGTTTCCATTCATTTAACCACGCATGATGAAGGGAATCAAGTAACACACAAGGATTATGAATTAGCGAATGCGATTAATCAAATTGTATAACCTAATTAAATGTAATCAAGTCTAAATTTAGTTTAGACTTTTTTAAGAACATATATCACAGAACTACATTTTTCTGGTTTAGATTTTCCTTTTAAAGCAAAGCGAATCCCTTTAAGAAGCCCTGGTAGTTTTGATCCTGTTTTGTATTCTTCACTCAACATTGAAACATAAGCAGCATCAAAAGGCATTGGAACGATTTTTTCAACCTTAAATCCATAACGCTCAATTAGTTTGCTCATTGTAGCTGGATTGAAATGCCAAAGGTGAATCGGAATATCCCAAGCTGCCCAAAATTCTTTGTAATGCTCTTGATCGAAGGAAGTGTGATTTGGAACTGCAACAACAAAAGCTCCCTTATCTTTTAAAATCGAATAAATCTTTTTTAAATATCCGTCTAAATCATGCACATGCTCCAAGACATGCCACATGGTGATAGCGTCGAAACTTTCTTTAGGTAAGTCGTAAAGTGCTGGCGTATCATGAATAGTAAAATTAAACTTAGAAGCGGCATAATTACGAGTTTCTTCGTCTTGCTCCACTCCTTCAACTTTCCATCCTGATTGAATCATTATGTTTGGAAAGTAGCCCGTGCCTGTTCCTATATCTAATAATTTTCCAGTCTTCAGTCCCGTAACTGAGTTTACAAGATTTCTTTTCTTTTTAAGCATGTAATCTCTAACGGCGTGGTACACTTTGAAGAATAAACCTTTTTGGGTGTCTGAGTGTGAAACATAATTTTCACTTTTATAATAAGGTCCAATAGAGTTTGAGTCTGGGGCATTTTGGGTGAAGTGGAATCCACAGTTTTTGCATTTTGAAACAGTAAAGTGGTCTCCAGTATGCGAATGATCTTTAAGTGAATGTTTTTCTTGGATATCATTAGAACCGCAAACTATGCACTTATCGTGATGTATCGTATCCATTATTTATACTCGGTAATAAAATCTTTGATTAATTGAAATACCTCATTGTATTTTGATAGCGTTAAGTTTTCAGCGGTATCATAGATGTCATGATAAGCTGTGGAACCTCCTTTTGTATAAATAAAAACAGATTGAACGCCTTTGTAATCAAAAGGAGCATGGTCACTGTTATAAGATCTTCCACGCGCTCCTATTTTAGTTAAATATCCTTTGTCAGAATTTATTTTTTTGAAAGCTTCATAGATTTTTGGATGGGTTTTCCCATTAACCATCATAATACCCTCATCGCCTGTTCCCATAATATCTGTATTAATTTGCAGTTTGATTTGTTTTAGTGGGAAATAGGGTTTTTCAACATAGTAGTTGCTTCCTATTAAACCAACCTCTTCTGCACCGAAAGCTATAAATAAAATAGAGTGTTTAGGCGCGTTTTCTGGCAGAGAATAATGTCGAGCAAGATCTAGGATAAGCGCTGTTCCACTCGCATTATCATTGGCTCCTTCAAAAAGTGCGTCCGGCCCCATCATTCCTAAATGATCGTAGTGGGCAGATAGTACGAGAAAAGAATCAGGATATTCAGTCCCCTTTATATACCCTAATACATTTTGGGTAATTTCTTCTTTTTTGAGTTGAGCATCAATTGTGACCTCTATTTTTTTGTTTTTGTAGGTGATTCGATCTTTTTTAATATAAAAAATGGGATAGGGTCGTTGCTGTTGACACATGGACCACGTGAATTTTTTATTTTGAACAATGATGATACCTTTTGCTTGAAAAGGATTGTGAATCATATTATCAAGGAAATCAAGTTGAGTGGTATCTGTTATTCCCGTTTTATCTACGATAAGAAATGAATTGGAAAAGTCGGTTGAGGTAAATTTGATCATTTTTTTGGCGTCCCCAACAATTTTTGGATTTAACCAAACTAAATCAAATTTTCCTGTGATTGAGGGGCAGCTTGGATCAACCAAAAAATCGACTCCTGCAAACATTAATTTTTTATCAATAATAAGATCACAAGCACCGCCAAACGTGTTAATACTAATTTTAAATTTCTGTTTAAAATCTGTGTCAAAACGCTTTAAACCAAATTCATTGAATTTACGTGCTATAAAATTGGCTGCCTTTACATGTCCATCCCGAACATATCCTCTTCCTGCAAAGTTTTCAGAAGTTAATGAATCAACCATTTGGGTGGCAAAAACTTTGTCTTGGGCAATTAATCCAGAACAAATAAACAACAAGGCAATGAATAGCATTTTTTTCATGGTGCTTAAAAGTACAAAAATAATGCCTCAATACCCGCAGTCATATACATAGCTCAGTTCAATTTTTAAAGTTAAATGCTTCGTGTAAACAAAAGATACTTTCCATTTTGACACGTAATCACGTCAATTCTTTACTTTTAAGCGGGAATACTTTTAAGGCCGGATAGAATAAAGAAGCGTGAGGTGGAAGGTCTGATTAATAAGTCTCTATCTTTGTCTTCTATGACATTGATTCAAGAAATAATTGATCAAGCGAAAAATAACCCTGATTCTATAGCTATTCAAGGGGTAGATTATGTTATTTCATATAAGGAATTATTGCATGTTGCATATGGTTATGCGAATTCAATTGATGTGAGAGATTCTTGGATCGCGATTGACACTAAACTTGTTTGGAAATTTTATGCCGCAATTTTAGCGTGTTGGATCACAGGAAATGGCTATGTTCCTATTGATTTTAATTTCCCGAAATCCAGAATTCAAGAAATTGAATCGCAGGTTAATTGGTTAATGTTAATTAATGAATATACGCCGTGTTTAACGCACGAAATAGTTGATGTTAATTCAGGTGAAAAGGCTTATTTACTATTTACTAGTGGAACAACGGGGGCACCTAAAGGAGTTGCAATTTCTCATGCTAATTTAGCGTCTTTTGCGAGCCATTACATCAATCACAAATCAATAAAGTTTGGCTCAGAAGATATTTTTTTACAGAGCTATGATCTTACTTTTGATGTGAGTGTATTTTGCTATTTAATGCCCTTTTTAGTGGGAGGTACCTTAGTTATACCTCCAAAATCTAAAGTAAAACAACTGGGTTTGTTTAACGCAATTTTAAACTATAATGTAACTGTCACGAGCTTTGTGCCGTCGGTTATACGTTTAACAAAAGATTTCCTCACTCGGATAGAATTTCCATCGTTAAAGTATTCATTTTTTAGTGGAGAGGCATTAATGGGAGACTGGGCGAAAGTATGGATGCAATCGGTTCCAAATGCAAAAGTTTATAATTGTTATGGACCAACAGAAACCGTGATTGTCTGTACAGAGGAGCTTCTAAATGATTTAGATGATGCGTATTTTACTAATGCATTGCCTTTACCTCTTGGAAAAGAGTTTGAGGGAATCGATTTGCAAATTATTGAAGGAGAAATCATTTTTTCAGGAGAACAAACCTTCCATGGATATTTGAATCAAACATCAATAGAGCAGTATCATTCTGGAGATTTGGCTCATTATGATGAAAATGGTAAACTCATATTTGATGGCAGAAAAGATAACCAAATACAATGGAATGGTTACCGCATTGAATTGGAAGAAATAGATCGTTTGATCAGTGATAAATCAAATGGATGGGTAAAATCAATTTACGTAAAAGAAATTCCTAAACTCGTTATTTTCAGTAATAACCCAAAAGAAAAAATTGCGGAATTGGTGGAGAAAGAGTTTCCTTCATATTATAAGCCTTCTGATATTATTCAGTTAGATGAATTGCCATTAAACAACAATGGGAAGATTGATGTTGTTGCGTTGAGGGATTTAATTTGATTTTTTTTGGACAACAGCTATAATTATTTCTAATTAGGTTTCAACTAAGTTCTCTTGGGGGCTTCCTCCCCTAAATCTCATATCTTTGCGATAATGCTTATTGACGAGCAAACTATACAAGATTTAGAGTTCGGTATTGTTAGAGGTTTTTTAGCTGACCAATGTAAATCGGAGAAGGCAAAAAAAAATGCAGTTCGAATAAAACCGTTTGCTTCTTTAAATGAAGTGCAAAAAGAGTTTGCAATTTTACGAGAGATTCAACTGGTTTATGAAAACGATGAAATTAGTTTTCCTCATGCAGCTGCAGCCGATATTGATCATGCTCTTAAGGTAATCCGAGTTGAAAATGGTGTTTTAACTGTTGAGGAACTTGTGCGTGTGTTTCAGCTTTGTTTGGGTACCGATAATTTAGTTCGTTTTGCCAAAAAGTATAAAGAAGAATATCCAAAAGTTTGGGAGGCATGTGAGCATATTGACAGGGTACAAGATGTGATTAAGTTGATTAAATCGGTGTTGAATAAACACATGGAAATTGATGATAAGGCATCAAAAGATTTATTTGAAATCAGGAAGCAAATTAAGTCCAGTAAAATTGAGATTGATAAGAACTTTAATCGTGTACTCCGCCAATACAAAAAAGAGGATGTTTTAGATTCTACGGAAGAAACGTTTTTAGATAATCGAAGACTTTTAGTGGTTGTTTCTGCACATAAAAGAAAAATCAATGGGAAAATCCATGGAGTTAGTGGAAAAGGGAATTTAAGTTATATTGAACCAGGTGTAAACATTACTTTGAATAAAAGCCTTGATAAGTTAATCATTGATGAGTCGAACGAAATTTTCAAAATTCTGCAAGAAATAACGCTTTTGCTAAGGGACGAGAAAAAGAATTTACAGGCCTTTGAGCGTTTACTCGTTCGTTTTGATTTGTATAATGCAAAAGTTCGACTTGCTTCAAGTTATAAAGGAATTATTCCCAAGATCAATAAAAACTCAAAAATGTATTGGGAGGAGGCGTTTCACCCAATTTTATTTTTAAAAAATAAAGAACAGGGGGAAGAAACTATTGCTCAAAACTTCAATTTGGAAAAAGCGCAACGATTTCTTGTGATTTCAGGACCAAATGCAGGAGGAAAATCCATTACGTTAAAAACGGTTGGGTTGCTCCAGTTAATGTTTCAAAGTGGTTTATTTGTTCCGGTTAACGATGTTAGTGAGTTTTGTTGGTTCAGTACAATTCTTTCCGATATCGGGGATAATCAGTCGATAGAAAACCAATTGAGTACGTATAGTTATCGATTGTCAAGAATGAAATTATTCTTAGATAAGATATGTGAAAATTCGTTGGTACTTTTGGATGAATTCGGAAGTGGCTCTGATCCTGAATTGGGAGGTGCATTAGCTGAAGTATTTTATGAAGAATTGTACGATAGAAACTGTTTTGCAGTAATTAACACGCATTATACCAACATAAAGATTTTGACTTCTAAAAAAGAGGAAGCTGTTAATGCTTTTATGTTATTTGATACAAAGGAATTGAAGCCTTTATATAGGCTTTCAATAGGGCAACCAGGTTCCTCCTTTACCTTTGAAGTAGCCAAATTAAATGGGATTGAATCAAACTTAATTAAGCGCGCTCAAAATAAGGTTTCAGACCTAAAAATAAATCTAGACAATCTAGCTTTAGAACTACAAAAAGAAAAGTCAACGTTTAACAAAGCAAATAAACTTCAAGAAAAAGCAACGCAAGAATCTAGGAAATTGATAAAACAATACAATGAAAAGTTGAGAGATTTATATGAAAAGTCAAATCAACAACATCGTTATTATGAGCAACAGGGGAAGTTTCTAAAAGTTGGTAAAAAGATATTTGATTTAATTGGGAGGCATAAAGGTGATCAAACAAACAAAGGGTTAAATGAATCGGTTAAAAAATTAGTAGCTATTGAAAAGGAAAGGGCCTTATCAATTAAACGAGCACCTGTTTTGGATAAGCGTTTAAAAGCACCGAAGCTTCAGAAGCCAAAACAAAAAGAACAACCTATTGTTCAGACTTCAAATGAAAAACCAACATCACTAAAGCCTGTAACTGTTGGTGCTCGTGTTCGGATTCCAGGGCATACAAAAACAGGTGTGGTAAGTGCTTTAAATGGAAAACAGGCTGAAGTTCAAGTTGGTAATTTTAATGTGAAGATAAAAGTTGGCGATTTGGAGGTGGTTTAAACAAGATTTCAATTATTTTCAGTAACAAAAAGTAAGAAGGGGGAAATGCGAATAGATAAGTATTTATGGTGTGTACGTTTGCAAAAAACAAGATCAAAAGCAACAAAGTTTATAGAGGCAGGTAACCTCATGATTAATGGTGAAGAAACAAAAAAAGCCAGCCGTGAAATTCGAGTAGATCAAACCTTTTCAATTAGAGTTCAACCAATTTGGAGAACATGGAAAGTTTTGGATATTCCAAAATCCAGAGTAGGGGCACCTTTGGTGATTGATTTAATTAAGGAAATAACTTCCGAGGAGGATCTTAGACTTTTGGAGGAGGTGCAAAGACAAAATCGCGAAAATAGATTAAAGGGAATGTTGGGAAGGCCTACAAAAAAGAATAGAAGAGACCTTGATGATTTTTGGGAGGTTTAACTAATGTTTAATGTAAATTGTAATTTCAGTATTACTGATTGAAACCGTATCACCAGGTTTTAATTTACATCGTTTTCGAGTTTCTATTTTATTATTTAAATAGACCTCTCCATTTATGATCATTTGATTAGCATAACCGCCAGACTCTGCAATATTTAATAATTTCAGTAATTTATTCAGTTCAATAAATGCTTGTTCTTGAAGACTAAATTCCATTAAACAAAACTAAAAAATACAAGTCAAATGAAAAAAATGATGTTTTTAGTCATATTTCTAGGGGTTTTAAAAGCTTAAGAAAGCAGTTTTTTAATTAATCAATACACTGAATAGCAGATAATTAAATCACATTAAGCCGATTTAGAACAGGTGCTACTTAAGTCTTTAATTATTGATTGATCATTGATAAAACATCATATTCGTAGTGTCAAAATTGAAATTGACACTTTGAAATAGATCATTACTGACAAAGCATATTGTGAGAGTTGATTAGAAGAAGTAATATTTTCAAATCGAAATACTCAAGCAAGTCCTTTAAAGATTTAGGGTAAAGATTGATACTTGTCAATCTAGTTAAGGGGTGAGTGGGGATAGGCTCCCACTCACATTTTTTTCTCTCTACTCCAAAATCACTTCTTATATTTACACTTCTTGAAAAAGTTTCTGATCATACGGTTCAGTTCTATTGGTGATATTGTTCTAACAACACCTGTTTTGCGGTGTTTAAAAAACAAATATCCTGATTGTGAAATTCATTACTTAACGAAGAAGGCTTTCGCTTCTGTGATTGCTTCAAATCCTTATGTGTCAAAAGTCATTGCAATAGATAAAGAAGTGAAAGAAGTCATGAGTGAATTAAAAAACGAAGGGTATGACTTTGTGGTTGATCTTCATAAGAATATACGGTCCCGACAAACAAAATCTATTGTTAACTCAAATTCTAAGAGCTTTTCTAAACTTAATTGGCAAAAATGGCTTTTAACGAGTTTCAAAATCAATAAAATGCCCGATACTCATATAGTTGATCGGTATTTAGAGGTAGTTGGAGGGTTGGGTGTTATTAATGATTACCAAGGGTTAGATTTTTTTATTTCCGAAAAGAATGAAGTAAAAGAGGTCCCGTTTGACAAGTATGTTTGTTTAGTTGTTGGAGCGGCTCATGCTACAAAGGCTATGACAACCAAAAAAATGGTTGAAGTAATTAATGCAATTGATGCTAATTTTATTTTGATAGGTGGACCGGGTGAAAAAGAAAAAGCGGAGGAGGTAATAAAACAATCTATAAATAAAAATCTGTTCAATGCTTGTGGCGGATTTAATATTGAACAATCTGCATCATTATTAAAACAATCCCAATGTGTAATTACACCGGATACAGGTATGATGCACATAGCCTCAGCGCTTGATAAGCCGGTTATAAGTATATGGGGCAACACTGTTCCCGAGTTCGGAATGTATCCATACATTCCACAAAATAAAGACCTCGTTCATATTATTGAGGTTGAAGGTTTAAGTTGTCGTCCGTGCAGTAAAATAGGGTATTCAAATTGCCCCAAAAAGCACTTCAATTGCATGAATCAACTACAGGTTAATCATATTAAAAAGCGAATAGAGGAATACATCTAATATTGAATGATTTTTTAAGAATTCGAGGAGTAATTTATGTGTGGATTCCTCACGCCTTTCAAGTCCCATTTTGTATCTTCGTTGCTTAATAAATTTTACGCATGGCACAGAATTTAAGTGAACAGGAAATTCAAAGAAGAGAAAAGCTAGATAGATTAAGAGAGCTAGGAATTGATCCTTATCCCGCTGCAGAGTTTAAGGTTGACTGTTCTGCAGAAGATATACTTACCAATTACGAAAGTAATAAAACCTTATACAAAACGGTAAGTTTTGCGGGGAGAATCATGCGAAGAAGGATGCAAGGAAAGGCTGCATTTGTTGAAATGCAGGATGAAACTGCACGAATTCAGGTTTACTTTAACCGAGATGAAATTTGTCCCGGTGAGGATAAAATAATGTACAATGAAGTTTTTAAGAAACTAGTTGATACAGGTGATATTATTGGTGTGAAGGGATATGTGTTTACTACACAAGTTGGAGAGATTACAATTCATGCAAATGAGTTTACTTTATTAACTAAATCCGTTAAACCACTTCCACAACCAAAAGTTGATGTAGATGGAAAGGAGTATGATGCGTTTACAGATCCTGAGCAAAGATACCGCCAGCGTTATGTTGATTTAACAGTTAATCCGCATGTAAGAGAAACATTTGTTCAAAGAACCCAATTGGTGAACACAATGAGAAATTTCTTATCGGATAAAGGGTACCTAGAAGTAGAAACGCCTATTCTTCAACCCATTTATGGAGGAGCTGCTGCGAGGCCGTTTAAAACACATCACAATACATTAGACATGACGCTTTACTTACGTATTGCGAATGAACTGTATTTAAAAAAGTTAATTGTTGGTGGGTTTGATGGTGTATTTGAATTTGCTAAAGACTTCCGTAATGAAGGAATGAGTCGCTTTCATAATCCAGAGTTTACGCAAATGGAACTTTATGTTGCCTATAAAGATTATAATTGGATGATGGATATGGTTGAGGAGATGGTTGAAAAAATTGCATTGGCTCTTCACGGTGATACTAAAGTTCAAGTCGGTGAAAATGAAATTAACTTTGCTCGCCCTTGGAAGCGCTATACTATGTTTGAGGCGATTGAAGAGTATACGGGAATTGATATTTCTAAAATGGATGAAGTTCAATTGAGAGCTACTGCTGAGAAGTTAGAAGTACCAATTGACGATACAATGGGTAAAGGGAAATTGATTGATGAAATTTTTGGCGAGAAGTGTGAGGGATTATTAATTCAGCCAACTTTTATTACTGATTATCCTGTTGAAATGTCGCCATTAGCCAAGAAGCATAGAGATAAAGATGGGTTAGTTGAACGTTTCGAGTGCATTTGTAATGGAAAAGAAATCTGTAATGCTTACTCTGAGTTAAATGACCCAATTGATCAAAGAAAGCGTTTTGAAGAGCAACTAGAACTTGGAAAGCGAGGGGACGATGAGGCAATGGTACTAGATGAAGATTTCTTAAGATCTATTGAATATGGAATGCCTCCAACTGCGGGATTAGGAATAGGAATTGATCGTTTATCCATGATCATGACCAATTCTAATTCAATTCAAGATGTTTTATTTTTTCCGCAAATGAAACCTGAGCAAAAAGGACCAGAATTAGGAGAGAATGAAAAGGTGATTTTTGAGATTTTGAAAAAAGAGGAGCAAATGGAGTTGGGAGTATTAAAATCTCAAGTTGATTTGTCCAATAAGAAATGGGATAAAGCATTAAAAGGTCTTGCGGCACATGGCTTAACAAAAGTTGAGAAAACAGAGGAAGGCCTATTTATTCAAATCATTTCCTAAAAGAGTGAAATGGATTAAATGTTGCTTACTTTGTGTTTTAAATAAGTGACTCATTAAATGATTTAACCCGAAGTATAAGGGGTAAAGCTCAAGTGAAAGTTTATGCAAAAAGGAAATAAGGAATCAAAGCAACAGAATCTACTTGCAGACGCTAAGGTGTCGGTAATCGGAGGAGGAAGCTGGGCTACAGCACTTTCCAAAATCCTTTTGAACAACCTTGATCAAATCAGTTGGTGGGTACGTCGTAAAGAGGTGGCAGAGCATATTGAAAAATATGGTCATAATCCCAACTATATTTCATCAATTGAATTTGATAGGAAGGCATTAAACGTATCTACAGATTTAAAAGAGACGATAAAAGAGTCAGATGTTATTTTTCTTGTTATTCCGTCTGCATTTTTACATACCGAATTTACTCATGCAGGAATTACACCTGAAGATTTAAAAGATAAAATTATTGTTTCTGCAATTAAAGGAATAATTCCCGAGTTTACATTGATACCGGCAGCGTATTTAAATGAGCATTTTGGCGTTGAGTATAATAATATGGCTATTGTTGCGGGTCCTTGTCATGCTGAGGAAGTTGCTCATGAACGATTATCTTACTTAACAATCGCCACACCTACTCGCGGTAAAGCATATGCTATAGCAGATTTATTGAGGTGCAGATACATTAATGTTAATAGAAACGATGACTTAGTGGGGACGGAATATTCAGCCATTATGAAAAATGTATATGCTATTGCTGCAGGTATTTGTTTTGGAATAGGTTATGGAGATAATTTCATGGCAGTACTTCTATCCAATGCTATTCGTGAAACGGAGCGTTTTGTTGATCATGTTTATCCTAAACATAGGGATGTGAAAACATCTGCATACCTTGGCGATTTATTAGTAACAGCGTATTCTCAATATTCGCGAAACCGAACTTTTGGAAATATGATTGGGAAAGGCCATTCTGTGAAGTTTGCCCAATTGGAAATGAAAATGGTTGCTGAGGGATATTATGCATCCAATTGTGTGAATGAAATACAAAAGAAATTTGAATTGGAATTACCAATCGCTGATGCGGTATATAAATGCTTATATGAAGGTAAAAATCCTAAAAGAACGTTTGCAGCAATTCAAGGATTGTTAAAATAAAGGACGTTTAATACAGTCGTAATGCATTTTGTAGCATTATTTTAATAGCTGTTTGGGTTTGCCAGCTTTGAATGCCTTATGATAAGAGGGTTCGAAATAAGCTACATCTTCAAATTCTTTTTTCCGGAACTTTTCCCAAGCTAAAGGAATCAGGTTTTGAGCTGAGGTTTTAGGTTCAAGAAGGTAAGTCCATGAACGATTTAAGTAATCTTGAGCTTTGTTAGCACCATCACCAAAGTAATAAACTTTTTCAGCTTCAATTTCATGGAATGGTTCTTCATCTAAAACCCTTGAATGCACGTCTTTTATTCTTCTTCCCGATTGATGAACAGAACAGAAAACCTCAACTCTTCTGGCATCAATCATAGGAATTAACACCGCATTTTTCTCAACATTTAAAGCTACAGTTTGAGCCATTGCTTCTAATGTATCAATAGCAATTAAAGGGATGTTTAATCCATAACATAAACCTTTTGCAGCGGAAATCCCAATTCGTAATCCAGTATAAGAACCAGGGCCTTTAGACACAGAGACGGCGGCTAAATTCGAAGGCGTGATCGCCGCTTTTTCTAGACATTCCTCAATAAAAAGATGCAGTTTTTCACTGTGAATTAATCCATTTGTTTCTAACTCAACAAGTTCAATTAATGAATTTTGCTTACTCAATGCTATTGAGCAAACTTTCGTGGTGGAATCTATGTGAAGAATATAGCTCAATTAAATCAAGTTGATTAAATGGTAATTCTTCTTACCATTTTGTACTAAAATGTAATTCTCTTGAATAACGTCTGCGAACGAAATGGTTTTCGAATCCTGTACTTTCGTTTTGTTAACCGCCACAGCATTATTCTTAAGAGCCCTTCTTGCTTCTCCTTTTGATCCAAATATCGGAGTGTATTCTGAGAGTAAATCAATAATCCCAATTTCTTTTGAGAGAATTGATTTTGATATTTGGTGTTTTGGAACTTCTTGTCCAATTGATTCGAGCGCATCTTTACTTAATTCTCGAACGTTATCTTCATTCGTCTTACCAAAAAGAATTTGAGCTGCTGCCTTAGCATTATCTAATGCGTCCTTACTGTGAACAGTGACCATAATATCATCAGCTAATGCATTTTGAAGTACCCTTGTATGGGGGGCTTCAGCATGCTGAGTAGCAAGAGTATTGATTTGGTCCTCAGTTTTCATCGTGAAAATTTTGATGGACTTTAAGGCATCTTCATCGGTTTGATTCAACCAAAATTGATAGAATTTGTACGGAGAAGTTTTTTCTGGATCTAACCAGATGTTTCCTCCTTCGGATTTTCCAAATTTAGAACCGTCTGACTTTGTTAATAATGGGCATGTCAATGCATAGGCTTCTCCTCCTCCTAATCTGCGAATGAACTCTGTTCCTGTAGTTATATTTCCCCACTGATCCGAACCTCCCATTTGAAGTTTACAGTTCTTTTCTTTATTTAAATGGTAAAAATCGTATCCTTGAATGAGTTGGTAGGAGAATTCGGTAAAGGATATTCCTGTTTCAAGTCTTTTTTTCACGGAGTCTTTACTCATCATGTAATTCACGGTAAGATGCTTCCCTGCGTCTCTTAAGAAACCAAGTAATGAGAAATCCTTAAACCAGTCGTAGTTGTTAACGATTTCAGCTGAATTTTCACCGCAATCAAAATCTAAAAATGATGCCAGTTGTTTTTTAATTCCAACAAGGTTGTGTTGGAGCGTTTCCTCAGTTAAGAATTTTCTTTCCTCAGACTTTCCAGAAGGATCTCCTACCATACCTGTAGCTCCCCCAACAAGTGCTATGGGTTTGTGGCCTGCTGCCTGAAGATGTTTAAGTATCATAATAGATACTAAATGTCCAATGTGTAATGAGTCTGCTGTAGGGTCAAAACCAACATAGGCAGTTGTCATTTCTTTCCCCAATTGTTCTTCTGTTCCTGGCATGATGTCATGAATCATACCTCTCCATTGTAATTCACCTACAAAACTCATACGTTTAATTTTGCTCAAATTTAAGATATTTAGTTAAGTCAAGACTTATTATACTTAATTTTGATATATGATTTTGGTGACCGGAGGAACTGGAATGGTTGGAACCCATTTGTTAATGGATTTAATGAAGGGGGATAAACCAATTCGTGCTATTTACAGATCGGAAAAGTCATTAAAGAAGGCAAAGAGAGTATTTGAACTTTATTGTATTGATTGGGAAGAGATTTCTCGAAAAATAGAATGGGTGCAATCTGATTTATTGAATCCGGAGGTGCTCCAATGCGCGTTTGATGGAGTAGAGTACGTTTATCATTGTGCTGCAATGGTTTCTTTTAATAAAAAAGACAAACAAAAATTATTGAAAGTAAATATTGAAGGAACAGCAAATGTGGTAAACTTATGCTTGTCCCAATCGGTCAAAAAATTATGTCATGTCAGTTCAACAGCTGCAATTGGAAAAACAGTGCATGACGAAATGAGAGATGAGGAGTGTAATTGGGTGAATGATGGATCTTTTTCAAATTATTCTATATCGAAATATTTTTCTGAAATGGAAGTTTGGAGAGGAAGTGAAGAGGGCTTGGCCGTAGTGATTGTAAATCCTTCAATTATAATTGGTCCTGGAGATTGGTTGCAGTCGAGTTCTAACTTATTTTTGAAGGTTTGGCAAGGGTTAAAATATTACTCAACAGGGGTAAACGCATTTGTTGATGTGAGGGATGTTTCTCGTGCTATGTTGGAATTAATGAATAGTTCGATTAAAAATGAAAGGTTTCTTGTTATTGGTGAAAATTTATCATTTCAACATGTATTTGATATGATTGCTGAAACCCTAAATAAACGGAAGCCTTTTATTCAAGTTAAGCCATGGATGGCGCAATTGATTTGGCGGGTAGAAGCGGTTAAAAATGTATTATTCGGAAAAGATCCTTTAGTGACAAAAGAGGCTGCCTCGAGTGCACTTTCGAAAGTATATTATTCCAATAAAAAATTAAAAAATGCACTAAATTTTGAGTTTAATCCTATTCAGGAAGCTGTAAATCATTCGGGAGGTTTATTCTTAAAGGATTATTCTTCAGATTCTTGATACTTACTTAAATCTTCTACGAGTTTTTGTTCTACCTTTTGGTAAATTTCCGAAAATTGATCCAGATGATTGGAGAAATAGTTTAGTGTAGAATCAAAACGTTCTTCTTCAACCTTATGGTGATGAAGAATTGATTTGTATTGTTTGTGTCTTATAAAATTGTTTCGATTGTTTTGTAACACTCCTTGTTTGGCAGCCGCATCAATTAAATGAAAATCGACTAGAATAGGCACCAACTGTTCTTCACTAAGAATGAAATCATTTGGTTTATTTTCTTCACAAGAGAGAAGAAAGGTGCTCAGAAAAAGGAAATAGTAAGTTTTTAACATGGTCTTTAAAGATAATAAATCGGAAAACAAAGACTTCGTTTAAAACTATATTAATCTAATGTACTTTTTATATATTCGCGTTGTGTTTGTATGAAACCTTAAATATACAAACGCGTATAATCGCTAACTTAAGCGATTTAAGAAAATTTGGTACAGGATTTGTTTTAAAAAAGTACTAAATCAAAAAAAAAGTATAATGAAAAGAATAGTTTGTATAGTCTTGTTGTTTGTTGGAGGTATCGCTTTAGATTCTAACGCTCAATGTGTTAAAGGAAATTGTCACAATGGTAAAGGAACATATCAATTTGCCAATGGAGATAAATATGAAGGTCAATGGAAGGACGGCAAAATGCACGGTTCAGGTAAATATGAGTTTGCAAATGGAGATCGTTATAATGGAGATTTCCACGACAATAAACGTGATGGAACTGGCGTGTATGTTTGGAAAAATAAAGGAAGTTATACCGGTCAATGGAAGGAAGGTAAGCGAGAAGGTTCTGGAGTTTTTAAATGGGAAAATAGTGCCACTTACAATGGTTTTTGGAAGGAGGATCAAATCATAGACATGGATGTAAATACGGTTACTGATTGTCAAGAAAAACCAACTTTCGGAAACTAAATTGTTTTTATAAAAGATGTAAAGCCACGTTTGTGGCTTTTTTTGTGTGTATATATTGTTGTTGCTAAAGGCAGCGAGATAATCAACTACTACTAAATTTAAATAAAGCCTTTTTTCGATGGTTAAAATCAAAAAAAACCGAAGTGTATACACTTCGGTTTTTTTGAATAAATATTATTTGGATGTTTATCGTTCTGTTTTAGGAGTTTTCGCCAATACTGTTAACCAGTAAATAAACAAGGTAAACATGATGATTAAAAATAGGTAGTTAACAAACCATCCTAACATCGGAAGAACTTCAAATGTTTTGTAAAAGAAGTCTTGTAGAAATTCTACTAATCCATTAATATTCATGACGAAAAATTTTTACAAATATACGAGTTATATTATAATTAAACGAATTTGTGTTTGATAATTAATATCATCTAATAATGTGCTAATTTTACTTTATGATCGTGTCTGCTTTAAGAAATACGAATTCTATTTCTACAATTCTGGTAACATCGGTTTTATTTTTTGGTAATTTCCTTCTCAATATAGGTGAGGTCTTTAACGAATCAGACGTTCCAGTTTCCAAGATGGTTCTTTCGTGGGGATCTGTGCTCTGTATTGTTTTGCTCTTGAATGGGTATACTCAAAAATTCAAGTTCGTTGGTTTAGGGGATGGGATTGCCGGTGCCGTATTTTTAAGTTTCATGTTCGGATTGAAAGATCCTCACCTTTTTTACAGAGAATTAATGGGGCTCTGTCTCATTTTAATTGTTAATATTCGGTTGATTTCCCTGCACAATACACCCAAAAATCTTCTTCGTGAATTTGAGATTGGGTTATTATTGGGTTTAGTGATGTTTATCTCTCCTGGTTTTCTGGTTGTTGGAATAATGTTTTTAATTGGGTTAGCGTTGGTAGTATCCTTCACCTGGAGGGATTTTTTAGCTCCGGTTTTAGGTGTTTTTTGGGTGTTTTTGATAAAATATTGCTATCATTTTGTGTTTGAGGAAGGACCAATCAATGAATTTTTTCATCTTTCAATATCTCTTCCAGTATTTGATTTCAACTGGAATATCGAAATGATTAAATGGATGGTTTTGTCTTTGTTTGTATGTATGATTTTTTTAAGAATTTTCAAGGTAATTGAAAAAAGAAGTGTTAGAGTTCGTGTTAATTATCGGATTTGGATATGGACATTCGTTTGCTTGCTACTCTCTCTATTGTTTTTTCAACGTGCATTTAGTCTCCTTTACATGGTGCAATGGCTGGCTCTCCTTCCTTGTGCAATTTTTTCTATTGAGTATTTCAAATTGGAATCTTCCTTAAAGGGAAGGTGGAAACTAGAACTAGTGTTTTTTTGTTTGATGGTGGTCCAATTGGGTATAAGATTTGTATAATAAAGTGGTTATATTAATACAGATTACGCGTCATTCGCGTTTACATCTGATACAACGAAATATCGAGGGTCATCCACATTATTTTCAATCACATTTGAAAAAGTTGGATTGGCTTTTAATAGAATATCTTTACAATCCTGGCTCAAATGTGTTAGTATAATAGATTTCTCAGCTGCTTTATACTTCTTAACGATAGCCTCTAATGCTTCTATTCCTGAATGATCGGATACTTTTGATTCCATAAAGTCAATTTCAATTTTTTCAGGATCATTGTGAATATCAAACTTTTCACTGAATGCTGTTATTGATCCAAAAAATAGCGGGCCCCAAATCTCATACACTTTTGTACCATCTTCTTTTACTGATTTTCTTGCTCTAATCCTTTTTGCGTTTTCCCATGCAAACATCAGTGCAGAAACAATTATACCACTAATAACTGCCACGGCTAAATTTTGCCAAACAGTAACTGCTGTCACCAAAATAATGACAAATGCATCTGTTTTAGGAACAACAAAAATTGTTTTAAAACTTTTCCAAGCAAACGTTCCGATGACCACCATGAACATGACACCTACTAACGCTGCAATGGGTATGATTTCAATTAAATCGGATAGCCATAGAATGAATGAAAGTAAACCGAGGGAAGCGATGATGCCAGATAATCTTCCTCTTCCTCCTGATGAGACATTGATCATTGCTTGTCCAATCATTGCACAACCTCCCATTCCTCCAAAAAAACCATTAACAATATTAGCCAAACCTTGGCCAAAACTTTCTTTATTTCCTGAACCTTTTGTTTCCGTTATTTCATCAACAAGTTGAAGGGTCATAAGGGACTCAATAAGGCCTACTGCAGCTAAAATAAGGGCATATGGACCGATAAACCACAATGTTTCAAGTGTAAATAAGTGATTGAAATGTCCAGAAAAAGGGATAGAAAATTTAGGGAGTCCTCCATTAAGCGTGGCATCGGGGTTTTCTGATTGCAAAAAGGACAAAACAGTATCAGTATCTATACCGCCAAAGTAAACTGCGCAAGTTACTACAACAATCGCCACCAATCCTGCTGGTACAGCTTTGGTTATTTTAGGTAGTAACCACATGATGAGCATTGTTAGTCCTATTAAAGCGACCATTGGAATCATTTTTGCTTGTTCCAACCAATTACCATCAGCCGTTTTAAACATACCAAATTGGGCTAAACAAATAACGATGGCTAATCCATTTACAAAACCCATCATAACAGGGTGAGGAATCAAACGCACTAATTTACCAAGTTTCAGCGCCCCAAAGGATATTTGAATAATTCCCATAAGGATTAAAGTAGCAAATAAGTATTGTAAACCAGGGTTTTCCATTCCTTCAGGGGCGTGATTAGGAGCTTCAGCTATAAGGTTTACCATAACAACTGCTAATGCGCCTGTTGCACCTGAAATCATACCAGGCCTCCCTCCAAAAACTGCAGTAACTAAACCTACCATGAATGCACCATAAAGTCCAACCATAGGGTCAATTTTTGCAATAAATGCGAAAGCTATCGCTTCAGGAACAAGAGCTAGTGCAACAGTTAACCCTGATAATGCATCGTCTTTTATTGTCCCATTGGAAATTAACCATCTTAAAAGCATATCTAATTTTTTGCGCGCAAAGTTACATTTTTACAACTCGTAATCAAATTATATGTTATCCTGCCCAACTATCTCGATCTAAACTTCGATATTGAATAGCTTCTGCAATATGATTTGGCTGGATATTTTCTTGCTGGTCTAAATCAGCAATGGTACGCGCAACTTTCAAAATTCGATTGTAAGCTCTTGCGGATAAATCCAGTTTGTTCATAGCCTGTTTAATAAGCGACTTACACTCATTATTTAATTGGCATGAATTTTTTAAATGCTGTGCGTTCATTTGTGCATTTGAATGAATTTTATTTGATGATGAGAATCTTTTTGTTTGTATACCACGCGCTTTTATTACGCGCGCTCTTATGTTTGTGCTTTTTTCAGAGGGTTTAGCATCGGAGAGTTCTTCAAATGATACGGGTGTTACTTCAACATGTAAATCGATTCGATCTAACAATGGGCCTGAAATTTTATTTAAATATTTTTGAACGGCTCCTCCGGGGCAGATGCATTCCTTTTCTGGATGATTATAGTAACCACATGGACATGGGTTCATACTTGCAATAAGCATGAGGCTAGATGGGTAGTCTACTGTAAATTTAGCTCGTGAAATGGTCACTTTTCGATCCTCTAAAGGTTGTCGCAAGACTTCTAAAGCACTTCGTTGAAATTCAGGTAGTTCATCTAAAAATAACACACCGTTATGTGCCATGGATACTTCTCCGGGTTGAGGGTTTGTTCCACCTCCAATTAGGGCAACACTTGAAATGGTATGATGCGGATTTCTAAAAGGTCTTTGTGATACTAATCCCTCGCTCCCCTCAACTTTTCCGGCTACCGAGTGAATTTTGGTAGTTTCCAATGCTTCATAAAGGGTCATTGGAGGTAATATGGAAGAAAATCTTTTTGCCAACATTGTTTTACCGGCGCCGGGAGGTCCAATTAATATAAGGTTGTGTCCTCCTGCAGCAGCAATCTCCATTGCTCGTTTAATATTTTCCTGTCCTTTAACATCCTCAAAGTCATGATCGGGATAGCGGAGATTGTCAAAAAAGATTTTTCGTGTATCAATTTCAATCGGACTAAAGGTTTCTGTTTCATTAAAAAAGTGGACAACTTGTAGAATGTCTTTGAAACCATATACATCGAGGTCATTCACAATGGCTGCTTCTTTTGCATTTTGTTCAGGTAATAAAATACCTTTAAATCCAAGTTCTCTCGCTAGTATAGCCATTGGTAAAGCTCCTTTTATGGGTTGAAGGTTTCCATCCAATGATAACTCACCCATAATTAAGAAATCATTCAATTTTTCTTTTTTGATCTGTTCAGTAGCGCCTAGAATCCCTATGGCTATTGGAAGATCGTAAGCAGCTCCTTCTTTTTTTAGATCTGCAGGTGCCATGTTAATCACGGTTTTCTTTTGCGGGCTATGTAAATTAGTGTTCTTCAGTGCTGTATCTATTCGAATACTCGCTTCCTGAACAGCTTTATCTGGTAGTCCTACCAAAAAGAATTTACTTCCTTTTGAGACAGAAACTTCAATGGTAATTAATGTGGCGTCAACACCTTGTACTGACCCACCATAAGTTTTAACTAACATGCGTTAAGAATTTAGTAACCAAACTAAATTTTAAGATGGGATGACAAGGTGTTTTGATAAAGTAAATTTTGTGTAATGGTGTACAAATTGAAAAAATGGAAAATATTAACGATTATTTGTTAATTTTGATAGTCTTCGAGTTGTATGATTTTGGCAAGCCTTTTGCTTAAGGCTAGAAAAATAAAAAAGAGTAAATATGAAAAAAGTATTGTTGGGAACATTTGTATTGTTATTGTCTGTTGGTTCTTTTGCTGGTGGATCAGGAAGTTGTTATGATGGTTATAACAGAAAATTTGAACAAAGAGGCGCCTTTGAAGTTGAAGATGGTTGGCATTTTGATGTTGTACTTACAATTAGAACGAGTAATCCTGAGGAAACTCAGTGTAGTTATGCAAAAGTTAAGGTTGAAAAGGGTATGATTACTCAGATGTTTCTAAAGAACGAGGATGGTACTTTTCAAATATTTAATGCGAAGTGGAAATATCCTGATGAAAAAGCATTGATATCGAATGGTATGTCAAAATCGAGAGTAACCATTGATAATAGAATTGTGAATGTGTTTTTTCCAAAGTCAATCAAACCTCCAAAGAAGAAGGTTGCAGCGGCGCCAAGCCCAGATGATCTTTAAAATAATTAAGATAAACGCCCAATATTTTTTGGGCGTTTTTTTTTATGGAAAATTACTACTCGATAAACCGTTTATTCAATTCACTATATGCTTCAATTCTGCGATCTCTAAGGAATGGCCACCATCTTCTTATCGTTTCTGATCGTTGAGTATTAATTGGTGTAACTTGAATTGATTCATCATTTTTTGGAGCTTCGAAAAGTAGCTCTCCTTGAGGTCCGCATATAAAACTATTTCCCCAAAAAATAATTTTGTTTGAGTTGTCTGGGGCAATTTCTATCCCTGTTCTGTTCACGCATACAACAGGAACACCATTTGCTATAGCGTGTGCTTGTTGAATTGTTTTCCAAGCACTTAATTGATGTTGTTGGTCAAGCACAGAATCGTGTTCGTCAAAACCAATTGCTGTTGGGTAAATTAACAGTTCGGCACCCTTTAATGTCATAATTCTTGCAGCCTCTGGATACCATTGGTCCCAGCATATCATTACACCAAGTTTACCCAATGAGGTTTCTATTGGATTAAATCCAAGGTCTCCTGGTGTGAAATAAAATTTTTCATAATATCCTGGATCATCTGGAATATGCATTTTTCTGTATTTTCCAGCGATAGAGCCGTCGTTTTCAAATACTATTGCCGTATTGTGATATACCCCCGATGTTCTCTTTTCAAAAAGAGAAGTGACTAAAACAAGGTTGTGTCTTTTCGCAAGATTAGCATAAAATTCGGTGGTGGGTCCAGGGATTTCTGTAGCCAAATCAAATTGATCAACATGCGCTGTTTGGCAAAAATATAGGGAGTCATGAAGTTCCTGCAAAACGATAAGGTTAGCCCCTTCTTTTGCTGCCTTTATAATTGCTTCCTTTATTTTCGTTTGGTTGGTATTTGTATTTTTTGAACACGCTAATTGAATTGTTCCTATGTTAATTTTTTTGCTCATGAGGGAATTGCTTTAAAATGCCTTTGTGAAGGTGCATGGTAATACAGTGAAGAGAACCGTTTTGTTTAATTAATTCATTGCAGTTAATTCCAACAACTTTTCTGTTTGTAAAAAGACGCTGAAGTGTGGAAATGGCAAGTTGATCATTTTTGTCATTGTAAATGGGAACAAGTACTTTTTTGTTTGTGATAAGAAAGTTTACATAGGAGGCCGGTAAATTTCTTTTTTTAAAGGTTTTACATTGAGGTTGATAAATTGGAATAAGATTAAATGCTTTGTTCCTAAAATGCTTCTTTAATTCATTTTCCATCTCGATTAACTCTGTAGATTCGTCTTTTGCATATACCAGTGTTTTTTTATCACAAAAACGAACTAGTGTGTCAATATGTGAATTTGTATCATCTCCTTTAATCTCTCCGGAATTTAACCATATTATACTATGAACACCAAAAGTTGATTTTAGTAACGCTTCAATCTCTAATTTAGAATATGAAGGGTTTCTATTGGGATGAAGTAAACACTCTGAGGTAGTAATTAATACGCCATCGCCATTACATTCTATTGATCCGCCTTCAAGAATAAAAGGAATGGCTATCGTAGTGTGCTTAAATAAGTTATTTTTTTCAAATAGTTCGTTTACACGATTATCTCTACAAAAGTCAAATTTCTCTCCCCAGGCATTAAATTCAAAGTTAAGAAGGTGAATTTGACTTTCTTTTTCTATTGATAGGCCAATATAATCTCTTGTCCATGTGTCGTTGTAAGGCACATGAATTATTCTAATGTTTTTCTGAAGTTTAGGACTAAAGAATTGTGTGGGTTCGTTTGTAGGAGCAATTAAAAGTACAAGTTGGTGGTCTGCTATTTGGCTTATTATTTGGACATACGTTTCTTGAACAGCGATTAAGTTTTCATTCCAGTCTGTTGTACAAATAGGCCAAGCCATTACCACACCGTCTTGTTGTTCCCATTCCGCAGGAAGTCTAATCTTCATGGGTGCAAAATTAGGATTAAAAAAAGTTAAAACACTTTAAGGATCATCGTATTCGTTTTTAATTTAAATACTTTTAAAAAAATGGGTAATGGAAGAAGAAAATTATTTAGAAACCCTCGTCATAGAGTTTTTGGTGGAGTTTGCTCAGGATTAAGTTCTTATTTGAGCATAAATCGAATGGTGATAAGAATTTTTTTTCTTGTGTTTTCTTTTTTCTTTTTGGTAACTATTCCACTTTACCTTTTCCTATGGTTTACAGTAACAAAAGCTCGGACAGAAAAAGACTATGCATCCATGAAGAGTAGTTTTAATTTCATTGAACCTGATGGCTCGTCTTTTACTAATATAAACAGAGAAAGAGAAAATTCTATTTCCAAAAATGAGTACGCTCGAGGTATCGTTTACACAAGTTTTATATGGATAGGATTGCTGATGATAATGTGCATTATTGGAAGTTTGTCTTCTCTTTTCTTTATTGATTTTATATCGATTTCTTCATTTTCCAATTCGGTTAAACCCCTTTATGTATTGAATAGTAAATGGAATCAATCCGCTCCATTTTCTTTTGATGCTTGGACGTATCTTTTTTCGTTGTTATTCCCTTTTTATTTTCTTTTGATACTCGGGTTAAAAAAGACTCAAAAAATTAACGTTAATACCTTTCTTTTGCGTTTCATAGGGCTAGTTTGGGTTTGTAGTATATTTATTCAATTCATTTATTAATTTAACATTCATACAATAAGAAGAGTCGATGACCAGTTCTTTTCAAAAGAAATTAGTTTAAATAACCGAGTCTAGGACACTATAATCGATTGATTATCATAATTTTAAATAAAGTAAGGTGCTGATTTAAAAGTTTTGGCATTTTATTTGACTTGATCTTTCTAATTATTTTCTAATAATCGCTCGATATTTTTGATTTTCATGCAGATTGTTTTATTATTGTATCCTTGCACTAAAAAAGCTAAAATTCGGGCCAGAATATTATAGGTATGAAAAAGTTATTAGGTACACTTGTTCTTGGAATATCTTGTATAACTGCAAGTTATGCTCAGCAAGAAATGGTATTGGAAGGGACTTATCAAGGGGCGAACATTTATGTTCAAAATCCTTTCTCTAGTTCAGGAGTAGGTTTTTGTGTTGTTAATGTGACAATTAATGGTCAGCAATCTATTGATGAAATCAATTCAAGTGCCTTTGAAATTGATTTTTCTAGTTATCAATTAAAGAGAGGTGCTCCAGTTGAAGTTAAGATTGAATATAAAGATGAATGTAATCCTACAGTACTCAATCCTGATGTAATTAAACCAACGAGTACGTATGTAATAACAAGTATGAATATCACCCCTGATGGACAATTTGCGTTTTCTACCTCGAATGAATCTGGTGAATTACCTTTTATCATCGAACAAAAAAGATGGAATAAATGGGTGAAAGTAGCTACAGTGAAAGGAAAAGGAAATTCTGACAAAAATGAGTACTCTCTTCAGCTTAAACCGCATTCTGGAAAGAATACTTACCGGATTAAGCAGGTAGATTTCACGCGCAAACCAAGATATTCTCAAGAAAAGCGTCTTATTCGTTCTTCCGTAAAAGAAGTTTTTATTGGAAATGATAATCCAATGAAAATTGCTGAAAATCTCTTTTTTAAAGATGATTCAGGGAAAGAAACATCAACCATGTATGAAATTTTTAATACAAAAGGGTTAATTGTAAGAAAGGGTTATGGGTCTAAGGTTGATATGTCTGGTCTTGCAAAAGGTGATTATTTCGTGAATTTTGATGCAAAGTTTGGTCAAATTATCAAAAAAATATAATTAAGATTTAATTAGAAAGATGAAGGGTGCTGGAAACGCACCCTTTTTTATTTACCCATTGTACGATGCTAAATCGTTTTTATTCCATTTATTAGAATGCATTTTCATATAATTTGTGTTAACGAGTTTATTGGTCTTGTTTTATTGTCATAGGATTAATCTAAAAGGTTTTATATTTTTGATTCTCGTTAGATACAAATTATTAATGCATGTTTACAGGGATAATTGAAGGTTTAGGTATAATAAATCGGATTCAGAAAGAAGGAGAAAACCTTCATTTTACAGTAGAATGTGAATTTACAAATGAACTTAAAATTGATCAAAGTCTTGCGCACAATGGAGTTTGTTTAACTGTTGTTGATATTCAGGGAGGAAGTTATGTGGTAACAGCTATTGAAGAAACTTTACAAAAAACTAACTTGAACTTTTTGTCTGAAGGTGATGAAGTGAATTTGGAACGATGCATGCGTTTGGGAGATCGATTGGATGGCCATATTGTTCAAGGTCACGTAGATCAGATAGGTAAAGTCAAAGAGATAGAAGAGCTGGATGGCAGCTGGAAATATACCATTGAATACAATCCGTCTTTAAATAATATTACGGTGGAAAAAGGCAGTGTAACGGTAAATGGAACTAGCTTGACTGTAGTTGATTCAGGTAAGGGTGTTTTTTCTGTTTGTATTATTCCGTACACCTACAATTATACAACCTTTAAGAATTTAAGGGAGGATGATGTTGTTAATATAGAATTTGATGTTGTAGGTAAGTATATTGCAAAGCTTCATCGGAACTATTAAAACAAAATCGTATCGAGCTCAATTTGTTTTGTTCGTGTTTGATTTGATGTTTTATTACCTGCAGAGCGGAAGGTTTAAATTGATTAAGGTGAATTATTTGTAAAACAAGAAGGGTTAAAAAAACAGGATGATTAGGCTTATTTCTTCGTGTAATGTAGTAAATTTGAATTAAATTTTATTAGATGAATAATTCCAAGGCAAAAGACCTATTAAAGAAAATAGTTTCGGAAGTAGAAAATGATGGATCAATTGAGTCCATAGGTGATCAGTTAATGGCAGTTAGAGATATTGCATTGCAATTAGAAGATCCGTTAGTGGTAAAAACTCTACGAATTATTAAGGAGAAGTTGGAGGAAGACGAGTCTTTAGATTTTGATATTGAATTGGAGATTCCAGAGGAAGATTTAGAGGAGTATGAAGCGCCTGATGAGCATCTGCCTCACCTTTTGAATCTTTTAATTGATTCCGATAATAAATATAATAGGGAGGAAATAAAATGGTATAGAACAGCCATCTGGGATGAGCTTTATTAGGAAAACTAAAACAATCTTATGTAAGAAGGACCTCATCATTGATGAGGTTTTTTTTTAGCTAATCAATTTTATAGTTTGTTAATATATTTTGTTTAAATAGTCCATTGAATTTTATCCGGTTTATTTTTTTGTTGATTTTATTTAGTTCTACATCTCTTTTCGCAAAACGTATTGAGGTGGTGTTTTGTGCTGATTTTAGTGGCAGTACGAATGGTATGGTTACTGAACTTCAAAAAACGATTTGGTCCTCAATGAATCAAATACAGGAAAAGGACAGTGTTCAAATTGAATTTGGACTTATTGGATATGGACGAAAATCATTTCATCAAGAAAATAATTATGTAAAAGTTATTCATCCTTTGGGTTCTCCTGTTAATGAAATAGGTTATTCACTTGTAAAGCTTCAAGTTATTATTAATAGTTGCGAAACTTATCCGCAGAAAGCATTAAGTGCTTGTGTTAAAAAGATTAAATGGAGCGAGGACAATGTAACAAAGAGAATAATTGTTTTTATTGGCAATGGGGAGGTAGAATTAAAATCAATTGAGAAAGAATTCTTGAAGGCTAAAAAAAAGGGAATAAGTATACAGCCAATTTTCTATCAACGATCAGCTAGTTCCGCCCGAGGAAGAGAAAGCTGGAAGAAATTTGCGAAGCTTACAGGAAATGATTTAATTATAGCTCAACCCGCGCTTCAAACAGTTTCCTTTAAAAAGTATTATGATGAAGCCTTTATTGTCAGTGCAGGAGCTAAGTTAATGTCTACCTATTTACCGATTGGTTCAAAAGGAAAATTGAAAATGAATCAATTAAATAAGATTATTGATAAGTTGAAAATCAGCTCTTTAGAAAATTATGAGGAAATGTTAATATTCCAATCTTCCCCCTTTATTCAAGGGAAATATGATTGGGATATGGTAGATCTTTACAGTAGAGGAGAATTTGAGTTAAAAGATTTGAACATCGATGACTTTCCTGTTTTTCTTCAGAGTCTCTCTCGTGAGCAATTGCTTGGTTATGTTCAATTAAAGTTAAAGGAGCGACAAATCGTTGTTTCAAAACTACGTTTAGAACTTGATAAGCGAAATGAGTACATGTATCGCAAAAAAGAAAAGTCCAAATATATGGTGGGTAGGGGTGGATTAAGTAATATTATTTGTCTTCTGTTGTTGGATCATATTGCATTGATTAAATAATGATCACACGTGAAAAATTGAAAACATAAAGTTCAAAAATTTCAGAAGAGTGAATTCTATCATTATATTTGAAATCGAAACTAATTTCAATTAACTAAATAACATAAATATGGCATTCGAATTACCATCATTACCATATGCATCAGATGCATTGGAACCCCACATTGATTCAAAAACAATGGAAATCCACCATGGAAAACACCATGCTGGTTATACAACGAAATTAAATGGAGCTATTTCTGGAACAGATCTAGAAAGACAGTCAATTGAGGCTATTTTGGCAAGCGCTGGTTCAGCAGGTGCTGGTGTTCGGAATAATGGAGGTGGTTTTTACAATCACTGCTTATTTTGGGAGGTTATGGCGCCTAATGCAGGTGGAAACCCATCTGGTGATTTAGCATCTGCGATTGATGCTTCTTTTGGTTCTTTTGAAGCGTTTAAGGATGCTTTCTCAAATGCAGCTGCCACTCAGTTTGGATCTGGATGGGCTTGGTTGATTGTAGTTGATGGAAAACTTCAAGTGACCTCTACGCCAAATCAAGATAATCCGCTAATGGATATTGCAGAGGTAAAAGGTCAACCTATTTTAGGATTAGATGTTTGGGAGCACGCGTATTATTTGAATTATCAAAATAGACGTCCGGATTATATTAACGCATTTTTTAATGTGGTAAACTGGGACAAAGTTGCAGAATTATATGCTGCTGCAATATAATGTGCGAAACAGTAAAAAATAGATTTGAAGCCCAGTTAAAATAACTGGGCTTTTTTTTAGGATCAAATTAATACTTTGTGTATGAAATCGTTAATACAGGAGGCTTAATTGAAGTTGGTCCATTTAAGGATACCAACTCTCCGCCACTTCCCGATTGAGGATGTTCTATTGAGAAATTGGCGGATTGAAATAGCTTGTTTTCAAGAAGCTGATTCATATTATTTGGAGAGAGCGTAAAAGTATAGGATTGATTCTCAGAATTAATGAATCCTGATTTGAAGGATCGCACTCCATCGGCGTTCGTATAGGTCAAAATCAGTTCCTCTGGAAGATTGAAAACAGGGTTTTCTTCTGCAAAAAAATCAACTTGAAACTTATTAATAATAAAATTGCTGGAATCATTTGTAAACCAGTTTTGAACTGTTGGGAAAGTAAATTTCCCTAAACAACTTCCCATTCCTTGTACATAAAACAATTCCATATCGAGTGCTGTATCAGAAAGATTCGCTTCAAGTGCAGAACCAGAAATATCATGATTAAATTCAGTAAAAAGATAATTGTCTTTTTCAATTTGATACACAATGGTTTTATCAAAGTCATCAGTTGGATCTTCAGTCGTGTAATTCAGTTCCAATGAAACACCTGTTCGGTTTAATTTATAAACAGTTCCAGTATTTAAGGCAGGATTAGATTTAGAAAGAATACAAATACCAGGAAAGAAATTCACAAAATCATCATTTGTTTCGTAGTCTTTTAATGATGGACTCATTAACAATTCTCCCGCGTTTAGATCTAGCGGAAAAGAATAAATACCAGAATCAATATTTTCTAGTGTAAATGCGCCCAAATAATCTCCAAGTTGGAGATTGTTAAAATGGTAATAAGTTGTATCGCTATTTACGGAGGAATTTACTTTATATACTTCAAATTCTTGAGTTTGATTGTCACCATAATACTCTACAATATGGAGGTTAAGTGTGAAAGATTCAATTGTAAAATTAGAGGAGGGAAAGGTTTGGTCTAGAGTGTCGGGTAAAAGAGTGATATAGGCACTACCCGAAGTTATCCCTGTTTGTTCTGTATTAAGACTTCCGATTACGGGGTTTGTTCGCTCTGAAGTTTGAATAGAGTCTTCAACAGCATTGAAGGTGATTATTTCGTGAAAATCAATAACTTCTGCACCAATACTGTTTGGGTTGTCAATTAATTTTGAACCAATACTATCTTCGTCTTTTGTGCAAGATAAAAGGGCCATGTTTACACACAGCCCAATAATCAAAGTTTCTACAATTTTCATAATTAAATCTTATTTAGCTTCTTCTAGAGCTAACACAGAATCATAAAAATTATTGTATTCTTCTACATACGTCTCCTCTTTTTGAAACTCTAAAGTAGGCTTGTTCGATTCGTTGATAAAGTCAACCAATGATGAATCAATATTTTCGCTTCCTAAAATGACTCCGTCTGACCATTTTACAGCATGTTTGTATACCTCATGGGCTGTAGGCTTCTCCAGATCTGCTACATCTTGAAGATCTACTCCATCTAAAATGGCTTTGTTTCCAAAATTCTTATTTAATTCTCCTTCGAATCCAGTGTTGTAAACAGAAAAAATGACTTTTGAATGAGCAAAAATAGGATCCTCATTAAATACTTTCTTAATGTAAAGAGGAACAAATGCATTCATCCAGCCGTGGCAATGAATAACGTCTGGTGCCCATCCAAGTTTTTTCACAGTTTCTAAAACACCTCTACAGTAGAAAATAGCGCGTTCATCATTATCTTCAAAGAAATTTCCAGCTTTATCTTTTAAGCCAAATTTTCTTTGGAAATACTCTTCATTATCTATAAAATACACTTGCATTCTAGCAGCTTGAATTGACGCTACTTTTATAATTAAGGGATGATCGTTGTCATCAATGATTAGATTCATTCCGCTTAAACGGATAACCTCATGCAGTTGATTTCTACGTTCGTTTATGCACCCGAATCGGGGCATAAAGGTTCGTATTTCTTTTCCTTTTTGTTGAATTCCTTGCGGAAGATTTCTTCCTATTTTTGCAATCTCAGATTCTTCGATGTAGGGTAACATCTCCTGATTAATAAACAATACTCTTTTCTTCATTCGACTTTTGTTGATTCTTTTATTTAGGGGTAAGATTTACCGAAAAATAAAGAAGACAAATATACTCAAAGTATGCGAGATTATCAATAAAACAAGGTAATTAAATAGGGTGTCAGAAGGTGGGAAGTTAATTCTTTTGTAATTTTGCTTCTTATGTTAATTGAACTAAGAACCTTAAAGGAATTGACTCTGTATATTCAGGAGGTAAAGCGAGCAGGTCAATCAATTGGGTTTGTGCCCACTATGGGGTTTTTGCATAAAGGTCATATGTCACTTGTTGATTTATCCAAAGAAAAGACAGACATCACTATTTCAAGTATCTATGTTAATCCTTCTCAATTTAACGAACCCAGTGATTTTGATTCATACCCTAGAGATGAGGCAAAAGATATTACTCTCCTTCATCAGCACGGATGTAATGCGGTATTTATCCCAACTAAAGAGGAGATGGAGTCAATTGTTCCAAAATCAGTTGATTTAGAAGATTTGGATACCGTTATGGAAGGTAAATTCAGACCCAACCATTTTGAAGGTGTTGTGGAAGTGGTTTATCGTTTGTTTTCTGTGGTTAAACCCGATTATGCTTTTTTCGGTGAAAAAGATTTTCAGCAAATTATGGTTGTGCAAAAAATGGTTAGCCAATTAAACTTACCAGTTCAAATTGTGAAAGCGCCAATTATTAGAGAATCCAACGGGCTTGCAATGAGTAGTAGGAATTCAAGATTAACAATTTCGGGAAGATTGAAGGCAGGTTTTCTGTTTGATGTGTTGAAACGCTATGGTCATGAAAAAAGAGAAGATTTGGAGCAACTATTAATTGATCACGGCTTTGAGCTGGAATATTTAGAGGTGCATCAGTTTGGTGGTGAAAAAAGAGTCTTTATTGCCGGATTATACGAAGGAGTGCGTTTAATTGACAATTTAGCATTTAATTAAGGTTGGTAACCATTATCAATAATTAAATTTTTACTTTCAGCAGCCTTAACGGCAAGTTGGTCGCAAATTTCATTGTATTTATTTCCTGAGTGGCCTTTTACCCAAATAAATTTAACGTCATGGTTTTTGTACACGGATAAAAATCTTTTCCATAAATCAGGATTTTTTTTGTCTTTAAATCCCTTCTTTTGCCACCCAAATACCCACCTTTTTTCAACAGCATCTACTACATATTTTGAATCGGAGTAAATTGTGACTTCACATCTTTTTTTCAGAGCCTCTAATCCAATAATAACGGCCATTAATTCCATTCGATTATTGGTTGTTAGTTGAAATCCTTGTGCCAATTTTTTTATGTGTTTACCCGCTAATAAAACAACTCCATATCCTCCATTGCCTGGATTTCCTTTAGCAGCACCATCAGTATAGATTGTAACGATATTCATTGGTTTATGTATTCCTCAATAATTCGAGCATAATTTTCATGTTCAACAACCAGAACCTTTGCAGCAATTTCTTCCGGAGAGCTACAATTTTTGATGTTTACGCTCTTTTGAAAAAGTATTTGGCCTTTATCATATTCTTCATCAATTGTGTGAATGGTAATTCCTGATTCCTTTTCTTTAGCCTCGAAAACAGCTTTATGAACATTCATACCATACATGCCTTTACCTCCATAATTAGGGAGTAAGGCAGGATGGATGTTAACGATTTTTTGAGGAAAGGCATTCAAGAGATGCTGAGGGATTAACCACAAGAACCCTGCTAATATAATGAAGTCTACACCACGTTCTTTCAATTGAGTTGAGATAGCGTTTGAACTGTAAAATTCTTGTTTTTCAATTAAAATAACCGCACAGTTCCAATCCTTAGCTTTTTTAATAATTCCAGCGTTGGGTTGGTTAACAACTATACAATTAACCTTGATATGTCTATTGTTTTTGAAATAGTCATGAATTTTTTCTCCGTTGGAACCTCCTCCGGAGGCAAAAATGGCCAAATTTATCATTGTGCTTTAAGATCTATTTAAAACAAAGGTAATATTAATGTGCAAAGTCCTGTTTAAATTAGTTTTCACGAAATTGTTAATAATCCATTTCATTTATTTTTTGAATAATTATCAAGAAATGTTTTTCTTTGCAGCTTATAACTTTAAAATTTAAAAAAATGTCTGATATCGAATCAAGAGTAAAAGCAATTATCGTTGATAAGTTAGGTGTTGATGAAAGTGAAGTTGCACCAGAGGCAAGTTTTACAAATGACCTAGGAGCTGACTCTTTAGACACTGTTGAGCTTATCATGGAATTTGAGAAAGAATTTAATATTGCTATTCCAGATGATCAAGCAGAAAAAATCGGGACTGTAAAGGAAGCGATTGGATACATCGAAGAGAACGCAAAGTAATCCTTAACCTTATTTAACCTATTTATGGAGTTAAAGAGAGTTGTTGTCACTGGACTTGGTGCACTTACTCCTATAGGGAATACACTTCCAGAGTATTGGGAGTCCCTAAAAAAAGGGGTTAGTGGTGCGGCAAGAATTACCTATTTTGATCCAACACATCACAAAACCCAATTTGCTTGCGAATTAAAAAACTTTGATGTGAATGAATTCATTCACAGAAAAGAAGCAAGAAGAATGGATAAGTTTAGTCAGTATGCTATGGTGGTTACCGATGAGGCTATTGATGATGCTGGTTTGGTTGAAGGTAATTTTGATCCCGATAGAGTAGGTGTGATTTGGGGGTCTGGTATAGGTGGTTTAGAAACCTTTCAAGATGAAGCTCAAGCGCTATTGAAAGCGAGAGAGAATCAAACAGGCCCTAAATTTAATCCATTCTTTATTCCGAAAATGATTGCTGATATTGCTCCTGGTAATATTTCAATTAAACATGGATTTAGAGGGCCTAATTATACTACGGTTTCTGCCTGTGCATCGTCCAGCAATGCACTAATAGACGCGTTTACTTACATAAGATTAGGAAAAGCAGATGTTATTGTAAGTGGTGGTTCTGAAGCGGCTGTGAATGAAACAGGTATAGGGGGATTCAATGCGTGTCATGCACTTTCTACTAATAACGATAACCCTGCAACTGCTTCTCGACCGTTTGATGCAACAAGAGATGGCTTTGTTTTGGGAGAAGGAGCCGGTGCTATCATTTTAGAAGAATATGAGCATGCAAAAGCTAGAGGTGCCAAAATTTACGCTGAAATAGTTGGTGGTGGTCTGTCTGCAGATGCTCACCATATGACTGCTCCTCACCCTGAAGGTCTTGGGGCTAGGAATGTTATGAAAAATGCGTTAGAAGATGCGGAGTTAACTGTAAATGATGTGGATTACATCAATGTACATGGGACTTCAACTCCCCTAGGAGATGTGGCTGAATTAACTGCTATTCAAAAGCTTTTTGGAGAAAAGGCCTACGATTTGAATATTAGTTCAACGAAGTCCATGACTGGGCATTTACTTGGAGCAGCTGGTGCAATTGAAGCTATTGCAACGATTAAAGCCGTTGAGGAAGATTTTATTCCTCCAACAATTAACCACTCTACTTCGGACGAAAATATTGACAGTAAGTTAAACCTTACTTTGAATAATGGTCAAGAACGAACAGTGGAAGTTGCAATGACAAATACATTTGGATTTGGAGGTCATAATGCCTCGATCGTTTTAAAAAAGTATAGAGGCTAGTTTTGAATTTCAAAACCATACTAGGGTCCTTTTTTACAAACAAAAACGATCTTGCAAAAAAAATTAAAAACATCGTTGGATTTTATCCCAACGATGTTTTTTTGTTTGAAAGAGCATTGGTTCATAAGTCTGCAGTACATGATCACACCTCTTCCTACAAGAAAAGTAATGAGCGTCTTGAATTTCTAGGAGATGCTGTGTTAGGAGCTGTTGTTGCAGACTACCTTTTTAAGGTTTATCCAAATGAGGATGAAGGCTTTTTAACTAAAATGCGGTCAAAAATTGTAAGTCGTCATTCATTAAATGATTTGGCGAAAAAAATTGGATTAGATCATATAGTTATTGCTCGATTGGATAAAAAAAGTAAGACTGATTCTATTTATGGGAATGCTTTTGAGGCTTTAATAGGGGCTATTTATCTGGATAAAGGGACCAAAGCAGCTGAGAAGTTTATATTAGAGCGAGTTATTCATCCATATATTTTATTAGAAAAACTTGAGAAAGAAGAAACTAATTTTAAGTCCAGAATAATAGAGTGGGCGCAAAAAGAAAAAAGAGATTTAATTTTTGAAATTCTTAGTGAAAAAGGAGAAGGTCGAGAAAAAATTTTTGAAGCCTGCGTGAAGTTAGATGGCAAAGAGGTTGCAAGAGGAAAAGAGCAATCTAAGAAAAAGGCAGAACAAAAAGCCGCGGAGGAGTTTTGTAAACAATTTAAAATTTTAGATGAGTAAGTTAGTACTTGAGCTAGAATATGATTTTGACTTTTTCTTGTTAGGTGTTTCAAGTCACGTTGCTAATTATCGATTAGCTTGGGGAATGAATCAGCAATTTGAATTAGATTTAGAGCGAGTTGATGATATTGATTTGTCTTTTGGGCCTCAAAAAAAAGGGAAATTTAGTCTCTATAGGTTTGATGATGAAGAAAGTTACACTACTTTTCATTTAATAGCTAATCGATGTAATTTCGGTTATTTTATTCCTGAACTAAAGCAAATTGACTATTTCATTCAATATTGGGGTCCAATGTCAAATAAAGAAATGGATAACTTTAAAAATGAACTCCGAAAAATACCTTCTGTCCTTACTGCTATTGCGATAAATCCTAAGGAATTGAAAAGTAGAAATAATCTTCTTTTTTAGTTTAGAAAACATCCTTCTTAAACCCCTTTATGTTAATAGAAATGCCAATGAATATTGGATGTTATATAAAACGAATTGTGTATATTTATCGCTTGTTTTAACTAAGACGAGCAAACTAAAATTATATGGACTTAAAGAGAACCAAAATTGTAGCAACGTTAGGACCTGCATCCTCTTCTGTTGAAGTATTGAAAGAGATGTATTATAAGGGATTGAACGTATGTCGTATCAACTTTTCTCATGGAGACCACAGCATACATGGTGATAATATCAAGCGTGTGAAACAAGTAAATGAAGAGCTTCATTCAAACATTGCTGTTTTAGCAGACTTGCAAGGTCCGAAGTTACGTGTTGGTGAGATGAAAGATGGAGGCTGTGAAATCACTAATGGTGATGAAATCATTTTTACTAATGAAGAATGTGAGGGGACCTCTCAAAAAGTATTTATGACCTATCAAAATTTTGCTCAAGATGTTCAACCTGGTGAGTTGATTTTGATTGATGATGGGAAACTTGCTGTTCGGGTAAAAAGCTCTAACGGGACCAATGAGGTAGTGGCTATTGTAGAGCACGGAGGAATATTGAAAAGTAAAAAGGGTGTGAATTTGCCAAATACAAAAATTTCTTTGCCCTCATTAACAGAAAAAGACAAGGAAGATTTAGAATATATTCTTACTCAAGATGTGGAGTGGGTGGCACTTTCATTCGTTCGTTCAGCCAAAGATATTATCGAATTAAGAGAGTTGATAGAAGCTGCTGGAAAAAATCTCAAGATTATTGCAAAGATTGAAAAGCCAGAAGCGATTGATGATATTGATGCAATTGTAAATGAAACAGATGCTATTATGGTTGCAAGAGGAGATTTAGGTATTGAAGTTCCTTATCAAGATGTCCCTCTTTTGCAAAAAATGATGGTGAAAAAGTGTTTAAAGGCTTCTAAACCAATTATAGTCGCAACTCAAATGATGGAGAGCATGATTGATGGAATTACTCCGTCAAGAGCAGAGGTTAATGACGTAGCTAATGCAGTTATGGATGGTGCTGATGCTGTTATGTTATCTGGAGAGACGTCTGTTGGAAAACATCCAGGATTGGTTGTTGAAACTATGTCTAATATTATAAAGAAAGTAGAGGAGTACGATGATATTTATAACCATGATTACTTACCTATCTACAGAGAGGAAAGGTTTATTTCAGATAATATTTGTACTAGTGCTGTTAACCTTGCTGAAAGTGTAAATGCAAAAGCAATTATAACTATGACTGTATCTGGATATACAGCACGCAAAATATCATCCCAGCGTCCACGAGCATTTACCTATGTATATACAAGAAACAAAGCAATTTTAAATATGTTAAACTTGGTTTGGGGTGTTCAAGCTGTATACTATGACGATTCTTCCTCAACGGATAAAAACATCGACGATATTAGAGAGTCTTTAGTGGAAAAGGGAGCAATCAAAAAAGGCGATTTCTTTATTAATATCGCTTCTATGCCTATAGAGGCAAAAGGAAAAACAAATACATTGAAATTAAGTCAAGCTTAATTTGAAAATAGGTTTTAAAAGGGAATCGATTTGTATTGATTCCCTTTTTTTATTTCAGAAACCATTGAGTTTACATGATTATTAAAACAGTTTTATATGTCTATCAATATTAATTTATTAAAAGAACTATGTGAAGTTGCCGGTGCACCTGGTTATGAAAACAGAGTAAGAAGTCTCGTTTTAAGGGAAGTTCAAGAATTAGTAGATGATGTAACCATTGATAATATGGGTAATGTAATCGCCATAAAAAGAGGGCGGTCGCCGAAAAAATTAATGGCTGCGGCTCACATGGATGAAATTGGATTTGTAGTAACTCATATAACTGACGAAGGATTTTTAAACTTCCATACATTAGGAGGATTCGACCCAAAGACTTTAACTGCTCAAAGGGTTATTGTTCATGGTAAGAAAGATTTAATTGGTGTTATGGGTGCTAAACCCATTCACGTTATGACTCCAGAGGAAAGGAATAAAGCACCAAAAATCTCTGATTATTTTATTGATTTAGGGATGAAGAAAGAGGCAGTTGAAAAAATAGTCCGTGTTGGAGATACAGTAACTAGAGAGCGAGGTTTGATTGAAATGGGAGATTGTATCAATTGTAAATCTCTGGATAATAGGGTAGCTGTTTTTATTTTAATAGAAACACTAAAACAATTGAAAGGAAAAGAAATCCCCTATGATTTTTATGCCACTTTTACGGTTCAGGAAGAAGTTGGGATTAGGGGTGCTCAAGTCGCGACTCTAGCAATTAATCCAGATTTTGGGATTTGTATCGACACTACAATTGCATTTGATACTCCTGGTGCTGCTGATCATGAGAAAATAACCAGTTTAGGGGATGGTGTGGCTGTGAAAATAATGGACTCGAGAACAATTTGTGATCAAAGAATGGTAAAATTTATGAAACAAACTGCCGATAAAAATAAAATTACTTGGCAACCTGAAATATTAACAGGAGGAGGGACAGATACCATGGGAATACAACAGTTTACTGCAGGAGGAAGTATCGCGGGGGCTATTTCTGTTCCCACACGCCATATACATCAAGTGATTGAAACCTGTCACAAGAACGATGTGGAGGGGGCTGTTGATTTATTGGTGAATTGTGTACAGGAAATTGGTGATTTTGATTGGTCTCTTTAATAGCCTCTTTCATCAATCCAAGCATTTATCATTCTATTGTAGTTAACTTTGTAGTTGATGTTTCGCTTTAATTCATAGATGTTATCTGAAAAATTACTATGTATTCGCTGAAATTCAAATTGCTCGCTAAATAGATTGTTTTCCTCGCCATAAATCCATATTTCAGAATCGTTATATCGATAAACAATTCTTGGAGGGCCATAAATTATATAAATCATTCCTCTATCTGTACTCCAACCTGGCTGATTACAAGTAAATAGTTGGTTTGCTTTAGATGCTTCAGAGTAGAATTCTTTTATAATATTCCTTGCTCTTTGACGATTTCCACTAAGTTCCAACCATTTATTTTCGAAAACCTTTCTAGGGTATTTAGCACTAAGAACATCACTATATTCACTTTTGCTAATAAGATAACCGAGAACCCCATTTGCTTGATAGATTGAACCGATTTTAGGAAAGGTGGGAGGAATAGGAAATACAGAAAATCCATCATTAAGTATCGTGTCAGTAATAAAATGATAATATTGGTTTTTCAAAGGCGGGAATGCGGTATTTGTAGTTAATGTCGTTGTCCATGATGTATCAGGGATTCCATCAAAACGGTATTGATAATTGACTTCATATGGCTTAGCAGCGCAGGTATTATTTGTGGAAAAAATCTGAACCTTAACGTTCTGTTGACCATTAAGAGGATTAATGTAAAAAGTATCTTCTTGAAGTGGTGTGAAGTTAACTCTCTGTTGGTCTTTTGCTGAAATTTCGTAATACGACCTTGAGGAATTATATTTTTTCCTCAACGTATATATTTTTGAACTGCTTAAACTTCTATTCTCATCATTCAAGGTTACTTTAACAACATAATCTTTTCCTTTTTGGGCAATTAATTTAATCTTGTGGAATTTAGTGGACGTTATTTTCTCTTGTTTTAATGAGTAATGAATGGTTGCTGTATCCAAAGGAAGTTTATTATTGTAGCCTTCAAAAACTTTATATCCAATGGCGTATCGGGCTATATGGTTGTTGATTTTAGTTTTCGAGAATAAAAGATCTTCAGGATTAATTTTCACAATGAGTTCTGTAATTGAGTCGTTAATCGAGTGAAAAGAAGCATCGATTTCGTGTTGAAAACCCTTGATTTGATAATTTTTAGCTAAATCGAATTCATTTAATCGTTGGGTTCCTTTGCAACCAAATAAAAGTGTGATAACAAGAATCAGAATGCTATTCTTCCAAATATTTTTCATCAATCTGTTTGGTGGTTTTAGCCCCTAGTGTTTTTATTTTTTCAATCCTACTAATGATATCTCCTCTTCCTCCGTTTAATTTTTTCTTTGTTTCGGAGAAGTCTTTTGCAGTACGATCCAGTGTTTTTTCAATTTTTTCTAAGTCACGCAGAAATCCCACGAATTTATCGTAAAGTTTTCCGCTTTCTTCTGCAATTTTCAAAACATTTTTGTTTTGTTTTTCTTGTTTCCAAAGCGAGGCAATTGTTTTAAGTGTTGCTAGTAGGGTACTTGGGCTAACAATAACAATATTTTTGTTCCAAGCAAAGTTAAATAAGTCAATATCCTCTTTAACAGCAACTCCAAAAGATGATTCTATTGGAACAAAAAGTAAAATAAAATCAGGCGATGAAATACCATCCGCCATTTGATATTTTTTCTCACTTAACTGTTTTATGTGTGTTTTTACTGAGAGGATATGTGCCTTCAAAAATTGTTCTTTTTCTGTGTTGTGCGTTGAATTCACGTATTTCTCATAAGCAATAAGAGATACTTTAGAGTCAATTATAATGTGTTTTTTATCCGGTAGATCAACAATAACATCTGGCTGGATTCGCTCATTATCCGAGTTCGTTAAACTTACTTGTGTATGGTATTCAAGGCCTTTTTCTAAACCAGAACTTTCTAATACTCTCTCCAAAATAAGTTCCCCCCAATTTCCTTGAAATTTATTATCTCCTTTTAATGCATTCGTCAAGTTATTTGCATCTTCAGAAATTTGCTTATTTAACGCAGTGAGTTGCTTTAACTCTGCTTTAAATGAAGCATCTCGTTGGATATTGTCCTTAAGTTGATTTTGAACAGTTTTTTCAAAAGATTCCAACTGTGTTTTAAATGGCTTCAATAAATTACTGTTGTGCTCAGAGAAGTCTTTTGATTGCGCTTTGATAATATCGTTAGCAATGTTTTTAAATTCAATTTTTAATTGTTTCTGTAAATCTTTTGTTTCTTCTTTGAAGACTGTAAAACGATTTTTGTGATGATCGATCTCAACTAATTTTTGAGCAAGAGTGATTTCGGATTTTTTTAATTCACTTAGCGCATCATTTTTTAAATTTATTTCTTGTTCGAGAGTTATTTTGATTTCCTCAATACGCGTATTTGACTGAGCAAGAAGGACTTCTTTTTCAGTGATTTTATTTTCACTATCACGGAGTTTCTTCGTTATTTTTTGTCTTCCGGTATAGAAGCCTATAACACCTGCTAAAAGAATACTTATCATCAAAAACACACTGTCCATACTTTAAAGATACTAAAATTGAAAAGCGAATTATACATCCAAGATGAGTACATTTAACCCTTTTTCAGCAAGGTTAAAAAGTTCTATAACTTGGTGATTTGTCATACGAATACATCCATGTGAGGATGGTTTTCCAATAAGTCCCTCCTCGGGTGTTCCATGAATGTATATCCTTCGCTCATAAGAATCAACATTACCTCCAAGGTTTTTTCCAAGTTCAAGTCCTTTTAACCAAAGTAATCTTGACGTGACAAAATCACCTTTTTTGGTAACTGGATAATGTTCCAAATCAATCTGTTCTCCCGTATACACTCCACCTTTTATAATCCCTTGTGAGGGGACTCCTTTACCAATTTTATGTTCTATAATGTGCAGGCCAGTAGGTGTTTTTTTACTATGAATAAGATTACCAACTCCATATTTACTTGTGCTTATTGGATAGGAGGTGACCATGTGGCCATGTCGAATTAAATAGATTTTTTGTTGTTTAATAGCTACAAATAATAGTTGGTTAATTGATCGATGGGGGTAAACGTCCTTACAATATTCCTCAACAAAAAAAAGTACGTCATTTTCTGTGGGTTCGTAAAATGAACAAAAGCTTAAAAAGAGGAATAAACTGAGTATTTTTTTACTTATCCACACAAAATTAAACTTACTTATATTTTTTGATGTTTTGATGATAGATTCTAGAATAAGTTGATAAATCCAAAATGAATTTTTGCACGAGCGATTTCAAATGGATTATTAGAAAACTTTCCAAGAGCATAACTAATTGAAAAAATCCCTGGTTTTGTTTGGAAATTTATTCCTGCCCCTATTGCTGTTGTTGTAAGTGGTTCATTTTCCAGTAGTGTGACTTTTTGAAGAATTGATTGATCCCAGAATATACTAAGGAAAGAGTTTTGCTCAAAGAGCACACGCAGTTCACTAATAAATATTGTATAATTTGTTGCGAATACGGATTGTTGATCAAAGCCTCTTAATAATTGGAATCCTCCTAAACGGAATAGGTCATTGTCCGTTAAGAACTCATTAAATTTAAATCCAGATTGGTTAGCAAGTTTCAAAACAATAGACTTCCAAATTGGTAAATAACTTTCAATAATTGATTTTCCTTCGAAAATAGTAGATGTTTCAGGAGCATATAGTGCTGTTGTGATTTCACCAGTTGTATTTAAAGGAATGATTATTTTATCACCTGATTTGGAGCCATTAATTTTTTTTAAACCAGCTTTACCTTCAAGATTTATAACTAGCCCCTTTCTAGGATTGAATCGATAATCGAGCCAATCAAGAAAAAGCTGAAAACCTGAACTGTTTTTGGCTCCTGAAATCGCAGTTAGTGCATTGTCGCCTAATGCTTCGTTAGACAATGCATTTGTACTTTCATTTTCCCAAAATGCTGTAAAGGATTGTTTTCCCGAAAGTTCATATTTGATGCCTAATCTATTGTTGAAATTAATAAAACTAGAATCTTGTTTTAATAAATCTAAACTATGGGTTACCCCAACAAACGACCCCAATAAATATGGGATGTCTTCCTTGGTGCTTAATCGTTGACTTTCTGCCTGAATACGTTTCCAATTTATTTTAATTTTTTCTCCATAACCAAAAGAGTTTCCCAGATTTAGTTTTAAATCACCTGTGATGACCAATTGGGATTCATCATTTGTTAATGTACTGGTTGAGTTTGGTAACACACCAACAATACCATTAATGAAATTGGCTGACTTTTGTTTGAGGGAGAGTGTTACTAACGCCTTTTTATCACTGAACGAGATTTGTGGATTAGCAGTCATTTCGATAAAAGGAAGTTCTTTTAATCTTCTCGTAATATCCTTAAATAATTTTTCACTAAACGGTTTATTTTTTTTTATTCCTAGATAACTACTCAAAAATGATCGTTCTAAGCGTACATTTCCAACAATTGTTAAGGTGTCCCATTCAATATACTTTCCGGGCTCAAGATTAATGTTTGCAGATAGAAGATTTTCATCTACAGTGATGTGATCTAAATTTACTTTTGCAAAAGGATAGCCGTTATTGGAGAAGTATTCAACTATATTATTTAATCTTTTGGCGATATCTAATCCGGAAACAAGTTGCTTTCTCCATTTTCCTTTTACATAATTTGGAATATCATATTCTTTGGATTGAAGCTCGATTTTTTTCCAAAAATATTGTTTTCCTAGGTGGATAAATCCTGTAAAATTATTAGAATCTTTAGGAACTAAACTATCAATAGAGAATGTTAAGTAACCTTGTTCGAATGCATTATTTTGCGTTTTTTGGAGATTAATTTCAAAATCATTCCAATCGGTAAACGTGGAGTCTGGAAAAAATGAGATGTTTTGATTTTGTAACTTCCACGAAATATTGATTTGTCCAAAACAGGAAGATGTTAAAAAGAATAATATGGAGGAGATTAAGAGCCTCATGAATCAACCAACGACCAATTTATTGGTTTTATTCCTTTTGAGATTAAAAAATCATTAGTTTTCGAAAAAGGTTTACTTCCGAAAAAACCGCGATGGGCAGCAAAAGGTGAGGGATGTGCAGATTGAATAATGTAATGTTTATCTCTGTTAATAATACCTCCCTTTTTTTGAGCATATTTCCCCCAAAGAATGAATACTACATTTTCAAGTTCGTTATTAATAACTTTAATTACGGCATCTGTGAATGTTTCCCATCCTTTTTTCTGATGACTTCCCGCATGATGAGCTCGAACGGTTAACGTTGCATTGAGCATAAGAACTCCTTGTTTTGACCATTTAATTAGGTTTCCAGATTCAGGTAAATCTCCACCAATGTCCTCTTTCAATTCGAGTAAAATATTATTTAAAGAGGGAGGTTTTTTTATGCCCTCTTGAACAGAAAAACTAAGTCCGTGAGCTTGCTTAGCTCCATGATACGGGTCTTGGCCAATAATGACAACTTTTACTTTTTCAAATGATGTTTGATTAAACGCTTCAAATATATGATCCCTTTTAGGATAAACTTCAAACTGTTTTCGCTCTTCAATTAAAAAAGTGTTTAATTGCGAGAAGTAATCTTTTTGGAATTCATGCGTTAACTTTTTTCGCCAACTTGATTGGATATGTACAGGAAAATTGGACATTGATAAATTCAATTAGTGAATAAGAACAATAATCTGATCAAAATTGATAAATTACGCCTTTTTCCGGAGTTTTACATAAATTAAAAGTAACAAGATGGATTGGATTAATTTAAATTCAGAGGAGCAAATAAATGAAATTGATGAAAAGTCATTTACTAAAACTCAAATAATATTCAAGCACAGCACACGATGTAGTATTAGCTTGTTTGCTAAAAAAATACTTTTGCGCGAATATAACCAAGATGTTCAATCTAAGGCTGATGTGTTTTATTTGGATTTAATTGCGTTTAGACAAATTAGTAACAAGATTGCCTCTAAGTATCATGTTGTGCATGAATCACCTCAAATTTTGGTTATCAAAAAAGGGAGATGTGTTTTTCATGCTTCTCATTCTGAAGTTTCCTTTGATAAGGCTTTCGCTCAATTAGTCTAAGCGTGGAAAAAATCTTAAATAGAATTGTTAAATGATTAAAATCCTTCTCATAATTACTCTTTTTTGTTATTCTTTTCGAGGTGTTTCACAGAAGGAGGACATTAGAGATCATACAATTGGATATCACCATATATTTTATGGTGGCTTACAGCTTAATACGCATGGTTGGGGGGGAGAGTTCCGAAGAGGATATCACAAAACCGTGAAAACAAAAAATCTCATTGATTTTCAAATCTCTACGTTAAAACATCCAAGAGAAATAAAACTTCTTCCATCCGATGGTTCAGATGGGTTTACGTTTGCCAAATTAAATCATGCTTATACCTTCAGATTGGGTAAGGGAAAGCATACGATAATTGCATTTAAACCATTTGGTGAAGGTGTTGAATTAAAAACTATATATTCTTTTGGAATGGCAACAACAATATTGAAGCCTGTTTACTATTTAATGGTTTACGGCAATGATTCGGAGGTGTCAGTGGAACGGTTTAATGAAGATCAGCATGACCTCTTTAATATTTATGGTCCAGGTCCATATTTTAAAGGCTTCAATGAATTACAAATGGTGCCAGGTATTTTTGGTAAATTTGCATTAAATTTTGAATATGCAGCTGAACGTACTTCCATCAGGAGTATGGAGGTTGGTGCGATTATAGATGGTTATTATAAAAACGTTGATTTGTTAGCGTTTGCAAATAATTACCCGATCTATGTAAGCTTATATCTTAGTTTACAATATGGAAAGAAATGGTACAGATAAAGAAAGAAGGGTATGAGTAAGGAAATTGGAAATAAAAAACCGTTGTACAAAAAACCAAAATGGTTACGGGTTAAATTACCAATTGGTGAAGGGTACAAGAAAGTAAGGAAATTGGTTGACGAGAATAATCTTCATACAATTTGTCAAAGTGGTAACTGTCCCAATATGGGAGAATGTTGGGGAGCAGGTACTGCTACGTTTATGATTTTAGGGAATACCTGTACTAGAAGTTGTGGTTTCTGCGCCGTTAAAACGGGTAAAGGTGAAGAATTAGATGAATGGGAACCGGTCAAAGTTGCAAAATCCATTAAAACAATGGAAGTAAAGCATGCTGTTATCACCTCTGTTGACCGTGATGATTTAGATGATGGAGGAGCTGCTCATTGGGTGAAGACTGTTGAGGCTGTGCGAAGAATAAGTCCTGGGACAACGATGGAAACTCTTGTTGGTGATTTTATGGGGAAATGGGATGATCTTCAAAAGATTATTGATGTTGCACCAGAGGTTGTATCTCACAACATTGAAACGGTGAGGAGGCTTTCTAAACAAGTAAGGGTTCAGGCAAAATATGACAGGAGTTTAGAATTATTGTTTCGTTTGAAAAAAGGGGGAATGCGAACAAAATCTGGTTTTATGGTTGGTCTAGGAGAATCTGAAGAAGAGATTTATGAAACCATTGATGATTTAGCTTCTGTTCAAGTCGATATTGTGACAATAGGTCAATATTTACAGCCAACACCTAATCATTTGGAAATTGCCAGTTTTATAACCCCTGAGCAATTTGAGCAATATCGTTTATATGCGTTAGATAAGGGATTTAAACACGTAGAGAGCTCTCCTCTTGTTCGATCATCTTATCATGCTGAAAAACACGTCGTTTAATGCAATGAAAAACTGGCTCATTATACCATGCTTGATTGCTTTAATTTCAATTAGAGTGTTATCTCCTGTAAAGAAAGAAGACGGCTATGAGCACAAAGAAAAAGAAGACCACGCGGGTGCCAAATCGTATTGGGCGAATAGAGTAGGTGTTTTCAAAACGGATGAACAGTTTATATCGGAGATGAAGCGCGTTCGTTCAAGAATAGATAAAATACCCAAAAAAAAGTCATTAGGATTAGCTTGGAAAGAGCTAGGTCCTGATAATATAGGAGGTAGAGTCAGAGCGTTATTAATTGATAATATGAATCCTAGCCTTTTATACGCAGGTGGAGTTTCGGGAGGATTGTGGTATAGTCAGGATGCGGGTCTCACATGGCAACAAACAGAACCAGGTGATTTAGCGGAAGTTTTAACAGTGAATTGTATCACTCAAGACGAAGATGGCTATGTCTATTATGGAACAGGTGAGGGTGTTTTTTATGGGAATTATCTTGAGGAAGCACCTGGGACAGGGCAATTTGGTTTCAGAGGAAAAGGTGTTTTCAGATCTACCGAACCCCATGGGACGGTTTTTGAGCATTTGGAAGATTCATGGATTGGAAAAGAATCCAATACTATCGCAGTAAATGCGCTTTCCTCGGATGGGAAAGGAAAGGTTTATGCGGGAGCCAAGAATAAGTTATATCGTACTTCGAACAGAGGAGAAACATGGGATCCTGTTAATGCACTGTCGAATTCCCAAGTGATTTATGGAAATGTATATGATGTTAAAACGTTTTCAGATGGTGGAGTTATAATGGCGATGGGATATGATTATTATATGTCGGAAACAGGAGACGCCTACAGTTTTGAAAAGATATCAGGTTATTCGAGTGTTTTAACACCGGCTTCAGGGCGCTCAGTTATAGCTATTTCGCCCTCTAATGAGAACGTAATTTATATCTGTCGATCAAATAATAAGTCTACTTTTGATGGCTTATTTAGGTCAGTTGATAGAGGGGAGACTTGGGAGAAAATAATAGGAGGAGGAAGTAGTATTTTTAAACCTTTCACAGGAGGGATAGGTCAGGGGGATTATAATCAATGCCTTGCTGTGTTTCCAAATAATCCCAATAAAATTCTTTTAGGAGGAATTGAAGTGTATCAATGGGAGGAAGGAGAGAACTGGAAAAGGCTTTCTAAATGGAATGGTTCATGGGGAGATCCCGATTATGTGCATGCCGATGTTCACACCTTTGCTTTTCATCCATCAAATCCAAATCAATATTACATTGGAACGGATGGTGGGATTTTTGTAACAAAAGATAACGGAAAGATTTATCAGCGATTAAATCGAGGGTTTAATGTAACGCAATTTTACAGCGTTGGATTTGATGGGTCCTCTAAAGTGATTGGCGGAACACAAGATAATTCAAATATTTACATTGATTATAATGGAAATACAGCTTTAAATGGTGATTTACATAATTCGGGTGATGGGGGCCATGTGGCAATTTCAAACTTGGTGAAAGACGCTATTTTTGTAGAAAGCCAGTATGGAAGAATTAAAAGAGATAATTCCAGAACAAATTCCTATTCAGAATTCTTTTATCATCAAAATGCGGCCATTAATGTATATGATGATGTGGATTATGATGGGAATTGGAGTCGTTTTGTAACTCCAATCTGCCTCTGGGAATCCAACAATGATCAACTCATAAAAGACTCAGTAATATACATTGCAAAACAAGATTTCTCAAGCGATGATATTATTACTGTTACCTCTAATATTTCTGGTCTTACATTTCAGCATACGTTAGATGATGTTCTTTTTGAAGGAGACTCACTCACCATAAAAGTACCATCTCAATCCATGTTTTTATATGGAACAAATCAAGCATTATATATGTCTCGAAATGCGATTGATTTTTCTGTGAATCCGAGCTGGATTGAATTGTCCACATTAGGCTGTAAATTTGATCAATTTGGTTCAGGATATGGGATAACAGCAATTGCGACCTCTTACGATGGGAATATAGTTTATTATGGCACCGTCCGAGGTGAAGTTTACAGAGTTTCTAATGTGTCCGAAGTATTGAGTGATGAAACAGCTAATCTCACAACAATTACCAAAATCGCATCGATAGAAAGAGATGGCGGTGATGGATACGCTCTAATTACTGATATCGCTGTTGATCCAAATAATCAAGAACATGTCATGATTACTACAGGTTATTATGATCAATCCACAAATATTTATGTATCTACAAATGCTGCATCAACAGAGGGTGAAGAAAGTTTTGTTTCCATTCAAGGGAATTTACCTTCGCTTCCCGTTTACACTGGAATAATTGAGCTTACAACAGGAGTTTATATTATTGGTACAGAATATGGTCTTTTCTCAAGTGAGGATGGAGGAAGTACATGGTATCAGGAATTTGATGGTCCTCCTCAATGTCCGGTAACAATGATCCGTCAGCAAACCTTTAAACAAACTGAAAATAGAGGGCAGATTTTTGTTGCTACACACGGAAGAGGATTGTTTACATCAGAAAACTATCTTACTACTCGCAATGATTCCAAAATGAACAAAACAACAAGGTTGACTTGTGATGTATTCCCAAATCCTTCAGATCATTTCATTCAATTTGATATAAATAAAAGTTCATCAAAAGAATTGATTGTACAAATTCTAGATCTTAACGGGAGACTGGTGATGTTGAAGAAACAAAAAAACCAACAACTCGATATTTCAGATCTTTCCAAAGGTCATTATACTCTTCTTATCCAAATGGATGAAAAGATATACACAGCAAAATTTGTTAGAAAGTAATTAACTTTTTAACATGTTTAATGCAATGTAGCTCATCAGACCAATAGAGGTTCTTAATGACTCGTGATCAATATCAAATGTATTTGTATGTAATCCAGATGTAATACCTTTATTTGTATTCGCAACACCTAGGCGGTAAAAACATGACGGCATTTCTTGTGAGTAAAAAGCAAAATCTTCTGAAGTCATTCTTAGATCAAGAGCGTGAACTTTGTCTTCTCCTAAATATTCTTCTGCTGAACTCCAGGCAATTTGTGTTGTATTATCGTCATTTACTAAATATGGAAAGCCATGATGAATATCAAAATCACAAGAGCCACCCATTCCTTCTGCTATTGCTTCAGCCATTTTTTTCATTTTGGCTTTCGCTTCAGCTCTCCATTCTTCATCAAATGTTCTAAAAGTTCCTTTAAGTTTAACTTCGTCAGGAATAATGTTGGTAGCACCTAGTCCTTCGATATGTCCAAACGTTAATACAGAAGGAATCGTAGGAGTTGCACTTCTTGAAACGATTGATTGTAATGCCACAATAATATTAGACGTGATTACAATTGGATCAACACATTTTTCAGGTAAGGCGCCATGTCCACCTGCACCTTTGACAGTAACATGCAATTCATCTGCAGAAGCCATATACATTCCTTTTTTGAAACCTACATTACCAGTTTCCATTTGAGGATAAACGTGTTGCCCAATAATTAATTCAGCATCAGGATTCTGTAAAGCCCCTTCTTCTAGCATTAAAGAGGCTCCACCTGGAACAATTTCTTCTCCAGGTTGAAATACAATTTTAACAGTTCCTTCAAATTTGTCCTTTAACGCGTTTAGGATTTTACAAACACCGAGCATAGAACTGGTGTGAACGTCATGCCCGCAGGCGTGCATTACACCTTCGTTTTGAGATTTATAATCGACATTATTTTTTTCGTTGATCGGTAAAGCATCAATGTCTGCACGTAGCGCTATGGTTTTTTTATGAGGATTTTTTCCTTTAATATGGGCGACAATTCCTGTTTTTACATATCCCTTCTGAAATTCAATATTATTCGTTTTTAGAAAGTTTTGAATGTATTTACTGGTTTCAAACTCTTTAAAAGAAAGTTCTGGATTCGCGTGAAGATATTTTCTGTGGGAGACTATTTCATCGAAATATTTGTCTGCTAATGCTTTTATCTGATCTTTCATATCATTTTCCTTCTTTTAACGAAGATAAATGATTCTATGTTGAATTTACGTTAAACTTTAATTAAGCGTTTTATTATATATCTATTTTGAAATTCATAAGTTAGGGAGTAAATTAACCGTATGGATCCATATGTTAATATGCAAATAGTCAACAGTATTGCGAAAATTGAATTTTATCACCCTAAAAGTAATTCACTTCCTTCCGAAGTTCTTTCAAATTTAGCGTTGGCGATTACTAAGGCCGGCGAAAATAAAAAAGTAAAGACTATACTCCTTACAAGTGCTGGTGATCGAGTTTTTTGTGCAGGTGCCTCTTTTGATGAATTATTGGCGATCAAAAATCAACATCAAGGGAAAATGTTTTTTTCTGGCTTTACAGAAGTAATCAAAGCCATCAAAAATGCTCCTAAGTTTGTTGTAACCGCTTTACAAGGGAAAGTTATTGGAGGGGGATTAGGCATTGTCTCTGCATCAGATTATGTGGTGGCCTCTCCTGAGGCTAGTGCTAAATTAAGTGAGTTATCGATAGGTTTAGGCCCATTTGTAATCGGTCCGGTTTTAAAAAGAAAAATAGGATTAGCGCATTTTAGCAATATGGCCTTAGATCCAACGAATTACAAAGCTGCAAAATGGGGGTTAGATACTGGATTGTATTCTGAAATCAATGAACAACCAAAATTGAGAGCGACTGAGGTTTGCTCCTGCTACGCCCAATATTCTCCAATGGCAATGACAGCCATGAAAAAAATGTTTTGGGAAAAACACAATACTTTAGAGGAGGACATGGATAACAAAGCCGCTCAAAGTGGAAAGCTTGTCTTAACAGAATTCACAAGAAAGACATTAAAAGAATTTAAATCACGCTAAATGAATATTCTCTTATCCGGTTGTTCGAGAGGGATCGGCCTTCAGATTTTACAAGTTTTATTAAATTCAGATAAAGTAGAAACTGTTTTTGCCCTCTCCTCTAATATTAATCGATTGCCAAAACATTCATCTATTGTAGCAGTAGAGGTAGACTTTATGACCGATTTATGGATGGATAAAGTCATTGAATATGTTAATGATAAAGAAATTCATGGACTAATTAATAATGCAGGATACCTTTACAATGGTAAAACAGGTGCTATTCCGCAGTATGAGATAAACAAAATGTTGACGATTAATTATTCAGCCCCATTGCAATTAATACAAGGACTATTGGATAATTTAAAAAGAGGTAAAGCGCATATTGTGAATATTGGATCTATGGGGGGGGTCTCAGGAAGTTCAAAATTCCCTGGATTATCTGTTTACAGTTCTACAAAAGCTGCATTGGCTAATTTATCAGAGTGCTGGGCCGAAGAATTGAAAGAATATGGAATAGCCTCTAATTGCTTGGCACTTGGTGCGGTGAATACTGAAATGCTCCATGAAGCTTTCCCTGGTTATGTTGCGCCAACGAGTGCCATACAAATCGCTAAAGCTATTGTTGAGTTCACCCTTTCTTTTGATAAAGTCATGAATGGAAAAATTATTCCGCTTTCTGTTTCGACGCCTTGATTTTTTAATTAATTAATAATTAGGTAGTTGTAAAAAAAAGATCACATTTTAATTAAAAAAATTGTTTCTTAAGAATTTCTTAACGTATCTTTGGCCTCCCGTTTTCGGGAAGACGTTCGTTTAGTATTAAAACAAAGAGAAGTAAATTTTTTTTGGGCATTAATTTTTGTAATTCAGAAATAGTTCATTAAATTTGCGCTCCCGTTTTGAAAACGGACATGAA
>MDTD01002734.1_pt1 | contig 174897 bp, 143 predicted proteins | sample 811221 | NCBI WGS metagenome assembly MDTD01 (sample SAMN05326646, study PRJNA326480) | marine metagenome | isolation source: seawater | place: Pacific Ocean: South West | collected 2011
TGGTTCTGGTTCTGGTTCTGGTTCTGGTTCTGGTTCTGGTTCTGGTTCTGGTTCTGGTTCTGGTTCTGGTTCTGGTTCTGGGCCCGCCATTCCATCGGGAAGCTTTGTCAATCGTGTTTCCTTGCAAGCGGATACCGACACCAGCGTGTCCGGCCAGAACCCTCAGATGCCGGTCACTTGCATCCTTACATCAAGTGGCTTTTGTATCTACAATTTCGGTATCGACTACACAGCGGTCACCATCAGTTCCACGGCTGAGTCGATTCTGGTCGAAACGGGAGTTCAATTCGTAACCACGGTTACCCTGTCAGGTGTTCAGGCCGATTTGACTCTGAAGGGAACACCGGCAGGGGATACGATACAAATCACTACAACTTCCCTTGAGTTCAAGCTACGCTTCGTTGGAAATTCGGGAAGCGTTGCATTCGTCGAGCCTACTCAGGCCCCGGTCATTTCTGGCTATACTTTCGTGCAGTCGGCAACCTATCCAGGTGCCGCGCGTACCAGCGTCCAGAATACCTTTAACGACACGATTGTCCCACGTATCCAGAGTGCCCTGGCAGCTTACCTGCTGGCGCGATACAACGAATAGCCGGATTCGTTAGTGAGATCGGGGGATCTTGAGTTCAGGATGAAACTGGATCCGTTGGTCCATACAGGCCCGATCTGAGTAATCACCGGAAAACATCAGGAATTCAACTCCCGGCCAGTCAAGCGCGCGGAAATCTGGCTGTCAATGGGTCTATAGAAGGCTTCGCACAAACCTCTGGTGCACTCCTGATTGAAAGAAGACGCATTCATATTGAAGTTTCTGAAAGAGTAGCAATGAGGGGGGAATCTGGATGTCTTCCAGGGATATCGACAATTCCAGATGGCCTCACGATTTTGTTTCCTGGATTTTTCTGGTCACAGTTCCAGCACACTGATCCCGCCCCACCCCGGCATATCTTGAGTTGTTCCTGTAGCTACGGCCGAAATACTACAACGAACTGCGGTTATGAATTGCCCGAGTTTATCGATTGATTCTTTCGACGGCCAGTGGTAGTACTTTGCTAGAATGCTAGCGGTCTAGTAGGTATCTATGCAGAAAAGTCTTCAGCTCCAGCAAGGCTGCCTTTGGATGGATTCAAACTTGCTTGCCGCTATTGCAGGCCACTTGATTCTTGCGGTGTTATCCGAGAGGTAGTCAGGCAAACTCGGTAATTCAGATTCTCGGTTCAGGAACGAACCCGGCTAATATGGAAGATTCATGGCAAAAACAGCATTAATTACAGGTATTTCTGGCCAGGATGGCTCCTACCTCGCCGAGCTACTTCTCGAAAAAGGCTATAACGTACACGGTATAGTCCGGCGTGCCAGCCTTTTCAATCGTGAACGAATCGAGCACCTCCATAGCCATCCCAATATGAAATTGCATTACGGGGATCTCACCGATTCCAGCAATTTGAATCGAATTCTGGAAAAGGTGGAACCCACGGAAATCTACAATCTGGCCGCACAGTCCCACGTCCAGGTAAGCTTCGAAGTGCCCGAATATACAGCCGAGGCCGATGCCGTGGGGACCCTGCGACTGCTGGATGCCATCAAGGACACAGGCCTGAAGGCGCGTTTCTACCAGGCTTCAACATCGGAGCTTTACGGAAAGGTTCAGGAAGTCCCTCAGACTGAGAAAACTCCTTTTTACCCTCGTAGTCCCTACGCGGTGGCCAAGCTTTACGCTTTCTGGATTGTGGTGAACTATCGCGAATCCTATGGGCTCCATGCCTCCAATGGCATTTTGTTTAATCACGAGTCCCCGCGACGCGGAGAAAACTTCGTTACACGTAAGATTACTCTGGGTGTGGCGAAGATTCGTGCCGGACTGCAGGAACACATTACCATGGGAAATATCGATGCTCGGCGCGACTGGGGCTTTGCTGGCGACTATGTTCGCATGATGTGGATGATGCTTCAGCAGGATCAGCCGGATGACTACGTTGTGGCCACCGGCGAGATGCACAGCGTTCGCGAATTCATAGAGAAGTCCTTTGCCCTTACCGGGATTGATATCGCCTGGGAAGGCAAAGATGAAAAGGAGAAGGGCATCGATAAGAAAACCGGCAAGGTAGTGGTCCAGATCGATCCCAAATTCTACAGGCCTGCCGAAGTGGAACAACTGCTGGGTAACCCGGCCAAAGCAAAAGAGAAGCTAAACTGGGAGCCGGAAGTCAAGTTCGAACAGCTTGTAGAAATGATGGTTCGCGCCGACTGCGAGAAGTTCGGTGTCCCGCTGTAGTATTCTATTGTAAGCCATTACAGCGTTCAGGGAGCTGACTTCGCCTTCTGGAGTTACCCACTGAATTGGATTGACCCCTTGAAATTGTCGGGGATACTCTGTCGACATGGTAAGCCATAAGCCTCGAATAAGCGACAGGCAAGTTGCCAGATGGGACCGCGGTTTGGGACGGGTCGCGGGCTATGCTCGGTTCAAGCGGAGAGTCCCCGCGTTCATCTCTTTTGCTGCGATAATCCTCTCCCTGGGACTCAGCCAATGCAGCATTCAGCTGCCCTGTGCCTCGGGGGATCCCACCTGTAGTCCGGAGGGGCTTCTGGCACTTTTCGGAGATAATCGTCCGGCTGCTTTCGTGGTTGGTACGAATCAAGGCCAAATCGCCTATAGCTCGAATCCCGGGGGTGGCTGGCGGGTGATTTCGTTGGGGAGCAACTATCTGATCACATCCCTTGCCCTTGTGGACGGGCGTGTCTTTGCCCTGGGCGATGATGGTTCAGGAAACGGATTCTTCTTCTCCAGTAGCGACCTCGAACAATGGGATGGCCCTACCATCATTTCCGGCGAGCCCATTATACACGCAGACAGCGACGGCTCCCAGATATACGCTGTAGGAACAAGTTCTTCCTTTTATAGAATTCTGGTCGATGGTTCGTTCAACAACCTGGGCAATGCGGATACTACACCTGGTAACATAACGATGCTGGAGTATCAGGATGGCGTATGGTTCCTTTCTGATTCATCCGGCCCTCCGGATCCGTTTTTCACATTGAGCCCAAGTCCGCTGCCCTTTTCGGTGCCCAGCATTAGTGCTCCTACGGACCCAACTACAGACCTGCTTCGAGTAGGAAGCGAATGGATGGCCGTGGGAACTGTGCAGACCTTTGTTACGAATGCCGGTTCCCTGGACGATTGGTCCGTCTACAACTCCGGCACAACGGAAATCGCCATCTGCGGCGATGGCATATACGGGGCTGCCGCCACCGATACAGGCGATGTTAAAATCACAGTGAATGGTCAAACGCTGGGTGCTCCCCAGAGTACCGGTGTAGGGGCGAATCCTCCAGACATTGGCTGCAATTCCTTTTTCATTGTTATCCTGCCCGCCGCGGCGACTGACTGGAAATACAGTGCAGACGGCGGACTGTCCTGGCCTACCATTCCGAATCCTGTGGGAAGTGGGATTCCGCAGGTGATAGAGTACTTTCCCTGATGGATGCTGGCTCAGGTCTTGATCTTTGCCACGTCCGCTGAATGGTCAAAGCTTCCGACTCTTTGTCCCGAGGCAAAACGCAATAGTCCGGGTCTTTCAAGGATTTCGGATGGTAAGCCGTACGGGTCCGGTGCGAACTGGCTTTGCTGATGCGCGATGAAGGTACCATAAAGTTCAAGGCGGATTTCGAATTATGCCATCCGTTTTCCGCACCGGTCGTGACGTCGCTCATCGCAGCACGAAACCGGCTTTTCGATCGCGGACTCATCGGAGTCTATCCAGATGGCATCTCTTTCGGCAACCTGAGCATTCGCGCTCACCATCCCGAAGATGCACGACCAGGTTTCTTCATTACGGGAACGCAAACGGGCTACATCCAGCGTCTGGATGAAACCCACATTGCTTTTGTGGATCGATGCGATATCGCAGCCAATTACCTGCGAAGTACAGGTCCCATCCAGGCTTCCTCCGAGGCCATGACCCACTACATGATTTACAGCGTGGATCCTGCGATCAATGCAGTGGTGCATGTTCACAGTCCGGTGATGTGGAAATACTGGAAGGATCGGGCGCCTACCACCGGCAGGGACATTCCTTACGGCACCCCTGAAATGGCAGCGGCGGTGGAAGACCTGGTGCTGGTTCGAAAACCGGAGCAGGCTGCGGGATTTCTGGTCATGGCCGGTCACGAGGATGGCGTGATGAGCTACGGCCTGAATCTGGATGTGGCGATGGAGCTGATCCTTGAGAAGGCCGAAGAAGCGGGGGTGTGAGTGATAATCGAAACTATACAGGTTGGCCGGGGCTGCCGGGCACCAGATGTCACCAGCGGGCAGCCCGGCTCGAAACACACTCTGTCGATTTGTCAAGAGTAATTGCCTCGAAGTTCGCATTAAGACGCATCACGGACTTTAAGGCGAACCCTGTCTTTGGACATCGCAGCGCTGTATGATTGGCTTTCCACCGGGGGGCTGCCCGACGTCTGCCCGACGTCGGAGCGACTCGTCATTTTTCTTTTTGACAAAAGGGGAGAAGACGGGCATTCTATAGCTAATACCTCCTCCCAACCTGGAAGAGACGAAACGGAAGATTCACCACCTGACGGATCAAATCCGGACCAGTTCCTGGGAAGGTGTTGAGAATTCCCTGCTGGACATAGTTGTGCAAATCCATTCCTATCAAGATGAACTCAGGAGGACCACCCCTACCAATCAGGACATTGCCATTCTTGTCCTGGAAATGAGAAATGGCTTTGCGGCCATGGACAGGCGCTTTGAGGCAATGGACCGTCGTTTCGACGATCTGATTCACCAAATGGACAAGAGGTTCGAGCAGGTGGACAAGCGCTTCGGGCAAGTCGACAAGCGCTTTGAACAGGTGGAGAAGCGTTTCGAGCAAATGGACAAGAGATTTAACTTCATTCAATGGCTGTTCGGTACTATCCTCACCTTTCTAAGCGCCATACTTACCTATGGTACCTTCTTTCAGTAACCATCCCTTGCCGGGCCTGTAGTTGAAAAGTCGCCTGGGCTTCTGGTGTCCGGACCGGTTTAATCGGCCTCTACGTCCCAAATCAGGCATAGCAAGGCCCTCCAGGGCCTCCCGGCTGCCAGAAATCTGTCCACAACTCCATGATTCGCGCTGCGTTCAAATTCTGAACACATGATTGACGGCTCGGGAGGGTCTGTTCAGGTGGTGAACACAGTCTCGAAATTGGCCTGGGACTCACCGGGCGGAGCTGTGTACGGTCTCTCCGAGCGCCCGCGTGGGCGCCATTGAGTCCCGCCGGGGCACCGAGAGTGGCCCCACTTATCATCCTTTCTTCCCTGGACTGCCAGTCCGCGACCCAATAGCCTTGGACCTTCCTGAAGATATCAGCCACAGATTACTTGGTATTCTGGAAAGTGAGCCGGAAATCTCTCAACGAGAACTGGCCGAACGCCTGGGCATCAGCCTGGGACGGACTAACTTTGTACTGAAAGGCCTCCTGGAAAAAGGATGGGTGAAGACGCGAAACTTCAAGAATAGCAAGAACAAATGGGCCTATGCCTATTTTCTCACTCCGGAAGGGATTGTGGAAAAGGGGCGCGTTACTGCGCGATATATCAAGCGAAAAGTCGAGGAGTATGAGTCCTTGAAGAAAGAAGTGGAGCACCTGAAGAAGGAATACGGGGAGTATTTTGAGGATCCAGATCGCGAGATCTGAAAATGAGAGAACTCTTTCCGTGCGAACTCGCGGGCGCATTGCCGGGCTATCCTGCAACATGGATATCCCGCTGTCCGCGCGGACCTTTCCCGTCCATCTGGCTAAAGGAAGGTGATTTCATCTTTGACGATGGCGGAAACGGGGTGCCTTTTGGGATAATCCTCACGTCTTAGGCTTTGCGATGCGTAGCGGGCTCAACCCCCGGGAGCGCGACCAATGGCATTGAAGGCGGGGAATTGCGAAAAGCAAAATGATAAAGCGATTATGGAGTAAATTCAGTAGGCGGAGAAGGTTTCAATTCTCAATGCTACTTGTACTAATAGTGGTTTCGTCCATTACTGAGATATTCGCAGTAGGGTCGATCATTCCTTTTATTACAATTCTGACAAAACAGAGTGCAGTTACGGATACTGAGGGATACTCTGTTCTCGCCGGTTTCTTATATGGGATGGGTATCGATCCCTACCGAAATGCCCTTCTGGTGCTGACCGTTCTCTTCCTTTTCGCCATCGTATTTTCTAGCGCAGTTCGGCTATTGTTGCTCGTGGCTGAAACGAGGCTAGCTTTCGCAGCCGGCAACGACATCAGCGTTGACATGTACAGGCGTACCCTGTACCAGCCATACGAGGCTCACCTCGTGGCCAATAGTAGCGACGTTGTAAGCGGAGTCTTAATCAAGGCAAAGCGAATGATTGGCGCGGTGATAATTCCGGTTATTAGGATTGTGAATGCCTTCTTTCTGCTACTTGTTTTCTTCATTTTTTTCATCAATATAGAACCACTTTTCTTCCTTGTAGGCGTCAGTGTGTTCGGTCTCGTCTATGCTCTGATCGGGCTTTCTTTCAAGAGAAAGCTGCTTCTTGCCGGCGAAATCGAAAATCGTGAGCACAGGCAAGTTATGCAGGTGTTACAGGAAGGGCTGGGTGGAATTCGCGATGTGATCCTGGACCGTAGTCAGGATTTTCATGTTCGGTTGTTCGCTGATTCTGATCACAAGCTACGGAGTGCTTCTGCCCAATCAACACTACTTGCCTCTTATCCCAGGTATTTCATTGAGACCCTCGCGATCAGTGCGTTTGCTTTGACTGGATTCTTGATTGCCCGTAGTGGTCAAGCAATGACCGACTCCCTCCCCTTCCTCGCATCGATTGCAATGGCGGTTCAAAGACTACTTCCCGTATTGCAGACTGCATTTCAAGGCTGGGCCAATTTAAAGTCCATTTCTCCGATGCTGGCAGACATTCTCAGGTCATTGGAAACTCCCGTGTCCTTTGATTTGGGTGAAGCGAGCGAGCCAATAGCTCTGCGAGAATCTCTTGCGTTTCACAATGTGAGCTTTCGTTACCAGACATCTGATGTCGCGAACCTTTCCGAAATCAATTTCATAATTAGGAAGGGAGAGCGGATTGGTGTCGTGGGTGCTACTGGTAGCGGGAAGAGCACTCTCATAGATATTTCCATGGGCTTACTGGAGCCAGCTTCAGGTTCAGTGCTCGTGGACGGAGTGCCGCTTTCTCGAAGGAATATCGGTTCCTGGCAGAGATCTCTTGCTCATGTGCCCCAGTCTATATTCCTTGCTGATGCCACTATCGCCGAAAATATCGCCCTGGGTCAGGCAAAGGAATCTATTGATCAAGATCTCTTGATTCAAGCTGCAAAGCAGGCGCAAATCTACGACCACATTCGATCCCTACCCCAGGGTTTCGATGCAAGAATAGGCGAACGTGGAGTCCGGATTTCGGGGGGCCAGAGACAAAGAATCGGAATAGCGAGGGCACTGTATAAGAGAGCGGACATCATAATACTGGATGAGGCAACAAGCGCCCTTGACAACGATACTGAGAGATCCGTAATGCAATCTGTCGAGAGCATGAGCGAAGACATTACTGTGATAATCGTTGCCCATAGAATTTCGACCTTGCATCAATGCGACCGAATCATAGAACTGGAGCGAGGTCGGGTGAAACGAATTTGTACCTATCAAGAGTTGTTGAATGGCGGATGAACGCCTTGCTTCGCTCTATTGCGATGGCAGAGTCCGCTTCCCACTATCTCTCATAGGAGCAAGGGGGGAGCCAGAAATTACTAGATTCGCATTTCTGGCTGGGCAGGACTATCGGCCATAATCCGGGCCAGCCGTGGGCCAAAAAATGCCAACTGAAGTGTCTTTTGTCATTTGTAATAATGGCTTTGGTCATGCAAAGCGGGTAGCCCTCGTTGTTCCATGCTTGGCAGATTTTGGCGTTCGAAACTTCCGCTTCCTGAGCGGACCTGGTCAGATTGAGTATCTGCAGCGCGCGCTGGCAGACAAGATGGCTCCGGCTGAAGTCAGACTTGATTTCTCTTCAGACCCATTTCGTGGGGTCTCCACCCCAAACGAGGATTACCCCGCGTCGGGACGTTGGATGGAGGGTGCAATTGACTGGCTCAATAGTGCGAAGGGCGTGGTGGTTTCCGACAACTACCCGAGCGTCTTGTCTGTTCGGCGCTGCATACTAATGGGCTCTTTTCTTTGGTCGGAAGTCTTTGTGGATTCAAAGAAGCCCTCCTGGAGAGAGCAAGCACTCCGCGAATCAGCAATGCTTAGGGAGCGAAAGCCATCGATGATCGGGGTGCAGGAGATGGCGATGCCTCAAGTGCGCCTGAGCACTCGATTCTTTCCGTGTCCCTGGTTCGGCCAGCCTTCGGAGGATAGGGCTGCTGGTTTTTACGAGAGAAGCGGAATACTGCTTTCGTCGGGGGCCGGATTTACTAATCGAGATTTCCTTTGTGATCTGTTTTGCGAGCTCTCGGCGCGCGAGGTTGGCCCCCTCTATGTCGACGGTGGGCTTCAAAGAGCACTTGAGTCCAGGGGGGTCACGAATTCAGCGTTGTTTGACTTTAAACCCGAGAGCTTCTCGGCTCTGCGGTTGATTGTGGGGCGTCCTGGAATGGGCCTCTTGAGCGATTGTGTGATGCACGGAGTGCCCCTGGTTGCAACTGGTCTAATAAATGAATCAGAAATGCTCCACAACGCCGCCCAAATGAACCTACTGGGAATTGGTATCTATGTGACGGATCCTAAAAAAAGCATCGAAACGATCGAGAAGGCCGGGCAGGATTCATTTGTTTGGCAAGGTATGCATACCGCTCTTATGCAGCGTCCATTGGGCGGCGAAAAATTTGCTGCAGAAAGGATTCTAGAAGATGACTCAGAAAATTGATAACCTGTTGTGTTTGCCGGAGGCAAATATACTGGATGTTTACCGGATCTTTAATGAAGCCGCGGCCCTTGGCTTGCCTGTTGGCATAGCTCTCGTCGTAGATGCATCTGGATCTCTACTTGGTACAATAACGGATGGGGACATTCGGAAGGCGATAACAGATCGGGCAAGCCTGGACCTAAAGGCTCAGCAAGTTATGGAACCCAATCCGATCCTGTTCAGCATTCATGACTCATTAGGTGATGTCGTGGAGAGGCTTCCCAACGAACTGGCCATGAGGGGCCGCAAGAGTAAAAAGTATTTGTCCAAGATCGTCTTTGTCGATTCTGAGCGTCGGCCACAGAGAGTCATTGAGTATCATCAGATCTGGGAACAGCGAGTGGCTAGCCATCGCCATGTTTCCGTAGTGGGTCTCGGCTATGTGGGGCTCACTCTGGCGGCCACATTGGCCGAGGCTGGCTTCAAAGTCACTGGCGTGGATGTGGATGAGTTTCGCTTGCAGGAGCTGGCTGCCGGGCGATCCTACATTCATGAAGTCGGATTGGATGAACTAATTCGAGAGCAGTTCGGAAAGAATCTATTCGTTTCCGGTAGTATCCCCATTGGTAGCGACGTTTTTATTATCAGCGTCGGTACTCCGGTAGACAGGAGTACTGGAGAGCCGCTGCTTCAATTCATAGAGAAGGCCTCTGAAGAAATTGGGGCTAAATTGACACAGGGGGCCCTGGTCATTCTCAGGTCCACGATTCCCATCGGTACTAGCAGGGGCGTAGTTGTTCCGATTCTCGAAAGGGTCAGTGGTCTTCGCGTCGGTATTGATTTTCACCTTTCTTTTGCTCCTGAACGAACTGCCGAAGGCCGTGCACTTAAGGAACTGCGGTCGTTGCCTCAGGTGATTGGTGGGTACGATCGTGATTCGCTGGAAGCCACTGTGGCTCTCTTTCGGGACTTGACTAAAACGATAATCCGAGTTGAATCTCTCGAAGCGGCGGAAATGGTGAAGCTGATAAACAATACTTTCCGAGACCATATTTTTGGCTACGCTAATCAAATGAGCAAGATTGCGGCGAAATTCAATATTGACATCGAGCAAGTGATTCATTCTGCAAATGATGGGTACCCCCGGGATCCTGTACCGTTGCCTAGTCCTGGAGTGGGCGGTCCCTGTCTCACAAAAGATCCATTCATTTTTGCCAAGGTTGCTCGCGACCAAGCCCTTGATCCGACGCTATTTATGCAAAGTCGCGCGACAAACGAATCCATGCACGATCACGTCCTGAAGCAATTCGAAGCAGGGCTAGAGCGGGCGGGCAAGAAAATCGAGGATTGCCGCGTTCTGCTCTGTGGTCTTGCCTTTAAGGGGGAACCCGAAACCGGCGACATCCGGGACTCCTCGTCCCTGGCGATCGCTAGACAACTTGCTCGGAAGGTAAAGGTGCTCAGCGTCTACGATCCAGTGGCAACGGCCGAGGAGATTGCATTGGAAGGGCTGACTTCAGCGCAACTTCCGGGAGCATTCGTAGGAATAGATGGTGTGCTATTCCTGAACAACCACAAGAGCTTTGAGAAAATCGACACGTTTAGCATGGTCAGGTCAATGGCCGAGTATCCCGTAGTTTTTGATGGTTGGAGAGTATTCTTTAAACAGGATATTCTGGCAACGCGGCCCGCCGTCTATGTATCCCTTAGCCTTATTGAAACCTCACTGGAGGTTGAAAATTGAGAGTCCTCGGTGTTATTCCAGCGCGTGGCGGCTCCAAAGGTGTGAAGGACAAGAATATTCGCCTCTTACATGGGAAACCACTTCTGGGTTGGACCGCGCGGGCGGCTCTCCCCAGCGATCTCACAGATCTGATCCTGAGCACAGATTCTGAGCAGATTGCCTCTGTGGGAAGGGAGTGGAAAATCGAAGTGCCATTCATTCGTCCCCCGGAATTGGCCGCGGACGATTCGAAGTCGATCGATGTCATGCAGCATGCTCTCACCGCCCTCCAGTCCCAGGGTCGTCGCTACGATGCCGTCATGATGCTGCAGCCCACGACACCTTTCCGAAATACGAATGATATCAACGCATGTATTGCTCTGCTTCAGGAGACTCAGGCCGATAGCGTTATAAGCGTCGAAGAAGTAGAAGCGTACCATCCGGCCAGAATGAAGTTCATGGAGCGTGGATTTCTTGTTGATCCCCCTTTTCAGGAGACATACGAAAACCAGCCCCGGCAGGAGCTTGCTCCAATGTTTATTCGCAATGGCGCTATCTATCTTACCCTTTCGAGCGTCATCATGTACGGTTCTTTCAAAGGGCGGCGTTGCGCCGGGTACGTAATGCCCCATTCTCGATCAGTCAACATTGACTCGTTGGAGGATTTTGAATATGCGGAATGGCTGGCCCGGAGAAATGAGAATTTATAACCTGGAACCAGAGCATTTCGCTCCGGAAGATCTAAGGAGACTAGACTCCCTTGGGACGCTAGAGTGCGATGCCGATTCGCTGGCCCGGCCATCCGCTATTGTAGCCTTTCAACCGGATGTCTTGATTACTCGATTGGGCTTTCGCACCGATGCGGCATTGCTTGCGCAGTTAACTCGTCTGCGGTACATAGTATCCTGCACAACGGGCTTAAACCACATTGACCTGGATTATTGCCGGGACCAGGGGCTGGAGGTATTGTCACTGAAGGGTGAGTCCGATTTTCTGCAGAACATCACCAGCACTGCTGAGCACACCTGGTTTTTGGTTCTTGCGCTTCTAAGGCAGGGACCCCTTTTGCAGGCAAAGGTTGCCTCGGGCAGTTGGAATCGAAAAGATTTCTTTTGCAGGGAAGCCAGGGAACAAACTCTGGGCATAATTGGCTTGGGGCGTCTTGGAACGATCTTGCTTAAATATGCGGAGGCCTTTGGAATGCAGGTTCTCGCGACCGACCGGAATCCTGGCAAAGAGAGCCTGGTGAAGGCCGGATCTTTTGTCTCTCTGACACAGTTGCTCGAAAGGTCTGACATTATATGTCTGATGGTGGACTATTCTGAGGAGAATCGGCACCTGATATCCGGGACAGAATTTGCGCAAATCAAGAACGGAGGCTTCTTTGTCAACACGGCCCGCGGCGAATTGGTAGATGAGAACGCTCTCTTGGAAGCATTGCGATCGGGAAGACTCTCCGGGGCAGCTCTCGATGTTTTGGAGGGGGACTCCGAATGGTCAGATAGTGTCCCTCCCGGTAACGCGTTGTGGAACTATGCGATGGAGCATGACAACCTAATAATCACACCCCATGTTGGAGGTCACTCGTTGGAAGCAATTCACAAGACGAGAGCGTTCATGGTGCGAAAACTGGAATTGGCGCTGGACAAGAGTGCACCTGGTTTTGACTAGGTTCCGCGTCCTAAACTTTTTGTTCCACCGGCCTTATGGCTGCATCTAGAAAACACCCATTTACAAAAGGAGAAATCAATGAGCGAGCATGTTACAATTATTTCCGAATGTTGTCAGAATCACAATGGAGACCGAGAGATCCTCAAGAGAATGATTCACGAATCAGCAAATGCTGGTGCCCATTACTGTAAAATTCAGGCTATCCGGTCACATGAACTCGTTTATCGCGAGCGCTTCGAAGAAGGCGTGCGCGACGCTTCTGGTATCGTAACCTCCATAAAGCGGCCGTTCGCCCCCGAAAAGGAGAGGCTTGGTAGACTTGACCTTACGCCTGAGGATGAGGCCTGGTTTGTCGACGAGTGTTTGCGAGCGGGTGTAGCTCCGATGATAACAGTCTTCACCCGGGGAGCGATTGACGAAGTGGCCGAAATGGGCTTTGAAGCGGTTAAAGTGGCTAGCTATGATTGTGCATCTTATCCCTTGCTCCGTGATGTGCGGCAGCGCTGGTCTCGAATCTTTGTCTCCACAGGGGCAACGACAGATCCGGAAATTGCTAGAGCAGCCAGCGTGCTGGACGGATCAGATTTCGAGTTCTTACATTGCGTTACCATCTATCCGACTCCGCTGCCCGCATTGAACCTTATCAGGATAAATTACTTGAAGCGCTTTACATCCGCCGTTGGATTCTCGGACCATACTCGCCCCGGGGAGACTGGCCTTGCGGCTTCAAAAATGGCAATGGCCATGGGGGCCACATCCGTTGAACGCCATTTTACCGTGCTTGATCCGTCGGAAACTAAGGATGGCCCCGTTTCCGTGTCGCCGAAAGAGCTTAGACAGCTTGTTGAATTTGGTCAACTTTCGAGAGCTGAAAGGGTTCATAGAGTAAACGAGGAGTATTCGGAGTGGAATTCCTTTTGGGGGACCAGGGATCGAACTCTTTCCTCCGAGGAGCTGGCGAACCGAGATTACTATAGGGGACGCTTCGCTTCGATTCGGAACGGACGACCAGTGTTCAATTGGGAAGATGAAGTCTTTGAGTAGTGCACACGGTTTTTTCCGCAGATTCGAGGAGCTCAGTAGACCTGAAGGTCTATAGGCGGCGCGAGCCCAGAGAACTCGGGAACAGGCCCTGGTTACAGGGCAGGCGAACCAAAGGAGCAGTCTATGAGAATAATTGGAATCTCTGCGTTTTACCACGATAGTGCAGCGGCGCTCGTAGAAGACGGACAAATCCTTGCTGCGGCACAGGAAGAGCGTTTCTCCCGGCGAAAACACGACCCTTCCTTCCCGTCTGAGAGCCTGAACTGGATTTTGGACCAGCACAACCTGGATATTGATGACATCGACGCAATTGCTTACTATGAAGATCCAAAGATCAAGCTCCAGCGGGTTCTGGACAGTTTTGCGACTACCTGGCCGGGAGCGTTTGGTCAATTCAAGAAGGCGTTGGCGTCGCAGCAGAACAAATTAGCCGTCAGGGACTTCATTGCGGCTACGACGGGGTTCAAAGGCGAAATCCTATATACTCGGCACCACCTTAGCCACGCCGCTTCTGCCTTCTACCCGTCTCCTTTCAAGAGGGCAGCCTTCTTGACTGTGGACGGGGTTGGAGAATGGGATACTACGACTTTTGGCGTCGGAAACGAGTCAGAGATTTCGATTCATAAGAAGATCGAGTTCCCCCATTCTATGGGATTGCTATATTCAGCATTTACCTACTATGCGGGTTTCAAGATTAACTCGGGTGAATACAAGCTGATGGGCTTGGCGCCCTACGGAGAGCCGAAGTACGCGCAGCTGATTCTAGATAACATGCTGGATGTTAAGCCGGATGGTTCCTTCCGCCTGAATCTAGAATACTTTGGTCATCTGGGGGGGGCTGGTGCCATTACAGATGCCTTTGCATCACTCTTTGGGCAACCGCGCAGGGATCCCGAAACAAACCTGACACAGTTTCATATGGACGTGGCCGCTTCTATTCAGTCTGTGCTGGAGCATGTCCTCTTGCGAATCTGCCGCTTCGTTGCCAATGAAACCGGTGAAGCAAATCTCTGCCTTGCTGGCGGAGTTGCTCTCAATTGCGTCGCCAATGGAAAAATTATCCGGGAGGGTATGTTCAATGAATTGTGGATCCAACCGGCCTCCGGGGATGCCGGTGGAGCCATTGGCTCGGCGCTCTATCATTTTCATCGAAGGGCCGGAAGTCGGAGGCCGAAGCCGGCGATGAATCCCTACTTGGGGCCGAGATTTTCGGGGTCGGAAATTGAGGCATACCTGAGAAGACGAAATATTCCGTATCGCAAGTCCGGCGCTCTGGAGAGGGAAACAGCCGAGCTTCTCTCGGGCGGCGCAATCATTGGCTGGTTCCAGGGGCCCATGGAGTTCGGTCCCCGAGCGCTTGGCAATCGAAGCATTCTCGGAGATCCGCGGGCCAAGAACATGCAAAAAGAGATGAACCTGCGAATCAAGTACAGAGAATCCTTTCGCCCTTTTGCGCCCATCATTCTCGAGGACAAGGTCGCAGACTGGTTTGAGTTCCACGGTAAGTCTCCCTACATGCTAATTGTTGCTCCTCTAAAGGAAGAAAAGCGCATCGCATTGACGGAACAGGAGAGTCAGCTATTTGGGATCGAGAAGCTAAACACAATTCGGTCTACCGTTCCTGCAATCACCCATGTGGATTATTCGGCTAGATTGCAAACAGTGTCAAGCGACCTCAACCCTCGATTGCATCGTCTGCTAGAAGAGTTCGATGCGCTGACCGGTTGCCCCATACTGGTCAATACCTCCTTTAACGTTCGCGGAGAGCCGATCGTGCTTTCCCCGGACGATGCCTATACATGTTTCATGCGAACAGGTATGACGCACCTCATACTGGATGAATACATTGTAACGAAAGATGAACAACCAGTTTTCGAGGAATCTAAAGACTGGCGCGAGCAATTTGAATTGGACTAGATCATGAAAACTATCTATTACCTATTGAGGCTTCCGGTCAGAAAAATATGGTTAATCTTGAGCGGACGGCGCAGCGAAATTTTGAAGGCGGATCCGACACAGGAAACGTATTGGCAGGATGAACGTGTTTAGGCGACTTGTACTTGAGCGCTTTGACATAACGTTCGCGTGCCTATTCGGGGTAACTGTAGCTTGCCTTGGGCTACTGGTATTTTCCCGCAGTCCGTTGCTCTTGATGGCCGTTCCATTGGTAGCTCTGGTTCTGGTGGAGCTTCTGTTGAGGGTATTTCTCTCTGTCATTGGCGGCCGCCACTATATGTATAGAATTCGACCATACTTCTTGGTCGACGATGCCCGAACAGGATATCGCTTTCGCCGCAATATCAACTCAGAAAGAATTGAATTTCTCTTGTTCGAAAAGTATGCGTTTGCTCCCGGAACGAGCCCGTCGGACGAGCTGAATACGAACAAGAAGCAAAGAATCCAATTCTCCACCAACAGCATTGGGCTACGTGGTGCGCCGATAAGGGAGCAGGCCCCGAGATTGCGCGTTTTGTGCAGCGGCGGCTCTACGACAGCCGGCCAGGGCGTCCATGACAACGAAACATGGCCGCGGCAACTTCAGCAAACAATGGAGCGCGACGGTTACGATGTGGAAGTGGTAAATGCCGGCGTTTACGGTTTCGATTCCAGCCAAGAACTGGAGAACCTGCGAGGATTGCTGCCCCACTTAAAGCCAGACTTGCTGATCTTGCACCAGGGCTGGAATGAGGAGTTTAACTTTAGCTCCCTGGATCTTGGGAGGAGGTTTAAACCCGGAGAGATCAGAAATTACTACGAAAAATATTTCTATTTCTCAAACCGGAGCAGGGGATTCCCAGGTTGGATGCTTTCGCTGGCTTTGCTTCGGCGCCACTTTGGGCGGCTACGCATTCTCGGAAAAAGGATGAGCTTTACCGCGATAGACCGATGGTCAGTTTTGCAATCCAGAGAATACATACTAGCCTGGTTGCAGAACATTAGGGAGATTGAAAAATTGTGCCGGGCTCATGGAGTTGAGCTTTGGATGGTGCGGTATCCCGGATTGGTGAGCTTTGGCGATAGCGCCGAAGATCTAAAGGCTTATATCGACGGTTCGAGGCTTACTTACTGGCATGCAATGTACCAAGCCATCGCACGTGAAAGGGTGAACCAATTCCTGGACCTTCTGCTTCCTTCAGTGCCAGTAATTGACGGAACGCTTCCCTTCACTGCCAGGGGTGAGGCGCGTCTAGCTCTTTTTTCGGATGAAATCCACCTTACTCCTCTTGGGGAGAGTCTCCTTGGCGCCAGCGTGGCCGACGCCCTGATCAACCGTCTGCAGGCGAGCGAAAGAGGGGACACGAAAGATTCCGTGAACAGCTCATCCGGCGATCGTGAACGTATACCAATCGGTATCGAAAGCCAGGCTGGAAGAAACTCTCAAGAGCTGGCAGCATTGATTGCTCGATTACGTGCCCAGTTAAAGGCTCAGGATAGTGAGGGCTCCGATGAGATTCCCACGGACATGTATACTACTTATTGAGCGGAGCCATGCAGAATAACCAGATTTTCGACTTTCTCAAACAGTACAGTCTGATCGACGAATCGGAAATTGAGCTCTACAGTGACCGTGTGCGCGATCGCGATGACGTTCAGGTCTATAGGTGCAAGCGTTCGGGCATTATCTTTCTCTCTCGTACGGATCACCTTGATGATGGACATTATCGCGAGAAGAGTAAATTTCGGGCCGAAGCCCCGTCAAGTATGGACCTTGCCCGTGCTCTGGGGCACGATGACATCCAGAGGCGCACTACTGCGTACAAGAATCTGGTACTGAAAAAGGCCTGGTTGGACATTGGTACTGGCAATGGGGCTATTCTTGATGCCATGGGTCCGTTCGCTGCCCGGTGCGCGGGTGTTGAACCTCAGCGCCTTTCTCGGGAGTACCTGGCCGAACGGGGGCATGAGGTCTACGGCGACATTTCGGAAGTCGGAGACGGATTTGAAGTGGTTTCGATGTTCCATGTGCTCGAACATATCCCAGATCAATTAGGCTTTCTAAAGAAGGTACGAAGTCGCTTCTCGAGTGAGGGTACCATGATTGTGGAGGTCCCGCATGCGAGAGATTTTCTTCTGGGATTTGTCCAAAGTGAAGCTTTTAGGGACTTTACCCTATGGAGCGAACATCTCATTCTGCACACGCGCGAAAGCCTAAAATGCCTAATGGAGCAGGCTGGCTTCCGTTCTGTCAACATACAAGGGGTGCAAAGGTTCCCGCTGGCGAACCATCTTCATTGGATTTTGCAGGGACGTCCGGGTGGCCATAACCATTGGAGTTTCCTGCGGAATGCCCAGCTTGATGCCGGGTACGAGAGCATGCTCCAATCTCTGGATCAGACGGACACGCTGGTGGCCATTGCGCAATAAGACCATGGCAACCTTGTATCCAGACTCAAATCAATCGACCCTGGTTCTCTATGGGGACGAGAATGTCAATCCGCAGATTTTTTCCCGTCAAGAGTATCGAGAGTTTACGAGACTGCTATCTCCGGTTCTTGAGCAATGCTCGATCCAGGTTGGAAGACAGCTGGCTCAGATGTCGAATACCTCAGAGGCGTTCGGGTATGTAATCGCGAGGCGGTCCGTGGGGCCGATTCTTCATGCCGCCATAGATCGTGCCATTCGTGTGAAGCGTGTATTCGAGAGGGCCGGGCGGTCCGCCAGCGTCGCTCCCGTAACCGATTATGATACCGTTATTGATCGGATTGAAGAGTTTGAGGGTCTAGTTTCCGCAGATTACCAGACAAATTCCTATTTGATCTGGCGTTTTGGCGCGGCCCTGGGTTACAGGGAGGAGGCCGATGGCGCGGGAGAGCCACCTTCTTATTCCACGCCCGGTATCTCGAGGAATTTCCTGTTTGAGATACCGCTACGTCTGAAGTTACAGCGGAGAGCATACGCATACCTGAAGAAAGCTATCGGACCCAACCCCGACTTGATTCCGGCCACTGGTTTCGCAAACGCTGACCCAATAATCGAAGCACGAGGACTGTTTATCAGCCTTTTTGAAAAACTACCGGGGGGGTGGCTGTCCACGCAAGGGGGCCGGGACGAAGCATTGCGAGAGGATCTTTTTGGGTCTGCCATCGATGCTATCCCCGGTCTCCGACCATTGCTGGAGAGCTATGGCTTTGATGGCCGGCAGAGCTCGGCTATTTTGTCTGAGCTTCGGGGTCTCCTCACTCGCTTTTTCCCGCAGGCTTTCCTTGAAAGCTTCCAGCCCAACCATGAATACGCAGTGGCGCGATTGGCCAATTTTCGCTCAAATTGTCTGGTTTCTTCGGGAGACGGCGATTCAGAATCGGTTTTCTATCTGGCAGCAGCTCGTCATTTGGGAAAGAAGACCATCAAGGCCCAGCACGGCGGTCTATACGGTTATGTTCAAGATATCGCCCCCGTGACCGAAGTTGAATGGCCCAGCTGCGATATTTTTTTGAGTTGGGGTTGGCAAACACTTCCAACTGGTTACGCAGGTTTCTCTCAGATGGAAGTGAAGGTCCTTCCATCTCCCTGGCTTTCGGAGAGAAAGAACTACCTTGCCGGCGTTGCAAAGAAAGGAAGAAGAGAATTCGACTTATTGTGGATGCCCCAACTGATGAAGCGGTATACCAATGCACCGCAGGGAAGCTCTAGCATTAGCAGGGACTTGCTCCCGGCTATGTCCAGAGAGATGGTCAGTTTTGTGGATGTGGCTGCGGCGAAAAACGGGATTAGCATATTGTGTAAACCTTACAATAACCTCACTGTTTCAATAATGGCGAAAACATTCGCTGAATTGAAAGCCATAGGAAAAGACTGTTTGTTTGTTTCCAGCAAGTTCGAGAAAGGCCTAACCCCATCCTTATTAGCACGGTGCAGAATGGTAGTCTGGGATCAGCCCGGTACCGGGTTCCTCGAGTGTCTCTCGGTCGGAATGCCCACAGTGGTACTCTGGAGTCGCATCTACTGCGAGGAAGAAAGATGGGCTGTGGAAGAATTCTTGAACCTTGAGAAGGTCGGACTTGTTCACCGGACACCGGTTAGCTTGGTGGCGGAATTTCGCAAGTTCGACTCGGCTCCGATGGATTGGATTTCTGATGCCGATCGCGCACAAGCGATTCGGCAGTTTTGCGACAATTACGCACTGACAGACAGTAAATGGTATCGAAGCTGGAAACGATTCTTTCGCAGTGACCTGTGTAGCTCAGACTAGACCGGCTTCAGTCTGGCTCGTTGAAGAGCAATACATTAAAGAATCACCGCATTCACCAGGGAAATTTGCCATGAACACTTATGCACAAAATGATGAGAAGCAGCGAGTTGCGGAACTCGTAGACGGTCTCGCGACTCTTGGATTTGCCGTTGGGCGGAAACCGCTGATGTCTGTGGAGGACCTGAATTACCTGCGCGAATTTGTCGACCGGATATACGAGGCCCGCATCGGCGAACACGATGTCTCTTCCAGCACTCCAGTAGTCGAACGCCTGATAGGAATCGATGCGAGGGTGGACCGAATCTTCGATTCTGTACTCCGCGACCCTACAATCCGTGGTGTTCTTGAGGCTATACATGGCCCGGATTACAAGATCTGGGAGATTTCAGCTCGATATTCCATCGACGGGGATCCCGGACTGGGCATACATCAAGATGCCTTTGGGCAGATGAATCTTGCTCTGAACCTAAGCGAGCTCGACGACGATTGCGGGGTGACCTCCTTCATACCGCGTTCGCATATGCTCTATCGTTGGTCGCACAGAGTGTCCTGGGCTCGACCATCGATCGGGAATCGGATTGCTGTACCGTTACGGTTTGGCCATTCAGATTTTGCCTTCTTTTTGAACAAGACCTGGCATGGTCGCACCAGGAACAAGGGGGGGACCGTAAAAAAGATCATTTTGATTGGCACCTTTCCTGCTGGAGCAAAGTATCTTCCGAAATTTGAAGAGAAAGAAATTGAAAGTATAGATCCTGCTTGTGTCGAATTGCGACGACTTGTGGATTTCAGAGTGGATACGCAACGATTGGAATCTGGCGAGGTATCTGTCGTGGCCCGAGATGGGACTCAGGGTAAACCGTTTAGTATAGAACTTGAAGACAGTAAGCGCTATCTTTTCCGGTCGCTTCCGATATTTAGCAAGCTCGCGGCCATGGAGTTGATCTTTAGACCAGCCCGATGGGCGAACAGAGTGCTGAAGGCCCTGCGTTTACGACAATCCGCCGCATGACTTTTAATTCGGCGATACGATTAGAGCAAGAGACGAATATTTAGGGGTACTCATTGAACACAGCGGAGAAGAACATAAAACCTGAAAATCCGGGCGACGTTTTTGAAGTCGAGCGGCCCGTGGTCTGCATTCAAGGGCTGGGCTTCGTCGGATCGGCCATGGCGGTGGCCGTAGCAAGTGCCTCCGATTCAAATGGCCAACCCTTATTCAACGTAGTCGGAGTCGATCTACCGAATGCAAGGGGACTGCACTCTGTCAAATCGCTTAACGCAGGGATGTTTCCGGCGGAGTCAAACGATCTAGATCTCGTAGATGCGGCAAAGCGCACTCTGGAGCGCAAAAACCTGCGCGCCTTTACAGATCCCGAAGTCTACTCCTGGGCAGATGTGGTCATCGTGGACATTAACCTGGATCTGGGCGCCCCGGACGCGGATGAGGATCCAACTGTAGACTTTAGCGCACTAATCCGAGCAATGGAAACTCTGGGAGATCGAATCAAGGCCGGTTGCCTGGTGCTTGTGGAGACCACGGTCCCCCCGGGTACCTGCGAAAAGGTAATCTACCCGGTCTTGCGCGATAAGTTCCTGGCTCGTGGCCTGAAGGAATCTGATCTGTTTCTAGCGCATTCATACGAACGCGTTATGCCCGGTCACGAGTACCTTTTTTCGATTGTTAATTTTTGGCGGGTCTTTGCGGGTCTGGACGAACCTTCCGCGGATAAATGCGAGGCATTCTTACGAAAGATCATCAACACCAAGGATTACCCACTTACTCGACTTGCAAATTTAAGGGCCTCCGAAACGGCCAAGGTTCTCGAAAACAGCTATCGAGCGACAAACATTGCGTTCATTGAAGAATGGGGGCGATTCGCGGAGTCTGTAGGTGTAGATCTCTTCAGTGTTATTAATGCGATCCGACAGAGGCCTACGCACAACAATATGCGACAGCCCGGTTTCGGGGTCGGCGGCTACTGTCTTACAAAGGATCCCCTGTTCGGCCGAGTGGCCGCCAAGCAAATATTCGGATTGGATCTTGACTTTCCTTTTTCCAGAAGCGCCGTTGCGACGAACAACCGAATGCCGCTTGTGAGCGTTGAACGATTGAAGACCGTTTTTGGCGACTCTTTGGCGAATAAGCGGATCTTGCTCTGTGGCGTTAGCTATCGTCCTGACGTTAGCGATACTCGATACTCGCCTTCAGAGATTTTTGCCCGGGCTCTCCTCAAGGAGTCGGTGGATGTGGAATTCCATGATCCAATGGTGCGATTCTGGGAAGAGTTTTCAGCAAAGCCAATGTTGGATTTTCCGAATCTGACCGGTTACGATGCACTGGTTTTCGCTGTTGATCACAGAGAGTACAGGGACTTGAAATTTGATGAAGATTTTCTAAAGGGTTGGAGAGGCCTGGTTCTTGACAGCAACAATGTGCTTTCCGAGGCCCAGATACGGGATCTGGTGCGCATAGGCTGTCGTGTGGAGTGCATTGGGAGAGGGTTGGTATGAGTAGAATACTGGTTACCGGCGGCGCTGGCTTCATCGGGGCATCCCTGAGTATGTTCCTCTCCGAAGAGCATGAAGTGGATATCGTGGACAGCTTTGCTCGTGGAGTCCGGGACGAATACCTGGAGAGCCTGGAAGGAAAAGTCCGGGGAATTTACGAGTTGGATCTTCTGAACGGTGACTCCTGGAATAAACTACCGTCAGACTACGATTTTATAGTCCATCTAGCAGCGATTATTGGAGTTCGTCATGTCATGGAGCGCCCTTACCAGGTGCTCAGAGATAATGTGTTATTAACGGACCGGGCTATTGAGTTCGCCAGCCGGCAGCAAGATCTCAGCAAATTCCTTTTCGCCTCCACCTCAGAGGTTATGGCCGGCTCTCTGGTCCATATGGATCTGACGATCCCGACGCCGGAATCCTTTCCATTGGCCCTGACCGATCTCAGCTCACCGCGGACCAGCTACATGCTTTCGAAGATCTATGGCGAGGCAATGTGCCTTCAAAGTGGACTGAAATCGGTATTGATTCGTCCTCATAATATCTACGGGCCTCGCATGGGGCTCAGTCATGTAGTGCCGGAGCTACTTCAGAAGGCCCATCGAATGAATGATGGCGACACATTAGAAGTCGCTTCCGTGCACCATTCGCGCGCAATGTGCTACATCGAGGACGCTATAGAAATGATTGCTGCCCTGCTGCTCAGCGACGCAGCCGGCGTTTTCAATATTGGAAATGAGAAGACGGAGATCACTATCGGAGAACTGGCAGCCATGGTAGTAGAAGCGGTCGGCAAGGACTTGAGGGTCCAGCCAGTGGAAGTCGCTGTGGGTTCGCCTTCCCGGCGATGTCCGGATATGAATAAAACAATCCAGGCCACTGGATTACAGCCATCTATCTCTGTACGGGAAGGTATTGCCAGGACATATGAATGGTACAGATCTAACGTTTTCGATGGGGAAGGAAAGAGCGCCATATGATTCCTTTAGCCGTGCCGAACGTTACGGGAAACGAATCACGCTATTTGCAAGAATGCATCGAAACTGGCTTTGTGTCATCGGTTGGCCCCTTTGTTACAAGACTGGAAGAGATGGTTTCCAGAGCCACGGGGGCTGGCTACTCGACTGCGACTGCTTCGGGTACCACGGGGCTTCACGTCGCTCTAATCGCCGTTGGTGTGGGGCGCGATGACCTGGTGATTCTGCCCACTTTTACGTTCATAGGGAGCGCCAACGCTATTGCTCATGCCGGGGCAAGCCCCTGGCTTCTTGATATCAATCGAGACGGTTGGACTCTTGATGTGGCAAAGCTTTCCCGTGCGCTTCAGAGGGAAACGCATCGCGAGAAGCGTGGTTTGATTCATTCAAAGACAGGTCGCCGAGTAGGCGCGATAATGCCAGTTCATGTGCTCGGCGTTCCGGCAGACATGGACGCCATTTGTGAACTTGCTCGGCAGTACCAGCTTCCGGTTGTTGCGGATGCGGCCTGTGCTATAGGAGCCCGGTATAAGGATCGGCCCATTGGGTCCACGGGGGCTGACCTCTCTGTTTTTTCCTTTAACGGAAACAAGACGGTGACCTCCGGGGGGGGCGGTATGGTTTGCGGCGAAGATGAGGCTCTAGTTAAGAAAGTGCACCATCTGAGTACTACTGCAAAAGCCGGTGCAGACTACGATTTTGATGAAGTGGGGTTCAATTACAGAATGACAAACCTCCAAGCTGCCGTTGGCTGTGCGCAGATGGAGCGTCTGGATGAGTTCGTCACCGCGAAGCGGAGAATTCAGAAGCGATACAATGACGCCCTATCTGAATTGCCAGGCGTTAGCCCATTCCCTGAACCAGAGTTCGCAGAGTCGTCCTGCTGGCTCGCCGGCGTCATTCTAGATCCGAAGGAAGCGACTGCTCCTATCGAACAAATCCAGGATGCACTTCGTGAGGCTGGCATAATGGCGAGGCCTTTCTGGAAACCAATTCACCTGCAAAGGCCATATGCTGGTAGCCCACTCGAGTCCACGGAAGTAGCTGATTCTATCTGGCGTCATATTCTTACCTTACCATGCTCAACTTCGCTGGCAGAAGAAGACCTCGAACAGGTGATCAAGGTGGTTAGAGGCCTGTTGTCTTGAAAATCTGTGTGATTACAGGAACCAGGGCCGAGTACGGTTTGCTCCGTTGGCTTATGAGTGGTATTCGGGATTCCAGCAAGCTGCACCTTCAGGTCATTGCAACTGGAATGCACCTCTCACCAGAATTTGGGTCCACCTACAGGGTAATCGAGTCTGACGGTTTCGCCATAGATCGAAAAGTAGAGATGCTGCTCAGTTCAGACACTCCTTCGTCCGTATCAAAATCTACCGGGCTAGCGCTCATCGGTTTTTCGGATGCATTTACCGAGTTGAAGCCCGACATGATAATTGTTCTCGGCGATCGATTTGAACTTCTGGCCGCAGCCAGTGCGGCGCTGTTTGCGCGAATCCCTATTATCCATATCCATGGTGGAGAGACAACAGAGGGCGCCTTCGACGAAGCCATTCGCCATTCTATCACGAAGATGTCTTCGATGCATTTTGTGGCCGCCGAGCCGTATCGAAATCGTGTCATCCAGCTGGGTGAGCAGCCAGAAACGGTTCATACCGTAGGAGGCCTGGGATTGGATAACATTGAGCAGCTGGACCTCCTTGACCGGTCGGCGCTGGAAGAGGAACTTGGTATATCCCTGCAAAGTCCTTTCATACTTACAACGTTTCATCCGGTGACTCTGGGCGATCGGACTTCCGAAGAGCAGATCCGGGAGCTCTTGAAAGCTCTGAACGACTTTCCGGCGGGGACGGTGGTTTTTACAATGCCAAACTCGGACTCCGATAGCAGAGTCTTGTTTGAACGTATCCGTGAATACACGGATGCGCGAGACTCGGCCTCCGTTTTTACATCCCTGGGTCAGCTGCGATACCTCTCTGCTATGCTCCATTGTGATGTTGTTGTTGGAAACTCGTCCAGCGGACTTCTGGAAGCCCCGGCATTCCGCAAACCTACTGTAAACATTGGTGATCGCCAGGCCGGGAGATTACAGGCCGCGAGTGTTATAGACTGCAAGCCAGAACATGCGAGTATTACCGGGGCCATACACAGAGCCCTCTCTCCCGACTTTCAGGCTGGTCTAAGGTCGGTGAAACATCCCTACGGGCGTCCCGGAGCGTCGGCCAGGATTCTGCAAATCCTCGAAAACCTGAAGAGTCCTCCGCGGGTAAAAAAGCCCTTCTTCGCCCTGCCGGTCATGAACCATGATGAATAGATCTGTATACATAATAGCAGAGGCGGGCATTAATCACAATGGTAGCCTTTCCAGGGCGAAGGAACTCATAGATTGCGCTGCGGAGGCGCAGGCCGATGCCGTGAAGTTCCAATCATTTCGAACTGAGCTCCTTGTCAGCCGAACTGCGCCGAAAGCGGAGTATCAGGCCGTAAACGACGAAGGGAGCAGCACGCAATTCGATATGCTCAAGGAAGTGGAGCTTTCGGAGGACAGCCACCATGAGTTGGAGGAGCACGCGCGGAAGAGAGGGGTTCAGTTCCTTTCCACCCCGTTCGAAACTACCAGTCTCAAATTTCTAACCGAAAAGCTCGGAATGGAGACCATCAAGGTGCCTTCTGGTGAGCTTACGAACGGACCATTCCTTCTCGAAGTGGCTCGAAAAGCAAAGAGCATTATTCTTAGCACAGGGATGGGAAATCTGGATGAGATTCGTATGGCTCTCAAGCTGATCGCCTACGGATTTTCTGAGGTTTCAGAGAGGGTTCCGGGATTCGATCTCTTGGAAGAACTGACTGCAGAGCAGTTGGACTGCTTGCGGGAACGTGTGACAATCCTGCATGCAACTACAGAGTATCCGGCTGCGATGGCGGACATCAATCTTCGTGCGATGAAATCTATTCAGGATCGTTTTGGCCTGCCTGTCGGGTATTCCGATCACTCTCCCGGAATAATCGTTCCCATCGCAGCAACAGCGTTGGGTGCTTCGGTAATTGAAAAGCATTTCACTTTGGACAAGACTCTACCGGGTCCCGATCATAAGGCCTCACTGGATCCAAAGGAACTGAAACAGATGGTTCGCGCCATTCGAGATACGGAATTGGCACTCGGCGACGGTGAAAAGCGACCGGCGGAGTCTGAGAAAAAGAATATGCCGATTGCGCGAAAGAGCCTGCACGCCAGCCGCCCGATCGAAAAGGGAGAGGCTTTCACAGCTGAGAACCTTTCCATAAAGCGTCCAGGTAATGGAGTTAGTCCTCTCAAATACTGGGAATATCTGGGGAACCCTGCTTCCCAGGATTACCAGACCGATGAGCTAATCAATGAGTAGCGGATTAGTACTTCTTGCATGCGGCGGCCACGGTCGCGTGGTCCTGGACGCAGCTCTGACGGCGGGGTTAAAGGTACGAGGATTCGTAGATATAAAGGCCCCGGCCGATAATGTCTTTGGTGTCCCTTTTCTAGGCGGTGATGATATCCTGGAAGAAACTGACCCTTTAACTACGCTGCTCTTGAACGGATTTGGTTTTATCAAAGGTAAGAATTTACGCAAGGTTCAGTACGATAAGTGGAGCTCCCTGGGTTTCAAATTTCACGGAATTCTCCATCCGTCCGTCATACTGGGTAGGGCCTGTTCAATAAGCTCCGATTCTCAGCTCATGGCCGGCTCGGTGCTCCAGACGAACGTTACCGTTGGAGCAAACACCGTCATCAACACAGGTGTAACCCTGGATCACGATGTGAGTATCGGCGACCATTGTTTCATTTCGCCAGGGGTTACAGTTTGTGGTGGGGTCTCCGTAGCCGACGAAGTTTTTGTAGGAGCGGGCGCCGTGCTGCTTCCGGGAACCAGGGTTGAAGCTGGTACCTTTATTCGTGCGGGTAGCCTCGTGCAGACAGAGAACTGACTTCGCGGAGATTTACGATGGTAGAAAACTGGAAGCAAACCCTGGTCAGTTCAGAGGGCTCAATTCAGGAAGCGCTGGAGAGCCTCAATCTTTCCTGTCTTCAGATCGTGATCGTCTACGGGCCGGATGGGACTTTTTTAGGGACAGTTACAGACGGCGACATTCGCCGCGGTATGCTCCGTGGTCTGAACGCTGCCAGTCCTTTGGACTCCATTATGAACAGACATGCTCTGGTGGTACCTCCAGAAATGACCAGGGAGTCTGTCCTTCATTTGATGCGAGCTAACCGGATAAAGCAGCTTCCCGTTGTGGACGAGCAGCGGCAGGTAGTGGGCCTTCATGTTTTCGACGAAGTAGAAACGAGCAACGCCCGTAAGAATTTATTTGTAGTGATGGCAGGCGGAAAGGGTACGCGGATGCGACCCTATACCGAGAAATGTCCCAAGCCCATGTTGCCGATCGGAGATAAGCCCATGCTTGAACATATTCTCAATCGGGCCATTGCCGAGGGCTTCCGAGAGTTTGCTTTCTGTATTCACTATCTGGGTGAAATGATTCGCGACTACTTTGGAAGCGGCGAGAACTGGGGGGTAAACATCCGGTACGTCGAGGAATCAAATCCATTGGGTACCGCCGGGGCCCTGCAATTGATCGATTGGCCTCTTCAGGAGCCTATCATAGTGACGAATGGTGATGTTCTAACCGAAGTGCAGTACGGAGATATGGTTGAGTATTTGCAGTTGAACGGAGCACAAGCCGCCATGGCCGTCCGAGAATATATTCTGCAACATCCATTTGGAGTTGTCAACACAGACGGAATTGGAATCGTCAACTTCGAAGAGAAGCCCGGATTCAAGACCCTTGTTAATGCGGGGATCTATTGTCTGGCTCCCGAAGTCCTGAAACTCATCCCTGAAAACGCCTATATGGATATGCCTGATTTGTTCCTGCAGGTTAAAGAGTCAGGAAGCAAACCTATAGTCTATCCCATGCACGAAACGTGGTTGGACGTCGGGCGTCCCGCCGATCTGGAGATTGCCGAGCAAAATTCTTAGATAACAGAGGCTTATTATGAAAAGAGACGTAAAAAAAATGTATAACCTTCCTCTGGAGGTGAAGTTCTGCAAAAAGTGCACAGTATCGAACCAACGTCCAAGAATCACATTTGATGAACATGGCGTATGCTCGGCGTGCAACTTCGCAGAGTATAAACGCTCGAAGATCGATTGGGATCAGCGAGAAAAGGAACTGGTGGATCTTTGCGATCGGTACCGGAAATCCAATGGAGAATACGATGTAATCGTTCCATGCAGCGGAGGCAAGGATGGCGGATTCGTAGCCCATCAACTCAAATACAAGTATGGAATGAATCCGTTGACCGTAACCTGGGCCCCCCTCAAAGCTACCGAGATTGGCCGCAAGAATCTGGATGCATTTATTGGCTCAGGTTTTGACAATGTTCTGGGGACGCCGAACGGAATTGTTACCCGTAAGCTAACGCACCTCTCCTTCAAGCACCTGGGGGATCCGTTTCAGCCTTTCATATACGGACAAACAAACTTCCCCTTGCAGGTGGCGGTGAATTACAAGATCCCGTTGATCATGTATGGCGAAAACGGGGAAGTCGAGTACGGCGGCGATATGAAGAATGCGCACCGACCCGATCGGGATATCCAGGACCATGACAAGCACTACTTTTCCGGAATGCCGCCGGAGTTTTGGAGCGAGCATGGAATTTCACAAAATGACCTGAAACCCTTCATGGCTCCAAAGTACGACGACATAATGGGAAATAAAACATCGATACATTTCTTCGGTTATTACAAATTCTGGGACCCTCAGGAGAACTTCTATTATTGCCAGGAAAACACCGGGTTTACGGCCAACCACGAAAGGAGCGAAGGTACCTACTCCAAGTATGCCAGCCTGGATGATCGAATCGATGGGTTCCACTACTATCTCGGGTTCATTAAATTCGGCATTGGTCGGGCCACTTCGGATACAGCCCACGAAATACGCGATAGCAAGATCACGCGGGAAGAAGGAGCGGCTCTGGTCAAGCGGTTCGATGGTGAATTTCCCCAGAAGTATTACGATGAATTTCTCGAATACTGCGACATAAGCAAGGAGGAATGCTCAGAGATCATAGACTCCTGGCGAGCCGATCATATCTGGCAGAAAGTTGATGGCGAATGGTCGTTGCGGAACAAAGTCTGGGAGGATTACGCTAGTCTGGTATGAGAAATGTACGCCTCATTGCCCGTCTGGATATCAAAGGGCCAAATCTGATCAAGAGTGTGCAGCTGGAAGGTCTTCGAGTCATTGGGAATCCGGAGGAGTTTGCCCACGAATATTACAATCAAGGGGCGGATGAACTATTATTCATCGATACGGTAGCGTCGCTATATGGACGGAATAACCTCACAAGTCTGATAAAGGACACAGTCAGAGATGTTTTTGTTCCTTTGACCGTAGGCGGAGGAATTCGAACCATTCAAGACGTTGAAGATATTCTCCGAAGCGGCGCCGATAAGGTGGCCATAAACACGGCTGCTGTTAGTCGGCCCGAGTTAATATCTGAAGTGGCGCGCAAATATGGAAGTCAGTGCATGGTTCTCTCCGTCCAGGCGCGTCGAAATCCGCAAGGCATTTGGGAGGCGTTTACGGACAATGGTCGCGAACGAACAGGGATGTCGGTTCAAGAGGTAGTTCAGCGAGGGGTTGACCTGGGCGCTGGCGAAATACTCCTGACGTCTATCGATCGCGAAGGTACCCGAAAAGGTTTCGACATCGAACTAATTCGTGCGGTTACAGATATGGTCTCCGTTCCGGTAATTGCCAGCGGGGGAATGGGTACTCCGGATCACTTCGTAGAAGTAGTGACCCAGGCGCGACCGGACGCAGTCGCAATGGCCGATATACTTCATTATAAACGTGCGACCATTGGTGATGTTCGTGAAATTGGTCTGCAGTCGCAAATACCACTGAGGTCGTACCATGGATAGGGAAGTCTTGATCGTCGATTACGGGATCGGCAATCTCCATAGCGTGGCTCGAGCCTTTGAGTTTGTGGATACGCGACCCACCATATCTTCCGATCCTGAGCAGGTGTCGAAGTATTCGCACGTAGTGTTGCCAGGTGTGGGGGCCTTCGGTAACGGGATGGAAGCACTGCGTTCCGAAGGAATGGATGCGGCTTTGAATACGGCACGTAAATCCGGTTCCAATATACTTGCGATTTGCCTTGGTATGCAGCTACTGATGGACGAAAGCGAAGAGTTCGGTACACACCAAGGTCTCGGCTTCATTCCTGGCAAGGTGAGCCGCATTCCTTCGACGGGAAGCGAAGGTCAGTCAATCAAGATTCCCCACATTGGCTGGAGTAGGCTTTATCCGTGGCTCCAGGAAGAGGGGTTTCGAACAAGGGTTCTGGAGGGTTTTGAAAAGTTGGATCCGGTCTTTTATTTTGTCCATTCTTACCAGGCTTTGCCAGAGCAGGAGACGGACGTTGCTGCTGTATGTAAATATGAGGGCAACTCCCTGACTGCCATCGTTGAACGCGATAATGTTGTAGGATGCCAGTTTCATCCAGAAAAGAGCGGCAGCGCGGGACTCCAACTCATCAGGAATTTCGTCAAGAATTGAAGATTCTCGCTATCATTCCTGCCCGCCAGGGCTCGAAGCGGGTGCCGGGAAAGAACATCAGGAATCTCGGCGGTAAGCCTTTGATTCTCTGGACCCTTGAAATCGCAAAGAGGCTTTCGCGGGTCTGCGATACGCTAATAAGCACTGATGGTCAGGAGATTGCATCGATTGCCAAAGAAGCGGGCGGTCTGGTTCCCTGGCTGCGTCCAGAGGAGTTATCTTCCGACACTGCTACCAGTCTGGACGTCGTTCTGCACGCAGCGGATTGGTATGAATCGGTTCGCGGGAGCGTGGACGGTCTGTTGCTTCTGCAGCCCACATCCCCCTTTCGGTCGGCGGCTGAGATGGAGCAAGGGATCAATACCTTTTCCGACAACCCCGATACTTCTGTCGTAGGGGTTTCGCCCGCGCTAAATCACCCACAATGGACCTTTAAGATTGAAGGGGCGCAACTTGTACCTTTTCTGGGGCGGGAAGGACTGAAGATTCGTTCCCAGGATCTTCCGCCTGCTTATTGTATAAATGGGACCTTCTATCTCATTTCACCACAGACTTTGAGACGCGAGCGTAGTTTCTTTCTTGCCGGATCGATGCCATTGATTTCCGAAAACCCGGGGTCCCGTATCGATATCGATACAGAGGAAGACTGGCGCGAAGCAGAGCGTTTCCTTGAAACTGGAGGAGAAAGATGAGGCTTTCCCGGTGGCTGGCGTTACTTCGTAATCTCAGCATATCCTTTCGTAGCCCGAGCAGATTGCCCATTCTCATTTATGATCGTGAGGGGGCGGAGGTTCTGTTGCAGCGCCTGCCGGCAGAAAAAGCCGGGGTGCTGGATGTGCGAAAAGAGAGCCTGAACATCTGGGTACTCTTCCGGACCCTTTTGAAGGGAAAGTTATCTTACAGGCATTATCTCGATGAATATATTCGAGCAGTGTCTCCGGTCTGCCTGGTGACCTTCATTGATAACAATCCGGAGTTTTACAGGATCAAACAAAGATTTCCCGCCATTACAACTGTTTTTGTTCAGAATGGTACCAGAGGTGAGATAGGAGATGTCTTCGGAAATACGCTTCCCGATCCCAATTTCAAAGTGGATTATATGCTGGTGCACGGAGACGCCGTAGGTAGGAAGTATGAATCCTGGATTCGCGGAAATAGCCTGACAATTGGTTCGTTTAAGAACAATGAAATGGATTACAATTCAGCATCCAGGGGACGAAGGCCGGGAATACTCTTTATTTCAACATTCCTTGTGCCACCTCCCGATCGGACCGAACCGCTCTGGATCGAAAACGATGGAAAGACCACCTACTGGGATGACTTTTACTTTGCCGAATCGGTGATTCTGCCCTTTCTGAAAGACTATTCACTTCGCAACAACATTCCGATTCAGGTATGCGGTCGCCTGCAGGAAGGTCATGAGACAGAAGAAGCATACTACGGCGCATTCTTGGATGGCTGTAACTGGGAGTTCTTGCGAAGAGCGGGAAAGTACAGTAGCTATGATTACATTGATAAGTCTAGCCTGGTGCTCAATATAGACTCCACCCTCGGATATGAGGCTCTGGCTCGTGGCTGTCGGGTTGTCTTTTTCTCCATTCGAGAAGCTTCCTTAAAGAGCGTCGCTACGCGATTTGGCTGGCCAGCGGGGCTTCCTGCCCGGGGGCCATTCTGGACCAACGAAGAATCCCCTGAAGTTTTTGAAGACATTCTGGACTCCGTTTTGGCAATGAGCGATAATCAGTGGAATGAAGTAAGGAAGCGCGCAATTCCCGAAGTGATAGATTTGGACCCCTCGAATCAACGGTTTTCAAGACTTATTCAGTCCTTTCTGCAGCCGTCCAGACCGGAAGAAGTAATCCTAGCAAACTAAGATCTGAACCAGGAACTCGGAGAAACGTATGATTATAATTGGAATATACGATGATCACAATGCATCGGCATGTCTCGCCATCGACGGCAAGATTGTTTTTGCAGCGCAGGAGGAGCGGTTTAGTGGTCGGAAGAATGAAGAGTCATTTCCGCGCAAGACGGTGGAATACATCCTAAAAGAGTATAAACTGAAGCCGGAGGACGTAGACGAAGTCGCTATTGCCGGCCGATACCACTCTTTCATTGACTTGATGATTCGGAAAGCGACAGTCTTTACGGTTCGCGATTATATCGACGAAATGGAGAATTACTGGAAACCGAGGCTATCAGGACAGTCCTTTGACAAGGATTATCATATAAGCCTTTACAAAGCGGAGTCCAGATTTCGACACAGCGAAGATCTTTACGAGTATCCCGAGAGCCTTCAGAAAATGGAAGGGATGGAACAGCTCGAAGAATTCAACCGGATAAGGACTCGATGTATTGCCAGCTTCATTGGTATTCCCGAGGAGAAGGTGCGATATTACGATCATCACAGTTGTCACGCTCACTATGCGTATTACTCCAATCCGCGTCAAAAGGATGAGACTGTCGTGTTCACGATAGATGCTTTTGGGGACAATCGCAACCAGGTTGTCTGGAAGGTCCATGGAGATACCTTTACTGAGCTGGCGGAGAGTCGGGAGTGCGAACTGGCTCGCGTCTACAGGACCGTCACGCTATACCTGGGAATGAAGCCTTATGAGCATGAATTCAAAGTAATGGGGCTGGCGCCCTACGCAAAAGAGGAATACGCTCAGCATGTGGCCAATGAACTAAAGGACCTCATTCGTGTCGAAGGAATGCGAGTCGTTCATAATGACCGGCCGGCGGACCTTTTTCAGTTCATGAAGGAACGCTTCAAATACTATCGGTTTGATAATATTGCTGCTGGCGTCCAACTCTGGCTGGAGGATATCTCCGTCCAGTTGCTGAAAAACATACACAAGGAAACAGGCTTACGGAACTATTGTTTCGCAGGCGGCGTAGCCATGAATGTGAAGTTGAACAAGGTTCTGGCAGAACAGGACTTCGTTGATGATTTTTACGTTTGTGGATCATCGTCCGACGAGTCCCTTTCGATCGGCGTGGCTTATATGGCCATGCGAGATAAGGATGTGAAAGTAGAACCGCTGAGTAACCTCTATTTGGGCCCGGAAGTATCGTCAGAGGCCCTCGCTTCCGTGAAGAAAAACGTAAATGGAAGGGATAATGTAAAGGTGACCGAGGGAGTTACCAATGCAGATATTGCCCGATTGCTTGCGTCAGGTGAGGTCGTCGCTCGCGTGGCGGGGCGGACGGAGTTTGGGGCGCGGGCTCTGGGGAACCGTAGCATTCTAGCGGACCCAGGAAAGCCCGATGTGGTGAAACAGATCAATGAAATGATCAAGAAGCGAGATTTCTGGATGCCCTTCGCACTATCCCTTTTGGATTCCCACGAAGAATTCTACCTGAAGAACCCCAAGGGCCTGCAGGCTCAGTATATGGCCAATGCTTTCGATACAAAGGACAAGGATTACGAGCGAATTCGATCGGGCACGCATCCCTATGATCGCTCCGTGCGTCCCCAGGTCGTGACCAGGGAAATGAACCCTGAATATTATGATCTGATCAACGAGTTCTCAAAACTGACCGGCACCGGGGCCCTTTTGAATACAAGCCTGAATCTTCATGGATTGCCCCTGGTAAGTGATCCATACCAGGCCCTGTATGTCCTCGAGAATTCAGGACTCAGATATCTGGTTATAGAGAACACTCTCTTTCAATGGGACTGACAGATTACCAGGACTAATGTAATGATTCCCTACGGCCGTCAAAACATCACGCAACAGGACATCGATGCTGTTGTAGAAGTTCTCAAATCAGATTTTTTGACTCAGGGAACGGTGGTTCCTGCATTCGAAGACCGAATCAGGTCTTATACGGGAGCGCGCCATGCAGTGGCGGTAAATTCGGGCACATCGGCGTTGCACATTGCCTGCCTGGCGCTCGGCGTGGGCCCCGGGGATAGCGTCTGGACCAGTCCAATTAGTTTTGTGGCCAGTTCCAATTGTGCGCTGTATTGCGGCGCTTCAGTGGATTTTGTGGACATCGAACTCAGTACTTACAACATAGATGTGGCCGCTCTAGAAGAAAAGCTCCATGACGCGAAAAAGGTAGGAAAACTTCCCAAGGTAGTTATTCCCGTGCATCTGGCCGGCCAAAGTTGCAATATGGAGGCAGTGCATCGCCTGGGCCGCGAATTCGGTTTTCGAATCATAGAAGACGCATCGCACGCAATCGGGGCAACCTATAAGGGAGAGCCAGTCGGGAATTGCCGGTTTAGCGATATCGCCGTGTTCAGCTTCCATCCGGTCAAGATTATTACAACCGGTGAAGGCGGAATGGCCGTTACCAATGATTTAGATCTCTACAACCGAATGGCCAGACTTCGTAGCCATGGCGTTACAAGGGATCCGGCAGAAATGTCGAAGGTGCCTGACGGCCCATGGTACTATGAGCAGTTGGAATTGGGTTACAATTACCGTATGACCGATATCCAGGGGGCCCTGGGAATCAGTCAGATGGACCGCCTGGATCAGTACGTGGATGAGCGTTGGAAGGTATTCGATCAATATCAGGATCTTCTGAAGGATCTGGATTTGATTCTTCCGGTCCAGCTTGAAGACACCAGGTCCGCACTTCACCTATTTATTATCCGAATTCCGCCGGATAATAGGTCGCTGGGTACTCGAAACGAATTGTTCGAGCGGTTACGCACAAATGGTATTATTGTAAATTTGCATTACATTCCCATTTACAGGCAGCCGTATTACGAGCGTTTCGGATTCTCTCCCGTGGATTTTCCAGCAAGCGAACATTACTACTCGGAAGCGATAAGCTTGCCCATCTTTCCGGGATTGACTTCGGAACAGTTGCAGTACATCAAAGAAGTTATCGTAAAGAAGCAGGGCCATCAGACCCTGTTCTAGGCCATTGAACACAATTCTTGGAAAAATCTGCCTGGGAACAGTGCAGTTCGGGCTTGATTATGGAGTGACCAACACTCGAGGGATGGTCCGCCCCGCGGAGGTCCGGGAGATTCTGAAATTAGCGGTTTCCGCTGGAATCGGAAAACTGGATACAGCGGCCGCCTATGGTAAGAGTGAGGAGATCCTGGGTCTTTCCGATCTCAAAGGCTTTAAAGTCTACACCAAGTTTCAACACCCTCCAGAAACCGGCATTATTGGCGATTGGGTCCGGACGAACGCCGAAGAATCGCTTCGCAGACTGGGCCTCGAAAAGCTGTCCGGTGTGTATGTTCACTCGCCTGATGAATTGCTGTCCAGCCAGGGTTCCTCCTTATTTCGCGCCCTCACTGATCTCAAGGATTTGGGCCTGATCGAAAAGATTGGAGTGTCCGTTTATCATCCGGAACAGTTGGATAGGCTACTATCGGAATACCCATTTCAGTTGGCGCAATTCCCACTGAGCATTCTGGACCAGCGTTTTCTCGGGGGCGATAGGCTTTCCAGGTGGAAGGGTTTGGGGCTGGAATTGCATGCGCGTTCTGTTTTCCTGCAGGGTACATTGTTGACAGAAGCCGACGCGCTTCCCGATTTTTTTCATCCCTGGACCGGATACTGGAAAAGATTAATAGAATGGCGACGTTCACTCAACGTTTCCCCCGTAGGCAGTTGCCTTTACCCGATACTGGGTATTCCGCAGATAGACGCTGTGGTCCTGGGTGTGGATGGCTTGGCGCATCTGGAAGATATTATCCGGACGCTAACGGAATACTCTGAATTAGAAATGCCGGCGGAGCTTGCATGCGAAGATAAGGAATTGATACTGCCTTATCTATGGAAGTTACAGAAATGATGTCTCACGAAACGAATGGACAAAAGCTCTGGGAAAGGGCCAAAAATGTAATCCCCGGAGGAAACATGCTTTTCTCCAAGAGGCCGGAGCTCTTCCTGCCCGGAGCCTGGCCGAGCTACTTCAGGAGCGCAAAGGGCTGTCGCCTCATCGGTCTGGATGGTACCGAATACATCGATACATTCTTGATGGGTGTAGGAACCAATACTCTGGGCTACGGGCATCCCGAAGTGGATGAGGCAGTGAGAGATGCCGTAACCGCGGGAAATATGTCCAGCCTCAATTGCCCAGAAGAGGTTTACCTGGCAGAGAAGCTTGTAGAACTTCATCCATGGGCGGAGATGGCACGGTTTGCGAGGTCCGGCGGGGAAGCGGACGCAATTGCTATTCGAATTGCCCGGGCCGCTTCCGGTAAGGACAACGTCGCCATTTGCGGCTACCACGGCTGGCATGACTGGTACCTGGCGGCAAATTTGATCGGTGAGGATGAGCTTTCCGGCCATTTATTGCCAGGATTGCCATCCAACGGGGTACCTCGCGCTTTGCGTGGAACAGTGCATGCATTCAATTACAATAAGATTCAGGAGTTAGAGGATCTAATTCGTAGCTCTAACATTGGCACGGTGGTAATGGAGGTCTCCCGGAACTTCGGTCCGGAAGATGGCTTTCTGGAGAAGGTTCGCGACCTGACTCAAAGAAACGGAATAGTCCTGATTTTCGATGAATGTACTTCCGGCTTCCGGCAATCCCTGGGCGGGTTACATAAGGTATTTGGAGTCGAGCCGGACATGGCAATTTTCGGGAAAGCTCTGGGAAATGGCTATGCTATCACTGCCGTCATAGGCAGAAGATCTGTCATGGAGCATGCTCAATCAAGCTTCATTAGCAGCACATTCTGGACCGAGAGGATTGGGCCGGCCGCAGCACTGAAAACCCTGGAAGTAATGGAGCGTACGCAATCCTGGGAAACGATCACCGAGACCGGTCGAACAGTGAGTCGGCGTTGGTTGGAGCTGGCAACCGCGGCAGGCATCAAGATTCAGACCTGGGGAATTCCCGCCTTGTCCGGGTTTACCATCATGTCAGAGAAAGCGCTCGAGTACAAGACCTTCATAACCCAGGAGATGCTAAAAAAAGGGTATCTGGCGGGCACCAGCATCTATTGCTCCATTGCCCATACGGAAGAAGTGCTCCAGCCGTATTTTGAGAAGATGGAAACCTTGTTTGGCACTATAGCGGAATGCGAAAACGGGAAGGACATTGATTCGCTTCTCGATGGGCCAGTCTGTCAAAGCGGATTCAAACGTTTAAACTAGAAAAGCCAGCTCGTATTCAGGGAAAAAAATGAATGAACAAGCGTATGCAAATGAGCCCCTGAGAGTTCTCGGGATTCTGCAGGCTCGCGCCTCCTCCTCCAGGTTACCCGGAAAGGTCCTCATGCCGATTCTGGGCAAACCCATGCTTGCTCTCCAGATTGAGCGCGAGCATAGAAGTCGAATGATAGACAGGCTCATTGTTGCTACAAGCGAAGAGGACTCTGACGACCCGATTCAGGAACTCTGTCAAACCCTGGGTGTGCAATGCCACCGGGGGAGCCTCCGGGATGTACTGGATCGTTTTTATGGTGCGGCAAGGCAAAGCCCGACTCCCTGGATTGTCCGCTTGACAGGCGATTGTCCGCTTGCGGACCCTGAAGTCATTGACTCTACAATTGAATTCTGTATTAAGAATGATTACGACTATGCGAGCAACTCTCTGGAGCCTACATTTCCTGATGGCCTGGACGTGGAGGTCTTCAAGTTTTCAGCTCTGGAAACCGCCTGGCAAGAGGCGACATTACTCTCCGACCGGGAACATGTGACTCCATTTATTCATAAGAATAGGAGCCGCTTTCGCGTAGGTTGCTACAAGAACGATCGAGACCTGAGTGACTTGAGGTGGACGGTAGATGAGCCTGAAGACTTTGAATTGATTCGGCGTGTTTATGAGGCGTTGTATCCAGAGAATCCTGAGTTTGGTTATCGTGAAGTACTGGCGCTCATGAATTCCAACCCGGAACTCAAGGAACTCAACTCGCAGTACGTCCGAAATGAAGGCTACTTGCGATCCCTGGCGGACGATGAGGCAACTGAGAATCCGTAGAGCCACTACCGACGATGCTAGATTGTTGTTTCGATGGGCCAATGATCCTGCAGTCAGGGAAGCGGCCTTCAATTCCGACCCCATTGAATGGGATGACCACCTTTCCTGGCTGGAGGGAAAGCTAAGGTCTGAGGAGTCAGTCATTCTGATTCTGGAGATGGATGCGGTTCCCGTCGGGCAGATTCGGTTCGACCGTGAGGCTTCGAGCGATGTGTGGACGATTGACTATTCCGTAGACCGAGAGTTCAGAGGCATGTCTCTGGGCAAAGAGATTGTTAGCCAGGGAGTGGAGTATCTGGTGCGACAAATGGGCAAGGTTCGATTTTCTGCCGAGGTGAAGAAATCGAATGTACCTTCTATCAAGGTTTTTGAATTCAACGGCTTCGTTCTGGAATCTGTCCAATCGCACAGTGTGCGGTTCGCAAGAACTGATGGTGAGAATTCGTTTTGAGCACTCGTATGAAACGCAAAATACTGACAGTGGCCGCCCACCCGGATGATGAAATACTTGGATGTGGCGGTACAATGGCACGGCTTTCGGAGGAAGGTCATGAAGTGCGGACATTGATTCTTGCCGAAGGTGCTACCAGCCGAGATCCTGTGCGAAATCGCGGCGAAAGGCAAAGCGACCTGACAAAGCTTGGAGAAGCTGCGACCCAGGCTTCTGAAGCATTGGGGGTGGAATCCGTTGAGCTGTTTGATCTTCCTGATAACAGGATGGATAGCATAGACTTATTGGATGTTGTTAAGAGAATTGAGGAGAAAATAGACCAGTATCAACCAGATACAGTGTTTACCCACTTTTCCGCTGATCTGAATATTGATCATCGGATCGTAAATGATGCGGTCGTGACTGCCTGCCGGCCGCAACCCGGACAAGTCGTGAAAGAAATATTGCTGTTCGAAGTTCCGTCTGCCACGGACTATCAGATCGTAGCCGGTCGTGCACCCTTTACGCCAAATTTATTCTTTGCTTTGAGCGATTCCCAATTCAGGAAAAAGATGGAAGCCATCAGGCATTATGCAGGGGAAATGCGGCCCTTTCCTCATGCGCGTTCGGAACAGTCTATCGAGGCGTTGGCAGCCGTGCGCGGTAGCCAGGTCGGAGTCCCTCGGGCGGAAGCTTTCATGGTAGGAAGGATACTGATATGAAGAGGTTTCGCCTTGGTGACCGCGAAATCGGAGGGGAATCTCCATGCTTCATCATTGCCGAGATTTCGGCGAACCATGGAGGATCTCTCGACAAAGCCCTGGAGGCGATCCGCGCAGCCGCCGGGGCCGGGGCGGATGCAGTGAAAGTTCAGACTTTTCGCGCGGATGGAGTAACGATCGACTCCGACAAGAATTACTTTCGGATAGACAGCGGTACTTCCTGGGACGGCCAGAATCTCTTTCGACTCTATCAGCAGGCTGAGATGCCATGGGAATGGCAACCGGAGCTAAAAAAGGAAGCCGACTCCCTGGGGTTGGTGTTTCTCTCGACGGCCACCAGCAAGGAGTCCACCGATTTCATCGAGGAGATGGGTTGTCCCGGCTTCAAAATTGCCTCGTTTGAGATTACGGATCATGAGCTCATCCGATATGTTGCTAGCAAAGGAAAGCCAGTCCTTTTTTCCAAAGGCATAGCCACGATTCAAGAAATCCAGGAGGCGATCGCCATCTGTCAATCAGAGGGGAACCATCATATTGCGTTGCTTCAGTGCACTTCGTCATACCCTGCACCCTTGAACGAAGCGAACTTGAGAATCATTCCCAACCTGGCGGATACTTTTGACGTGGTCCCGGGCCTCTCCGACCATACCCTGGGTATACTGGCCCCGATTATTGCCGTGTCTATGGGTGCGCGAATAATCGAAAAGCACTTCATCGCCGATAAGTCTCTGGATAGTCCGGACGCCGATTTCTCCATGGATCCGAGGGAGTTTCAGGAATTGGTTACCGCTGTGCGCGACACTGAAAAGGCTCTTGGAAAAGTAGATTACGAACTAAGTGAACGGTCGGTGCGAAGTCGCGGGTTTGCCCGTTCCCTTTTTGTGGTGGCTGACATTGAAGAGGGCGAATCGTTCACCGCGGAGAACGTCAGAGCGATTCGGCCCGGTGACGGGTTACATCCGCGGCATTTAACGGAAGTTCTGGGCCGGAGGGCTCGGTTCCGAATCGAACGAGGAGAACCGTTCCGCTGGGTAATGATAGATGAGTAGGGTCGTAGTAATTTCCGTGGGATGGGAGCAAGAACCTCTGATCCAAAAATTGACTGGAGCGGGGCATGAGCTGTTTGGTATTCACTATCCTGGTAGCCAAAAAGAAGATGCTCGGTTTAGTGAACTGCGCGGCATCGATTATCGGGACCTGAAAGGGATGGATTCATATCTGCGTACGGCGCGGCCGGATGCAATAATCTCCGATGCCGACGACTATGGAATGTTCTTGCAGTCTTATTTTTCGGAGAAAATGGGGCTCGCGGGCCCAACTATAGCGGCCGCTCAAGTAAGCGGGAACAAGCATCTACAAAGAATCCTTTGTTCCGAGGCTGGAATCCTTGTTCCTGAATTCGTTCAGTGTCGTAGTATCAAAAATATTATAGATTTCGCGCGTCGAGTAGGCTATCCCCTGATTCTTAAACCCGTGGATAGTCGCGGCTCGATAGGAGTGTCTCGGATAGACCACTTTGATGAGATTGAATCGGCATTTTATAAGGCCCTGGAAAACAGCCCATCGTTCACTGCAGTTGCCGAGCAATACATTGAAGGGAAGCATTTCAATGTGGATGGGTACTGCTATGGTGCGGCGGGCCCGGTTACTATGGCCGTTTCGGAAAATGCAAAATATCTACACTCGCGGAGCACCGTGAACGAGGCCATCATTTATGGCGCCGTTGCCAAATCTGTGCGTGACGAACTGGTACGGACTGCCGAAAAGACGGCTCGCGCACTGGGATACCATTTTGGGTATTTTCACGGAGAATTCATTCAAGATAGAAATGGAACGATCTATGTGACAGAGATGTCCAACAGGGGCGGGGGAATCCTGATCGGGGAAACTGTGGTACCCTTTGTATCTGGAGTTCCCGTATTGGACCATTATGTTCAAGATGTCTTCGGAAAGACCCAGGAGCTTTCTTCGGTGCAGGTTCAGGAGAACTTTGCAAGAATCGACTTCGTTTCTCTGAGTCCGGGAAAAACGTTCAACGAGTCGAAACTCAAAGAGCTTGTCGCTGATGAATCTTCCATTCTTCAAGTTGTCCCATTCCTTGGCGACGGCGACAAAATCCCCGAGATTCTGGACGGATCGCTAAGGCATGTTATGATTATCTCAAGTATAGCGGATGCTGAAGATCTTGAAGAACTTAAGACCAGGATTACCCAAAAGCTAGCGAGTTAAAGTATGGAATTAGAAATGTTCTCAGCAAATGAAGATAACTGGAGTGATTACTTCGAAAAAAACGGATTCGTCCCGTTTCATGATCTTTTCCCCGTTGAAGCGGTTGAAGAGGTGCGCCAGAGTTTCCACAGTTCGGTGGAGGCGGTGTCGCGTAAGTACGGTTTCGGAGCCGCCGAATCAGATAAGGACCGTAAAGCGTACCAGGTTTTTAGCGCGGATCCAGTTATAAGAAGAAACCTGTACGCTTTGTGCCAGGAGTTCTATAGTATTCAGAGGCTGAGCGTTCGCGGGAAATTGATGAACGTACTACAGGTGCAAGGCATGCAGGTTCCTGTGCTTCGCAACCAGGCTCTACGGATAGATTTTTCGGAAGAGCCGCAATTCCTCCAGGGTATTCACCAGGATGTTCGAGGAATGCGGTCCTCAAACTGTTTGAATTTCTGGATACCCCTGCAGGATGCGAACGAAAAGAACGGAACGCTAGCTGTCTATCCAGGATCGCATAAATCCGGAGGTATCAAACCCTCCAAGACCAATAGCTCCGGATACCAAATATTTACAGACGAAGATGTGGCGGCTTATGAAAAGGTTCTACTCAATCTGCCTGCTGGCTCGTGCATCATGTTTCATCCGTATCTGTTTCATGGTTCGGTTGCTGCAGATGCAAGCGAGCTCCGCTTAACCGTAACCCTACGATATGATGACATAGCAGACATGGATTGGCTTCAAACGGAGGCCCCCACCTTTAGTGATCTTGACATTCAAAAAGTAAAGGCGCTTTGATAATGGGCAATATCCAGAGTATTACAGATAAGCTCATTCAGAGATATTCGGACCGTTACAAAAAATCTGGGCGTTCCATTTCAACGCTTGGTTGGGGATCACGGGAGCAGCAAGAGTACCGTTTTGGGATTTCTCTAAATCTCCTTCCAGATTTGGAGAAAAGTAGCATTCTCGACGTAGGTTGCGGGTTTGGTGACTTTCATAGATTTCTCAAAGATCGCGGGAAGGCATCTGGGCGTTACTGCGGGATAGATATCAATCCGGACCTGATCTCCGAGGCTCAAAAAACGGCCAGTGGATCGGATTCCGAATTCAAGGTATTCAACCTACTCCAGGACGATCTGTCGCAGATAGATACCTATGATTACGTCTTTATGTTCGGGTTGCTCAACTTTAGATTGCGGGAAGAAATGACGAACACCGAGTACAGCCAGCTATTTATCAAAAAAGCTTTCTCGGTTGCGCAGAAAAGCCTTGTTTTGGATTTCATTTCTTCGCATAGGGATAGCTCTTATCCAGAGGAGGACTTCATCTATTACCATGACCCGATCGAGATGCTTGAATATTGTCTCTCACTGACGCCCCATGTCACTCTCCTTCACGATTATCAGAGCATTCCGCAACGCGAATGCACAATAGTTTTATCCAGACAGCCGCGGGTATAGATGCAAGCGTTCGATTTTAACGTACACGTAGCATTTCGTGCGGATTACCTGAGTGGGGAGAATGCTCAAACGGAAAGGGCGTCCCGGTCTTTGCGATCCGAAGCGGAGATGGCGCCGGAGAACTATCTGGAATGCCTTTCCGAGTACTCGGAGGAGTTTCAAACCTCATTTAAAGCCGCGAATTTCATGTTCTTCAATCCCGACCTGCTGGGCAAAGATGCGCTAACCCCAGCCCTTAAAGATTGTAAGTCCCGTTTTCCCGATTCCCGAGCCACCGGTCTGGTGGATTACAGAAAGACCGACCAATTGGATCGATTATCCAGGATGAAGGAGCAGGGGTTTGATTGCATCAAGTTCCATCCCTACTCTCAGAAGATAACTCCAGCGGACTGGAGTTCAATCGTTAAGATTGCTAAGCATGCTGAATCTCTATCGATGGCGGTATTAGTCTGCACCAGCTTTGGAACGTCGAGAATGCATGACCATGATGGAATAGGGCTGGCCTGTGAATTGGCCGATTCTGTTTCAAGCGTACCGATCGTATTGATGCATTCCGGAGGAGTTCGGGCATACGAAGCTATGCTGCTTGCGGAGGACAAAAAGAATGTTTATCTGGAAACGTCTTTTTCACTGCCCTACTTTGAAGGTGGACCGATCTGGGACGATCTGGCCTTCATCTACAGAAAGATAGGCACGGAACGAGTGCTATTTGGTTCAGATTTCCCCTACGTTGGCCTTGATGAAAACCGACGATTGGTTTCTAAGTTCTTTGATAGATACAGATTTAAGGAGGCCGAACAAACAGGGATCCTCGAAGGTAATGCCCTTCGATTGTTCTCAAGTCTATGAGCCTCTCCATATTGATACTGACCGAGAGCGGCACCGGTATCGGATTCGGCCATCGCGTCCGGATGGAGGCACTTCAGGACTATATGACCCTGCAGGGCGAACAGGTCAATATGGTCGTCTATGAGGCGCCAGACGAAAGTACAAATTGGATGAGCTTACCGGAGAAGTTTGCATCGCCGGCCGAATATGATGCGATACTTATTGATTCTTACCTCTGTAGCGGAGATTGCTATCAATCGCTTTTCCAGGCGAATCCATGTCTTTTCGTGATGGACGATTTCAACCGATGCCACTATGCGGCCAGAGGAGTCATTAATGCGAACCTGTACTTTGAGGACATTGATTATTCCAATCAGACTGCACCAGTGTTCGGGGGGTTGAATTACACATTACTGCGTCCCCCGTTCTGGAAGCGCGATCAGACCAGTGCCCGGGTTCCCGGGAAGGTGCTGGTTACGTTGGGTGGCTCCGATTACCGTGATCTTTTACCCTCTATAGCCGAGATGGCTAAATCCTTTCCCGGCATGGTATTGGTTGTTCCTGAACCGAAAAAGAGGGACAAAGTGGAAAAATCAGCACCGGGAGTGAAAACGCTGGGTCGACTATCTGCGGAAGAAATGTATCTGGAACTCGCTTCAGCCGATGTTGTTGTGTCTGCATGTGGACAGACCTTGAATGAGTGTTTAGCTCTCGGCAAAAAAACTATTGGCATCTGCATTGATCATGACCAGGAAAAAAATCGTGATTACTTCGTGCGAAATGGTTTTCTTCTCTCCTGCCACCAATGGGACCGACCCGACCTGACTAAGGTTCTGGCCGATGACCTGGCACATGCTCTTGGGCTATCCGAGGTGGAATTCGCAGACGGCATGCGAGGTCACTTCCCGATGATCAACCCGGTACGGAGCCTGGAGAACTACAGGAGATTATTCCTTTCCTGTCAATGAAGAGATATCTGGTTACCACTTCCGATCGCCGACTCTGGAGGAGCGATGTAGCAGTGGCATTCTTGAGTGCTGGCTGCGTACCCTATGCTCGCCAGTCCGACCTTCAAGGAATAGATTACTTCTTCTTTCCTCCCTACGGTCTGGGACAAGAGCAGAAAGATATAGACCATAAGTTGACGCGAAGTATTGAAGACTTCCTTTACTCTAATGCTTGTCCACTCCTGAATGAAGCTCTCGGTCTGAACCTGGATCGCAGGGGTTGGCAGATTGTAATGGGAAAATGGTTACGTCGTTTCTCGGACCTGATGATCAATCGAGTGAATACACTCAAAGCTGCCATTAAGACCGGAAAGTGTACTGATATCGAGATCCTGGATATACCAGACCCCATGGCCAGCCGTGACTCATTGGAGTTTGTCTGGAACACCAACGACCCGGAATGGAATAATCGTCTCTATGGAAGAATCCTGGAATTGTCCGAAACATCCAGTCTGAATCTACACTACATTCCTTGTGAATCCGTTCGTGATACGATCCACTATTTCGCTCGGGGCAATGTGATCAAGAGAACGCTGAGGATTCTGCTTCAATGGATCCATCGATTGTTCAAATCCTTGCTATCCTCAAGAAGGGTGATGATGCTCAGCTCATACCTTTCGTCGCGATGGGAGACGGCTCTGAACGTTAAGCTCGGGCAGTTTCCGCTTCCTTACCGATCGCTTCTGGACTATCCCCACAAAGCGATTGACGGCGAATTACGGACCCGACTGAGCGGCGCATTGGCGAAAGGGCAATCCAGAGATGATCTTGTACGTTTCATTGCCGCGAACCTCTTCTTTGAAGTGCTGCCCGCTTCTTTCCTCGAAGATAGCGAAGCAATTCAAGCGCGTCCCCGACGTAGCCCGTGGCCCGCCAGACCACGTATTATTTTTACGAGCAATGCATTTGATACCGACGAAGTGTTCAAGTGGTATGTGGCCAATCAGGTTGCCAGAGGCAGCAAGTACTTTGTGGGCCAGCACGGTAACAATTACGGTACTTTCCGGTATATGTACCATACGAATGAGGAGCTCGTCAGCGATTGTTTTTTTACATGGGGATGGCAAGGTGACTTGAAGCAGCACAGGCCCGCTTTTATCTTTAAACGGCGCCCCACGCCCCCCCCTGACAGTCGTAGAGACGGAGATCTTGTATTGATGCAGCTTTCGCTTCCCAGCAGGTTTGAAACCTGGGACGTGGTGGCCGAGCACCAGAAATATTTTGACGATCAGGTGGCATTCGTATCCGGCTTGAGCGCTCGAATCAAAGACCGGCTTATCATTCGATTGCATCGGGATTTCCGTTTCCACGAATGGGACGAATTGGATCGTTGGAGCGCTCTGGACCCCAATCTCCACCTGGATACTGGCGATGTGCCAGTGGATCAGATATTATTAAAGGGGCGTGTGATTGTACACAGTTATGATTCAACCGGGATACTGGAAACCCTTTCCGCAAATATTCCTACCCTGGCTTTCTGGCAGAACGGATACGATCATCTCCAGGAGTCGGCCGTTAGCGATTATCGCGAGCTGGAGCAAGTAGGCATCATTCACCTATCCGTACAATCTCTGCTGCACCACATAGAGAAGCATTGGGATGATCTGGAGGAGTGGTGGCGCTCTGAACCGGTGCAGAGTGCCAGAGGGTTTTTTTGCGACAAATACGCCAGGACCGTAGAAGGGCCCATCGCGCTACTAACGAAGAGCTTCCATTGAAGACATATTGATCAGGGCCCGGAGGATAGGACTTGCGTTGCATTTTTGTTGATAATCATTTTCGCGGTGGCGTGGACTCGTTTCTGATCAACCTTCTTACCGAGTGGCCGCAGGAAGACGGCCCCATCACTCTGATTTCGAATGCCACCAACCCAGCACTTGAAGCTTACAGGAGAATCCCTAACTCCGGAGTTCTAATAAGAACCTACAGGACGCTCGTCACTCGTAGAAGCCCGTTCGTTTTCCATTCTTCAGCCACGTCTCTTCTTTGGCCGCTAATGTTTATAGCGAGAGTTGTCCGTCGTATCGGTCTTGGTTTGATAATGCCTTATTATCTGTTTCGCATCAGGTTCATCCTTCGGAAGTGCCAGTGCAACAGGCTTCTGGTAGTGAACGGCGGCTATCCGGGGAGCTATTTGGCCAGGGTAGCCACTCTGGAGAGTTTGCGTCAATCCATCCCTACAATCCACAATTTTCATTCCCATGCGGTGCCATTGAAATCCTATCAACGAATGGAGGCTACGATTGATGGCCGCTTTGCTCGCTCCGATTTGACCTTTGTTACCGTCTCCAGGAGTTGCGCGAAGTCTTTGCGAAAGCGTATCCCAACATTGAGTGCCGACCGAGTTGGGGTCATTCCGAATGGAGTTCTTCCGCCTACAGGTGCCCCGGCGGCCGGACGGCGCGACGCACTGAGTCCCGGGGGAAGCGGCCATCCGAAAAAAGATAGCAACCTCCCGAGATTACCGGTTGAGCCATTCTTTCTGATGTTGGCCACCTATCATGCAATCAAGGGCCATGACACGCTGATCCGGGCTTTCTCCGGTCTGCGTCGCCAGTACCCTCAGGTACGCCTGATCATGTGTGGTGATGGATCGGAACTGGATCGACGCCGAATAGAAGCTCTGATCAGCGAAAACGGTGTCGAAGACTATGCGGAGCTCTGGCCCTTTGTTGAAGACAAGGAAAGTCTAATACGAGAAGCGGTCGCCCTTGTCCTGCCATCAAGGGCTCAGGAGTCATTCGGATTGGTTTTGGTTGAGGCAATGGCGCTCGGTGTTCCCATTATTGCGAGTTCAGCGGGCGGAATCCCGGAAGTGTTCCAGTCGGGAGTGCAGGGGTTTCTGTTTGAACCTGGTGACTCTGAATCCTTGTCCATCCATATGCAAGCCTTGCTTGCCGACAAAGGACTACGGCGAAAGATGGCTCAGGAAGGAAAGAAACTATACAAACAAGAGTACACCGCTTCTAGAATGGCGAATCGATACGCGGAGTTGCTAAGAGAGGGCTCCCAATTGAAGGCTGCGAAATGACTGTCTGGGGAAAATCATACAATGGCATACCGATAAAATCGGACTACCGAGTGCACGATCAAGTAGTACGAATTCTTAAAGCGGGACCGAGCATTGGCGAATTGCTGGATATTGCGACAGGTAAAGGCGCTCTGGCAGCTCGTCTCAAAGATGAATGCGAGGTGGCACAGATCGATATAAACGATTTTGCCGGAGAGGCGATTATAGACCTTCAACGGAAGCACTTCTCTCAGGATCTGAACATGGACTTTGGGAGGACCCTGGGCCGTTATGATGCGGTGGTGGCAGTAGAGATTCTGGAGCATTTGGAGAACCCGTGGCATTTCCTCCGCAATCTCAGCGCGATACTAAAGCCTGGCGCTACGGCTATCATATCTACTCCGAATACAGACTCTTTTCTGGATCGCCTCTGGGTCTTCATCCACGGTTATCCTTTCTATTTTGGTGAAGCCGGCTATGAGAATTCTGACGGACACATTACTATGATTCCAGACTGGTTGATTCGAAAGATTGCGAAAGAAGCGGGATTAGAGGTGATAGACCGCACAGCGGTTTCCACTGGGCCGCATTTTGGGCGTCGCATGCGATTGCTTTCTTTGCTGCTTTGGCCGATCTATGCTCTGCTGGGAAAAGAGAAAAACAATCGCTCCATCAACATCTATAAGTTCAAAAAAAGGACGCAATGAGTACGAAGGCAGTAATCTTATGCGGTGGGTTGGGCACACGCCTTAGCGAAGAAACCGCAATCAAGCCCAAACCAATGGTGGAAATAGGCGGCAGACCTATTCTCTGGCACATTATGAAGATCTACGACCGTGCTGGTGTCCGGGACTTTCTCCTTACTTTGGGCTACAAGGGCGAAGTCATCAAAGACTATTTTCTGAATTATCACGCCCGCCAGAGCAATATTACTGTGGGACTTTCGAGCGGCGATATTCAATATTCGAATCCTATGGTCGAAGACTGGACCGTGTCTTGCATCGACACTGGACTATACACTATGACAGGAGGCCGGCTCCTTCGACTGAAGCCATATCTCCAGGACGAAGCGTACTTCTGCCTGACGTACGGGGACGGGGTTTCGAATGTCGACATAAAAAAGCTTTTGGATTTTCATCGGTCCCACGGAAAGATTGCCACGGTAACTGCCGTGAGACCACCGGTTCGATTCGGCGAACTCCAGTTGGAAGGCGATTCTGTGCGGGAGTTTCAAGAGAAGCCTCAGGCTGGCGAAGGCTGGATTAACGGGGGATTCTTTGTCTTCTCTCCCCGTGTCTTTGACTTCCTGGACAGCGATGAGACTCTACTGGAGCGTTCGCCGATGGAAAAACTAGCCGTCAATGGTGAGTTGATGGCTTACAAACATTCGGGATTCTGGCAATGCATGGACACATTACGAGATAAGCAGTCGCTGGAAAAACTCTGGGATTCTGGAAATCCTCCCTGGCACGGCCAGTGACTCGGGTAGGGTTCAGCCAGTTTCGCGCAGAAAGCAGGGTACTATTAGATTAGCCTATGTTCTCAGACTACTATCAGGGAAAGCGAATCCTCGTTACGGGGCACACTGGCTTTAAGGGCTCATGGCTTACTGCATGGTTGCGAGATCTGGGCGCAGAAGTAGCGGGCTTTTCGGATGCGATTCCCACTGATCCCAACCATTTTGAACTCTTGAACACGGGGAAGGAGATCCGGGATTATCGCGGCGACGTACGGGATTACGAGACCTTCCGTGATACAATTAAGGAATTTAAGCCAGAAATAGTATTTCATTTAGCGGCCCAGTCTTTGGTGAAAAAGTCATACCAGGACCCGAGAAACACTTTTGAAGTTAACGTCATGGGGATGGTCAATCTGTTAACTCTTGTCCGAGAGTGTGACTTTATAAAAAGTCTGGTTCTGATAACCAGCGATAAAGCGTACCAGAATGTAGAATGGTGTTTTGGCTACAGGGAAACGGACACGCTGGCGGGGGAAGATCCTTACAGCGCTTCAAAGAGTTGCGCCGACATTGTGGCAACATCCTATTACCGATCTTTCCTGGAAGGTACTGACGTTACACTCGGGATAGCCCGGGCCGGCAACGTCATAGGCGGGGGAGATTGGGCGGCCGACAGAATTATCCCGGATTGTGTCCGTGCCTGGTCCGCCGGCGATACGGTGGAGATCAGGAGCCCTATGTCCACCCGGCCCTGGCAACATGTTCTGGAGCCGCTCAGTGGTTATCTAGCGCTGGGCCAACATTTGTCCGTCAGTCCAGGGGCCGTAAACGGAGAGGCCTTCAACTTTGGGCCGGATGCGAACGTAAATCAAACCGTCCTTCAATTGTTGGAGGAGGTGAGTCGACTCTGGCCCGAGGCATCCTGGAAAATCGCGCAAGGGGCGGCAAACGCCGGAAAGGAAGCCAACCTGTTGAAACTCTCCTGCGATAAGGCTTTGTTCTACCTTAACTGGAAACCCGTTCTGGCGTTTCAGGAAACCATAGAGTATACGGTTGATTGGTACCGGAACTGGCTTCGCGATCCAGGCCAGGTTTCGGCCTTGACGGCCAATCAGATTGCTCTGTATGCGGAACGTGCGAAGGAAAGGAACCTTGCATGGATCCAATAGTCAATCCCGCAATCGATGGGGTCCATCTGACTCCACTGGCCGAGATAGAGACCCCCGAAGGGGCTGTGCTCCATTTTGTGCGAGGCATGGAGGCTATTGGTTCCTTCGGAGAGGTCTATTTTTCCGAGGTTCACCCCGGTGTCGTTAAAGCGTGGAAGTTGCATAAAAGGCAGAAACAGAACTTTTGCGTGCCGGTGGGTCGGATCTTTCTGGTCCTCTACGACGATAGACATGATTCTCCCACTAGAGGCACCATCTCTCAGTTATCGCTGGGTCGCCCTGACGCTTATTGCAGGCTTACCATCCCACACGGGATCTGGTATGGTTTTAAAGGCAGTGCACCAGCTACCAGTCTGATTTGCAATGTAACCGATATTCCCCACGATCCAGCCGAAGCGGTAAAAATGCCAATTCATGGATCCAGTATCCCCTTTAATTGGGATCAGAGTTCCTGAGTTCAAGCCATGCGAATTCTGGTAACGGGCGCAAGCGGATACATCGCCGGCAGATTGTTGGAGTACTTGAACGCCACAACATCTGCAACTCTCGTGGCGGCTAGTCGAAAACCGAAACAGACTACGGGTGCCCACAATACAATGGTGGACCTGGATTACTCGAGCTTGAAGAGCTTGCGCGAAGCTTGCCAGGGTGTCGAAGTGATCATCCATTTGGCAGGAACCGACGCCCGGAGCTCTGCGGCTGATCCTGCCGGAGCGGTTCAGGTCAACGCTGTCAACACTGGCCGATTGATTGAAGCCGCCGTAGCCGAAAAGGTTTCGCGGTTCCTGTACCTTTCAACATTTCATGTCTACGGGAGCCATCAGGGGCCGATAATCAGGGAGGGCGACTGCCTCAGGAATTCCCATCCCTATGCAGCATCGCACCGGGCTGGCGAGGAAATACTGGGACGATACCTTGAAGAAGGTTCTATCGGGGGATGCTCCGTGCGCCTGTCGAATTCGTTTGGGCTACCCGCGAATGAATCAAGCTCCTGTTGGACTCTGGTTGCCAACGATCTGGCGCGCCAAATAGCGCTGAACGGAAAGATGGAAATCCAGTCCGATGGCAGTCCCCTGCGAGACATTATTCCGATGACGGAAGTATGTAGAGCCTTGCGTTTCCTTGCTTTCTTCGATGGGAGATTATCGGAACCTGCTCTTAACCTGGGTAGCGGTAAGACTTTGATGATCCGTGAAATAGCGGAAATGATTGGCGCGCGCTTCAAAAACAAAACAGAACTTGAGCCGATCTTTCACTACGCCAGGGAAGGACCCAAATCCATACCCAAGAGGTTTATTTTTTCCCTGGAAAAGCTGGAGTCTCTAGGTTTTCAACCATCTCCCGACTTTGGTACGGAGATCGATCGAGTACTCGATAAGTTTTTGGTGGATACCCACGAATGACTCAGACCAATCCTACTGTTTCCGTAATCATTCCTACCTACAATCGGGCCGCGGATCTGCAGCGTGCTATGGAGAGCGTTACGAACCAAACCTATTCGGATTGGGAACTGATCGTCGTGGACAACCATTCGTCCGACAACACGGAACAGGTTGTGGAATCGTTCCAGGGCTTTCGGGTTCGTTTCGAAAGAATTCGAAATAACGGAATCATTGCCGCTTCCAGGAACCGGGGAATGGCCCTCAGCAAGGGTAAGTATCTGGCCTTCCTGGATTCCGACGACTGGTGGCGACCCACAAAGCTAGAGAAAGCGGTTGCGACCCTTGAACGAGGTGTGGACGTTGTCTACCACCCTCTCCTGATTGCTTCACCCGAAAAGAGGCCCTTTTACAAGCGAAAGACCCGGGCGCGAAAGTTGAAATCTCCGGTATTCAGAGATCTCCTGGTGAACGGTAACCCAATGCCGAATTCATCAGTAGTAGTGCGAAAAGATCTGGCTGATAGAGTGGGTCCCATTAGTGAGGACCCTGACCATCGATCCTGGGAAGACTATGATTATTGGATGCGGTTGGCCAGGGTTTCAGATCGATTCCAATCTCTAGTTTCTCCTCTCGGGCACTACTGGCTGGGAGAGGGCAATACCTCGAATGATCAGAATACCTTAAAAAACCTTGAGCGTTTTCTGGAAAAGTATCGCACAGATATTGAAGAGAGTTGCGGGGGACTCGAACCCTGCTGGGTAGTCTATACAAGACATCGTCTGGGGCAACGAGCTATGACTCTGGGGACACTATTTAGAAGGAATACCGGATGCTCACCAGCCATGCGATTCAGGATGCTCATGGTCCTTCTTGGTCGAAAATTGGGCCTTAACTGATCTATATACAGCTTTTTACTATATGAGCGATCGGTCGGGAAAGACTCATTCCTGGCGAAGGGCCGCCAATCAACAGATGAACAAATTCGTGTTTAATTGCAGCATCAACGTCCTGGGAGGCGGGGTACAGGAGTCGGTCAACTTCATTCTGGAATCGCTTAAGGACGGTACCGTCGAATGGAACTACATTGTTTCTCCGCAAGTTAAACGCGAACTGGACCGATACGACGTACACCTGGACAATTCTCTGGTTGTCGAGAGATCTCCGGCGAGGTCTCGAGCTACTAGAAGCTATCTGGCCCGGCATGTAAAAGAACTGGGTGTAGATGCCGTCCTGACTCTCGCGGGGCCCGCCTACGTGGATTTCGGACCGCCCCATCTAATGGGTATCGCAAACGCCTTCATTACTCATGCATCGCTCGGCGTTTTATTTCGGTCCGGCTGGATACATGCCCTTACTGTGATCTACCGAACGCTCTTTGTAAGAAAATCGGATGCATGGTTATTTCAGACGGCATCGGCCAAAAAGGGATTTGCTCGTCGGTTCAGGGTCCCGGAGGACTCTTGCTACGTTGTCCCCAATTCGATTGGACGCAACTATAGCACAAAGGGCCTGGGCATGGAGAACACTCTCGCCACTGGACCCGAGGATACGGAGGTGGTGGTTCTGGTTCCGGCGGCAGACTACCCGCATAAGAACGTCCGCATTGTGCCGGAAATCGCGCATTCCCTGAGAAGCCTTATCCCGGCTCCCGGCGTTGTGCGGTTCTTACTAACGCTTCCCGAGAATTCCGAAACGTGGAAAGCGGTCCGTTCCGAAAGTGATCGACTAAACGTTTCTGATATGATTGAAAATCACGGGCCGTTCTCGATAAATGACGGTCCCGAACTATACGCGCGGGCACATATAATGCTCCTTCCCACCAAATTGGAGACCTTTTCCGCAAACTATCTAGAGGCAATGGCCACCAACAGGCTGATCATCACCAGCAACAAGGACTTTGCCCGGGATGTTTGTGGCAATGGCGCATTGTATTTCGAACCGGATCGGCCATCTGAATGTGCTCGACAGATTGCGGATGCCATTAGTAACCCGGCACAATGTCAGGAGCTGCTAAGGAGAGGGCGCGAACGGTTGGATCAATTTCCGGACATTGCGGGACGCTATGCTTTGATCAAAAAAGCACTTGAGGATATGATTCCGCCCGGGAAGTCTGCACGCTGAGAAAAGAGATGCGAATTTTAATTTTGGGCGCTACCGGAATGCTGGGTCATGTCCTTTTTCGCGAGCTTCGCAAAGAGGGATATGATGTGTACGGAACTGTCCGCTCCCTGGATGGACTGGACTTGTTCTTTTCGCCGGAAGAGCTGGCTCGGATTCGCCCGGGAGTAGATGCGGCGGATTTTGATACAGTTATTCGGGCGTTGGCTGCCATAGAGCCCGATCTAATTGTGAACTGTATAGGAATTGTTAAGCAGTTGCCCATTGCTCGCGATCCGCTCATCTCGATCACAATTAATGCACAACTACCACACCGGCTGTCCATGATAAGCAAAGCCTCGAAGTGCCGATTGGTCCAGATCAGTACCGATTGCGTATTCAACGGCAAGCGTGGCAATTATACAGAGGCAGACCCATCGGATGCAGAAGATTTATACGGAAGAACCAAATATCTTGGAGAAGTGAGCTACCCGCACTGCATTACGCTAAGGACCTCTATTATAGGTCATGAGTTAAAGGGTAACAGAAGTCTTCTTGACTGGTTCTTATCACAGACCGGTTCCGTAAACGGATTCGCGGGAGTTCTCTATTCGGGTATGACAACTCTGGAAATGGTAAATATACTTAAGGCTCATATATTTCCGAATCCCTCCTTGAACGGAGTCTATCATATCTCCTCCGATGCCATTTCCAAATTTGATCTATTGCAGTTATGTCGCTCGGCCTATCGGCATGAGATAGAGATTCATCGCGAAGAACAGACTAAACTAGACCGTTCTTTGGATTCAAGTCGATTTCGAGCTGACACCCGGTACCGGCCTCCCTCCTGGCCAGCCACAATCAATCAGCTGGCGGAGTATTACCGAGCTTCAGGATACTTAAAGGGAAACATGTTGCGTTGAGCGCAGTTTTAGAGAAAGGATTCGATTCTGCTTCAACAGGAAAAAAAGACCATGAGAAAAGAGTTAACGCGACTGGTTGCCGAAAAGCTTGAAAGAAACCAGAACATGCTACAGGATGCATTTGGAGAGTCCGTGGATCAGGTGGGCGTACGTTTCTGCGCGCTGGACGACTTCCTCCCGGTGGAAGAGGCTCAAAGGATAAGCAAAGCCTTTCCTCCTGTAGCGAGTATGCGGCTCTTATCTTCGTTAAAGGAAAGGAAATACACTTCGAAGAACTTTGACCAGTATGATCCTATCCTAAAGGAGATTACCTTTGCAATTCAGGACGAGCAGGTAATCAGAATTGTAGAAGAGATTACGGGCATTAAAGACCAGCAGGCGGATCCAACGCTGTATGCGGGCGGTCTCAGCGCCATGGTGAAGGGAGACTTTTTGAACCCTCACCTGGACAATTCTCATGACATGGGACGGCGCAAATACCGAACTCTGAACCTTCTCTATTATACGACTCCCGAGTGGAAATTGGAGTACGGGGGCAATCTGGAGCTCTGGAACAAATCTGTAACGAATAGAGTAACGATTGAAAGCCGTTTTAACCGTCTTGTTCTGATGGAGACGAATCCCTGGTCCTGGCATTCCGTGAGCCCGGTCCAGGTGAATCGAATAAGGACTTGTGTTTCCAATTACTATTTTTCTCATTCTTCGCCAATCGGGCGGGAATATTTTAATGTAACCAGCTTTCATGGACGTCCGGGGGAGCGCGTAAAGAGGGTGCTGCTGCCGCTGGACAATCATCTTCGCAATCTGGCCCGGATGATTCGGCCTTCTGGCTTTGGGAAAAAAGACATCTATCAGCCGAACGAGTCAGCGAAGGACAAAGCTCCCATGTAGGCAAAGACCACTGTACCAGGGCGTTTTCGCTCTATTTGTGGCAAACTTCTGAAATAATAATAATCCGATATTTTACAGGACGACTGAATGTTTAATAACAAAACCCTGATGATCACCGGAGGTACCGGTTCGTTTGGTAACGCTGTGCTCAAACGCTTCCTTGATACCAATGTGCGCGAAATTCGCATCTTGAGTCGAGACGAAAAGAAGCAGGAAGATATGCGAATCGCCCTTGGGAGCGATCGTGTGAAGTTCTATATTGGCGATGTGCGCGATTATAAGAGCATTATGCAGCCTATGCTGGGAGTGGATTACATTTTCCATGCCGCGGCCCTGAAGCAGGTTCCTTCCTGCGAGTTCTTTCCCATGGAAGCCGTGAAAACGAACATTCAGGGTACCGAGAACGTCCTGTCAGCCGCCCGTGAGGCCGGCGTTCAAAAAGTCATTGTGCTAAGCACCGATAAAGCGGTGTATCCCATAAATGCCATGGGATTGTCCAAAGCCATGGCCGAAAAGATAGTTGTGGCCAAAGCCCGGGACCTGGATGGTTTGAAGAATCCGCCGATCTTCTGTGCTACTCGCTATGGGAACGTAATGGCATCCCGGGGTTCGGTGATACCCCTGTTTATTAACCAAATCAAGGAAGGCAAAGCGCTTACCGTAACCGATCCCGAAATGACCCGTTTCCTGATGTCGTTGGAGGATTCGGTAGATCTGGTCCTTTATGCTTTTGAGAATGCCCGTCCCGGGGATCTGTTCATTCAAAAAGCCCCGGCGTCCACGCTGAAGGATCTCGCGCTGGCTCTGAAGGAAATCTTTCACTCTGATGCGCCCATTAAGATAATCGGAACCAGGCATGGAGAGAAGCTCTACGAATCTCTGGTTTCGCGGGAAGAAATGGCTCGTGCAGAGGACATGGGGCGATACTTTCGTATTCCTGCGGACAATCGTGACCTGAACTATGCCAAGTATTTCTCCGAAGGCGAGCAGGAGATTTCTGCTATGGAGGATTATACTTCCCACAATACCGAACGGCTTGATGTGGCGGGAGTAAAGGAACTCTTGCTCAAACTGGACTACGTGCAACAGGAACTAAATGTTTAAGATAGTCACCTTTGTAGGCACGCGTCCGGAGATCATCAAGATGAGCCGGGTGATTGCTGAGTTCGATAAGCATACTCAGCATGTTCTTGTTCATACAGGACAAAACTACGATTACGAATTGAATCAGGTCTTTTTTGATGAGCTTGAGATCAGAAAGCCGGATCACTTTCTCGATGCCGCCGGCGAGACCGCTTCGCAAACCATAGGGAAAGTCATCGAGAAAGCGGAGCAGGTCTTGCTACATGAAAAACCGGATGCCGTGGCTCTGTACGGCGATACGAATAGCTGCATGGCCGTTATTCCGGCGAAGAGGCTGAAAATTCCCGTGTTTCATATGGAGGCCGGGAATCGATGTTTTGACCAACGGGTGCCCGAAGAACTGAATAGAAAGGTAGTCGATCATCTCAGCGATATAAACATGGTGCTCACGGAGCATGCCCGGCGATATTTGATAGCCGAAGGAATCCGGCCCGAAACGATTTTCAAGACGGGTTCGCACATGGATGAAGTCTTGAACTATTATGCAGACAAGATCGAACTCAGTCCCGTATTGGAATCGGAAGGACTGAGCCCCGGCGATTATTTTCTGGTTAGCCTGCACCGTGAAGAGAATGTCGATTCGCAGCAGAACCTGACCATGGTGCTGGATTCGTTATTGGCTCTGGTGGAAAAGTATCAAAAGCCCGTAGTGATATCCACACATCCGAGAACACGAAAACGCCTCCAGGAATTTGGTGTGGTGTTGGATAATCCCATGCTTCGTTTCGTGAAACCTTTTGGCTTTCTTGGCTACATTAAGCTCCAGAAGTCCGCGTTTTGTACACTATCGGATAGCGGGACGATTACGGAAGAGTCGTCTCTGTTGGGATTTCCTGCGGTAACCATACGCAATGCCCACGAACGTCCGGAGGGTATGGATGCCGGAACCTTGATAATGTCCGGCCTGGAAAGGGAGAGCATTCTGCATTCAGTCGACGTGGTCTGCAAGCAGTACGAATCGGGTTCACGTCCCCGGCCTGTGACTGACTACGCCGGAGGTCCCGTTTCTACTCAGGTTCTTCGGATTGTATTGAGTTATACAGGCTACGTTAACCGGACTGTCTGGCGCAAAAATTAAATGCGAATCTGCATTATTTCAGATGACTATATGCCGGACAGCATTAAGAGCGCTGGGCGTATGATGCATGAGCTGGCTCTGGAGTTCAGGAGTCAGGGGCATGAGGTTATGGTCATTACGCCGGCTGTGGGAGCGTCAAGGAGCTGGTATACCGAGGAATTTGAGGGTATTTTCGTCGGTCGTTTCAAGTCGGGTCGAATAAAGAATGTGTCCAAACCGATCCGCGCGCTGAATGAAATGCTGCTTTCTTCAAAGGCGTTCAGGGCGGGGAAGGAAACGTTTAAAGCGAAACCAGCGGACGTTATTGTATATTATTCGCCCACAATCTTCTTCGGGGAGCTGGTGGCGCGGCTGAAGAAACTCTGGGGCGCAAAAAGCTTTTTAATTCTAAGGGACATTTTCCCGCAATGGGTGGTTGATCATGGGATGCTTTCGGATCGCTCTCCGATCATTCGATTGTTTCGCATCTTTGAGCGAATTAATTATCGTGCGGCGGACGTCATAGGCCTTCAATCCCCGGCCAATCTGGAATACTTCAAACGATACTTTCCGGAGCCAGGAGCCAGAACCGTTCTATATAATTGGTCACTACCTGTGAATGCGAAAGGTACCGGGCAATGGCGAGACCGTCTGGGCCTACAGAAGAAGACCATATTTTTCTATGGTGGTAACCTGGGACATGCCCAGGACATGGGGCAGATCCTTCGTCTGGCCGATGCCCTGCAAACCGAAGCACAGGCCCATTTCTTGCTAGTAGGGGCAGGGGATGAGGTGCCGCTTATCCAGCGTTACGTGCAAGAAGCGAAAGTGAAGAATGTGACCTATCTGGAGGCCGTCTCGCAGGGGGACTTTCAGGTAATGATGGCAGAAACGGACATTGGTTTGTTCAGTCTTCATCGTAACCATACGACGCACAATTTCCCGGGGAAAGTATTGGCATATCTGGCTCAGGGACTGCCGATTCTCGGCGCCGTGAATCCCGGAAACGATATTCAGACCGTGATTAGCGGAGCGGACGCAGGCTTTGTTTGTGAGTCCGGCGATGACCAGGCATTGCTTGCAAATGCAAAGGCGCTCTTGGATGCCGGGCAACGCGCTCGGATGAGCCGGAATGCATCTAAGCTCCTGAAAGAAACATTCTCTGTTCGATCTGCAACTCGGAAAATCCTATCTTCCATAGAACAACTGGACACCAACGGAGATATGGGAAAGCGGGATGATCTAGAAAATGGGGCTCCCCCTCTATGAGATCAATTCTTGTAACGGGAGCGTCTGGATTTCTGGGGTCGCGGCTGACGCAGCTACTCGAAGAGGATCGGAAACGCTATGTAACGTTGCCTCATGGCTCCCCGTCCGGCAAGAAAAAGCTCTCAGCTGTCTCAAGTGTGATTCATCTGGCGGGAATGGCTCATCGTATGAGCCAGCAGGGTTCGGATGATCTTGAGGCTTACAGGCAAGCGAACGTGGAATTTGCTCTGAAGACCGCAAAAGTGGCTTCGCAAGCTGGCGCAACACGATTCATCTACGTAAGCACTATAAAAGTCAACGGGGAGTCAACAGGGGCCTTCCCCTTCGATGCCCGGGATCAACCCTTACCTCGCGGCCCTTATGCGGTGTCGAAGTGGGAAGCAGAACAGGCCCTTGCCGATTTCTGTCGTAACAGAATGGAGCTGATCATTGTGCGCCCCCCATTGGTCTATGGGCCGCATGTGAAGGGAAATCTCCAGCGTCTGATGAAATGGATTGCTCGAGGTACTCCATTGCCTCTGCGCTATGCTACGGGCCGTCGTTCACTCATTTCTGCTACGAATCTCTCGGATTTCTTGATTTACCTGGCCGAATTGGATTCAGATGACCTGACCACCTGGAGAAGGGTGCAGGGGGCTTCCGTCAAGGTCGGCTCTGCCGAGGGGCTCGTTCTCCTGCCCTCGGATCTGGATCTCAGTACATATGAGCTTGTGCGTCGAATTGGTGCACTAATGGACCGCAAGCCGATGCTAATCCCGGTGCCGGGTTTCCTGTTTCGGCCTACGAGCCTGTATTCCAGGCTGTTCAGCTCATTGATGGTGAATTCTTCCCCATGCAGAGAGTTGGGCTGGAAAAACCGTGTGACTGCGGATCAGGCATTGAAAGAAATGGTAGAGAGTTATCTCTCTTCCCATGCTTAACTCTGATCTGATCCTTCTCGGCGCTGCTGGATTTACCGCAGCCCTCTACCGTTTATTCTTCAAATACTTTCCGGCGGTCTTGCTGGATCATCCAAACCAGCGTTCCAGTCATTCTGTGTCCCGATCCAGGGCAGGAGGCTTGATTTTTGGGATTGCCTGGCTGGCCATAGCATCCTTTTCCTTGACGGCGGGCTTTTCACTGACGGGCGAATACTCGGGTAGGATCGGTCCTGGCATTTCAGATGCTGGAAATGTTGGTTCCTGGTGGTTACTTGTGGGTGCCGGGATCATTTGGCTTAACGGGCTCCTGGACGATTTCCTCCAGGTTCCGGCCAAATACCGCATTATTGGTCAGGCCCTGGGGGTTGCCGCGGGGATCCTGGGCCCGGAGGAATTTCGACAAGCCTTGCATCCTTTCCTTTTGTTTCTGGTCTGGATTGGCCTGGTCTATTTCATCAATGTATTCAATTTCATGGATGGAACGGACGGTCTGGCCGGCTCCCAATCCGTTTTTATTATCCTGGCGGCCTTTCTAATCGGGGTTTCGGGCCTGGCCTTCCAGATTCTGGCTGTAACCGTAGCAGTGTTTCTGTTCTGGAATCTCCCCCGAGCCCGGCTTTTCATGGGAGATTCGGGGAGCAATCTTCTGGGCTATGTCGTTGGAATTCTGCTTCTGCAGGTATTCCTGGTTTCGCCACCGCTTGCTTTCCTTTTGCCGCTACCATTTACAGTGGATACAACACTAACACTTGTAATCCGAATCTACAGGGGGCAGAAATTCTACGAAGCGCACCGGGAGCATGCCTACCAGCACCTGGCGATGCGATACGGGCATTTTGTTCTTCTGGGCATCTTCGGAACTCTGAATCTTGCATTACTTGTCCTTGCCCTCTGGCTAACGAGGTCCGAAAGCCTGTACCTGACTGTAACTCTGGTCTTTCTATGCCACATGGCCGCGATCTGGTTTTTCTACACTGTTGGAGCAGGTCGGCCGAAGGCAGACTTCTGATTGCAATAAAGCGGGTATTTTCCAGTCTGGATTGTTGTTGTATCGATGAAGCATAGGTTGGACCAAATACTTCAATTCTTGCCACGTATCAAGGTACCGGTTGTGATGGCTGTGGATTCTTCCATAGTCGCGACGGCCCTGGTTGCCTCGTTCTTCTTGCGATTAGAAGCTTCCCTGGGGGAGCTATTTTCTGCGGCTTATCTATTGCCGGCCCTGGCCATTGGCTTGCCGGTGCAGATGACTGTATTCTGGTTTGCCGGGCTGTATCGCGGCATCTGGCGGTTTTCTAGTATACCAGATCTTACGCGGATATTGGTGGCCACATTCCTGGGCGTTAGCGCAAGCGCTCTTGGCCTGTTCTTCTTCAACAGACTCGAGCACATTCCTAGAAGCATTTTCGTTATTGATTGGCTGATTCTTGTGGTTGGCCTGGGCGGGGTGCGGTTCAGCTACCGGGTATTCCGGGATTCCTGGCGGCCGATAACAGCGAACAAGGCCATCATTGTGGGGGCCGGGCGGGCCGGTGAGCAACTGTTCAGGGAATTCAAAAATAATCCCGCCCTGAACATAGGAGTGGTTGGCTTTATCGACGATGAACCCGCACTCAGAGGAAAGTACCTGCATGGAGTTCCCGTATTTGGAGGTATTCCCCGTGTGCCAGAAGTCGTGCGCTTAACTGGCGCTACCGAGATTCTGATAGCAATACCGAGCATAGAAAACAAGAAGATCCGCCAGATTGTCGATCTCTGTGCCGACCTGGGTGTAAGTGTAAAGCGGCTACCCGACCTGAGTAGTTTTGTGACGGGCCGCGTAATTGCCACCCAGCTGAAGTCCGTGAGTCCCGAAGATCTGCTGGGTCGACCACCGGTGGAGCTGAATCGTCAGGCAATGGCCGAGATGCTGGCTGGAAAAAGGGTGCTGGTGACCGGCGCCGGAGGATCCATTGGCGGCGAACTCTGTCGGCAAATTGCCGCTTTTCAGCCAGCCTCCTTGATACTGGCCGAAGTGACCGAGCTATTCCTTTACGAAATCGAAAAGGAAATGGCGGAGCTTGCGCCGCGACTACCCATCACTTACTTGATCCAGGATGTGCGAAACAAGAAAGGTGTGGACCGAATGTTTCGTGACCATAGGCCCGAGGTGGTTTTTCATGCGGCCGCCTATAAACACGTTCCGTTAATGGAGGAAAACCCCTGGCAGGCCATCGAAAACAATGTGGGTGGGACCAGGAACGTGGCTTCCGCGGCCGGTTCCTTTGGAGCGGAAAGGTTTGTACTGGTGTCTACTGACAAAGCCGTAAACCCGACGAACGTCATGGGCGCTACCAAGCGAATCTGCGAGATGGTTTGTACCGATCTGCAAATCGATTATCCGGACACCCGCTACATAGCTGTACGATTCGGAAACGTTCTTGGCAGCACGGGATCCGTGATTCCGCTGTTTCAGAAGCAAATTGAAGCCGGCGGCCCTGTGACCGTTACGCATCCGGACGTGCGTCGCTATTTCATGTCCATTCCAGAGGCAGTGCAGTTGGTGATGCAGGCCGCGGCCATGGGGGATGGAGGCGAGGTCTTTGTTCTTGAGATGGGCGAGCCCGTCCGAATTGTGGATCTTGCACGGGAAATGATCGCTTTGTCCGGTTTTATTCCGGACCGTGAAATCCGAATCATCTTCACCGGTTTACGGCCCGGCGAGAAGCTCTACGAAGAATTGCTAACAGATGCGGAATCCACGGTTGCAACATCGCACCCAGGCGTTCGCATTGCGCGCCTTTCTCGAAATGGTGCAGACTTTCGCGACCGTCTGGACTCCATCCTGAATACCGGCGCTACTACATCTCGAACCGACCTCATGGAGCAATTGCGTTCCATAGTGCCGGAGTATGGTCCGGCCATCGAAGCGAATCGGAAGAGGCTGCGACTCATTCAGTAATGGGGGGCACGACGCCGGAGGTGGGCGTATAATGGACTTCCGCCTGCGGCGGCTCAGTCTTTTTGGCACCTGTTCCATACCCGAGCTATGGACCTCGGAACTTATTCAATTATTACCTTTTTCTTTACGAACTTATTTACTCTAGAATCGCCGGTCATTCGTTGAAATTCTCCAACACATTTGAAGAGCGGACAGGAGCATATCTACAGACTATTCTTGGATCCGGTGGACCGGTCAGGGATTCCCCCGGCGGTTCACATTCAAAATGCTCTTCCACGATCGCTGATCCATCTCGAATCAAATAGGACCCATCACCAGCCAGCAATGGGTACCGAAAGTCGCCCTGATTGGATTCGTCTTGAACAATCGGCTCCAAATGTCCCACATTCTCGAATAGCTGGTGTCGGTGCCGCAGTGTATAGCCGATCCAGAATTGCGTGGCGGCCAAACAGATCACGCTGATTGCGATGGCTACTATCCTACCGGGACTCAGAAGGTGAGGCCGATTGGCAGAATCATTTGTAAAAGAGGGTGTACGGTTGTATAGTATTACTGAACCCAGCACCGCCAGCCACCAGTTTAATTGAACCACGCGGATGTACCACCATTCTTGAAAGCAGCCATATACTATGATGGCTGCCATTCCAGCCAGAATGATCCTTTCTGGTAACGGAGCGTCTCCGTTCGTGAAGCGCCTGACAATGAATTCGATCAAATTCTTGAAGACGACCAGGTATAGGCCAAGAATTGCCAGAATCCCTATGATTCCATAGCCCACCCCGATCTGAAGTAAAGAGTTATGTGTGCTGGAGTAGGTTCGCTGAAAGCCCTGTGCACGGAGAAGCAGATCATTCCAGAAGCCAAAGGACTCTGCGCCACCGCCAAAAATAGGGAGGATGTAAATCATTCTCAAGCCAGACTTGAACAGTTCTGCTCTTAGTCCTAGAACGTTTCCCGGTAGGTCGAACAGTGAAAGGATGGGAACGAGGACGGCGAAGGCTATCACAGAGAAGGCGAAGCAGTTCAAGAGTGTTCTGGATCTGCGTGCCTTGAGACCAGTGATCCAAAAAGCGAAGATAAACATTGCCGTAGAAAGCAATCCCGCTCTGGCCCCGATTACTAATTGCACATAGACGAAAACTCCAAAGAGCAGAACGAGTGGCAGCCGTAGTTTATGAACGGGAGTCGTCCGGTTTCCGCGATGTATGGCCACAGAGATTCCTGCCAGTGGCAGGCAGGAAACCAGGTATATGGAAAGCCAGCTGCGGTTCCAGAATAGCGAATTCGGTGAGCTGTCTAGAACCGGGCTCAACCATGATAGCACCTGAAAATGGCTATTGCTACGCTCGACGTAGCCGGCAATTCGGATGTGCATTTTATCCAGGGTATTGGCTACCCCGGGAATCCATATTTCCAGAAGCGCGACCGACAGAACAATTACCGGTCCAATTAGCAATCCAGATGCTACCAGCTTTCGCATGCTATTTCCGGATAATTCCAGGTCGGAGTAACCTCTCCCGACGCTGTAACACATGGCACATCCGAGCAGGCCGATAAGTACAGAATAATGGGGTAACCAGTCTCGACTGCTCAAAAAATGGAAAGGCTGGGTCTTATAGCCTTCGAAGGACTCGATTAGGAAATAGGCCCCCGAAAACGAGAGAATCGATAGTAGAAGAGTAACCCAAAAAACCAGAGTTCCGATATCTCTGCCGCTCTTTACGTTGGCGGACTTACGCAGATTAGATAGGAGGATCCAGAAGGGCGTCTGAAGCAGAGCCAGATTGTAGACTTCCACGAAGCGGCCCCCCGGGTGGTTTCCGAAGAAGGGACCGGTGGCTGCCAGAAGTATCAGTCCGGGCCATATTCCGCGGTACGTCATCAGGGCCACCGCAAAAAGGTAGCATGAGAATATCAGGAAGTCGCGGACCGAATAGAAGGAATTCATCCCGATCCATGCTGTAAAGATGAATGCAAGTGGAGCCACTACAAGTATCCATTGCCAGGTGCGAGCTCTTCCTACGAATCCCATAGACGATCTCAATTTCGGTTCGCGCAGGGAGGGCTGGTATTCTTCACCCATCGCATTGCGATTATTGGGCGGCTTGTACCCAGGAAATTGCTATCAAGGATACCTGGATGAACCTCATGGACGGCGAACATACTTATCTTGCTTTCCCTGAGCAGGACTGTCATCTCTGGTCTCATCCGGGACTACCTGGAAAGAGCTTCTGTCTAAGAAAGCCAATGCTTCGGAAGCTCTTGCTGTTCCTTCTGTAATGACTGAATGCCCGCGACAGCAGAATTGCGGTCAGCAGAAAGATACTGAGTAGATGGATAAAGGGCAGAATGATGGCAAGCTCCTGAATCGAGTATCCCCTGAGCAGTATGGAAGAAATGAACGTTCGTACCACCTCTGTGTCTGCCCAAAGTGTGAGTACCAGTGAAAATGAAAACACTACTCTCAATACGGGACGATGCCAGATCCGGCGCATCGCATCCGCGAAAAAGGGGAAGAAAATCATCAGGTAATGATTCCAGAAAATATTCATATACGCCGGCGGAATCATCAGTATGGCTAATCTTCGTAATGAAGGGTTCGTAGTTAAGAGGGCAAACAACCCCAGAGCCAGAAGCAAGGGCACCCTGATGATTTTGGATAGCATGGCCGGCGTTTCAGGTGCAGGCGTCCAGCCAAAGTGATTCATCCAATCCCCGAAGCTGAGTTTGTGAATGAAGGCGGCCAGACTCAAATTGTTATAGGAGAGGATTGATATCTTGCTGTGATCGGCGACGAGTCTTACAAAGTTACTCATTTCTTCGGGCCACAATACCCACTGAAAGGCCAACAGTGCTCCAAGAGAGAGTAACAGTATACCGGTCAGTCGCTTTCGCATGGCTGTCATGGGGTAAAGCAGCAGGACGGCGGCCCAGGGCTTTAGGAGCACGGCGAGAATGAACAATAAGACTGCAATAAGTCTCTTGTCCCGCCCTGATGCAACGAAGAAAGCCGGGATAAGGAACGCGAGAAACTCAATATTCTGGCCAAGACGAAAGCTATCCACTACCGCATCGCTCAAGCACATGGTCCCGATTAACAAGGCCCCTCCGCCGAGATTTCCGGGCCAGCGAGAAGCGATGGATGTAAAAAAGTACGCCAGGCAAGGAATCTTAAGGAGGATGAAAAGCACTTTGAATTGATAGAAATTTAGCAGAAGCGCAAAAGGCATCACGAGCCACAAGTAGGCGGGCATATACACAAATGTGGTCTCTGCTCCTCGATCGCTCATGAGTCTCTTTTCAAGAGCTATCCATTCTGGTGCTCTGATGACCCCATAAGCGCTATTTCGATATATGGAGGATCCGTTGCCTTGCCAGAGGAGGTGAGCGGCGATGTAGGTCGGGGCCAGATCGATTTGTTGCTCCAGGTCGATACCCTTGCGAGCATTGGAAACTAGCAATAGAGCGGCTGCAAAGAAAAACAGCGGCAGAGTAAGTCTTCTCCTGCTACGTGTACTATTATCCATCTCTATTCTCCACTTCCCTCAAGTCGACAGGGAGTTATTCTCTGGATAATCTCCCGAGACATCTGCTCTAGCTGCTGCATTTCCTTCCTCGCATCGAGGCGCGCCATAAAATGAAGCGAGAGGTCAATATGGAGCACTAACTGTTCGTCCGAATCGTTGTAATGGCGAAAACTCGTCACAACATTATAACGAGAAGAAAGAGAGTTCTGCCAGAACCGGTAACCGTGGTATGCAGGGTTCCGGAGCAATGGTGCCGGGGCCAGGGATTCACCATGACCGGGGAGGAGAAGGTGAGTTCTATACGCGGTTTCTTCGAAAAACAGCGCATCATCACCCCGGGCTTCGGGCACAAGAAGACGGCCCGGATCTTGACCGTCCGCAATTAGAAAAGCTTTGGCTACAGTGGAACCGTCAATGCAATCTATCAGGGAGTGTTCTTCTGCAAGATAGGTGGAGGAGATGTGGGAAATGCTTGGCCTCAGCATGTTTTCGACGACGGTGAAACATACCAGCAAAAAGAAAAGAAAGGCTATTGTTGAAGCGGGCTCCTTGTATCTGGTGGGCATCCTATTATGAGCTCCTATTAGCGTTATGGTTGCTGGTATAGGTCTGGAACGGGTTTAGCCTCAGCCAAAAGGCATCTTTGCGAGCAGCCCAAAATCCGAAAAGGATCATCTGTGCAGGAAAATGAGAAAAGTCATCTATAAGTAGCCAGGAAAGCGCAATAAGAAAGAAGAGGTAGTCTTTCAGTAGCGACTTCACGATTACAAGTCCTGCCAGCATCAGTGTCATGAATACAACGCCAAATTCCAGCGTCAGCCCTGCGAAGGCATTGTGCAAATGAGTGTGGCAGTGGAAAAAGCCTGCTGCACATAGCTGGAAGCTATCATAATAATCGAATTGGGATGTTACCTTTTGGAATGGCCCGCTAAAATAAATAGTGTGCTGAGTTCCGGGACCCATACCCAATGGGTAATCGGTGATCAAATCCCAGGCAGTCATCAAGAAATCCATGCGATACTGTAGACTGGTCGCATTTGTAAAAGCTTCGAAAAGCAGAAGATCGGATAACAACAGTAGAGTGGCGACTACTCCAAGGGCCGGTAAAGCTGTCCATCGGAGATGGTAAAAAAACAGCAATCCATAGGACAGCGCTATTAGGATAGCGCCGGCACCCGAACGAAGCCAGAAAAAAGCTCCAAAATCCAGGATCACGATGGTCAGGAATAGCGCAGCACGAAGCTTATGGCTCCGAAGGGAGCAAACCAAAGTCCACTTAAAGGGAATCAAAAGAAATACCAGGAAGGCATGAATATTCTGATTGTCCAGGCCGTTCAGAAAGAGGTTGTTTCTGTCTGTATCCAGCAGCTGTCCAATGGCCGGCCGGGTGTATTCGGACATGATAAAAGTCAATGGTACCAAGATCGTGTAGAATAAACCAGCCAGACCTATCCTCTGAAGCCACAAGGTGGGAATCTCCGGGCCCATCACGAATCCGAGAAGGAATAATAGGAGCGGTAGAATCCGCGGGGCACCCCAGTAACCGTGCACTGTGAACAGTGGCAAGAACAGAACAAGGGTCAAGGATAGAAATCCCCAGAACAGTCGCCTTGGCCGGGATCGGACACTTTTCCACCGGACTCTTAGCAGGAAAAGAAGAGTACCGCAAAACAGAAAAGAAAGAAGCAGCTCGAATCGCCAAAGGTCCTTGCTGATAAAAGCAATATATCCGCTACCAAGAAGGAATACCAAGAATAGGAGCACCGACGCTACCGTGACTCCCGGGTTGCTCCTCGCAGGGATAGGCTCTGATTTTTCGAACCGCACTGATCAATTCGTGAGTACGGCTTCTCTGTCGTCTAGCAATTCCCGAAAGCGCTTGTTTCCTGAGCTCGTAATGACAACTCCAGCCGTAGACCGGGCTCATGTCCTTTCCCAGCCGCCATCGTCCACCAATTGCTGCACTTAGGCGGGCCGCATCGTCCATAAACACCCGTCCATCCCTTCTCTCGGAGCTCAGCTAAACATATGCGTTTTTGTAGCCAGCGGAATAATCAGCACCGCCGCATTCAGAACGATAGCTCCTGTAGCAGGGAGTCCCTTTTCCTGGATGAAGCCAACAATACCCAGAATCAGACCGATTCCGCAGATTACAGCCATGGCAATTCCCTGCATATCCGAGGCCGCTTCGTAGGACTGCCACAGCTGCCGGTCCAGATCGCTGGAGGGGTCCATCATCTCAAAAAAGGCCCTTTCATTGGGATGGGTTTCCGCCAGATGGTAGACACCGATGCACAGACCTGTTATCCCCAGAATCAGAGAGGCTATTGTTAGTTTATCCATCACTCTACTCCCTCGAACTCTATTTCTCGAAACCTTCATCCGGGGCGGATGAAGCGCAACAAAGGTGGCGAAATTCTAAGGTACCGGATATCGGATTTCAAGAAAAAAGCCACCGTTCTGGCCGTTTGCCTGGTCCGGCGGTATACATTTTTAGTTGCAAAAGCGTACCAAAGACATGTTGTAATTTCATACAGAAATCCAGGTCAACCAGCGGGTGCCTGAGTCGACCTGGATTGTACCGTCACAGTATCTACCACTCCATGAAAGCAGTTAAGATCAGATCTAATAGTCAGCGGCTCCGAAAATCCATAAAAGCCCTGGCCTGCACCATTGCATTTTCTTTTCTAGCCAGTCACTGTCAGGTGCAAAGCGGCGAGAAGGATGAAACGCTGGAGCTGGCCTTTCTGGCCACGGTGCTGAACGGATGCACCGCCAATTCTATCGTTGCTGTAACCTCATCCCGGACCGTTTACGAAGGAACATCCCCGGATTCTCTGGCAGTCAATCCAGAGCTTTCCGGCTTCTCGGGCAGCCTGCCCTACCACGCTTCTGTCTCCACCGATGGTCAATGGCTTGCGCTAAACGTCCTCAATGCCCCGGCTTCCGCTTTGCCTGGAGTGCTGCTTTTTTCCAGTGGAACGGGTCGTTGGGCCTTGCAGGGCTCTTTGCCGAACAACGGATGGGATCTCCGCTTCTTTCGGTTCTCCGGTCCGAGTTCCGGTCATTTGAGCATCGGGACCGGTTCCACCTACCGGGTGCACACTGCAGACGTTTCCGGCAATACGAGCCTGGTATTCGATTATCCGGAGGTGAGCTATGGTCCTTACGGCACAACCTCCGGGCGAATTCTGTTTGCCTCACCTTCGTTGGGCATTGGCGATATTGGTCTCTACGACTATTCCAATGGAGTCATTGGCCCGCTCTTCGAAGAGGCCTCACAGGATGTAAGCTGGTTTACGGCCAGCCCGGATGGCTCTGTGATTGCCTACCTGGTGAGCGGTGTCGAAAACAGGGTCTTCGTGCAATCGCCGCTGGGCATTCAGAGCTTCACAACGGCGGAACTGAACCTTACCTCGGGTCCAGGGGCCTTTGATCTCACCGATGACGGCCGCTTTCTGGTTTCAGCCGATAGCGGAGGGAATCTCTATTCTATGGACCTGACCACAGGAAAGCGTGAATTCCACTTCACCGGGATCGCCGAACCAGTAGAAACCCTGGATGTGCCCTGCGGATTGCCGGGCCTTTAAGTGTAAGCTAAAGGCCCAGGTCGCCTATGTCCGGATAGTTGGTCGCTCCTCAGAAATCGGATCGTTAACTCAGAACAATAGCGTTAACTATAGCGACAAACAATGGCCAGGTTAAGAACTGTTGCCGAAAGCTCAGGCCTGGCTGCAGTGGATTTCGGAGCCAACCAAACCGACATCGCTTGTTGTGGGAGACGAATTACTCGGACGTGGAGAATCGCATTCCAAAAGTTAGCATAAAACGTAAGTCATGTCTGTCCGATTCCAGTACACTGGCATCTCGAAGCAAGGCCCGGTATCCCGCTTCCGGACTACCAAAGTAGAAGCCATTTAGATCGCGGGCCAGAAAATGAATTCCCTCTACTTTGAGCGAAAGAAAGACCGAAGCATTACCTTTCTGCGTCCGGGTACTGTGGGGGCGAAGAGAGCCTGAACCAGGGTCCGATGGGGGGGCCGGTCGCGGCTGTGCAGAAGAATCTGATGAAACATCAGTAATGGGAAAAACGATTCTTAGCTCCAGGGAGCGCACGTCTGCCAGGGTATCCACCCTGAATTCTTCGTAAAGCGCCGTCAGGCCCGATTCGAAAGCGAAGTCGAAGCTCGTTCCACTGCCTCTTAAGTAGCCGGGGGTCCACAGTGACCAGCCAGGCTCGATCTGGATTTCGAAGGGCCCAACATTGTAGGCGAAGAGGATCCACATATGAAACGATATCCATTTGCGCTCATAGCTACGAAAGGCAAAGACGCCTGGACCGGCAGGAAGGGAGAAGGATTCGTAACCAAAGTCTTCCTGTCGGAATCGAGAGCCCAGGAAGGGAGTAAAGTTCCAGCCTTCCTTACTACGAAATTCGTAGCCAATGGCCGCCTCACCCTGGTAGGCGGCCATGTTGCTCAGTGTTCCGGTTTGCGCCGAGAAGAGTGCAGTGTCAGGATGCCATACAGCCCCCTGATTGCTTCGGTCGTTTGGAGGAGAATCGTATACCTCGCCGGACAATCGAAATCGAGCTTTCCAGCTTTTCCATGATAGCTGGTACAGTAGCGCTGGTTCGTAGATCGTAATCGGCCCGGCGTTTTCGATGCCGACTACCTCGCCCGTCCCGGGAAATCTTTCCCGGGAGCGATATACATCCAGCAGGGAACTCTTGAGGCCTCCCATTCCCAGGCTCAGTTCCATTTCTGCAGTGGGACCTACGGCCCGGGCGCTTCCGGTGGCTGCTATTAGAAGCAGAAATGTAAGTATAGTACCAGGCACCTGGCTGGTTCGCTTTGGTTCCACTCGATGCTACCTTCCTTTAGTACCCTTCGGGCGCCCATGGTCGGTCCGCCGAGTCATCCCGCCTAACAGCCCGGGAATTTTCATTCCACTCCATTTCTGCTCAGAAAGCTAGATTCATGTCCATTTCTTTCTGCAGGCCCGGCCCGTCTGGCAATCGATTCAAATCGAAAATTGCCGCCCGGATGAGCAAAATAGCCTCAACAAATTCCCGCGCCTGTCGTCAAATTAAACACTTATAGAGAAATTCTCGGGCCTTTCCGTCCGGGAGAGGAAGATTCTATGCATCAAAAGCAAATTCTGATCTACTCTTTTTCTGCTCTGGCGGCTGTGGGGCTGCTACTTCTGCCTCAAAAGGCCCAGGCGCAGATTACCTGTGTGGGTAGCGCCTGCAACGTGAGCCCGATTCCGGCTTCCAGCTTCAATGACACGCTGGGCGCTTTCAAACTACAGTTTGCGGATCCGCTGGCCAAGGATATGGCGGATGCCAGCGTTCTGGCCGGTATCGGCAGCGTTCCCATGGGTTCCATTAACATGGACGGATGGACCATTGGCCTGGGGGCCATCGCTACCAATGAACCGGAGTCCTTCACTAACGTTGTAGTTCCGAATGTAGGCTCTTACTTCAATGTGAAAACTGTCGGGGTAGGGCTCAGCCCGCGAATCTACGGGGGCGTAAACATGGGCCTATTCTTCGAAAGGACGCCCATGCATCGAGTAGCCCAGCGTTTCGAAGTTTACCTTAGCTTTTTTGACGCTCGTTATACTCATGGCGGCGAAGCGCGGCTGGAGACCCTGAGTTCCGGGGTTCGTCCCACGGACCGCACCAAGATCAGCGCCTACTACCGTGGTCTGGACGTGCGCTATCAACTGGTGGAACGAAAGCGAAATTCCAGCCCGCTCTTCCGATGGAACGGCCTGACTCTGGGGCTGGGTATTCACCACACCAGACAGTCCATCTCCTATTACCAGGTGAACTCTTCCATTCAAATCGCACAGTTTGACGGGGGCCAGATCATCTGGAACGGTAACAACCAGGCGAACATGGATACAAACATCACTTCGGTGCCCATTGAGTTCATGACCGGAATTCAGTTGCTTTACTTCTTGAATCTGAATATTGGCGGCGGCGTTTCCATTAACAAAGGCTCCACAACCTTTAATGTGAACCGATTTGGTCCGGTATTCCTTGCTTCCGAGCTGGAAAAGGTAGTGGGAGTGCAGGCGCCGGAGGCCAACCTGTTTATGAACGTGCCTGGCGACGGTCCTGTAGACCGTTATACTGGCTTTGCCCGCGTAGGACTAACGTTCAATATCTGGGTTGTGAAGCTGGACGTTGAAGCAATGAGCGCCGGCTCCACGAAAGGAGTTCAGATCGGGCTACGCACCGAGTTCTAATTCTGCTCACTACTACTCTTTTTTTGAAACCCTCCTCCCGTTTCTGGCATTTCTCGTCGGAGCGGGAGGGGCTTCCAATGACTGTCTTCCCTGGTTCCCATCGACTTCTTTGCTCGCGTTGCAATCCGGCTTCATCCGGCATAACACTCTCTTGCTGATTGCGTACATTCGGATCTGATTCGGACACAGGCATGTCTCCCGGGACTAGTTTCGGTAGCCGGGCACCAGGGCCAGGGCCATCCAGCCACCGCCCATCCTTCTTTCTGTTCCGGTCTTTGGCCGCACGGTCCGTCCTTGCCTGAAGTCCCGGAGCGGCAGAACTTCAACCAAAACCGGTTTTACACCACGGAGCCGACCCGGAAGCTGACCGGACATGGCTCTCATCGTACAGAAATTTGGCGGTACATCGGTGGGTGATACGGACCGTATTCGTGCCGTGGCCAACCGCATCAAGGCTTACTACGAACATGGCCATCAACTGGCGGTAGTGGTGTCTGCAATGGGCAAAACCACCGATAAGCTGGTGGATATGGCCCAGCAATTGAACGAAAATCCCCGGGCCCGGGAACTGGACATGCTTCTGGCTACCGGCGAACAGGTCAGCATTGCCCTTCTGGCCATGGCGCTGGATGGTCTGGGCGTGCCCGCCATTAGCTTCACCGGCGGACAGGTAGGCATCCTAACCGATACAAAGCATTCCTCGGCCCGGATTCAGGAGATCGATACTTCCCGGGTCAGGCCCTATCTTGAAGAAAGACAGGTTTGTATTGTAGCGGGATTTCAGGGAGTAGATAAAGAATCGAACATCACTACTCTGGGACGAGGCGGTTCCGATCTTACAGCTGTGGCGTTGGCCGCAGCTCTGCAGGCGGATGAATGCGAAATATTCACCGACGTGGATGGAGTTTACACCACCGACCCGAACAAAGTGCCCACTGCCCGAAAGATGAAGGCCATCGCGTACGAAGAGATGCTGGAGTTGGCCCGACTGGGCGCGGGTGTGCTACATTCTAGAAGTGTAGAGGTGGCTTCGAAGTATGGAATCGTAATTCATGTTCGATCCAGTTTTAACAATGCAGAAGGTACGCGAGTGGTACCCGAGGATCAAGTAATGGAAAAAGTAGTAGTACGGGGCGTAACCCTTAAGACCGACGAAGCCAGGATTTCTGTGATCGATATCCCCGATCGGCCGGGCCTGGCTGCCAGCTTGTTCAATCGACTGGCCCGGGCCGATGTAAACGTGGATATGATCGTGCAGAGTTCCGGCAAAGAAAACCAGAACACCATATCTTTTACCGTGCCGCGAAACACCCTGAGGGTAACCCGCGAGGTTGTGGATGCCTTCCTCGCCGAGCAGCAGGCCGGTAGCGTCGAAGTGGACGAGAAGATCGCCACGATTTCGGCCGTAGGAATCGGAATGAAATCCCATTCAGGCGTGGCGGCCTCCATGTTCGACGCCCTGGCTAAAAACGAAATCAATATTGAGATGATTTCCACTTCCGAAATCAAGATTACCGTGGCCGTGAAAGAAGAGCAGGGTAGAAAGGCCCTGGAAGTTGTACACGATGCCTTCGGCCTGGGAGACCAGCCAGCGCAAAGTTAGAGGGCTGGAGGCCAGTCGCTAGGCTGCGATCCGGAATCAATGCAAAGCGTTTCCGGTTCACACAAATTCAGACCTGAACGGCACGGCTCCCGCGATGTATCGGTTACTCTTCGCTGAGTCGGCATCAGGAACCGGCGATCGGGTCCGCTCTGCGGCTCATTGAACATGTTTCCGGAGAAGGCGATTGTTTAGCTTGCTGTGGAGACGGAGCAAAGTCCTCGGGAAACAACCCGGGATAATTCGCTTTCTGGCAAGGCCGGATAGATATCGAACGCTACTATGAATAACCTGAAGCCATCCTCTCCCATAGGCGTATTCGATTCCGGCATGGGCGGACTCACAGTTCTTTCGGAACTGGTTTCCGCATTACCAGGCGAAGACTTCGTTTATCTGGGGGATACAGCCCGGGTGCCCTACGGTTCCAGGTCCCCGGCCACTATACTGCGCTATAGTCGGGAAGTTAGTCATCATCTACTTCAGTTCAATATCAAGATGCTGGTCATCGCTTGCAATACAGTAAGCGCTCATGCAGAATCAATACTAAGGGAAGAGCTCACCTGCCCGGTAGTGGGCGTCATCCATCCCGGGGCCCGGGCCGTGGTCTCCCAGTCCCAGTCGGGCCGAATCGGAGTCATTGGAACCCGATCCACCATTAAATCGGGAGCCTACGAACGAGAGATCCGCAAGCTCAATGGCGATCTGAGCATCTTCTCCAGGGCCTGTCCGCTACTGGTACCGGTGGTGGAAGAGGGCTGGATGGATAAGAAGCTCACCCGGCAGGTTCTGGAAGAATACCTGAGCGAAATGGTGCGCGAAGAGGTGGATTCCTTGGTGCTGGGTTGTACCCACTATCCGCTTCTTAAGAAGGCCATCCGGGACCAGTATCCGGAGCTAAAGCTAATCGACTCTTCGGTGGAAACAGCCCGGGCGGTGGCTCAGGAACTCAAGACCCGGAGCCTCTTAAAGCAAGGGCCGGATTCCAGTAATCCGGCAACTTCGAAAGGTAGCGTTCGAATCCTGCTCACCGATGTGACCGATCATATCGAAAGCCTGGAGCGATTGTTTTTCCGGCATCCCTTTCAGTCCCTGGAAGAAGTACACGTAGAAGAAATTCGGGAAGTCTAGCACGCTGACGCTCTTTCTGGTCCTCGGATTCGCATTGGAATAAGCCCCCTTACTCTGCGAGAGTAGCGCAATTCGGTCCCCGAATTATGTCTCATTGTGGCGAAATCGACATGCGGCCGGATTATGTCACATTAGGGGCCTGGAGCCGGAATATGTCGCATTCGGCTGGTCGGCCACAAGCCGCCGATTATTTCACATTGTGCCCGCCGCCGGTCCGCCGGATATTATGTCACATTCTGGATTGACAGTCTTGCTCGGACACATCAATTATCCAGAGAGTAGTGGATCGCCAGCTACAGCCATTCTCGGAAAATACTCATCGAAATTTAAGCAAAAAATCGTTGACGTAACTTATGTTACCCTATCTTCTGTGTGCCTATGAAGGATCTCACTGAGAAGCAACAGGCCATCTTGAACTTTATCGAGGAGTCTATCCGGTCGCAGGGCTATCCGCCCACCATCCGGGAGATTGGCGATACCTTTCAGATCACGGCTAAAGGCGCCTACGACCACCTAAAAGCCATAGAGAAGAAAGGATATATCAAGTGCGTGAAGAATCGGAGCCGGGCCATTGAGCTTCTCAGAACCTCCGCCGGGGGAGAGCCCATGACACTGGAGCAGACCGTAAGTGTCCCTCTGGTGGGCCGTGTCGCGGCCGGTTTGCCCATACTGGCACAGGAAAACATCGAGGAGTATCTGGCCTTTCCGCGCAACCTGGTTCCCGATGGCGGGGTCTTTGCTCTGCGTGTCACCGGAGACTCTATGATTGAAGCGGGCATCCATAACGGGGACATCGCTGTGATCCAGAAAGCGGACACCGCCGAAAACGGCGAGATAGTGGTGGCGCTGATTGAGGACGAAGCAACTCTAAAATACTTCCACAAAGAGAAGAAGAGGGTGCGACTGGAGCCTGCAAATCAGGCATACAAGCCCATATTTGCTACAGAAGTAATGATCATTGGTAAGTTGGTTGGACTTTACAGGCAGTTCTAGAACCCTGGGAGCATGCATCCCGCCCTTCTTTATCGATTACTAAAGCCTGTCCTTTTCTCTCTTGATCCTGAGACGGCCCATGACCTGGTCGCCGGACCGTCGAAAGCGCTTCTGTCTTTGCCAGGAGGCGCCGCGTATCTGCGGGCAACGCTGGGCTATAGCCACCCCTCCCTGGCCGTGAATTGCAGCGGCATCTCCTTCCCCGGACCTGTGGGCATGGCTGCTGGTTTCGATAAGACGGGGACTCTGTATCCTTTTCTCTCGGCGGCCGGTTTTGATTTCGTAGAAAGCGGTACTTTCACCCCGCTGCCCCAGGAAGGAAATCCGCGTCCGCGACTGTTTCGCTTTCCCAAACAAGGGGTGCTGATCAATCGCATGGGTTTTAATAACCCCGGCATGGACGACGCTTCGGCGGAGTTTGCCCGCCAGGATGCATCAATATCGTCCACCGGGCCGGCGCGAAAACAGCCCCGGGGGATCAACATCGGCAAAAACAAGGTCACCCCCAATGACCAGGCGATACAGGATTATCTCAAGTGTTTTAAGTTGCTGCAAAGCCATGCGGACTATGTTGCCATAAACATTAGCTCGCCCAACACGCCCAATCTCCGGGATCTGCAGTCCACCGAATTCCTGAAGGATCTCCTTTTTGAACTGAACCGGGCGCGCGAGAGCCTTAATTCCTCGGTGCCAGTCTTTGTGAAGCTGGCCCCGGATATTAGCGACCAGGATCTGGCTCCGCTCACGGAAGCGGCCCTGGAAGGCAGCGCCGCCGGATTGATTCTGACCAACACCACCATTAGTCGAGAGCTACCAGGAACTACCGACCAAATGCGCGAAACCATGGGTGGCCTGTCCGGTCATTCGTTGTTCGACAGAAGCACCGAGCTTCTGGAAAAAGCCAGGGAAATAGCGGGCCCCAATTTTGCTTTGATCGGCGTGGGGGGCATTGATTCGCCTGTGCGGGCCCTGCACAAGATTTTGAGCGGAGCCAATCTGGTACAGATCTATTCAGGTTACATCTTCAGGGGACCGACCTTGCCGGCCAAAATCAATCGCTTCTTGCAACGTGTATGCGCCGCAGAAGAATGCACGGTTTCCGATCTGGTCGGCAAAAAAAAGGAATTCTACCGCTGGCTTCAGTCGAGCTGATGGAGGGCGGGCCGGCATAATGTTGACAGGATAACAGATCGGAGCACAGAAAGATATGGGCCAGGAAAAGGAAGGTAGCGTCCGTTCACTGCGAGTCTGGCAGGAACTGGATCTGGATACAGTTAAGAGGCATCTACTCCTGATTGACGATCTTTACGGAACGTGCGCTTCCTGCAAGCAGATCGGGTTGAACTATTTGAAGGACTCTAAATGCAGCGGTTGCGGCACCGATTTCAAGTACCTGGCTACGCGGCTAAAGGATTCTGCGGAAACGGGAAAAATCCTGAGCCGCATTAAGAAGGAGAATCTGGGCCTTACGCTGATCGACCGGGAAGACTACGAAGCCGCCCTTGCTCAGAAAAACATTGGCTCCCTCTTCAAAGATCCGTCCTGATATTCCCGGGGTTTTGTTCCGCGGCTTGGCGGCCAGGGCCTGCCATGGTTTCGGCCCGTTTATGGACCGTGCACAGCAGGGGCCCGCTGGCCGGTAGGTCTGGCAATTTCTTGAACGGCGGCGCTGAGCGCCGAATTATCGTAGAAGAAAATCGGATAACTTCGATCGCCGTAAATTCGCCGTGCCCTTTGCACATCTCTTGCCCGTGCCAGTTCTTTGCTCAACGAATGCCTGGAATGCCGCATGTACAGCGATGCTTTTCGCCGGAGTTTGATAAACTCATCATGCAGCGAAGATCGATCCTCTCCGCTTCGCTTCGCTTCATGCCAATTCTGAATCAAATCATCCCTTTTTTGGCGCAGGCTGCAATCCGGTCCCAGATTGCGGGCCGGATCAAATTTCATCTCTCGTAAGTCATAGAGCACCTGCTCCGGTTCTCTGGAATCCACCGGGAGATCTGCCCGGGGATCCATGCTCAAACTGGCGGTGGTTACAACGAAGGGGGCCGCATCGCAATGGAAGAATTCAGAGATCAACTTTTCGGTAATTCGATCATACCGGCCCCCTCCGGTGCCATGAATAAACAGATCGCAGAAGAACAATCGGAAGAACAGACTGGTGGTCACAGCCCTGGGATAAATGCTTCCTCGACCTTCCTTAACTGATTCCATGGCTTCGGCGAAACCAGCTTCTTGTAGCGGTTCTCGCATACCGTTCTCTATGTACCAGAAAGGCAATTCTCCGCTGGCATCGTCCAGATCGGGCAGCGGTTGCGCCGGATTTTTGATTCTGCGTTCCTGCCTGTATCGGGCCAACTCCCTATTGTAGACCCGGCGAAATTCGGCGGCTCTTTCAGCTACGAAGCCGGCGAAATAGAGAAAGGCGTCGGAAGAAAACAGGTCGGAAGCCTTAACGTCGCGGATGGAAATGCCCAGTTCCCTGTGGACTTCCTTTCGCAAGGCGATGGACGGCTCGAGTATGGAACTGGCCACTCGAATTGAATCTTCGAAAGCCCGGATAGACCGGCGAACTCTTTGACGAGCCAACGGATTCAGAACCAGGTGTAAGCCTTTCCGGGCTTCCTGGCAAGCTTGCAATAGTGCGTTGCGATCTCTTTCGGTAAAGTCAACGGAACCGACGATCCGTTTTGCGTTTCCGTAGCGAATGGTTTTCTTTCGCACAGGCCAGGATGCGGTGCCTGCCACCGTATTGGAGAAATCAAGTTCCATCAGTCCCGGGTAAGAGAACTCCAGGTCCACTTCATCGGTGTCCAGGACTATGTTGTAGGCTACTCCTTGATAGCGGGTCGCCAGAGCATGTGCCAGCACATCCTTCATTAGAAGCCCGGGATGGTACAGAACGGGTTGGTGACCGGCGGCAACAATCATTCCGCAATCTTTCGTCCAGCCCAGGGCTTTGCGAAGAGCCAGGGATTGCTCTTTTAGCGTATCCGGACATAGTATTCCGGCCCGGCATTTCTCCAGCCGGCTCTGGATTTTTCCATCCAGTGATTGGATGCTTTCCGGAAGAGTTACTCTCAACGGTATCCCTCGGGCCAGTTTTCAAATAGTGTGATCTCTCTCTGATAGAAAGGCTCCCCGGCTTCCACGCCGGTTTGAAATCCCCAGTACTTGTTTTCGTTTAAAACGCTTTCGATGATATGCTCTTTTTTACCCGCTTTGAACTGGGACTCATAGCACTGGATAGCGGCACGTTTTTTGTCCATGTGGGCCGAGATATCGAAGACGTAGGACGGTTCCATACGAAGGCGGATGTGCACCGGGAAGTAGTAGATCACCCTTCGCGGAAAAAAGGGCTCACCTGGAATGTCCGATTTGGTCAGCTTGGAATAGAAGCGCGAGGACTCGGCCAGGTTGCCCGCAGCAATATGGTCTGGATGCGCATCCACGGGATAGGGGGCAAAGATGTAGTCGGGCCGAAAGCTGCGTATCTCGGCGGCGATTTTCTTTCGGTTCTCGATGGTCTCTTCCAGGTAGCGGTTCGGCATGTCCAATGTCTTGCGGGCGGCGCCCAGGATGGCGGCGGACTTCTGGCTTTCCTTTTCCCGAATCTCCGGAGATCCAAAAGGCGTGGGCTCGCCATTTGTTAGATCCAGAATCAGTACCTCGTGTTCACGGGATACAAGGGATGCCACTGTGCCTCCCATTCCCAGTTCCACATCGTCCGGATGGGCTCCCATACAAAGGATTCGTAACCGCATTTGAACAGTTTCGCAATTTATGCTCTCAGAGCAAAGAGATTTGCAGGCAACCAGGAGCGTCCGGTAGAGTAGTTTCGGGTGGACGGTTCAGGTAAAGAAAGCCCGGCTTTGTGCGCAGATGGACCGCAAAGGACAGCGCGGGCAGACCTCTTTCTGGTAGGAGCCGCTGCATTTGCCCAGTATTCCCGGTCGAGTGAGGGCAAAGTCGTATTTGAGCGGATCTTCCGGGTCCAGGCGGGCCAGGCCTGCCGAGATCTGGGCAGCCATTTTCCAGTCCCGGGTCTTCCGGCTGGTTAACCCCAGGTTCTGGCCGATTCTTCCCATATGAACATCCAGAGGGACCACCAGGCCGGCGGCAGAAAAGCTGCGGTACAGGCCAAGGTCCGGGTAGGACCTTCGCACCATCCAGCGAAGAAACATACAGAGTCTCTTCCGGGCTCCGTTTCCTTCTGATTGTCCAATCCAATGTAGCAGTCCGGGGCTTTGGTCCTGTGGTGGAATGCCAGCCAGGAATCGAGATTGAAAGAAAGCAATCCGCCTTTCGGTATTCCAATGGGGGGAGCCGAAGTTGGATTCCATTGGCAAGGGTGGAGTTCCCCTACCGTTGTCCGGACCATCGGTACCGGCCGAACCTTCATTGCCATTGCCATTGCCATTGCCATTACCATTGCCATTGCCATTGCCATTGCCATTGCCCTGAGCTCGACTTTCAGCTATCATTTCTCCCAGGCGAAGCAGTATGGCTCGAATGTCGGCCTGGCTCTGGAATCGATAATAGGGTAAAGACCCGGAAGAGAGCCGTTTTCTTTCGGATGCAAAGCGAACCAGTTCTGTTGCCGGAGAATCTCCCAGAAATTCTAGCAATTGTTTTAGAAAGCTACGGATGGAGTTCACTCTTCCGTAAGCGAAAAGGGCGCACAGTATAGCCACCACTTCGCGGTCCTCGGGAATCTTCGCAGGATGGCGATGGACCAGTTCCAGGGGATCCGAAGAAAGATATCTTGTATCGTTGTATTGGTCCACCAGCCGATTCAGAACGTCTTTCATTGGTCTATTCGTCCTCCAGTCGACCCAGGTTGTCCCGGGTAATGGTTACGGACTTTCGCCGGCCGGGGGCGGAAGGGTCTTCTGGCGGTTCCGGTAGAGGTCGGTCACGATCCAGCTTCAGGAAGGATAGCAACGTGGTCAGCGGACCCTGTTTGGGCGCGAATTCCAGAGCCAGGAATGTAGTGTCGTCGTCCGGCGAGCGGGATCCGCGAAAGTGATTCAACTCTTCCCTGAGTTTCAGGTTGATTTCTTCCAGAGGACGATCTCCTTCGTCCAGCAGGAAACGAGCGAATCGAGACTCGCCGAAAGCCTCTTCGTTCTTCGCAAAGGTTTCCAGGACACCGTCGGAGCAAAGAAAAAGACGCTGACCGGGTTTTAGACTGTAATAACTGGTTCTATACGGACTGGGAAGAACGCCCAGTAGTCTTTGCGTATCCTCCAGTTTGAGTATCTGATCTTCCTGGGGACTGCGAATAAGCGGACCCGGATGGGCGGCGTTCAGGTACTCCATTTCTCCCTTTTCACGATCCAGAACCAGCGCGAACAATGTGAAGAATTCGTTGCCTTCATAGCGGTCCAGCAGAAAGGAATTCAAGGTGTTCACAGTCTCAACCAGGTTGGAGACTGCGGCCAGGTGGGAGCGAACGATGCTTCGCATGGCATTCACAAGATACCCGGTTCCCAGACCATGACCGCTTACGTCTCCCAGAAAGACAGCGCTCTTGTTGTCCGGTAGTTCGATATGATCCAGGTAGTCTCCGGTAACGCTAATTACCGGAAGGTTGAAATAAGACATTCGGATGCCTTGCGGAAGATTCTCAAAGCTACTTGATACCTGGCGTTGGAATTGACCGGCCAGATACACTTCGCGCATCTTCTGTCTTTTCTCCACTTCCTGAAACAGAAGCGCGAAGTTTTCTACCATCATGCCTGCCAATCGCGACGCTTCCTGCAAGTAGCGAATCTCGCTCAAAAGCAATCCGTCTCGGTTTCTGGGCTTGCCGATGAGCAGCGCCGCCCTTGTAGGCAGGCGGAGTCTGGTGGAAAGGGAGTTTCGGTTTAGCTTGAAGTAAGATTTCTTCTCCTCCTTCTGGGCTTTCAGTTCCTTTAGATGCTCTTGAAGCCGAAGACGCAGCGAAGGCATTTCCAGGCCCTCAATACCCACGGCCAGATGGATGCGGTTTCTATAGAGGAACTTATATAGTTCGCCTCTGACTCCGGTGCCGTAAGTGAGATAGGATGTAACGACAATCTGTTCCGGCGCAACATGTCGCCAGAGCGGACTACCGTCCGGCAGACGCAAAATCCCCTCGGTGCGAATGCGAAGGTCGGGAAAGGTGGATGTAGAAAAAAGCAGATAGGCCTTTTCGATGTTTAGCGTTCGCTCGATTTCCCCGAGAAATGCGGCGGCCGTAGACTGGATTTTCAGCGGATAGCTCATCAAGCTGGCCAGTCGCTTTAACGACTCCGCCAGTTCGCCGCTGGGGCGGAGCAAACGCTTATCCAGGATCCTGGATGTGTATCGCCGAGCAGGATCCATAAAGAAGGTCACGGCAAAAATCGTGACGATGTGCAGGATCCACCGAGCATCGTCATGACTTTCTGGAAGTACCAGGCTAATGGTTAGTAGCGCAAGACCGTAGATTCCAATGAATACCACCGTAAGAATTCCGGCCAGAAGGGAACGCGTCAGTATTAGCTGGAAAGGCAGAAGATGGATTCTGTAGGTTCCATACAATAATGTGGCCGGAAATACGAAGAACAGTAGAACGGGAATGAAGAACGGATCCATTCTCCATATGTGCATTGTTGTAAGCGCCGAAGGCAGTAGCAGACCCACGAAGGTACCCAGGGCCAGAATCCATTGTTTGATGCGATCAATGCCTTCGGCATCTGTGCGCAGGGACGCATCGATTTGAATGGCCAGCACCAGAAGCGCCACAATCAGGTATAGATAGCCGGCAAGGTAGGTTAGATTATGAACGCTTTCTTCCCTTTCCGAGCCGCTGTAGGCCAGCAATGAGAAGAACAGGACAAAGAGTATTTCCCCCAGGGCAAGTTGCTGCGGCACTTCTTTGCCCGTGGTCCTCAATCCCAGATTCAGAAGAGCCGGAATGAGCAGAAATCCCGCCACCTGCCAAAGAATCATTCCATCTTGGTACGATAGCAGGTACATACCGGAGACTATATAGAAAACCGAGGCAAAGCAGAATCCGGATAGATGCAGGTCGTTTCCGTAGCTCAGGAACCATATACCGCACAAGAATGAAATCAAGGCGTATAGAATCAGTAGTTTGTAGATCTCCAGAAAATCCACCAGGTCAAACCTTTCGGTCTGGAAGATCTCTTCCCCTTCTTGCGATATCACGCGGTGGACTTGAGGCACATTGGATGCGGTGCCGGTATGTAAAGGCGGCTTACCGTCGATGAGCATGATTCGGTCCGACGGCAGCAGGTTGGTTTCCGTGCTATAGACTACGGTTCCGTCCGGAAGGTACAGGAAAGGTAGTCTGTAGACTTCCCGGGAAAAAAGAAGCAGCAGCGCCGCTCCCATAAGAAATGCGGCCAGAGGGTACACCCAGCGATTCATCAAGAGGCTCAAGGAAACTCCTCCTGCATGGCGTGCTCCTTCTGCGCGCGAATATCCAGAAGGATTCGGTTGCTATGCTCCACCCTGTAGAGGATGCCCGGGCTCAAGTCCACATAGTTGCGCCAGCCCGGGGAAATCAAAATACGGTCGGGCTGCGTGGTGTCCTGAAAGCGAAACTGCTTTCCTTCTACGAAAACGGTTACCGATCCGCCGGCATGAAACTGGGCTATCATCATTTCTACGCCGGGCTCTGTGCGAAGTAAGTAGTTCTCTTTTCGCATATGACCCAGTATACGATGAATGCTGAGATCGGACTCCAGATGCACCAGGGAGTACAGATGGCCCAGCAGACCGGAAAGCAAAAGACCCGATACGCCGCCGCCCCGAGAAGTGGCAAAGATTACCAGAAAGAGGGTTTCGCCCATGGTGAAGAATTCCTGTACGGAACTGCCGCTGTCATCTTCGTGGGGTAGAAGCTGGAAGCCCGGAAATGTGGGCACCCTGGAGTTTTTCATCAGGCTGTGCACTTTTTCTGCGCTTTGCAGTTCCTTTTCGAACTCGCCGGCATCGATGATCTTACTGCTCAGTATATGGTTTTGTATGCTAACCGCGGCTTTCCCCGCAAAGAGCTGCAAGGCACGGTCCGCGAATTTGTTTCGAGGCGGTTCCATTAAGAACAGGAAGCCCAGTAGTCGGGTGCGAAAAATGAACGGCACGATCCAGGCCACGCGGTTTTGCTGCATGATTTCTTTCAGAGATTCGGGAACCTCTTCGTCATCTATTCTGGCTATTTTGCGGAAACCCTTGAATTCTCGCTTAAGATCTTCGGTCTTCTGGTAGTAGATCGCATTTCCTTTGATGATTCGCCCGTTCTTATAGATATGAAACCTGTAGCTTTTACGGTCTTCGGACAGTATTGCAATGCGGGCAGAGGTAACTCGTAGCCAGAACAGCAGATCCGGAATGATCTGATGTAGAAGGGAATCCACGGAGAACTGGCGTGCCAGAAAGTCCAGGTGGTGGATGTCTTCATCTACCAGGGTCTCCCAGTCCTGTCGGCGAAACAGATGCCTCAGGAGCGAAGCCCGAGCAGGGAACAGAATCAGCACGGACAGAACGATGAATAACAGAGTAATTAAGTTTTCACGTTGGACGGTTTCCAGCGTTGATTCCACTGGCGGGAAGATCGCATGCAGCAGGAAATACAAAGCGGAGATTACAATGGCTGATGACGCCGTAACCAGCCAGCTTTGCAGCCTGTATCTACCGGCGGGTGTATTCCAGAATTTCTGCATATTCAGGTGGTATAGTCTGCATTCAATCTAACGTAATCGGAGGTAAGGTCGCTGGCCCAGAATCGCTCGAATCGAGTGCCCATATCCAGATCCACTTTGATTTTCACCTCGGGCTGCTGAAAGTGCGCTTTCAGGTCTTCCAGGTCGGGATGGACATCCTTTCCCGCTCCTTGAAAGAGCAACTGATCTCCAGCGTAGATCTTTACATGGTCCGGTCGGATTGCTTCGTCAAACACCTTTCCGATGGCCATAATAATTCGTCCCCAGTTCGGATCCGATCCATGGATGGCGGTTTTTACCAGTGGACTGTTTATGAGCGACCGTCCCACCTTGTAGGCCGCCTCCTGGCTCCGAGCTCCGACCACCAGGACTTCGAAGAATCGGCTGGCTCCTTCTCCATCGCGTACAATTTCCCGGCTCAGGTAGATACAGGTTCGCAGTACCGCGCGTACGAATTCCAGTTCCTCGTCGCCTATGTGGTCTGGCCAGGGGTTGGATCGTTCTACCTGGTCGGGTTTCTCGCCTGTTTGCGGCAGGGGATCGCCGAGGATGGTTTCCAGGGTTTGTTCGGACCAGAGACTTTCCAGTCCGACCGGGAACTTGAAGGCCGGTTTTCCGGCGGCGCCGTTGGCCATGATTACAACGGTATCGCTGGTGGATGTATCGCTATCGACTGAGATGCGATTAAAGCTTCGATTGACACAGAACTTTAGAAGGCGGTTTAGATCCGCCGCCTCCATGGTAGCGTCAGTAACAATATAAGAAAGCATGGTAGCCATGTTGGGTTCGATCATGCCGGCTCCCTTGGCCATGCCCAGTACGGCGATTCCGCTATGAAGTTCATAACCGCGAACCTTTGGGAAGGCATCTGTGGTCATGATTGCCCTGCTAAAGGAGTTAAAGTCTGGCGAATGGAGCTTGTCCGGTAAAGACCTGCATGCGGCCTCCAGTCGATCCGCCGGCGGCAGCCTTCCGATCACGCCAGTGCTGGAAGGCAGAATCATGGCAGGATCTACGTTTAGCGCCTCGCCGGTCCACTTGCACATGTTGCGGGCCAGATCCAGTCCAGCCTGCCCCGTGGCCACATTCGCATTCTTGGAGTTTACAACAATAGTCTGTAGCTTGCCGTCCTGAATGTGCTCGCGGCCTACGATCACCGGATTGCCAGGAAAATGACTTCGCGTGAAGACGGCCGCAGCAGAGGCGGGGCGGGAGCTATGTATGCAGCCGAAGTCCAGGGAATGATCTTTTATTCCGGCATTCCAGCCGCAGGCCAGATACCCGGAAGGTGCAGGAGCTTGGGACATAAGCCAGCAGAATTCATCCCCGGCTGCGATTTGTCAAGCCCGAGCAAGTCCGTTCCGGGTCCGACTTTGCCGTTCTCGCCGTAGACGATAGCCCCATTCGATCAATTCCAGCGCTACTTGCCGCTGGTTACAGGGCAATGTTACGACCAAACTGGTGCGCTAGCCGTTGAACTGAACGCTTAGCATACTCAGATCGTCGGTGGGGCGGGTGTCTTCGCGAAAGCTTTCCCAGTATTGCAAAACTTCCCGATTAATTCTCGCAGGATCAGGTCGAGTGCCGGTGAGAATCTGTTCGATGCGCGAAGCGCCAAACATCTGTCCTGAGCCGTCTCTTTGCTCCAGAATACCGTCGGAGCAGGAGAAAAGCAGATCCCTGTCTTGTAGCCGATAATGCACTGGCTCAATCTGCAAATCGCCATGCATCCCCAGAAAGGGGGCCTGATCGGGTCCCCCAATTCTGGTTTTTTCCAGGCGATGGGTCTTATAGCCCCGGGTTACCCAGAGCATTCCGTGCCCAAAGTCGTAAACGGTTAGTCTTTGCTCTTTCGCATTGATTACCATTGCGATTCCGGTAGCATACATTTCGGCCGGGCTCAAGTCGTAAGCGGTGCGGTTCAATTGTTGGAGGATTCGTCCTACGAACCTGGCGTCCCGGGAAACGGTTCCGCCTTCGCTTAACATAGTATGCATGCAACTGCCCAGAATGGATACCATACTGCTTGCCTTTAGCCCCTTTCCGCATACATCGAAGAGCAAAAACAGGGTATGATCCGGACCCAGGGAGTAGGATTGCACGAAATCGCCGCCGGGGCCGGACAAAGGGCGAACGTACCGGCTATACTCCACCGCCCGTGAAGGCGCGATTCCGCTTCTGCTGGATTCGCGGACTCCGGAAGCCGCCAGAAACTCCAGGCCCTCATTCCATTCCAGCAGCGCATGTTGAGCCTCCAGACAGGCTTCGTTGTCTCTGCGCAGGAAGGAATTCATCCCACGTAGAACCAGGTCCACCGTGGAGATTCCGTAGAATTCATCGTCCAGGGTTACCACAAATGGATCGAACCGGCTTTCCTCCGGGCGTGCCATCAAGGCCTGGGATGCCTCGCTCAGCGTGGAATGCGCGTCCAGAATTACCGGCTCTGGCCGCATCAGCGAACTGGTCTTTACATCCGGCCGAAGCATCAATTCTCGACTGTAATGGTTCTTACTCAGGATGGCCAGAAACTGGTTTCTGAGGGTGTAACCGGTGATTCGGCCTTCGCTATTCTGCACTGGTAAATATTGCAGATCGGGATAATTGCGATACAGGTCATAGACCTGGACCGCGGGATCGTCTTCGCCGGGAAGGATGTATTCGTAGCCGGAGAGTTCTTGCAATCGCTGAAGCGTGAGCACCTTTCGCCCCACTTCGTAGGCCGAGAAAATGGGCGGCCGGTCCATCTTCCCTTTTGCGGATTCTGTTGGGGTCTGGTTCTCCAGAATAGAGCTACTCATAGGTTCAAATAGGTACCTGGATGTTACACGGTAATGTCTGTCCCTGGAGGGATTGTTGACACTTGCTTTACATTTTGCGGCCAGAATCTCGGTGCCTCTTTCCCTTTGTTCCCGTTTTCCCTGGCTGTCCAGGCGGACATCGATTCGCGCAGGCATTCTCGCGAATGCCTATTGTCGGGCCAGACCCTTCTGCAACGACCTCGCTCGGGTTACCCCGGATCGGGCGGTCCCGGGGCGGGAGCTGCGGACCCGGGGTTTTTACTTGTAGGTAGAGGGCCCTGACCTCTTTTGCAACCATGAGCGAAAAACCATTTAAAGGCAAAGTGGCTCTCGTAACCGGTTCTGCCCGAGGCATTGGACGTTCCATTGCCGAGGATCTGGCGGAATGGGGAGCCGACCAGGTAATTCTGGACATGAAACAAGAGGACTGCGACAAAACGGCGCAGGAAATATCCTCCGAATACGGCGTAAAGGCCATTGGCGTTGCTTGCAACGTAACGGATAAAGATCAGGTAGGTCAGGCGGCAGATAAGATCAAAGGCGAATTTGGCGGTCTGCATTTTCTGGTAAACAATGCTGGAATTCTGCGCGACAATCTTCTGATTCGCATGAAGGAAGAGGACTGGGACATCGTAATGGATGTGAACCTGAAGGGGCCTTTTCTGGTTACTCAGGGTATGCTGCGAATGCTGATGAAGGCCGACGGCGGCGGAAGAATCGTAAATATTAGCTCCGTTTCCGGTCTTGTAGGCCAGGCCGGTCAGGCGAATTACTCATCCAGCAAGAGCGGATTGATTGGATTCACCAAAGTAGTGGCCCGCGAATATGCATCCAAAGGGCTACTCTGCAATGCCATTTGTCCAGGCTATGTGCAGACTGATCTTACGGGAGCTCTCACCGAAGAAGTACAGAAAATGCTGGAGGACTCTATTCCTCTGGGACGTGCCGGTCGAGTGCAGGATATTTCCCGGGTAGTTCGATTCCTCTGTTCCGACGACGCTTCCTTTATCACAGGAAACGTGATCCGAGTGGATGGCGGAACCGCCATAGGAATGTAAGCCTCCAATGGCTTTCTAAGAAACCTGGCAGGGGTCGGTTCGCCGGCCCCTGTGGCATCCCTGGTTGCTCCTTAATCGCTTTTGTGGCCGGGCACATTTTCCGGTCCTTCTCAGATCGCAAATGGCCCCTTTCCAGCAGTTCCATTGCCGCTTCTTGATGCGGAATTCTTCGATGGCAGGTTCTGCAGAACCTATATCGCCTCTTCGCCTCGCTCCCCGGTACGAATGCGAATACACTCTTCCATGGGTATGACAAAGATTTTTCCATCGCCAATTTTTCCACCGCCTTCTGTTCGAGCGGACTCAATCAAGGCTGCGATGGCGTTTTCGGCAAGTTCGTCGGGCACGGCAATTTCAAGGCGAACCTTCTTTACAAGATGAATGAATACCTCGCGTCCGCGAAAGACTTCCCGGTAGCCTTTTTGTTGTCCGTAACCCTGGGCATCTGATACCGTGAGCCTGTAGATCTCATGACGATTCAGGGCATTTCGCACTTCTTCCAGGCGATGCGGCTGGATTATAGCTATGATCAGTTTCATTTTATTCTCCTTTAGCTTGGTGGCCTATCGCTCTGTTTGCTCTTTCTCGAATTCCGTGTTCCTTAGCCCTATATGTCTATTGCTTAAAGGATTGGCCGCTATATGGCTGTTTCGCCGTCAAGCTCGTCGCCCGCTCTTTACGAAAGCTGCAGACCCATGGCCTGTAACTCTCGTTTCACAACTCCAATGCCAAGAGCCGGGTCCAGCTTCTTGATCTGTTCTTTCTGGCCCAGCCTTACGTTTTCCTGGATCTCTTCGGATTCAAGGACAAAAGATAAAGTCTCGGCGATGGCCGGATAGTCTCGTCCATTGATCAGTATTCCCCCGGAACCCAGGGTTTCCGGCACGGCTGCGGCGGCCCGCGCCACCACCGGTATTTCCAGATGCATGCATTCGGCCAGGGGCACGCAAAATCCCTCATGATCGCTCATAGAAAAAAACAAATGGGCCGCATCGTAACAGGCCATAACTTCTTGATCCGGCACCATGCCAGTAAAAACCACATCCCGGTTCAGGTTCAGTTCGGTGATCAGGTTGCGAATCTCTGCCGTATAGGCCCGCACTCCTGGATGAAAAGACCCCACACAGATCAGTCGGGCATCCGGGTGAATCTTTTTGAGGAAATAGAAAGACTTGATCAGATCCTGATGCATCTTGTTGGGGAATATTCGGCCCACGAAAACAATGTTGGTCTTTCCAGGCTGAATGTAGGGCAATCGCGCCGGCTGCTTGATTCGTTCCGGCTGAGGAAAGAACACTGGCTTTACGGCAATGTTTTCGTAACCCATCTTGCGAAGCTCGCCCGCATTGTAATTGGATACTGTGATAATCCGCGAAAAGTAGGACCGCAGGTCTCGAAGCGTTTCGCGGGCATGGTCCAGGGCATCGGCCAGTCGGCGGTTATAGGGCCGGACGTATTTGCCCGGCGTGATATTGTGAAATATCATCAGTTTCTGGGCCGAAATGCCGGGTAGTCTATCCAACATCCGGGTAAAAAAGGAATAGTGATAGATCAGGATGGAATCCGACGAGGGGCGATAATGACTGAAATGGCGAACCCGGGTTGCATCCTTTTCGGCAAAGTTTTCGCTGTAGATCTCGGACTGGTATCCCTGCTTGCGAAGAAAATCCTGTATGATCAGCGCCTCATTGGATATGGCATCGCCGGTGGCGAAACCTGCGCAAAACTGATCGACCGAGAATCGCGACATGAATCCGAGAACTCAGGGAAATTCCTGATCGGTGCGAATGCTCCGGCAATCCGAGTTTTCTTTGAGGAGTTCAATGCGAGTCTTGCAGTCTTCCGTGGATTCCAGGGCGACGCTGCACCGTTCGTAACGTTCTAGCAGGGTCCCTTCTTCCATACGCTGCTGGAGTCCCTGAATCTTCTGATACTGGCCGCTACGACACAGATCCTGATCCATACGCTGCAAAAACAAATCCAGCTTCCGCGGTTGATCCGCCATTTTCTCAGAGATATCCTCTTTGAGACATTCCACAATAGCATTGCAGAACCGATCGGCCGAAGCCTGATACCGGGCCTCTACATCCGGGTCGGGCCTCTCTACACATTGGGCGAGAAAAAGCGCCAGAGCTATGGTCAAAAAGGCGTAAGGTTTCCTGGTAAAAAAAGCCGGCTTCATAGATCCGTTGCACGATGCTTGAGGCGGCGGCACAGGCAAGAAGATATTGCTCGTTGAATTTCCCGGAATTGACGGATGCCAGTCTATTTCCATTCTGGCGCTGTGCAGGATATTTATGTACCTCCTGGCGGCCCGCCTCAGGGATCGCCACCACCACGCGAAATCTATTCCGTCCTGGGCGAGCAGGGTATAAGAGACCTCCTTAGAGCCCATTACCGGAAACTGGCGCAATCGAAGATTAGCTTCCTGTTTCCCTCCGAGGAAGAGCCTCTGATGGCGGCAGCGGACAAATCCGCGGACTTTTTCATCCAGCTAATGGGCGGACCTCCGCTGTTTGTACAGAAGCACGGGCCGCCCAGGATGCGGGCCAGACACATGCCCTTTGAGGTTACCGAAGATGGCAGAAAGGAATGGCTTCGCTGCTTCCAGGAGGCTCTGGATGAGCAGTCATTCCCGGCGGAGTACCGGGAGGCATTCGATGACTTTCTGGAGTCCTTTTCGGCCTGGATGGTGAACTCCCGCGGCCCCGGAATGGGGGAGGGCTACAGATAAAGATTCGGGGCACCGAGAGGCTGCACCGGGCTACCAGGGCCCGGGCGGATGCTCCGCAGAGCGCTATGATGGAAGCCACACCCGTGGATGGCATACCAGGAATGCAGGCTTTGTCGCAAGTGCGGGGCCGGTTTTTTCGATCTATTCCCGGTCCCACCGTAATCCGAGCGCTGTATTTCCTTGACCTACCATAGCCCTTCGGAAGCATTCCTGCATGGAGAAGGATTCTCTCTACTATTTGGTCCGGGATACCGTGGCCACCTATGCAGAACGCCCCTGTTACTGGGTAAAGGCGGACGGTCAGAACTTCGCTGCCGTCACCTATTTTAACTGGCGCGCCGACATGAAACGGTTTCAGGCCTATTTGCTCTATGACCTGGAAGTGGCGCATGGGGAAAAGATCGGTCTGCTTTGCGATAACCGATACGAATGGAATCTGATCAGCCTGGGCATTGACTCCATTGGCGCCATCGACGTCCCGCGTGGATGTGATGCTACCGACCAGGACATAGAGTACATCCTTAATCATACCGAATGCCCGGTCTTAGTGGTAGAGCACGAAAGGATGCTCAAAACCATCTTGAAGCTACTTCCCAAACTGGGCTCACTCAAGCACATCATCTCCATTGATCCTCCGGAAAAGCATAAGAAGCTCGAAGACCATCAGGCAGTTCTACGGAATGCCGGGATCAAACATCACTTTCTGGTGGATATGCTTGAAAGGGGCGATGAACTTCTACAGCAGCACGGCGAAGGCATGCTGAAGCGTCGCGGCGAAGCCATTGCCCCTAACGACCTTGCTACTATCATCTATACCAGCGGAACCACGGGAACGCCTAAAGGTGTAATGCTGGAACATCGAAGCTTCTGCTGGGAAGTTTCGCAAATGCAGCAGGTCTCTCCTTTGAACGAAGAAGACCGGGTCGTAATCTTTTTACCTCCCTGGCACATCGCCGAAAGGCTTCTGGAAGTAACGCTCATTGCCTGCGGAGCCAGCATGGCGAACTCCTCCATCATCCAACTGGGAAACGATCTGGCCGCCGTAAAGCCTACCTGCCTGGTAAGCGTGCCCCGGGTCTGGGAACAATTGCACAAACGCGTGATGGACAACGTGCGAAAGCAGCCGGAAAAAAAACAGAAACTCTTTCAGTTCGCTACGAATGTAGCTCAAACTCGCATGGACATTGTAGACACACTGTCCGACCGTTTCGCGGAAACCGAAGAGATTACCTCGCAGGAAAGACTGATCCGAAAGATCATTGCCGTTGCTTTGCTCATTCCCTTCGGCACTCTAAATATTGCCGCGCAGCTGATCCTGAAAAAAGTAAAAAGCATCTTTGGCGGTCGGCTGAAATTCGCCATTTCCGGCGCCGGCGCATTACCGGAGCATGTGGCGGTGTTTTTTCGCTCTATTGGAATTCCCATTCTGGACGGTTATGGAATGACCGAAACCACAGGCGTGGCGGCCATTGGAAGGTTACCCTGGCCCCGTCGAAGTTGTGTGGGAGAGCCTCTTCCCGGGGCTTTGATTCAGTTGCGCGACGATCAGGGTAAGCCCATTACAAAACCGGGCCAGAAAGGCGTAGCCTGGCATAAAGGCCCGCATGTGATGAGAGGTTACTACAAGAACAAAGAAAAGACCGACGAAATCCTGAAGGACCGGTGGCTGAACTCCGGGGACATCTTCATGTGGACCACTTCCGGCGAGATCAAGTTTGCCGGTAGAGCCAAGGATACCATCGTTCTGGCCGGCGGCGAAAACGTCGAGCCGGGTCCCATCGAAATCAAGCTGGGGGCCAGCGAATACGTGTCGCAGGTGATGGTAGTGGGTCAGGACCGCAAGACCCTGGGCGCTCTGATTGTTCCGAACCGGGATCGGGTCAAAGAAGAAGTAGGATCATCCATGGAAGTGCCGGAAGATCTGGCGCAATGGAACCAGAGCAAAGAGCTCCACAAGTTCTTCTCAAGTATTGTCAAAGAGACCGTAAGCAGTCAGAATGGGTTCAAGGCTTTCGAAAAGGTCACAACCTTTGCCTTTTTGCCCAAAGAACTGGAAAAGGGCAAAGAGATGACCGAAACCATGAAAATCAAGCGAAACGTGGTCTTGGACCAATACGAGGAATTGATTAACCACATGTACGAGCATCACGGAGTGCACTGAGGAGCTACTTCTCTGCGGCCTTCGCAATGGGGCGCCCGGCCTTAATAGCATCTAGTTCGTCGCAGCAGACTCGTAAGAGCTGACTTATCGCAGCTTACCTGTCGTCGATAGCTTAACGCAAATGATTTATCGCTCGTGGCAACCTTTGACGTGAGTTTACAGGCGAGGCCGCGTCGGGATTTCCGGTAGCGATGCCGGCAATTGCGGGGCGCCGGTCTCGGCGAATCACTTTTTACGTTTTTTCTGGAAAACACGAACGAAGTTCAAAATCTAGTTCGCGTGAGCATCTTTACAATCATTTCCCCGGCGAAACGGCTGGGCAGCATGGGAAAAACGGCTTCCATGCCGGAAGCCACAATACCGGTTTTCGAAAGCGAAGCGCGAGAAATCGCAAGCATTCTGGCAAAGAAAAGCGTTTCGCAGCTAATGGATCTTATGGGGATTAGCAAAGACCTGGCCGAATTGAATCAGGATCGATATGCGAAGTTTCCCCGTTCATTAAAGAATTCCCCCGCCACCGAAGCGATTTTGCAATTCCAGGGAGATGTTTTTCAGGGTCTGGAACTGGAGAAATACGGCGCACGGGAAATCAGATATTTGAAGGATCAACTGAGCATCCTCTCCGGGATGTACGGAATTCTGCGTCCCTTTGATAAGATGCATCCGTATCGCCTGGAGATGGGGACTCGATTAAAGGTCGAAGATCGCAAAAATCTATACCAATTCTGGGGCTCCAAAATCACCGACGAAATCAATCAGCGCATCCAGGATGGAAAATGTAAGACCCTGCTCAACCTTGCCTCGGACGAATACGCAAGGAGCGTAGACATGGGCTCAATCCAGGCTACGGTGGCGGCCGTGGAATTCCTGGAATTCAGAAACGGAAAATGGAAGGTTGTCTCTACAAATGCTAAGCGCGCCCGGGGTATTATGCTCAACTGGATCCTGAAAAACCGGCCAGGTACCATTAGCGCGCTGAAGAAGTTTAACGTGGGTTACGAATTCGCCGATGAGGTGGCGGATGGCAGGGGAGTCCATCGACTGGTTTTTCACAAGAGATCAGAATAAGCATTTCAATGCAGGCGGCTCATCCGGGCATTGCTTTTCGGGCTCGACCTGCTGCGCTTGAAATGCTCCATCATATCCGCAACGCTCGTTTTGATTCGGCCCGGGCGATGATCTGTTTCTGTATCTCGGAGGTGCCTCCGCCAATCTCGGCTATCTTGATATCCCGGTACAATCGGCTCACTTTGTATTCATCCATGTAGCCAGCGCCGCCATGGACCTGCACCGCCAGGTTCGTGCACTCCCTTGCATACTGCGATGTCATCAACTTGAGCTCCGAGGCCCGCGCCGACAAATCCAGGGATTCGCCGTTATGTTCAATACGAGGAGCTCCGTCGGCCTGGTCGAACAACCACGCGGTTTCGAAAAGCAGCAGCCTTGAGGCTTCCAGTCGGGTCTTGATATCGGCCAGCATAAAAGCCACGCTCTGATGTTTGGCGATCATCTTGCCAAAGGATTTTCTGTTTCGTGCGAAGTTTCTGCTTTCGTCAAGGCAGGCCTGCATGACACCCACGCAATAAGCGCCCATGGAAAGCCGCTCCCAGTCGAAAGCTTTCATGGTTTGTCTGAAGCCGGCCCCGGGCTTTTCCAGGATGCAGGACTCGGCAATGCTGACATCGTCGAAGTAAAGCTCGCCCGTAGGGGATCCTCGCAGGCCCATTTTTCGCAGGGGTGCGCCTCGCTGCACTCCATCTGCGTGTAGATCGACGATTACCAGGGTGAGTCCCGAGGCGCCGGTGGATGGCTTGCCAGGATCCCTGCTATAGCGGGCCAGGACCAACGCATAATCCGCAATGGGGGCATTCGTGATATAGGACTTACTGCCTTTCAGAATCAGCTTGCCCGAACCATCGGGATAAACGCTTGTCTGAATCGAGGCAACGTCGCTTCCGGAACTGGACTCCGTGACAGCAAGGCAGCCTATCTTTGCGCCGGCAATGAGTTCGGGGATGAGTCGGGCTTTTTGCTCATCGCTTCCGTAATGCGAAATCGGAAGTCCAAAGAGACCGGCCGATGCGCCGGAAGAAAAAAAGGTGGATCCACAATGATAGGCCAGTATGGATTGAGCCATAACGGCCGTCAGAAAGCTGGCGCCCTGACCGCCCTGGGACTCGGGATGAAGCAGTCCCAGATAGCCGGCCTTTCCCAATTTCTCTAGAATTGTGCCATTCACGCCATTCGCTTCCACTTGCTCGGCCACTGGTGCGATCTCTTCCTGGCAGAACCGGGAAAACACCTGCTGGAATTCTTCCAGCTCTTTATCCAACGTTAGGTCCACAATAATTCCTCCAGAAATTCAGATTGTTGCACCTGGTTGCGAAATCGATTCGCAACCAGGTGCAGTAGATTCGTCGCGGCCCGTAACGGATCTGCTCTGTTATATGCGCAGGTTCGTGCAGTTTGCGAACCTGCGAATCGCGCAAAGGTCAGCAGCCGGTTCGCGCAGTTTGCTTGCATCGTGCGTCAATACTTTTCGTGAATAGCCTCAGGATGCCAGGTTGGCCGCGATGATGGAGCGCATGATCTCGGATGTTCCGCCGCCAAGTGTTCCGAGACGCGCATCTCTATAGGCGCGCTCCACCGGGTATTCATGAATAAAGCAATAGCCGCCAAAGATCTGGCCCATGTCGTAACCCAGTTCTACCGCGGCTTCGGTAGCGTAGAGTTTGGCAATGGAGCTCTCAATGGGCGTTGGAATCCCCTGGTCTTTCTTGGATGCGCTGCTATAAACAAGTAGCCTGGATGCGTCGATCTTCATTCGCGCTTTGGCAATCTTGTCCTGTATGGACTGAAACTTAATGATGGGCTCTTTGAATTGTTTTCGGTTTTTCGCATAGTGTACCGCTTCGGCCAGCATGTACTGCATGAAACCTACCCCGCTGGCTACCAGTACGGTGCGCTCCCATTCCAGGGTCGCTTTTCCCACACGCAGAAAGCCGCTGTTTTCCCGGGAAATCATGTTCTCCTCCGGGACTTCCATGTCTTCAAAGATCAGTTCGCTGGTGGTACTGGTTCGCATTCCCATCTTGTTCAGTTTCTTTCCCACGCTAAAGCCTTTGAAGTCTTTCTCTACGATGAAAACACTGATGCCCATGGGGCCTTTCGCTTTGTCAGTTACAGCCATAACCGTAAATACATCGCCGATGGGTCCGTTGGTGATGAACATCTTGGATCCGTTCAGGATGTACTTATCGCCCTTCTTTATGGCCCTGGTTTGCATGCTTCCAGCGGCATCGCTTCCGGATTCCGGCTCGGTAAGGCCCAGCCCGGCGATCCATTCGCCGGTGGCCAGTCTGGGTAGATAGCGCTTCTTTTGATCGTCGGTTCCGCACAGAACAATGGGCATACTGCCAATAATTGTATGAGCGCCCCAGGCAAGGGTGAGGCCGCCATCCGTGGAGCCCCGGGAAAAGGCTTCGGTAGCCAGGGTTGTGGTCAGACAATTGGCCCCCTGGCCGCCGTACTCTTCGGGAAAGGGCAGGCCCAGAAGACCCATTTCGCCCATTTTCTGCCAGATCGCCGGATCCCACTCCGAGTTCAGATCTCGCTGTTCGACGCTGGGTCGAATCTGATCTCTGGCGAATTCGTATACGCTTTCTCTAAATTCGATGAGTTCTGGCGGCAGCGCAAAGTTCATAATAGTATCCCGAGGGTGGTTTCATTCGCCGTAGATCCGTCGCAATCCTTGCGAAGCGGCCCTACTTTCCGAAGGAACCTCCGTGAATGATCTTTCGCAGCTTTCGTCGTATCTCTTTGATGTCTGCGGAACTGGGCTGCCGACCGTAGATCCCCTGAACCAGCGCCGTAAGCGTAAGTTCCACCGCTCCGAAGAAGGCAATGCTCAGGAGGGCGGCATCCGTGTCCGGCTCGATATGTCCGGCCTGTTTGCCAGATTCTACAATCCCCTGAATCTGCTCCAGAATGGCCTGAGCGCTGGCCATTTCGCTATCCGGATCCACATTGCCGGATCGCACCACTTCCTGAACCAGCAGGTGAATGATTTCCGGGTTGGCCAGATAGGTATCCAGCATGTAGTCGCTGATACGTCCCAGTTTTTCGGTCAGTGTTCCCTTTTCCTGCCCGATGCGGGCAATTCGGTCGCTGAATCGCCTGGCCACGCTTTCCAGAATGGTTTCCAGCACCTTTTCTTTGGAGCCGAAGTAATGATACACCAGGCCGTAGGCTACATCCGCTTCTGCCGCAATATCGGAGATTCGGGTTCCGTGGTACCCTTTTCTGGCCATTACTTTGACCGCTGCCCGCAAGATCCGGTCCTGACTTCCTCTTGCCTGGCTTTCTTTTGTCTGTCCTCTTGCCACTTCAGTGGTATCTAGGATTGATTGACAAATCAGTCAATCAAAATTCCCATTTCAAGAGTCTTTCACTGGCAAGGGTTGCTGAAGCCCGGTGAATCCCGTAATTTCGAATAGAATACCCAATCCGGCTCGATCGCGCTCGGGCTCTGGGCCCCTGTTGCCCCCGGGGCGGCCTGAACCATGCATTCTACTCGATGGGGCCTATGCGGTGGGGCCGACGCGCTGGCATCCCTGCTTACCGGCTTTGCGCACATATGTATCGACAGGGACGGGGAAATGGGATGTTATTGGGTAATACACATGGATAAGGAGAATCGAATGCATTTGAAAAGAACAATCACTGGGATGGCCTTGCGCAGCACTCTGGCTCTTGCCGTGGCCCTGGTCCTGGCGGCTTGCGGAAAAGAGCCCAATGTTGTGGGCACTGACCTGGAATATGAGCAGGATGGCAAACCCTACCTGGGTTATCTTGCAGTGGATAAGAATCAAGAAGGGAAGCGTCCTGGAATTCTGCTGATTCATGAATGGACCGGTCTCGGAGATTATGTAAAATCCAGAGCGGATCAGCTGGCGGCCATGGGGTACACGGTCTTTGCCATGGACATGTACGGAAAAGGAATTCGGGCGGCCAATCATGATGAGGCGGCCAAATTGATGACTCAATATAACGAGGACCGTCCCACCATGCGGGCCCGTATGGACCGCGCCATGGAAGTGCTGAAAGAGCAGGAAGGCGTAAATCCCGAAAGCATTGCCGTAATTGGCTATTGCTTTGGCGGAGGGGCAGCCATTGAATATGCGCTGAGCGGCGCCGACGTGGATGCCATCGTTAGTTTTCATGGCATGCTGGGATCGCCCAACTTGGAAGAAGATGCCGAAAAGATCAAAGCAGCCATGCAAATCCATCACGGCGGCGACGATGGGTTTATACCGGAAGACGTGGTGAACAATCTAAAGTCGACGCTGGATGAGGCGGGAGTGGAATACAACTTCTACAGCTATCCGGGCGCTGTTCACGGGTTTACGCGCCCCGGCGCCGGCAGCGACAAGGAGTCCGGCATTGCCTACAACAAAGAGGCCGATGTAAAATCCTGGGATCGCATGAAAGAGTTCCTGGACGCGAAATTGAAATAATCGAAAGGGTCGGCTCGCACCAAACCGGACGCGGCGGGGAGGCCCGTCGCGCCGGCATTCTATTCTGGCGGACTTAAAAGCGGATCAAAGCCCGTATTGGTCAGGCCCGGGAACCTGTGAACCTGTGGATTCAATCGTCGCTGAAAAAGCCCAGGCGAAGCAGAAAGTACAACAGTGTGGCGATGGCGGTGGCCGCCGCTGCTACGTAAGTCCAGGCCGCCGCATTTAGCACCTGACTCACCGCCTTCTGCTCTTGCGGTGATCCCAGGCCGATTTCGGGAAGAACCTTTTTTGCCCGGCTGGATGCATCCAATTCCACAGGCACGGTTACTACCTGAAAAAGCACTACCGTGCCAAACAGGAGGACACCGGCCCAGGCGATATACGAGCCAAGCGGGGTTTGCAGAAATGCCATCATTCCCATGCCCACCATAATCAGAATCCAGCTCAAGTTCGAGCCAAACCCGGCAAGAGGCACTATGGCGGACCGGAAGCCCAGGAGCGGATACTCTACCTTGTGCTGAATCGCATGCCCGGCTTCGTGGGCGGCCACGCCGGCCGCGGCGATGCTGTTGGATGCATAGGTATCGTCGGACAATCGCAAGGTTTTACTGGTAGGATCATAGTGATCCGAAAGCGAGCCGCGAACGTGCTCCACCTTCACATTGTGCAGACCTTCCCGGTCCAGAAGCATGCGCGCCACCTGGGCTCCGGTGAGCCCGGCAGAGTTGCGATAGCCGCTCCACTTCTTAAAAGAGGACTTCACCTTGAAGCTGGCCCACATACTCAATAGAAAGAAGGGGCCAATAATAATAAAGTATAGAGGATCAAAAAACATCCTGTTTCTCCCTGGCTATCTGGACTCATCGCTGCTTCTGCTTTTTAACTTGCTCCGTAGCAAGGCGGCTGGTAGCGATGGACCACTGTAATTTCATGCCATTCGAATATCTGTAACGGAAGGTAGCATGGACCTCCGGGGCCGGCAACCAAAATTGCAGAAAACCTTTGCCGCCATGGAAAGTATGCATTGGTGGAAGACCCGAACATTAGCGATTGGCACTTAAGATGGTCAGAACGAAGTGCACCCGGCGAGTATCACTTAGCGAGTGGCAGGCCGGTAGTGTTTGCGCGCCTCACGTAAAGAGATCCATACTGCTAATATTAGAAGAAACTGCATGGAAGCGCTGCAGCCAGTGCCCTGGCAGGGGCGAGAGATGGTAGGCTCCGGGCCGGTCCGCGTGCCCCGTTGCCAATCCAATGTTCTTACAAAACCAGGGGAATCGCCCTGGGAATTACCGAGAACAGAAGCATTCGCGCAGCCGGCGCTCCCTCCACTCCCATCATGGGAAGAAGCTCGCCGTCGGTCTCGGAGTCCATGGTAATGGTCGGTATTAGAAGGACTCGTTTGGCCTGGAAGGATTGCACTCCCGGGACCTCATCCACCCGACCGTCGTAGAAATGCCTGCTACCCCACACCATTTTGTAGGTGGGCGCCGGAGTCATGTGAACAGCGTGAAAATAGCCATCGTCCAGATAAGCCGGGGGAGCCCACAGCATGCCGCCGCCGTTGTAGCGACCATTGCAGACAAAAAGATTCAACAGAGGGCCTGTTAGCTCTTCCCAGGGGCTGTCTTCGTCGCGGCAGTACAGCACACGGGCTGTGGTGCTCTTATGAGAAAGGAAAGTCTTCAGGCTATGGTAGTAGTAGGCAAAAGCTCCGGATCGAATTCGGGACCGAAAGAGGCTGCGGACGATATGACCGCTCATGCCGCTGGATGCAATATTAATGAAGAGCCTTCGTTGAATCTGGGTTTCGCGTTTCAGTTCACGGATCGTTTTTTCGAAGCTTTTCCTGCTCTTCGGGCTGGTGGGCAATGCAAGGTCCATTAGCGGCAGTAGTTCCACCTGGCCAATGTCGGCCCAGAAATGGCGGTTCTGTTGCAGGGCCACGTGATAGCCGTCGGAAAGCTCCTCCAGGGTCCGAATGAAGTCCGCTCCGGAATTTAGATCTATCACACCCAGGGGCACTTTCCTGGATAGCAGCCGGTTTCCATCAAAGTAGCCGTTCAGAACCTCGTTGATTGTGCCATCCCCGCCGGCGGCAATGATTTGATCATGGGTTCGATTGAGGAGGGCTTCCCGGGCTCTATGGGTAGCGTCCCGGGGGCCCCGGGTGAGATAGAGATCAAAGTCCGTAAGTTTCTCCTTGAGAGAAGCCTTCAGTTTTTCGAACTCGAGCAATCCATCGTTTCGACCCGCGGCCGGATTCAAAATGATGAGCCTTCTTGGCTGCGACGGTTTCTTCTTAAAAAAGAACATTCTACCTTTGCCTCCCGGGTTGCCCGCGGGATTCCCTTTACCCTCTGACCATATCCTATTTTATTGTGCTTACTGTAAAAGCGGTTCCGAAAGTAGCCAGCGGATTTTGAAGCAGGCTCGAGAATCCGGGTGATTCCGGGACCGTTGCCGATGAATTCCCGATGACAATCCGGCTATCCGGAGCCGGGGGCTTACGGAAAGCTTGCGGCGCCGAAGGCCGGGAAGCCATCCTTTGAGGGAGAAACATGCTCGATACAATACCCGATGACATTCAATACGATAACACTTCTCTGAAAATCCGCTGGAAGGATGGCAAGGACTGCAGCTACAATCTGCTACAGTTGCGAAGAAAATGTCCCTGTGCCCAGTGTCGCGGCGGGCACGGTCCGGTGGCAAATCGTCAGACGGACTCGATTCAGCAGATCAACCTGGTAAGCTGGAAAAAAGTGGGCCGCTATGCTTTGCAGTTAACCTTTTCCGATAATCACGATCTGGGCATCTATACCTACGATCTTCTGCGAAAGGGCTGCGACGAAGGCACCGGCTACGTTCCGCCGGACGAAAGATCGGACTGAGCTTCCGGAGCCAGGCGCGACTGGTTCAGGGCCCGGGCAACGGCCTGGTTTCGCCTTGCACTTTCCTGAACCTCGGTCCGAGCTTTTCCCTGGTTTTTTTCATGGATCCGCCCTGCCGAAGCTCAGGAGTCTTGCATCCATGTATCCAATTCCTCTCCACTGATGGGGCGAAACCGTTCCAGATAACCACCATTGCGCCATTCCAGAAAGGCAAGCAGATAGCCAGCTCCGTCCAAACGACGATACAGTATTCCTTCCCAGCCCCGGCCGGTCACTTCTTGAATCCGAAGTTCAGCGCCGTTCCAGTTTATCCGGCGTATTTCCTTTTCGTTGGATTGGCTCAACGGTGGACTCAACCTTGTTTAGACTTATACCGGGCCAACGAATTAGCGCGGCGGCGAGATCTTCCCCAGCATCCATGCTAGCAGCGATTCCAGGTCTTTCCTGGTTAGCGGTTTTCCCCAGGGTCTTTCGTTCGGGGTGCCCGCCAGGGGAAAAAAAGGGGTCAGGCATATGGCCATTAGCCGCGCTTCCTGTTGGGGGCTGTCTACCTTGAATCCCTTCTGCTTCGCTTCGGATAGAATGGCTTCCAGCGTATCCAGAGTTTTCTGCTCGGCCATATCGGGAGTCTCTGGCGCCCATGCGAAAACCGCTTCGGCCAGTTCGCGGGCAGCTTTGCTATTCTGGCCAAAGGGACGCCAAATATCATATAGCTCCAGGATGTAATCGGTCAGTTTGCTTCCCGGACTTTTTCGCGAAGTTATAGTTTTGCGGGCCAGGCGATCGTGCACGGCCGCGAACTCATAGGCCACCGTGCGTACGATATCCTTCTTGTCCTTAAAGTAAGTGTACACCGTACCGGTGCCCACGCCAGCTTCCCGGGCAAGGCTTTGCACCGTGGTGGCCTTAATCCCATCCCGCAGAAAGAGTCTGGTGGCCGCCTCCACCAGCGCTTGATCCTTCTTTTCGCTTCTGGGTCTTACCATGGATAAATCCCTAAAATGATCCTTTGCGATCTGCGAGCGCTCTCATCTATGCTTCTGCCTCTGACTCAGGGCCGCATTCGAACAGGTCCATTCTCTGGATTGGGCTGGCAATTGCGATCACTCTCTGGGCTCACTCTGGACAAACATGAAAAGAGGAAAACTAAAGGCCAGGCTACCCGCAAAGGCCAGAGCCAGGTATAAAAGGACCTGAAGCCAGGAACGTGTGCGGAAATAGACGTAGCCCAGAAAAAGTGCCAGAAGCATCATCGCTTCAATCATGAATACCAGCGCCACCGGATTCTGCATCGCAGTCTGGTTGGCACTGGGATCGGTAAACAGTGTATACAGATACATTCCGTTCGGTCCCAGTGCGGCCACAATCGCAAAACCCAGAAGCAAATAGCGAATCCAGGCAGGCAACGGGATCCTGGTGGCCTGGATATTGCTGGTAGCCTCTCTTTGTTCTGGACGGTTTTCAGTTTGAGCAGATGACCGAATATTCATAGTCGAATATTCGGTATTGTATGTTCAGTCGGCAACCTCTTTTTCCGGAAGCTGCGCCTTTTCAGGATCAATGTTTGCTGTGATGCAGAGATAGTCCGCAGACTGATCCACCGCCCGGTATTGACTTTCCGCAGATCGATAGAAGACTGTTTATGTTACATAGAAAGCAGGGTTCCGCCAGGTTCAGATTCGGTCCGGTGGGCCACCGCTGTTTCCTGGGAAGCTGGACTAGAAGATAGAGTTTAGGTCAGGGAGTAAGGTGTCGCCGCAGTTTGGATTTCAGGACTCTTGAATGGTCGAAAACCAGCAGAAACGGAAGGCTACCCGCAGTGAGCCAATCTGGTAATCAAATTGTGGATCGAAGGCAGAAAAGGGAAGCTGTGCGCCCAGGAGGATTCGAACCTCCGACCTTTTGATTCGTAGTCAAACACTCTATCCAGCTGAGCTATGGGCGCCGCTGATGGATAAAAAAATCTGGTGGCTGTACGGTCAACCGGAATGCGACTTCAAAGCATCAGGAAAGCCGGGAAGCCCGGGTCCGGGCTTGAGTAGAAACCGGCCATCGGCAGAAGTAGCCGCAAACCTTGCCGGGATACTTGATTGGAACGGGCCATAAATCAGAAATGGGTTCCGCAAGTCCGAGTAAGGTGCGAAAGGAAGATCAAATGGTAAATCAGAGAAAACAAGACCCTGGAAACAATCCGTCGCGCACAGGAGGGGGATCGGACCGAGACCCAGCGGATCATAGCCGGGGCTCGGGCGGATCTTCCTGGAGGAAGCTGGCCTTCTGGAGTCTGGTCTTACTCTGTCTGCTCCTGCTGGGATACTCCGCCCTGGCCAGCGTGGCCTACTGGAGGCTGGAAAGAGAAAGCACTGCCCGGATCGCCCATCTCGAGAAAGAAGTCGATACCAGGGAGCGGCAGATGAATCGAATGCTGAGGGATCGCACAGGTCTGGAGGCCAGTCTGGAAGAGATGGAGCGGGCACTGAAAGAGCTCCGGCAAAGGCAATCGGTGGCCGATCAACGGATGACCGAGTTCCGGGAGTTACTCATCGCTTTGCGCGACTTACGCGACGCCGGAAGTCTTACGGTGCGGATCGTAGACGGACGAGCCGTCATAGCGCTTCCCTTTGATATTCTTTTTGCCTCCGGATCCAGCAAGCTATCCTCCCGGGGAGAAAAAGCGATTCGCGAACTGACTGGTGTATTGTCGCAGTTGGAGAAACACCGATTCCAGATCGAAGGGCATACCGATTCAGATCCGATCCGAAAACCGGGCTATACAAACTGGGAATTGGCATCGGACCGGGCCCTGGTGGTTTTACATACCATGGTGGATGCGGGCATGGACTATCGACGCATTAGCGCCGCCAGCTTTGGACCCGCCAGACCGGTGGAGCCGAACAACACGCCGGCCCGCAAGGCGCGAAACCGGCGAATCGAAATTGTTCTGGTGCCGGATCTTTCTGTGCTTCCAGGGGCCGCGGAAATGGAAGAATTGCTACGGGAGATGCCAGCTACAAAATCCGAAAGGGAAGGAAAATCAGATTAAATGCCCTGGCTTAACTTTGGATGTCTGGCTGTTTGCCTGCGGGCCGAGTCCTGCTTCTCGCTTCGCTCGGCTCGCCCCTTTCGTTTGCGGCAGAGTCTTGCTTCGCGCTTAGCTCCGTTAGGCCCACCCGTCTGCGACAGGAGCCTTGCTTTGCGCTTTGCTCAGCGCCAGACTCTAGAAGTTGATACTTAGACCGGGGATCAGGGTCACCAGGATAAATCCGATGGCAATACTATATCCGCTCAAGAAAGTGAAGAAGCTCCATTTCAACCAGTAGAACTTCCGGCCCAGAATCATGGTGCTCATCCGATAGAGATCATGGGCCACATGTCGCCCGATTTCGCTGGTGTTGGAAAGGGCTTCCGCCATCTCACGGACGTAGGTGTCTTCGTCGTATTCTTGAATCGAAGAAAAGTGAAGCAGATAATGAAAGCTGTCGTCCTTCTTAATGTATTTCTTGGGTAGCAGGCTGATAATCGCAAATAGAATGCTAAGAAGTGCGGTGAACATCGCAATTACAATACTGGGCAGGAAGTCCGGAGTATTTACCCCTCCCAGAGAAATGGGAACCAGAAAGGAGTTAATCGTTAGTATGGCGTACGCCCGGCGATCGGCAAATCCAATGTAGCTTAAATGCTTGGCGATTAGTGCGCTCAGGATGGAACCGCGAAACGCGGCGGGCCATTTCCAGTCATCGGAGTTCTTGTTTGAGTCGTCGCTCATAATAATTGTTAACTTACGGAATTCATTTATCCGCGGACAGCTCCACCCGTCGCTCCCAGCGGCGCCGGGGCTTCGCATGGATTCTGCCGCTGGCTGATCCGGCTATTGGCTATCCTCCGTCCAGCATTGTCGTTTTTGGCGAACATATTCGCTGCTCCACATCTCTTTTCGGGCTTGTAGTTCTTCGACGGTGATTCCGTATCGGGCTTCCAACATCTCTATGGCGGGGGATCCTTCGCGTTTGTATTCTTGTAGCCTGGCCAGTCTCTCGTCGATATCGGGAACCAGCGCCAGAAAGTCCGGATCCCATCGTACTACCGTTCCGTACCGGGTGGACATGATTTCATCGTATTTGCGATCGCCTGTATTGCAGAAAAGAACGTCCTTGGCCAGTACTTCCAGCGTACCAATGGAGTGCTCGTGGCCCGGTCGAAAGCGAAGCAGGATTGGTAATCGAGCTACGTAGGGATCGCTGATTCCCTGTTCGTCAATTATTTCTACGTACGGACCGGCGGCCAGTCCCACGTAACCCAGACCCATTCCTTCCATGCATCGGGCTTCGGCCTGGCTGTTTGCAATTCGGAAGGTTCGATAGTTCAAACAGGACTGAAAACGCGAAAGCTCCTCACCTCTGGCTCCCCAGGGATGGTTTTCTGCCTCAATGAGTCCCGGGCCCTTTCTTTCGAATTTGCTTACGAAATGAAATCGTTCATTGGCGATGTAACCTTTTGCGGCCGGTATCGGGATGAACAATGCGATCACACTGGCCGCCGCAAAAACCGCCAGGGTTCGCGAAGGTCTGCCATCCCATTTTGAAAGTGCGCCATTCCACCGGGTGGGCAGGGGAATGGTAAATAGGCGCCTGGCAAGCCAGGCGAGCATGATTAACTCCGGCAATAGGAATCGGAATGCCATGAAATCGCCGCCCAGGCGAATTACGTACAGAGTCATAATTATGGGAGCGCCCAGATCCCGGACCAGGCGAAACCAGTCGCGGCGTTTTTCGTTAACCGACTCTGTTGTTGGTGAATTAAAATAGACCAGGTATCCGTAGGCGGCTACCATCAGCAAGATAACCCAGGACGTAGGACCAAAGAAAACCGCATGAAATAAATACTTGGCGCCCTGGAGCCAGTAGCTGTCCAGACCGGCTTTCGCATAGTATGTATTGGGGAACAACTCCCCAAAGTACAGATATCGGAAAAGGTGCCAGGATCCGGCGGTCACCAGAATGGAGATCGCGGCCCGTGCCGCGCGCCATAGAATCTGCCGTTTGCCCAGATGTCTTTCCCGGGCCAGTTCCCATAAGAAGAAGAATCCGTACCATACCGCGAACAAGCCCAGCTCGGGTCTGGTCAGGTACATGAGTCCCAGTAGAAAACCAAGCAGCACCGGTTTCTCCACGGGCCGGTGGTTTTCCAGCTTTAGATAGAAAAGCCCCAGAAGCACTGATAGAAGCCCCAATTCCATGCCGGATGCGCCAAACTGCCGGAATCCGGGGTGCGCCGCTAGAAGAAAGGGTATGATCAAATGGAGATAGCGAAACGGCGCCTCATTGTTTTCCGATCGAGCCGGGGTACGGATCATCAAAAGTAACCCGGCCAGCGAAAGCAGAAGTCCCAGGATCACGGCTACATACGAAGAATCCAGACCCATGCCACGGAAAATGACCAGAGTGGAGAACCAGAGCGGATGGGTGAACACCTCGGTCTTTTCTCCGGGGTTGTACACCGGCCCCTGGGTCAAATACAGATTCTCCACGGCTCGCAGGGTGATGGCCGCATCTTCGGCCAGCCACGCTTCGCTTAACAGGGCAAACAGGGATACCAGAACCAGAACTGAGATTGCAGTAGTGCGCACATCTCCCTATGAAGAAATACGGGAAGGATGAAAACTGATTTTTTCCCGATGTCCGATCTTCTGGTTTCCAAATTAGGCTGGAAAATGTCGCAATCGTTTGCTATTCTGTGTCTGTGGCCGAGAAATCGGTCAAATGGGGACGAATCTGGTTTCGACTGCTGTGATATCGAGATCCAGGTTGCATGCGGAGTTGAGGAGCTCCTTAAAACCTCACCTTATAAGTGCCAACAACGAATACGCACTGGCTGCATAATTAATGCGGTCACGCTCCCTGTAGCTTCCCTTCCGGGGCTACAGATGAGTGTCAATTTACGGAAGGTCTGTTGATTCGGTTCGGGTAGCGATTCAGCAGGAATAATCTATCCGAAACGTCAGGCTGTGGTTCGTTACTGCACCGAGGCCTGCCGTAACGAGCAGTAACTAAGCATGTAGAGGCCTGTTTTTCGCACCGTAGGACGCGGGTTCGACTCCCGCCGTCTCCACAGCGGAAGTGGGGGGTAGCGAGCCGGGGCGGCTAACCTTCCATGGTTAGACGCCCCGTCCGTCGCGCATCCTGCGCTCCGCATTCGCTACCCCCCACTTCCTGGTGATTGGGGCGTACACTATAGTCTCTTCATGGCTTCTGGTAGACTGATCTTGGACTCACTCCTGCAAGGGTAGGCCTTGCGATGCCATTCTCCACCTTAGACGTTGAACCTGTATCGAGCCACACCCACGGACGGGTGTAGTCGGTGCTCGGTGCAAGGAGGTGCCGGGCACCGACCGAGATGCGGGTTCAACGTCCGGCGACTCCCGCCGTCTCCAAACCGTAAGTGGGGGTAGTCGAGCGGGGTAGGCCGCGCCTCCTCGCACGGACTACCCCGCGCTCGGACATCCTGTCCTCGTCTTTCGACCACCCCCACTTACGGGGGCCTCTGGGACAACTCCCTGACGCTCGTGCTTCGTGCACTCGCTTTTCGATCAATCCCACCTGCTGGGCCTCGCGGATGCGGAGTATCGAGCCGGGGCGGCTAACCTTCCATGGTTAGACGCCCCGTCCGTCGCGCATCCTGCGCTCCGCATTCGCTACCCCCCACTTCCTGGTGATTGGGGCTTACACTATAGTCCTTCGACTTTTTCCAGAACCGCTTGACACAGTTTTCGCATGTGACCCCCTTTGGAGCATGCAAGGTCGCGGCCTACTTTACCTTTCCCTCCGCATAGAGCTAGAGGTGACCACTCTGGTATAGCCGGGATATGCTCCGATCTGAATTGCGAAGGCGGGCCCGGGGGTCCGCCTTTTTTCGTATCTTAGCCATTATGTTATTAACCATCACAACTACCATGCCGCAGGCCACGGACCTGGGATACCTGCTCCATAAACATCCGGGGCGGGTGCAGCGATTTGCTCTCTCCTATGGGGAGGCTCACGTTTTCTATCCGGAGTCTACAGACGAACGTACAACCGCCGCATTGCTTCTGGACCTGGATCCGATTTCTCTGGTTCGAGGGAAGACGGGCGGCGAAAGTCCTCTGGCGCAATATGTTAACGATAAGCCATACATCGCTTCCAGTTTCCTTTCCGGAGCCATTTCGAAAGTCTTCGGAAGCGCGTTGTCCGGCCACTGTAAGGAGAAGCCAGAACTGGCCGAAACGAAAATTCCGCTGGAGCTGAAACTGGTGGCGGTACCGTCCCGGGGAGGGCCCGGATTGCTGGAGGCCCTCTTTTCTCCACTGGGCTATCAGTTGGACTACCGGAGGTTGGTCCTAGATGATCAATTTCCAGAATGGGGAGACTCGCCTTACTACGAAATGACATTAAGCACTGTGGCCAGGCTAAAAGAAGTCCTGTCGCATCTCTACGTACTGATCCCGGTTCTCGATAGAGAAAAGCATTACTATGTATCCGATGAGGAAGTTGAAAAGTTGCTCCGCCACGGTGAGGGCTGGCTGAACACGCATCCGGTCCAGGATCAAATCGTAAAGCGCTACCTTCGAAGCGCGAGGCATTTGACCAATCAGGCGTTCTCCCGGCTCGGCAACGGTGAAAGTACTGACACTCTGGATGTCGAAGTGGTAAACCAGTCTAAAGAAGACGCTCTGGAAAAGCCCCTCACCCTGAATGAACAGCGATTGGAAACGATTGTCTCCATACTGAATGAAAGCGATGCCACCAGCGTACTGGATCTGGGATGCGGCGAGGGTAAGCTACTCAAACGACTCCAGAAACTGAAAGGATTGAAACGTATTGTAGGTGTCGATGTTTCTCCCGCTGTCCTGGAATATGCCAGACGAAATTTAAAACTCGATGAGCTATCCCATGGGAACCAGCGAGTGGAACTGATTCATGGATCCGGCATCTACAAGGATGATCGCTTTTCTGGATTCGACGCGATTTGCCTGATCGAAGTTATAGAGCACATGGAAGCTGATCGACTGCCTTTCCTGGAGAAAACCGTGTTTGGTCATGCGAAGCCCGGACTGCTACTGGTTAGCACTCCGAATGCCGAATACAATCAGCTGTTCGAAAACCTTCCAGCGGGTACCCTGCGACACCCGGATCATCGTTTCGAATGGACACGTCTTGAATTCCAGGATTGGGCTCGCAGAGTGGCCGGCGCGTACGGCTATTCGGTAGAGTTTTCGGGAATTGGGCCGGAAGACTCCGGGTTGGGATGCCCCACGCAGCTGGCAGTTTTTCGTCAGGCAGAAGCAGCGCAGAAAGTCGAGGGGGAACATGGATAGATCTGTCATCAGTTTTCCGGAGCCATCCCTTGTTTTGCTGGTGGGGCCATCCGCGTCCGGTAAGTCCACGTTTGCGAAGAAGCATTTCAAACCTACGGAAGTGATTTCATCGGACTATTGCCGGGCCCTGGTGAGCGACGACGAAAACAGCAACGAGGCCACAGCCGATGCCTTTGAAGTCCTTGGCTTTATCGCGGCCAAGAGGTTGGCCAGGGGAAAAACCACGGTCATTGATGCCACCAATGTGCAGGCTCCATCTCGCAAAAAGCTTTTGCAACTCGCCCGGCAGTTTCATGTCCATGCAGTAGCCATCGTTTTGAATCTTCCGCGAAAGGTTCTGGAACAGCGCAATCAGTTACGTACCGATAGAAATATGCCCAATGGGGTTGTGCGAAAACAGCAATCGGAATTGCAGCGATCTTTGCGTGGTTTGAAGAAGGAGGGGTTTCGCTTCGTATATGTAATCGACTCCGCCGAGGCTGTGGACTCCGCAAGCATCGAGCGCACCCGGCTATGGGTGGATAAGACCGACCTGTCCGGTCCCTTTGATATCATAGGGGATGTGCACGGTTGTTTCGATGAGATGATTTCGCTTTTGGAGAAACTGGGATATGCGACGAATTCAGGAAACGGGGCTGAGCTGAGTCATTCGGATGGTCGACGTCCGGTTTTTGTGGGCGATCTGGTAGATCGAGGGCCAGGGACCACGGAGGTGCTGCGCTTCGTGAGTCAGGCCGTGGACGCCGGGCTGGCTTTCTGTGTAGCGGGAAACCATGATGTTAAGCTCCTAAAATATCTGCGCGGCAAGCAGGTCAAACTCAAGCACGGTCTGGAAGTGAGCGCCCGGCAACTGGAGAACCAGGATCCAGAATTCCTGAGCACAATAATGCAGTTCCTGGATGGACTCAGGAGTCACTACGTCTTTGATGGGGGCCGTCTGGTAGTGGCTCATGCGGGCCTTAAGGAGGAATACCACGGTCGGGCCTCCGGAACCGTGCGGCAGTTTGCGCTGTACGGCGAAACCACCGGCGAAATCGACGAGTATGGTTATCCGGTTCGGTATCAATGGGCCAGGGATTATCGCGGCGAGGCCCGTGTTGTATACGGACATACGCCGGTCACCGAGGCCGAATGGGTCAACCGAACCATTAACATTGATACTGGCTGCGTCTTCGGAGGCAAACTAACGGCTCTGCGGTATCCCGAAATGACCCTGGTAGATGTGCCTGCCCGGGAGGTTTACTACGCATCGGCGAAACCGCTGGCTGCAGCCGGGGGCGCCAATTCCGGTGATCCGCAGCTGCTGGATATCAAAGATATTGCCGGAAAGCGGATCATCACGACATCGCTGGCCCATAGCGTCTCCATCCCCGAGGAGCACTCCGCCGCATCCATTGAATCATTGAGTCGGTTTACCACGAATCCGCAATGGCTGATTCATTTGCCGCCCACAATGTCTCCGTCCGAAACCAGTTCCCTGGATGGCTATCTGGAAAGACCGGAAGAAGCTCTGGACTATTATAAACGTAATGGGATCAAGCAGGTGATCTGCGAAGAGAAGCATATGGGTTCGCGGGCAATCATCGTAGTTTGTCGCGATGAGGAAGTGGCGAGCCGTCGATTCGGCGTACCGGGGGAGGCGGGTATTTGCTATAGTAGAACCGGTCGTCGCTTCTTCTCCAATGGTTCCCTGGAGCAATCGGTGCTGCAGGTGTTGCGACAGGCGATGGATGATGCAGGGACCTGGGATGTTCTTGATACGGACTGGATTTGTCTGGATACCGAGATCATGCCCTGGAGCCTGAAGGCGCAGGCGTTGCTGCGGGATCAATATGCGGCGGTGGGCGCCGCAGCCCGGGGCGCCCTGGGAGCAGTGTTGCCGGTTCTGGAGCAGGCCAGTGAAAACGGTCTGGCAGTTCATGATCTCCTCAAGAGCGTCCAGTTGCGGGCGGCAAACACTGAGCGGTTCGTCGCTGCCTATCGGCAATATTGCTGGCCGGCAGAAAGTCTCCAGGATATCAAAGTAGCCCCGTTTCATATTCTGGCGGCCGAAGGTCGCACCTTTCTTTCCCGAAGCCACGATTGGCATCTGGAGACACTGGAGTCCATAGTGAGTTCCGCCCCGGGGCTTCTCGTTTCCACCAGACATCGGATCGTGGATACGACGTCCGACTCCGACGTCCGGGAAGCCTGCGACTGGTGGGAGGAGTTAACCGAAGCCGGCGGCGAGGGCTTTGTTACCAAACCTCTGGATTTTGTCGCTCGTGGAAAACGTGGGATGGTTCAGCCTGGGATAAAAACCAGGGGCAAAGACTATCTACGTATCATTTATGGTCCGGACTACGATATGAAAAGTAATCTGGATCGTGTGCGAAAGCGTGGGCTGTCCCGGAAACGATCCCTTGCTCTGCGCGAATTTGCGCTGGGTCATGAGTCTCTGGAACGATTTGTCAAAAAGGAACCGCTGTATCGAGTGCACGAATGCGTTGCAGGTGTTCTGGCTCTGGAATCGGATCCTGTGGACCCTCGCCTTTAGGGCCGTTCATTATCCCTGGCGCTACGGAGGGCGTACTACCGGGTTCAGTGCCTATTGGCGTTTTCACCATGCAGAGATACAGGGTCACGTTCCGCAGCCCGGCCCTTTCCCGACTCACCGTCGCAAAACCCCCTGAACAGGGGGACTCAGCCGGGCGTCTGGTGGGGAATACTATTTGCGCGGACCGGAAAGAGAATTCATCGTACACGGCATGCAACGTGCTGGCCTGCAAGCCCGTTTCTTTTTCTGCAACAGCCGAGTATTTGGCCGCGGAGGGGCGGTTCTATCGACCGCGCTCTCTGTGCTGGCTGTGTTTTCGATCTCGAGTCGCCTCGCATGCCTCCAGGTGAAGCCCAGTCCCCTGGATTCATCGGAGAATCCTCTGGTGATTCTCGTCGCTGCGGCGGCCAATAATGCCGGAGGCGAAACCTGGTCCGTCGTAAATAATCCCACATCCGGAGCCGACGAAATCTACGACATCGCATTGGACGGCGACGACCTTTTCATTGCAGGTAGCGACTCTACACCCGGCAATCAGCAATGGCGCATTGAAAAGCGTAGCGCCATTACTGGCGAACTGGACCCGGCATTTGGCAACAATGGGGTGGTGACCTACAATCCATCTGCGGCGGATGAAGCGGCATCCAGCATCTATCTGTCTTCTTCGCACATCTTTGTCGTCGGCAGCGATGAAAGTCCGGGCGACCCTCAACTGCACATTCAAAAGCGCAGCCGCAATACAGGCACGCTGGATCCCGGCTTTGGCACTGCTGGCATCATCACCTCGAACGTAGGAGGTATTAATGACACCCTGGTAAAGATTACCGGCGACGGGACCTACATCTATGTCGCAGGTATCGATAACGATGGCGGAGGCATGGGCGCGGGCGGGCGCGTGGAAAAACGCCTGATGAGCGACGGATCCCTGGTGGGCGCATTCGATGGGGACGGGGTGGTGCAATCCGATCCGACGGTCAACTTTGATAACTTTACCGACGTCCTATTTGATGGCGGGTTTCTCTACGTTTGCGGGGGACGGTTTTCCGGAGGAAGTACCGCCTGGTGGATTGAGAAGCGATCAGCCACGGACGGCACTCCTGTGGGTGCGTTCGATGGGGACGGTGAACTGATTATCAATCCCTCGGCCGCCAGCGGAGAGCGAATCGAACGGAGCGGCTGCTTGATTAGCGGAAGCTCTCTTTTTCTGGCAGGCGTTGATGAGGCGCCTGGCAACCGACAGTGGCATCTGGAAAAACGCGATAGTACCACGGCTGCCCTGGATGCAGGCTTCGGGACATCCGGCGTAATTCTGGAAAACTATACCTCGGGAACGGACAACATTACCTGGTTAGGATTTCAGGGAGCCTCGCTATTGGTGGCTGGCGATGTCAGTGATGGCGGCGGCTTCACTCCCTACCGCCTGGAATCCAGAAATCTCACCACCGGCGCTCTGGAGTGGTCTGTATCTGGAACCCCCGGCTACGATACAGATCTTCGCACAAATGCTAAGGACGGCACCCACATTTATCTTGGAATAAGCACGGACGAATTCGGTGATAGAGGGTGGCGCATAGAAAGACGACGATTGAGCGATGGCAGTCAATAGAGTCCTATGCCACCGATTGATGCATTGCGTCTATGTTCGTCCGGACCGAGATGCAGATGCTGCGTTTTCCTGACTCGCCAAAAACCCCCTGTTCAGGGGGGGCCTTCGGCCAGGCGAAACAGGGAAACAGGTTGTGGCAAGAATCACCGGCGTCTCACTGGGCGGTAATGCCGCGGAATTCTAACTTCATCTCAGGATTACTACGGCCGTTGCATCACATTGCCCACACATCTGTCCCCATCAGCGGTAATGTACAGCGGATTGGCGGAGCCCATAAAAAGAGCGCCTGCTTCGGGCGCCGTTGCATTGTATGTCTTCTTGCTCTGTGCTCATTGATGAGTGGCCTTTCCTGTCTGAACATTCAGTACAGTCCGCTGGATACCCGGGATCCTTTGATTTTTCTCATCGCCGGAGCTGTGACTCCGCCTTCGGTGCGCATAAGTTCCGTGCAAAAACTCGGCGAAGGCCAGGGAGGGTTTTCGGCGGTTCTGAATGACGATGACCAGCTGGGTTGGGATGCCACGAGTCCGGGAGACCTGGACAGCGATGGAATACAGGACTTCGTCGTCACGGCCCCCCAGGATGATGATGGCGGCAGTGATCGCGGAGCAGTGTTTGTTCTTTTTATGAACGCAGATGGTAGCATTCGAGCACAGCAAAAGATCAGCGCTACTCAGGGCGGCGTTACGCCAGCATTGACAGACCTGGATCGCTTTGGATGGAGTGCCTGCTCCATAGGAGACCTGGACGGCGATGGAACACTGGACCTGATGGGAGGGGCAGCGCAAGATAGTGATGATGGACCGGCTCGCGGCTCCATCTATACCCTGTTTCTTAACGCAAATGGTACGGTGAACGCGATTCAGAAGATCAGCGATTCTCAGGGCAGCTTCACCGCCACCCTGGACGATCTCGATCGCTTTGGCGCCAGCTGCGCTTCGTTGGGTGATCTGAATGGAGACGGAGTCACCGATGTTGCGGTAGGCGCTCTAACAGATGACGACGGAGGTACAGACCGGGGGGCGGTGTACATTCTGTTCATGAACACAAACGGTACCGTGAGCTCCTTTCAGAAAATCAGCGACACGGAAGGTGGATTCACGGGCATGCTGGACGACGATGATCGATTCGGTCGCAGAGTTACCGTTGCAGGAGACCTCAACCTTGATGGAAACCCGGATCTTATTGTTACTGCTCTTGGCGATGACGACGGCGGAACAAACAGAGGCGCATTGTATGTTCTATTTCTGAACTCAGATGGTACGGTGGCGCAGCACCAGAAGATCAGCGCTACCGAAGGCGGATTTACGGGCATTCTCGACGATGCTGACGAGCTCCGCGGCGGAGCCGCGCCCGGGGATCTCAATCAGGATGGGGTGCCAGACTTTGTTGTAGGTGCGGTGAATGACGATGACGGCGGGCTTAATCGGGGAGCCCTGTACGTCCTTTTCCTGAATAGAGATGGCACGGTCAAATATCATACAAAGTTCAGCAGCACGGAAGGAGGGCTGCCTTCGGTGTTGAATGACGGCGATGCCTTCGGCTCCTCCGTAACCGCGGCTGATATTAACGGGGACGGCCTACCAGAACTCCTGGTCGGCAGCCGGTATGACGACAGCGGCGGCACGGATCGAGGCGCAGCATATGTTCTTTTTCTGGAGCGGTATCGCCTCTGAGTTGCAAATCTAAAAATTAGGAAGTCGGGGAAGGAATAATAAATGAATCTCTATAGAGGAAGCGCCTCGATTATCAGATTAATTCTTAATGATAGGGCCGAAGCGCAAGTGTGGCAAAGAATTGCATTCATAGTATTTGCCTGCCTGTTGTTCCTGGAGACGTCATCCCTGTCAGCGGAATCCATCCTTCTGCGAAATGGGCAATCCTTCGACGGACGCATTACGAGTCAGACTGTATCGCATATCATCGTCGCGACTTCTACCGGTACCAGACGCATTGCAAAGAATCAAGTCGCTCGTATTCAATACGTGCCCTTCACAGAAGCGCAGAAGCAGCAGCAGCGGGCCCAGTATATTCGTCAATACCAGGCCTGGAAAAAGCGTCAGGAAGAGATCCGACAGCAGAAGATGGAAGCGGAGCAAAAGAAAAAAGAGCTTGCGGCCATTGAAGAGCAGATTCGACAAAAGAAGCTCGAAGAAGCGAAAGAGAAAGCCGACCGGGCCGAAGCGCTGCGCGAACTTGTGGATACCGGCAAAATGGAAAAGCCGGACGGCGAGCCCATTTCTTATTGGGATTTCGCCTGGCGATCCGCGGTCCTGCCCGGCTGGGGGCATTTCTACATTGATCGTCCCGTATTCGGTACGATCTACAGCGTGGGAACCGTGGTACTTCTGGCGAATCTGTACGAACGGCGAAGGGTTGCTCTGCAGGCTGTGGATATCAACGAGAAGGAAGTGCAGAGAAACTTTATTCTATCGGTCACTCCGAATCAGTTCAGTTTCGAACAGAGGGCTTTCTACGCATATTATGCAAATGGTCGAGCTTTCCTGGATTATCAGGCCAGGGTGGATCGGTATCATTATTCGCTCTACGCTCTGGGGATGTTCTATGGAGCCCAGCTGTTACACATCATCTATAACGGAATCGCCTGGGAAAATGGTTTGTTAATCGTGCAGAACGGGATAGATACGCCGGAAGTGGGGGAGCTGAGACCGGAGGTTCTGGTGCATAGACGCGCTTTAACAGGCACCAACGGAGAGACCCATACCGTGGAGCCCGAAGTCTACACGTCCGTGGGATTGACCTATCACTTCTGAATCCGATTACTGTTGACTCAGACTGGCCCGCCCTATCGCGGAATCAGCTGCGGGCATTGTCTGGAATCAGGTCCGGGTATTTTTTGGCCCTACGTTTTTCCGGGCTGGCCTCTCCTGATTCTGTCAATACTACCAGCTCAGGCCACCGTCGTTGGATTTTGCGAATCGAATTTCATCGCTGCTGTAGGTGGTGTAGGCCACATAGAGATTTGTGCCCACCGCTACCAGGGCCGTGGCGGTGCCGGTCTGACCTGCGGTGTCGATTACACGGAAACTCCAGGACCCTCCATCATCTGTAGAGAAGGCCAGTTTGAGTTCGAAATTAGTTTCATCGAAATAAGTGATGTACAGGTTTGTACCGTCCAGAGCCAGAGAATTGTAGTCTCCCACCTTTCCTGCGGAGTCCACGGTTTGCGTACTCCATGTGGCGCCTGTGTCCGTAGAACTGGCCACCATCAGATCCTCTAAAACGTCTTCGTAAAAGCTAAAATGCGCCCTGGTACCGTCGATCTTCAGCGAAGTGGGTCTGGGGAAATTACCCCCGACGTGAACAACCACGGGTGCATTCCAGGATGCTCCGTCGTCGGTGCTTATTACAAATTCCCATTGATTGTTTATGTTATCAAAATAGGAGATACCTACAACGGGGGCGCCGCCACTGGCCTTGTCTAGCGATACACCCCCTGGGCCGCTTGTGCCAGGGATGTTTATCGCCGGATTCCAGGATAGTCCGGAATCCGTGGACTGAATGTATCTAATCCCGCCGGCCGTAGCGGACCGGTAGGCAAGATGTAATACACTGCCATCTTTATCCAGAGAAGCCCAGTCTCCCACGTCAGTGCCTGCTCCGTCCACAACCTGTACGGAGAAACTCGCGCCACCGTCCGTGGAAATGGCCATCTTCGCATCCTTGTTTGCTACGTCATAGTAGGCGATATAGATTCCGCTTCCATCCGCCACCATGGAGTTGAACTGCCCTACATTGCCGAGGTTGTCTACGGTGCTCAAAGTCCAGTTAATGCCCGCATCGGTAGACCGTGCGAATTTTAGACTATTTGTGGCATCGTCGTAGTAGGCGATATAGACATTGGCACCATTCACTGCTATGGAATTGTGATAGAAAATTGCGCCGGTAATTGTGTCCACTGTAAGCTTTCCATGGCCGCTGTCTGCGATGGAAACGGCAATATTTGCAATGGTCAGCGGATTATAGTTACCGTCCGGGCTGGACACCGTATGGGAAATGGTTCCGTTGTGCGCAATTTCCAGTACCGAATCGTCCAGGCCAATGACGGTAACAGTCTGGGCCAGATTCCAGTTGGCAGAAGTAAACGTAAATGTGCAGCTAGAGGCGGGTACGCCGCAGCTACCGCCGTTCACTCGGGTCTGGGCATCTGCATTCACCGTAATGGTGACGTCTGCCGTGGGCTGGCTTGTGAGCACCAGCGAATAGCTGTCGGTGGGGCTTCCTTCCGTGACCGATGTATTTCCTCCACTTTCCGTCACACTTATACCGGCTGAATCATTGTCGGTGATGGATGTGTTGATTCCTGCCAGTGCATAGCCGTTGTAATCTAGATCCAGGCTGGATACAGAATGACTGATGGTGGCGGCATGGGGACCTTCAGCGACGGCATCGTCTAAAGCGGAAACGGTGACTGTTTGTGCGGTATTCCAGTTTGCGGAAGTGAACGTAAACGTGCAGCTTGAAGACGGGCCGCCGCAACTTCCTCCGTCTACATTGGTCTGGGCATCGGCGTTTACCGTAATGGTAACGTCGGCCGTGGGTTGGCTTGTAAGGACCAGAGTATAAGTATCCGTTCCCGCTCCTTCCGTGACCGCGGTATTGCCCCCGCTCTCGGTTACGGTGATTCCAGCGGAGTCGTTATCCGTAATGGCCATGGTTACAGCGCTCACCGCCAGGCTGTTGTAGTTCAGGTCCAGACTGGTGGCTGCATGCGTAATGTTGCCTGAATGGGGACCTTCTGAAAGGGCATCATCTATCGCTGTAACCGTAACGGTCTGAGGAGTGGACCAGCACTGGGCGCCGGGACATGTAGCATCGAACGTGAGAGCAGCCGAAGGACCGCCATTTACCTGGGTCTGAGTATCTGCCGTGGCCGTTACCGTTACCGGCGAAGTCGGGGCACTGGTCAAAGCTACGGTGTAGGTATCGGTACTTCCTTCGGTGGCTGTAGTACTGCCCCCGGATTCTACAACGGAAATCCCCGGAGAATCGTTATCCGTAATGGAGGCGTTCAGACTATCGATGGAGATCCCCGAATAGTCCGGATCGGTACTGGTGGCTGCATGGCTGATGAGACTGGTATGCGGATTTGCTTCGATGGAAGCGTCGTCCACGGCAGCTACATTCAACGTTTGAGGGCTACTCCAACAATTGGGCCCCGGACAGGTAGAATCGAAAGATATGGTCATGGGCGAAACGGCACTGCCGTTCAGCGTCAGCTGAGCGCCATCGAAGGTTATGTCTATTGCCACCGGGTTGGTTGGTTCAGTGTTTAGCTGGATCGAATAGGTGTCAGTGGCGCCTGCTTCTACTATATTCAAGGAGCCGCCGCTGGCAGTTACCAGCACAGCCGGTTGTCCGGGCTGCGGACCTGTTTGGCAATCCTGGCATTCTAGCAGCAGGGCTTCCAGCGCCCGGTCCACCGCAGGATTGTCCGGGAATGGATTGATTCCACAGCCGGCAAGACTTGCCAGCAGAATTACGGAACATAGGGCTTCCTGTGTTCTGCTCCAGTATTTTGCATTCCAGCCCACAATATACAATAGTACAACCCGGCCAATAATGTAAATTGCATATTTTTTGTCCCGGGTTTCCCGGGACCTGGAAATGTGACTTCCTGGCTAGCGCCAGCATGGAAAATCCCTATCCGGTGTCCTGCGCCGGACCTCGACCGGGTGCCTCGATGCTTGTCGCATGTCCTGGATTCGAAATTCTGACTGCCTGGCTGGCGGCAACGTGGATTCGGTCTGCGACCTCAGGTAATTTCCTCAGCCGCATTCAGCCCAGGGGGCAGGGCGGCCGCCAGAGGAAATATTGAAGTGGGAACGTAACTATATCCAGAGCGATGGTTACGGGAAATAGCAGATAAAGAACAGGATAACCGGATTCCGGTTCCTGTCCCCAGATATCCCAAACCTGGATATGTTGCATTTTGCCGGGCCGGGCCACCCAGACAATTTCATGCGCGGAATCTGGCCTGATTACGGATGGAGGAAATAATTCTACCAGGACCGCATCCTTTATCTCCATTCGTTCCATTCGCACAAAGCCCGAAGGAGGCCTACCCGGAAAGCAATCGTTCACAAAATCCGTGTCGCCTTTTTCGTAGTCCAGGGTGCGCGAGTAGCACGTGACCTTATGCATTAGATGGTTCCAGTATTCCACGTGGAGTCGACTACCGTCGGCAGAGATCCAGACTGATGTAGGAGCGCCAAATTGTTCGTGGTAAGGGAAATACACCGATCTGGTTACCCTTTCGCTGAAGAAGGCCACACCGTACTTTAGGTAGAAAAGGCCGTTTGGCTTATTCGCCAGCGGATCAGTGGCCGGAGCAACGGCCGCGAAATCCACCGGGCAGTATTCCAGACCATCGCCTTCTGGAGCAATGCACCTCTGGTATAGTCCATCCGATTCAAGACCCTGGAACATCAGTCGCACCCAGCCGGATTCGGAGATTTCGGCACCGGTATAGGTTAATTGTTTGTTTAACCTGACATGTTTCGAGGAAGGACTCACCGCCAATGCTGTGGCATAAGTGAAGCAACGAGGGCCAGCGAGGCCGATGATCAACGCCAGAAGGAGCGACCGAATACGATTCATGTGGTATCATCTCCGTCTCTACAGGTTCGGAATGCCAGACTATCCGCCCCACCTTAATCCGTGTCAAAACATAATAGCGGATTCTGACCTGTTCGGAGGCGCTACTGCCGGGGCCGAAGCGAATCCGGCCTACTGCTCTACGCAAATGATCTTCATTGTATTGCCGCAACCGGATGGACCGACCGATAGTAGATTATTGCTGGTGGAATCATGCAATCCATTGGATGTGCTGGCGCCTGAAACCGAGAAATTCGTACAGTCGTTGGTGCTACTGGTCCAGTTGTTTTCCAGGCCGGTAACCGTGGAATTGGTGTCCACAACGGTGGTCTGAATCGCAGCGGTCAAAGGAAAGGAAAACACTCCGTTGGCGGTGGTGGTGCCAATAACGGTGCTACCGTCTGCTCTGCGATACTCTTTGCTGGGCTTCAACACCCAGTTCGTATGCTCCGAGGTACCTCCGCTGCAGTTCGCTGTGGTGCAGGCAATTCGGTTGGTGCCGTCCGCCACCATAGCCTTGTAGGTGCCCCCGCCGGAAGGCTTGTTCGCATCAGAACTGCACTGGGAATCCAGGCCGGAAATGCCTGCTGTGAGAGTGGCATTGGCATTTGTAACGAACATCTTGCAGGTTCCGGAACCGCTGCAACTTGTGGAGGTCGTGGAGTTCTGTGAGAGTAGTATGGCAGCCGCTACAAGATTGTCGTCTTCGGTTTTGCCGCAACCTGAAGCAAAGAAGGTTGTGGCTGTCCAAACCGTTACTAGGATAAACATTCGAAAGTTAAAGCTTGGGGTTGCGTCCATGCATCCATAGACGGCTGGACCTGGCTCAAAAACGAGTCTCCCGGGCGAAATAGTCTACTTTACACGGGATTTTTTCGCTTATTAATACCCGAGGACTACCCAGGACGGCTGGTTAAGCATAGCTATCGCAGGCCGTGGTATAGATTTACGATAATTCCCTTTACCAGAGTCTCCATCCGTGTTTCCGTTTTGTCGGAGCCCCCTGCGCCGGCATCCATTGGTGGCGCAGGAAATTGGCCGTCCAGAAGCAGCATGGCCAGGCCATGGACTATGGACCAGGCGGCCAGGGTTTTCTGTTTCGAGTTCCCCTTTTCTATGAGCCCGTTTCGCTGACAGAGACGAACGCTCATCAACAGCTCTTTGTAGGATTTTCGAGAGGCCAGGGCCAGAGCAGGGTAGTCTTTGAAATTTAGTCCGGCCCCGCCGAACATTATGCGAGCGTACTCCGGATTCTCCAGGGCAAACTTCACATAGGTCCAGCCAAGGTTTAAGAATCGAAGGTTAAAGTCAGTTCCCGATGCGATAATAGCCCGAGCCTGGTATTCATGCAACCGATGAAATCCGTCCCGGGCGATGGCCGCCAGCAGGGCGTTTTTATCGTCATAGTGGCGGTAGGCAGCGGTATGGCTCACTCCAGCGGCCCGGGCTACCTTTCTAAGGCTCAATTCATGGAGACCCTCCTGGCGGAGCAGTCGTGTTCCTTCTTTCACCAGAAGATGATCCAGGTTGCCAACATGGTAATCCCGGCTCTCGTTTCGCTGTCTTTGCGCGCCAGTCATGCTTTTCTTATCTGATCCTGCGGCCTGGGCGCTGGCCTGATTCTCCTCGGATCGGGCGGTCCGGCTTCTCCTGCTGGCTTTTTTTCCCCCGGCTGGTGGCATGAGTCGGTGTAGAATGGGTTAGCGACCTTGCAAGAAAAAATGTCACCAGTGGAAACTTTTGATTGACTGGTTTCGGCTGCCGATGTTACCAGTGGTGACATGAAGGGATCTGAACAAAAAAACTACGACATCATCATCATTGGTTCCGGCATGGGGGCCCTGGCTACTGCCAGTATCATGGCCCGGTTCCGAGGCAAACGAGTGCTTATGCTGGAACGGCATTATGTAATGGGAGGCTTCACCCATGAGTTCGGGCGAAAGCGAAAATACTCCTGGGATGTAGGCATCCATTACGTGGGCGACATGTATGAAGGGGCCATGCTCCGTCGTCTGTTCGACATAGTGACAGATTCCGGCGTGCAGTGGAATCCCATGCCGGATGTATTCGAAAAGTTCGTGTATCCAGATTTTACATTCGAAGTGCCTTTCTCTGAGGAAGACTACAAGAGCAAGGTAATTGCCATGTTTCCGGACGAGAAGGATGCCATTGAGGGATACTTCGAAGACGTCTACAAGGTGAATCAATGGTTTGGACGCCACAACATGAAGTCATCCGAGCCATTCGTGGACAAAGTGCGAGCTCCCATTCAGATCAACGGTTTCGACACCGCGGACATTACCACGGCTCAGTATATGGAAAAGAACTTCAAAAGCCAAAAGCTGAGGGCTCTTTTGTGTTCGCAATGGGGAGACTACGGCATCCCACCTGCGAAAAGCTCTTTTGTGATTCATTGTAGCGTGGCCTGTCACTACTTTAAGGGCGGCTACTTCCCGGTAGGCGGCTCGGGCAAGATCGCCGAAAGCATTAAGCCTATTATAGAAAAGCATGGAGGTTGCGTTCTGCTTTCCCATGAAGTTGAGGAAATCCTTGTGGAGAATGGCAAAGCCGTGGGAGTCCGGGTTAAGAATCTGGTGCCGCGTAAGGATGACGAGCCAGTAACCGAATACTACGCTCCTGTTGTGATTTCCAATGCCGGGGCGCATACGACCTACAACAAGCTCTTGGATTCCTCGGTTCCGGTTCCCTTTCGCGGGCAACTGGACGAGTTCTATACCAATCATCCAGTGGTGGCCAGTGTTACGCTGTATCTGGGCCTGAAAGACGATCCGCGAAAGATGGGATTCCAGGGGGAAAACCACTGGATCTATTCCAGCTACGATCATGATGCGAATTTCGCCGCGGGAGCGAGCTGGGTGGGCGAGAAAAAGGATATCCTGGGCGCTTACCTATCCTTTCCTTCGCTGAAGAATCCGGAGGCGAAGAGTCATACCGCGGAAATCATTGGCCTTACGGATTTTTCCTCCTTTGAAAAGTGGGACGGCACTTCCTGGAAGAAACGGGGGGACGATTACGAGGCACTGAAAGAAGAAATCACATCCAAACTTCTGGCATTCATCGAAAGTCACTATCCAGGATTTTGCGAAACAATCGATTATCAGGAACTTTCCACTCCGCTTTCGGTGAAACATTTTACCGGTCATCCGCAAGGATCCATCTACGGAGTGCCCTCGGTGCGCGAAAGGTATCTTTCCAATGAAGCGCCCTGGTGTCAGGCGAAGAGCCCGGTGGAGGGTCTTTATCTTACAGGCGCGGATGTTAGTTCGCCGGGTATTGCCGGAGCGCTAATGGGGGCCATGGCCACCGTAGGTGTTATTCCGGAAGGTTTGAGCTTCATTCGACTGTTGAAAGCGGCGAACGATGCTGTGCCGGCCGGAGCGAAAGCCTGAGCGCGGCGTGGTGACGGAAGGCGGCGATGCTGAAACAAACATCATGCAGGTTCCTCCGTCCTTGCAGGGACCGCTACTACTGCTACTATTGCTACCGCCAGCCAGGGCCAGTATCGCCAATGCGGTACCGTCATCACTGGAGTTCTCGTTGCAGGCGCCTGTGAGCGATCCTGCCAGGATCAAGCATCCGATGGTCAATAGGTTCTTTTTATTCGAATTCTCTCCATGCGTCTATTCTCTGATAAATCTGCACATCGTGTTTGCGTGGTGCCAGAACTGCGCATCGTGTTTGCGTGGTGCCAAAGTGGCGCACCCTATGATTGAGAATGCAAGCGTAACGCTTATATATACAAATAGGTAGGTATATAAACGGGGCAATCTGAGTAGGTTGAGAGCAAAACAGATCAAAAAGTGTTACAAGCAGAGATAAAAGATAGTTAAATCAATTCTATTTTAATACAAAATGCATGCATGAAGGTGCCAATTCTCCGGCCACACTGGCCGTCCAGGGTTTCCTGGGAGCAAGTTTGGACACTCCCGGGGAGGGCATTGAGGGACGAGCGGCATGGAAAAATGCTCTAGCCGTGAATCTGATGCTCAACGTTCCAGAAACGGCCATTTGAAAGCGCAGAGTGATAGCAATAGAGGCTCATGGAACGGGTAGCAAAAGAGAGCCCTGGATGGCGGATCATTCTTCCCGGCCTGCTATCGCTCTTCAGGCCCTATGGAGCATTTCCGGTTGCAAGCGGTCTTGAACATCTTGCCCGGTGACCGCCGGGGGGTTGCGGCCTGGAATGTGTCTGGAAAAAAGTAGCGTATACTTGCCAGATAGACACGGTGACGCACCGTAGTGGTATGAGTTCTACAAATACACAGATCAAACTGGCAGCCCGTCCCACCGGAATGCCCGGTCCCGAATGCTGGAAAACGGAAGAGGCAGAAATTCCATCCCCCGGCGAAGGAGAGGTTCTACTTCAGATTCTTCAAATTTCTCTGGATCCGGCCATGCGAGGCTGGATGAATGAAGCCCGTTCCTACGTTCCTCCGGTGCGAATCAACCAGGTAATGCGTGCGTTGACCTTGAGCCGGGTGGTGCAGTCCAATTCCTCGGATCTAAAAGAAGGAGACCTGGTCACCGGCACCCAGGGCGTGCAGCAGTACGCTGTGGCAAAGCCCGAGGATCTTACGAAAATCGACGCCAATCTTGCGGAGCCGTCCCGTTTTTTGAGCGTTCTTGGGATGACCGGAATGACCGCCTACTTCGGACTATTTGACGTTGGTCAGCCGAAGCCGGACGATATTGTCGTGGTTTCCGGCGCGGCCGGGGCGGTCGGTCAAATCGTGGGCCAACTGGCCAAAATCCATGGATGCAAAACCATTGGTATTGCAGGCGGCCAGGAAAAATGCAAATTCCTCACGGATGAAATCGGCTACGATCATGCCATCGATTATAAGTCCCAGAATGTGGCCAAAGAGATCAAGCGCCATGCGAAGAAGGGACTGGATGTCTACTTCGATAACGTGGGAGGCGAGATCCTGGAAGCGGCGCTGTTCAATCTGAACCGTGGCGCGCGAATCGTTATCTGCGGTGCGATTTCGCAATACAATACCACCGATGTGCAGGGACCCAGAAACTATCTCTCATTACTTGTGAACCGTGCTCGTATGGAGGGCATGGTGGTCTTTGACTATGCGGATCGATTTGGAATGGCCGTGGAGAAAATGGCCGGCTGGCTGAAGGAAGGAAAACTGAAATCTAAAGAGGACATCGTAAAGGGTGAAGTTACGGATTTTCCGGACACCTTTCTCAAGCTCTTTTCCGGCGAAAACCAGGGTAAGCTGATTCTGCAGATAGCGGACCTGTAGGCGGCTCCGAGTTCGCGATCCGGGGAGGCTCGGCATCGCTAATCGCTCCGGATTCCAGGGGAGTGAGTACTTACTATGAGAATGGGTCATTCATGTCCGAGGAAGTATGAACAGATTGTTCCCTCATACCTTTAAAGGATTCCGTCATGATTCCGGACGCCTTTTAATTGTGAGTTCATCCCTGATAACAAGCATACTTCGTTTCGCAATGAATGGAAATGGCTAGCCTCACTCATCGGCAGCGCTTTGATCCGGCTCTTTTCGAGATCCCTGACCTGGAACCGGGAATCCCTCCTTTAAGGTCTGTCTCAACGCACTCGGCGTGGAGTAGCTAATACTGTATCCGCGATGAGAAATCCAGGATGGCACGATTCACCTGTTCTGGCTGCCCTTCGTGCACCATATGACCCGCTTCATTGATGAGCACAAGAGTGGAATGGTCAATATCCTGATGAAATCTTAACGCAGTGTCCGGGTGAACCACCATGTCTTCACGACCCCAGATGATAAGTGTGGGAGCGGAAATGGTGGGAATACGTTTCGGATCCGCAATGGCGAAATCCCAGTTCAAGGCCCGGGGCATCCAGTACATGGCCTGGCGGCTGTTCGGGGTGCGATAAATAGCGCATAGTTCTTGTACCACTTCATCCGAAATCGCGGACGGATCGTAATACATGCTCTTAAGGGTACTTCGCATTACGAATGGGTAGGAAGAAAAAGACATGATTATGGCGCCTGGAATCTCATAGCGATTCAGGGATAGTATCCCGGGTTTCGATTTGGCGGGGTAGCCTCCAGAGGCGATGAGAATCAAACCCTTGATGCGGTCCGGGTAATCCAGACTGAATTGCAGGGCCACCGTGGCGCCCAGGGAGTGGCCGCCAACATAACAATTGAATTACACCTATGAGAACGAGCCCAGCAGAAATCTCATTCCTCCAGTTCCGGTGTCCAGTCGTCTTTCAAGAACACTCCGGAAAGCTTGCGGCTCAGGCTACGACTGGACAAATAGTGGAATCGTTTCGCCGCTTCTCGGGGCGGTAGGCCGTCCGGGCGGATATTTGAAATGCAGTTTCGGCTTTCATCAGTGGTACCGGCCCGGGGCTCATAGGTCATGTAAAGGCCCATGCTGTCCGGCGAGCTCAATCCGGGCCTTTCGCCGATGAGCACTACCACCATCGCAGCGCCCAGTATCTCGCCTATGGGATCGCCAATTGCTACTCGTCCCTGTTCGACGATGCAGAGGGGACCCGGCCCGGTTCGTCCGGCAATTTCCGTATACGCTTCCAGGAAGGGAGCTGCATTCTCCTGTACGGCTCTGGCCGAAAGGCCATCGGCGATTACGAATACTATGGTGCGTTCAGGTTGCCCTTGGGCCGTGTGCTCGACAATAGATTCGCCACGCTTCGGTGTCCCTTTGTTTTCTTTCGAATTGCGCAATGCCTGTGATTCTTTGTCCTTCGGCGGCGTTTCGCTGGACCTGGCCGGCGATTGGAATCTCTTCGCATACTCTTCCAGAGTATTTCGGCTGTCCGGAGACAGCTTCCTGCCCAGATCCGGCCGCTTAAGGTATTCGTTTCTATCCCTGGCCGAGCTCTTGAGTCGGATGATGGGAAGATTCAGCGAAGACAAATCGCTCTCCAGCGCTGTCACATCCAGCTGACCATGTATGGCATCGCGAGCCATGGAATGATCCAGTTGAAATCGCAGAAGATCCTTTGTGCGCTGCGAATGGCCGGTTCGGCCCAGCGCGATTCGCGCTGCCGTGAATTGCTTGAGTTCGATCCAGGGGTCGGGCTGCGAAAATCGCCCCTTCTGATCCGGATCGGTCAGACTGTGGACTGTTAGACGATTGTCTTTCGGCGAAGCTTTGCCTGACTCTTTGGGATCAGTGTTCTTTCGCTTTTTCATTTTGTTTGCTCCAGCGCGCCGAAGAAAGACGGAAGTTCGGCGACTTGGTCACTATGGGAGTGCATGCCGGTTTTCTGCATCCATTCATGGAACTCGGGCGCCGGCTTTAAGTTAAGCAACTCCCTGATATACATGGCATCGTGAAAGGACGTGCTTTGATAGTTTAGCATAATGTCATCCGCTCCTGGCACTCCCATTATATAATTTAATCCGGCCGTACCCAGAAGCGTTAACAGGACATCCATATCGTCCTGGTCAGCCTCGGCATGATTCGTGTAGCAAATGTCCACGCCCATGGGAAGGCCCAGAAGCTTTCCGCAGAAATGATCTTCGATACCGGCCCGGATGATTTGCTTGGCATCAAACAGATACTCCGGCCCTATGAATCCCACGACTGTATTTACAAGAAAAGGATCGTACTTGCGCGCCACTCCGTAGGCCCGGACTTCCAGGGTTTGCTGATCAATTCCATGGTGGGCATTGGCAGATAGAGCGCTGCCCTGTCCCGTTTCGAAGTACATAACGTTCTGTCCCACGGTGCCGCGCTTTAGCGCAAGAGCCATATCCCGGGCTTCTGCCAGCATGGACAGTTCCACACCAAAGCTTTTGTTTACCGCTTCCGTCCCTCCTATGGATTGAAATACCAGGTCCACCGGCGCTCCGGCAGCCATGGCATCCATAGTAGAAGTAACATGGGTCAGCACGCAGCTTTGCGTAGGGATTTCGTAGTTGGTGCGCAACTGATCCAGAAGCTCCAATAGCCGAATAACCGTAGGCAGGTTATCGGTGGCGGGATTGATTCCAATTACGGCATCGCCACATCCGTACATCAGCCCATCCAGTGTGCTTGCCAGAATGCCTTTTTCATCGTCCGTAGGATGGTTGGGCTGCAGGCGCACACAGAGAGTTCCCGGCTGGCCAACCGTTGTGCGAAACGCGGTTACGACTCTGCATTTCTTACTCACCAGAATCATATCCTGGATGCGCATGATCTTACTCACTGCGGCGACCATTTCCGGCATCAGTCCGGATGCGATTTCGCACAGCGCATCTGTACCGGTGGACTCCAGCAACAACCACTCCCTGAATTCGCCCACACTGTAGTTCTTGATGCGGTCATAGATTTCGCTGTTCAGTTCGCTCAGAATCAAACGGGAGACACTGTCCTCCTCCGGAGGCAAAATAGGCTCTTCGGCGAAACGCGAAAGCGGCACCTCGGCCAGAAGCATCTGGGCAGCCACACGCTCCTGGGCGGATTCTGCGCTGAGGCCGGCCAGTTCGTCCCCGGATCGGAGGGGAGTGGCTCGAGCCAGCAGGGTCTTGAGGTCAGGAAAAGAATAGTGTTTATCATGCAAACGCAGAGAGTACATTGCCTCATTCCAAGCAATTTTCATGCCGGGGCAATCATTAATCGCCGGGTTTCGGCTTTCTTTGTTTCGCTCCGCTCTCGGAAATTTTGCGACCCCTGCAAAACCCCACCCATCAGAGAGATAGAAAAGGAATGGAGCCCTCAAACCATGATCGGTCTTCTGGTTTTCGCTACGGAGAAGTCACCAAACGGGCTCCGATCTGCGCGCATTGTGCAGGCCAGGTTTTTGCAATGTTAACATCTTCAACCGGAACTCCGGAGGACCAACCATGACAGAATTTGAACTACTACTGGATCTCCATCTGCCCGCCGAAAGACAGGGACCGGGAGGCGATGCGGAGACCAAACTTGCACTACAACTGGCCGGGTTGATGTCGGATGGGCCGGGAAGCTCGGAATCAGCCGTCTCCGTTCGCAACGACTCGGGTGCAGGCGCGAAAGGAGATACCCGTGCATTGAAGATCGCAGACATTGGCTGCGGAACCGGTGCATCCACCATGATTCTCGCCGAGCAGCTAAATGCAGAGATTACGGCAGTGGATTTTCTTCCCGAGTTTCTCCAGGAACTGGAAAAGAGGGCGAAAGCTCGAAAGGTAGAGCATAAGATCCGCACTCTTGAGTCTTCCATGGATGCGCTCCCCTTCCAGGAAAAAGAATTCGATATGATCTGGTCGGAAGGCGCTATCTACAACATGGGTTTTGAAGCCGGGATATCTGCCTGGAAATCTTTTCTGAAGCCCGGGGGAAAGCTTGTGGTTTCGGAAATCACCTGGTTTGGCGAGAACAGGCCGGAAGAGTTGGACCGGCACTGGAAAAGCGAGTATCCCGAAATCGCAGTCGCCTCGGCCAAGTTCCAGGCGCTTGAAAGAAACGGTTTCAGACCGCTGGGTTATTTTAAGTTGCCGGACTCCTGCTGGTTGGACAACTACTACGGGCCGATGGAGAAACGCTTTGATGCCTTTCTGGAAAAGCATGATAGAAGCGAGGACGCACTGGCCATAGTTGAAGCCGAACGAAATGAGATATCGTTATACAGGAAGTACAGCGAGCACTTCGGATATGGCGTCTACATCGCGCAAAAGATCTAGGTCAGGGCAAGACCAGGTGTCTACATCGCTAGCCGGGCATGCCTTCGGGCGGCCCGTTGGATTCAGGCCTTAGTTTCATCCAGTTCGCGTTCCCTGTGCCGGTCCTCATCAGTCTGACCTCCGGGTTGTTGCTTCTTAACGGAGAGCCATTCCTGGTTTCACGCTTTCGCTTCATTTCTTTTTTCGCTTGATCGATTCGGCGAAATCCTAAGACTTCGGGTATGTTCTCGAAAGGTGATCCTGCTCTGAGATTTCTGAAAACCTCGGGATTTCTGTCTGCCCTGGTGCTTGCTTCATCCCTGAGGGCAGGACCCCTGGATGGAACAACAAAGCTTTCATTCCAACGCCTTACCGTGGAAATCCCGGGCCGCTGGAACACGAAAGCAGAAGGGAAGACACTTACGGCCACGAGTCCGGATATCCCCAATACGTTGATCATGATTTCCGAGCCTTCGGATCTTCGCACCTGGACGGCTCGCGGCTATCTGGAAAACGGAATTCTTGGAATGGAAAAACAACAGGGCCAGAAACTGGTGAAAGCGTTTCCGGACACCGTGGTTGAAGGATTGACGAAGAATGGAACCGGTTTCGCCTTTCAGAGTCGAGTCACGCGCGATAGCAGGGGCCAGGGCAGGTTCACAGCGTACTACGCTTTCGCCACCGGGGCCCGATTCCAGGCATTTATCATAATGACGGATCGATCCGAAACCATGCAGACCCTGCTCAAGGCATTCAGTCCGGCCTTTGAACAGGTGCAGACCAGCGCTCCTGTAAAGAATGTGCGAAGCTGGACGGGAGTGGATGTATCCTTCTTTAATTACACGGTGCAACTTCCGGCTCAGTGGAAATATGGTGAATCGCCCTATGCGAATCTGGCTGTTTACCACCCCGGGCGGTTGCCCGGCAGCGCCTATGTGTTTGGAAGTAGCAATCATTTCGTAGTGGAAACCGAATTACAGCCAGGTAATCCGGTTAGCCCTGTGGCGGCTTTGTCCTCATTTCTTTCGAAGCGTTCCACTACGGTGTACAAGAACTGGCACAGCCCGGAGGATGCATTGCGAATCGAAAGAATCGATGAGCTCCAGCTGCCGGACGGCAGGCAGATTGTAGGACTGGCCCTTCGCCAGGACAATGATGATCGATTCTATCTGGGCGCATGGCTGATCAATGGCCCCGGTTACAGTCTGATTGTGTCCGGCGGATTCAAGCTATTCCGATATGATTTGATCAAGCGAGGTAGCACGGCAGCCACCGAGCACCGAGCCTGGTACGCTTTTTATGAAAGTCTGGCTGGATTGGCCGCATCGGTTAAGTGGGATAATCGATCCATTCAAAGGAACGCTTCGGCGGAGAATTATCTGAAGAGCCAGAAGCGTTTTCGCTATCGCAGGGAAAGCTTCATATCCGGGGAGAGCATTTCCGTGGCCAGCAGCAATGTTGTTGAATGGGATTTCTATTCAGATAACCGAGTGAACTTCAAGATGGACAAGTTTACCTCGTTTAACTCCTATGATTTTAATCCCAACCAGAACTACAACGACTGGTCCTCCGGTTACCTTACCCAGGAAAAACAGGGCAAAGACAGCCTTTTCCAGGTCTGGAATGCGAAAGGCAGGGACTATATAGTGGTTATGCGTCCGGCCGGAGTGGCTACGTTTCACCCGCTCACAACTGCTCCCTTTACTATCGATGGCTTCGAGAATGGCTGCTGCCGTTAGGAAGTCTTACTGAAGCGATAAATGAATTGACAGCCGGGCCGGCGCCGCCACTTCCGGGCGAAATGGAGCAGGCGAGCCTGTTCGTGGAGAAAACCATTGCTGCTATTTGTTTCTGCCATCATCGTAGGCCTTCTTTTGCTTTTGTGGAGCGCGGACCGTTTCGTGGAGGGAGCCGCTTCCGTGGCCAAGCACCTTGGCATGTCGCCTTTGATCATTGGAATGATCATTGTGGGCTTCGGAACATCGGCTCCGGAAATGGTGGTTTCGGCCCTGGCCTCCGTGCAGGGTAATCCAGGACTGGCTCTGGGTAACGCCTATGGCTCCAACATCACAAACATCGCTTTGATTCTGGGGATCACGGCTTTGATCAGTCCCATTGCCGTCCATTCAAGCATTCTGCGAAAGGAATTGCCCATCCTCACTGCCGTCACAGCTTTTGCCGTTGCCTTGCTCCTGGATAACAACCTTTCCAGACTGGATGCCGCCCTGCTCCTCGTTGTCTTTGCCATTCTTCTGTTCTGGACCTTTAAGCAGAGCAAAACAGAAAAGACCGATTCGCTTGCCACCGATGTGGAAGCCGAATTAAGCGAACGCTCCATGCCTCCCGGAAGAGCCACCCTCTGGTTAGTTGTGGGCCTGCTCTTTCTTATCGCCAGTTCGCGCCTTCTGGTCTGGGGAGCCGTGGGCATCGCCACAGACCTGGGGGTGAGCGATCTGATCATAGGACTTACCGTAGTGGCTGTAGGCACCTCGCTACCCGAACTGGCATCCTCCGTAATCGCCGCGCGAAAAGGGGAGCACGACCTGGCGCTGGGCAATGTCCTGGGTTCCAATCTTTTCAACACCCTGGTAGTTGTAGGTATTGCCGGTAGTATTCATCCTATCTCGATTGAGAGCGCTGTTCTGCAAAGGGATCTGCCGGTGATGGGTTTGCTCACAATCTCCCTTTTTGCTATCGGCTTCGGCTTTCGCGGGCCCGGTCGAGTGAATCGTGTTGAGGGATCCATCTTGCTGCTGGCATACATCGGCTATACAGCGTATCTCATCCTTTCCGTAATCGGAGGGTGATTTCGCGTATGCTTCGGCTATGCACTCGCAATCTTCGTCTGCCGACTAAGTGCTTTACAGGGACTTCGCCTATCCCAATGTGCAAGTGTTTTGAAGTCACGGGCAAAAACGTCGGACAAAGGTAAAAAAATCGGCAACGCGGTCTCCGATCCTGGAGACCGCGACACAATCTGGCACATTCAGCATTCTACAGATTGCCTGGAGAGTCTTGGCAGCGCAATCGGCGGTTTAAGCGTAAGCGAAGCGTCCCGGAGATTGTCCCAATACGGCCCCAACCAGCTGTCAGAGAAAAAGAGCCGTCCTCTATGGTTGAAGTTCTTTGATCAGTTCAAAAGCGTCCTGACTCTGGTGCTACTGGCTGCGGGCGGCATGGCCTGGGCCATAGGCGATCTGAAAGATGCCATAGTTATTCTTATCGTAGTTTTCTTCAATGCCTGTCTGGGTTTCTATCAAGAGCATCGGGCGGAGCGAACGCTCGCGGCTTTACGAGATATGCTGGTGCCGACGTCCAGGGCGTTACGCGATGGGGAAGTGCAAGAGATAAAAGCGGCGGACCTGGTGCCGGGGGATATTGTGCTTCTGCAATCCGGCGAACAGGTGCCGGCGGATGGGCGTATTCTAGATTCCGTTAATCTGGAGGCGCAGGAAGCGGCGCTTACCGGGGAATCCTTGTCTGTCCCGAAGCAAGGCGAAGCGCTGAACCAGGGCGAACTGCCCCCCGGCGAAAGATCCAACATGCTATTCATGAATACCATGGTAACCCGGGGCCATGGCCAGATGCTTGTAGTGGCCACGGGGATGCGAACGGAGATGGGCCGGATTGCGGACATGATATCCGGCGCCGAAGAAGGCGAGACTCCGCTCCAGCGACAACTGGACGCTCTGGGTAAACGTCTGGCTGCCATCGCCGTAGCGGTGATTGGAGTTATCTTTGGTCTGAATCTATGGCGAGGAGAGCCCTGGGCGGAGGCCGCGATGACGGCGGTGGCTCTGGCTGTGGCCGCTGTGCCGGAGGGGTTGCCCGCCGTCGTAACCGTTACCCTGGCCATCGGCATGTGGAGAATGGCCAAAAAGAAGGCGGTACTCAAGAAGCTGGCTTCCGTTGAAACCCTGGGCTCCACCACCGTGATTTGTACAGACAAAACGGGAACTCTAACCATGAATGAGATGACCGCCCGGGCGGGCTGGTACGGCGGAACCAGGTTTCAGGTGGATGGCGATGGCTACAGTAGCGAAGGTTCCGTTTCGCAGCCAGGAATGGAAGAATTGTTTCGCCCGTTGGCTCTCTGCAACGAGGCCAGAATCCACGAAGGCAATCTGATCGGCGACCCCACCGAGGGCGCTTTGTTTGCTCTGGCCCAGAAGGGCGGACTGGATCCGGATGCGGAGCAGGAGCGATTGCCCAGGATTGCCGAAATTCCATTCGATTCCGAATACAAATTCATGGCCACCTTCCACCAGACGGAAGAGGAAGTCATGATGTTGATCAAGGGAGCGCCGGATGTGCTTCTGGATCGTTCTTCGCACTGGCTGGCGGTGCAGGACGGCGAAGTGCCACTGTATGCGGAAACGCGAAAGTCCATTGAAGAAGAAAACAATGCGCTGGCCGGTCGGGCCTTTAGAGTGCTGGCTGTTGCCAGACGAACCATTCCGGCCGCCGACTTTGATTCTGGCGATCTATGGAAATACGCCCGCGAATGGACATTTCTGGGGATGGTAGGCCTGATGGATCCACCCCGACAGGAGGCGAAAAGCGCCATTGAAAAATGTCGCAAGGCCGGCATCGACGTAAAAATGATTACCGGGGACCATAAGACTACGGCAGCCGCCATTGCCCGGGAGCTCGGTCTTAAAGGTGAAGTTCTTACTGGCTCCGACCTGGATGAAATGGAAGCGTCGCAACTGGCGATGCGTACGGAAGACACATCGGTGTTCGCACGGGTTTCTCCGGAACACAAGGTGAAGATCGTAGAAGCTTTGAAGAAAGCCGGTCATGTGACCGCGATGACTGGCGACGGCGTGAACGACGCTCCGGCGCTCAAGACCGCAGACATTGGCGTGGCCATGGGTACCGGCACCGCGGTGACTAAAGAAGCGGCCACGCTGGTGCTTACCGACGACAACTTTGTGACCATACAACATGCCGTGGAGGAAGGACGATTAATCTACGATAATATCGTGAAATTCGTCCGATTCCAGCTCTCTACGAATATCGCGGCCATACTTACCGTTCTTGCATCCACATTGCTGGGATTGCCGATGCCTTTCACCGCCATTCAACTTCTATGGATTAACATCATCATGGATGGTCCGCCGGCCATGACCCTGGGCGTGGAACCGGCCCGGCCCGGGCTTATGGATCGGCCGCCCCGGAAGCCCGGCAGTCACATACTGACTCTGGCAAGGTTCGCGCGCCTGCTGGGTTACGGCATTGTCATGACGGTGGGCACCCTGGCCGTTTTCCAATACGGCCTATCCCTGGGAAACCGCGAATATGGAGTAACTCTGGCCTTTACCGTCTTTGTGTTGTTTCAGTTCTTCAACGTTTTCAACGCAAGGGCAGAAGTGGAGTCAGCCTTTAACTCTACTTTTCTGCGAAACGGCAAGCTCTGGCTGGCCCTGCTTCTGGTTCTGGCGCTGCAAGTCCTGGTGGTGTACTGGCAACCCGCCCGCGAGCTCTTTGGCACCGTCTCTCTGTCTGTTCGGGATTGGCTCATCTGCACCCTGGTGGCTTCCAGTGTCCTGGTTCTGGACGAAATCTATAAGCTTGGCCGAAGGCTTTATGTCGCACGCTTTCGTTGAAGCGAGTCTGCTAGAGCCCGCTGGAGCCCGCTAGAATAAAGGAGCGATGCCAGGACTCTGAGCGGCCGAACCGGCTGCGCGGCCTGCACACGGGACATGACGAAACTCGATAATGTAATCAGGGCTGGACTCTTTTGGCTTGTGTCGGCTGGGAATCCGTTTTTAGTGCGTATTATGGTACCTGTAGTAATGAACTGGAGTGGCGGTAAGGACTCCTGTATGGCTCTTTACAAGACTCTGCAATCCGGGGAGTGGAGCGTTCAGGCTCTCATGACTACCTTTCAGCTGGACGTTCAAACCGATGTGGACCGGGTTTCCCATCATGAGGTGCCCTCTTCGCTGATGAAAGCGCAGGCAGAATCACTGGGTCTGCGACTGGATGAGATATATCTGCCGGATCTTCCGGAACGCGAGGAATACGAAGGAATCATGCGAAAGGCATTGAATCTCTGGAGCGATTACGGGATTCGAAATGCCATTTTTGGGGATATCTTCCTGGAAGATCTTCGCAAGCACCGCGAAGACAATCTGTCCATGGCCGGGTGGGCCGCCCACTTCCCGCTCTGGAAGCAGGACACCTGGTCTCTGGCTCGGGAATTCATCGGACTGGGCTTTAAAGCGATCGTAGTAAGCGTGGACGGTGAGAAACTGGGACCGGATTACTGCGGTCGGTCTTATGATGAAAGCTTTCTATCCGATTTACCCGAAGGTGTGGATCCCTGTGGCGAACATGGAGAGTTTCATACTTTTGTCTATGACGGTCCCATGTTTCAAAAGCCGGTGCTGTTTCGTCCCCTGGAAACGAAAACCCGGAACTATCAGTGGGAAGGGAAGAGCCAGGATTTCCACTACCTGGTCCTCGAAGCGAATTAGTCGGAAGTGCTTATGTCGCGCGATGGTGTCGTTGCGAACCCCAGGCTTATCAGTGATGGTCGGTCTCTGGTATCAGGGGCCCTGTATCATTAGTAAGAGTCGTCCATTCGCAGTTAGAGCCGTTCCTTCAGCAATATAAGCTGCTCTTCTCGCACCAAGGGTCATTTCATTCTCAGCAAAAACCCCTCGCTTAGCAAGAAGAGTCGCTCCTTTAGCAGCAAGGGTCCTTCCATAAAAAAGCTCAGGATTGGCTTCGGACTTAGCAAACTATTGGTTCCCGTCCATAAATTCGTTGCCATCCATGTAGCCTGTGTGTGAAATACTGGCATGGCTCGAATCGTACCAGTCCTGCTACTAACTTTCATGATTTCTCAGTGCGCCTTCATGGTTAAGGAGAATCGCCGGCTCACGAATGCTCTGGATTCTGTAGTAAGCCCGGAGTCCACCATGGCGAAAGTGGTTCTGTCTCCGGTTTTTGTTCCTGTGGGCGCGGTGAGCCTGGCTGCCGATGCTATCGTCATCCATCCCGTAGCCGTAATTCCACAAGCCGCCGACGATACCCTGGATGCAATATGGAGGGAGCCGGAAGGCAGTATCATCTGGCAGACGTTTCTTTTTGTCCCCAAAGTAGTTTTTTCGCCTGTATTCTTCAGCTTCGATTGGCTCTTTCGATCGCTCTTTGATATGGACTGATTTTACAAAGGGGAGGGCAAACCGTTTACCGAAAGAGCCAAATGAACCAACCTTTTATAGCACAGAACGACCGCAAAAACACTATGAAGAATGATAGAGATACGATGAAAAATGATACTGAAAGATTCGGCGGCTTAATAGTCTCAAAACGCATGAAGCGTTTCAGACAATCCGGGGGAGAACGCATTCAAAGCAGGTCCTCCGTCTGGCTCTCCGCCTGGTTTTTGTGCGTGACGTTTCTGTTTCTTTGCCTCGCACCGGGATGCGCCGTATTCGATAGAAGAAATACAATCCTGGTAAATGCAGTGGAAGAGAACATGGTGCCGGAAAATCAGCCTTCCCGGGCTCTTATGGCTCCCATCTACATTCCCGTGGGATTAATGGCCGGCGTGCTGGACGCTTTCATCGTTCATCCAATCCGGATGCTTCCCAGAGCTGCCGAAGACACATCGGATGCCCTGTGGGAGTTCTCGGACGAAACCGGTTATGTCACCCATGCCGGCTCCGTCGTATACAGGGCTGGCTTTTCCCCGATCTTTTTTAGCCTGGTCTGGTTGGCTCGGAGCGCCTTTATCGGTTTCGACGACGACCCGGTGGCCCCGGGAGAGCGGCCGGAAGGTAGCTACGAAGACCTCTTGGAAAGGCGGGACGTGCAGGGCTTGCGATATGACCTGGCTCGATGCGATGATAAGACCATTGCTGTAGATTTACTGATCCGTACCTTTGACGAATTCGAAGACCAGTCTCTCGAGCCTGGCGAGAATCGTTTCTATGATAGTCCGGCCTTTCTGGCGGTCCGATGTCTGGAATCCCGGGATTCGGAATCCGTTTTCGCTTTTTTCCAGGCCAGACTACTCGCCCCTGAATCTGCCGAATTGACCTGGGTTCATGATCAGTCCATCCAGTATTTCCAGCGGCATAACTCCCCACGAGCGGCCCGGGTGCTCATGAAAGCTCTGATTGTTCCCGGACGTTCCCGGGAGTTCAAAATGGCCATTCTGCGCGGCGCCATCTTCATGAACAATAGTGATGCGCAACAGGTCATTCTGGACTCTTTGAGCGACAAATCCCGGTGAGCGAGCCGGTGCATTTGAAGTGTATGGAAGTCGATAATTGAATATGCTTCGGGTTTTTCAAAGCATCCTACTGATTATTCTGGTGCCGGCTATGCTGCTGGCCAACGATCCGCAGGACTCGGTGGATACGGCCATGCATCTGGACGATCAGAAGTCTTCTAAAAAGAAGAACGCCTGGCGCAAGCTGGGCCAGTCCACCCTGATCTACGCTCCGGACGATTTTTCCATTCAGGAACCGGAGCAGATGACTTTCAAGCTGGAAGGGGTTCGGATGGATGTGTACTCCAGGGACTTTGCCCAGGGCGACGTCGTTTATCTGGAAATACTCCGGCCGGCGGGAGTACATGGCTTCTACAGCTATCTATACGATAAAGACGGCAATCAGCTTCCGCTGACTCGCACCGCCTGGGGTTACAGGATACTTCTGCCCATCGGCGCTCAGGACAAAAGAGAAAAGATTGAGCTTCTGTGGAAACAGTCCGTGGCGGACCGGTTCGGCAAAGCCCGTATTGAGATTCCGATAAACGAGAAATCCTTTCCTCAGACCCGATGGTATAACCGGGTCGGTCAGTTCCTGCCGGAGATAGCGCCGCGCATGGCGGGGGGCGAAGAATCCGATCCGTCGCCTGAAGCCGCCGAATCGCCGGACCCGCCGGGGGGATCCGGGACGGAGAACCGGGAAAATCTTTCGGCGGTACAGCCAGCTCCGGGCAAAGAGCCCTCCTCGGAATCCGGTAGCGATACGGGGCCGGCTCACGATAGCCAATCTGCATTGGACTCCGCTGATTCCGAGATCCAGGAGACTGCCGAAGAACGGGAAAAACGCGAACAGAAGGAAAAGCAGGCCCTGGAAGAAGAAAAAAGCGAAGAGCAGCTATCGAACTTCATGAAGAAGATCACCCTGGAAAAAAGCCTGCGAAGCCAGGTGTTCGAAAGAAAGGGCAATGATTTAATTACCAGCCGCCTGTCGCATCCCCGGGATATGCACTATGTGACCAGTCAGTGCTTCACCAGTCGGGTAAAGGTGTCCTATCGTTACGAGAACGGTCGCCGGGTAGAAGTGGGTCGACGGGTAGTGATGCATAACGGAGTGGATCTGCGAGGCCGGCCTGGAACTCCGATCTATTCCATTGCGGACGGTCAGGTGGTACTGGCGCGATCCATGCACTTTGAAGGCAATTTCACTATAATCGACCATGGGCTGGGCATTTTTTCCGGGTACATGCATCAAAGTAATCTGCGAGTGCAGGTAGGCCAGTACGTACGCGCTGGCGAACGAATCGGGGACGTGGGAAACACCGGCTACTCCACGGGGCCTCATTTGCACCTGTCGCTCTGGATACGTGGAGTTCCCGTGGACCCCATCAGTTTGTATTCCTTACCGATTCGCGACTAGGGCCAGCGGTAGGGCTAGCGGTTGGCTTATGAATTGCGGTTAGTGCGCGGTGGGGACTCGGAGCTGGTGCGTCATGGATAGTTCGTAAGCGATGAGCTTCCAGAGAGATGAGCTTCCAGAGAGATGAGCTTCGAGCCAGGTTCGTGTCTACCTGGAATGGGTTAGAACTACTATAAGAGACATAATTTATGCTTGCAGTCAAAAAAAAGGGGGCTGAATCTTGATTTTTGATCGTCTGTTTTCTCCGCCCATGAGTGATTCTTCGCGATATGAACCGGAAAGCCTGCAATGGCCCGAATCCGTCCTTTTTCGAGCCCGGGGAAACCTGGACATTTATACCAGCCCGGAGTTCCGGTCGGCGCTGGAAGAGTCGCGTTCTGAAGGTAAGAAGCACTTCATCCTGGATCTCTCCGCTGTGGATTACATCGACAGCACGGGCCTGGGTAACCTGGCATCCTTCATGGACGTGGTAAAAAAGGATCGCGGTTCGTTGAAGCTTTCCGGGCTCCGGGGAGTTGTACACAAGGCCTTCGTATTTACAAATCTTCTGGATTTGTTTTCGATTTTTGACACTTCCAACGATGCCATAGAATCCCTGGGCCAGGAGCTATCCGAGTAGTCCCGGGGCCGCTATAACAACGTCTCTGTTCTGGGTGTGCCGGATTGCCAGCGCCGAAGCTGGCTCTAGGATGAACTCTGACCTTTTCTTTGTTCGGCCATGGATTCTACAGTGGCCGCAAAATCCGGGTAGCGGTTCAGAATCTCTTCAAAGGTCTTGCGATCCAGACTGTAGATATCGCAATAATCCAGAGCGCGGACTGAAGCGTTCCTGGGCGCATGATGCAGCAGCGCGACTTCGCCGAAAAACTGCCCATCGGACAGGGTGGCGATGGCATTTCTTTCTTTGTCCAGGATTTCGACGCTACCCTTGCTAATCATGTACATCTCTTTGCCCGGATCGCCGTATTGAAATACCATGTCCCCGGGAGTGAATACCTGCGGACTCAGGCTGAGCACAATTTCGCGTACCAGGCTGGAAGGGGCGCCCTTCAGAATGGGCATTCTTTCCAGGATGTCTTTGTTCAGCGAGAGGGCTACTTCCATCTGCAGGGAGCGAGGTAGATCCTTGAGAAAGGTGAACTCGTCGTATCCCAGGCGGCTTTCCCAGAGATAGTTGTAGTAGTTGCGAATCTTGTCCTGCAAGGAAGTTGGAAGATGTCTGTACCTCAGGAATGCATTTACGTTTTCCATCTTCTGACGAAAATGGGCGCGAGCCACGTCTATATTGGCCAGTAGATGGGCCACGTTTCCGATGATATAGCCGTACATTCCGACGCCCACAATCATGGTCAGGATGGCATACACCGTCTGGTGATTGTTGGTCGGTACCACATCGCCGTAACCCACCGTGGTTAGAGTGGTAAAGGCCCAGTAAACCCCGCGAATGTACCGTGTGACCTGATCCGGCGCATCGGGTATTCCGCCCATGGCCACCCAGCCGCAGCCCACCCAGTGTCCAATCAGCGAAACCCAGAAGCCAAAGAATAGCAGCCGCATTATCGCGGGGTTGAGCATTTCCCGGTGCCCCAGGTGATGGAGAAGCTGGGCCAGCCTTACCAGCCTGAGAAGCCGGATGAGCCGAAGCATTCGCAGAGCGCGCAATAGAGTTGGCGAGATGAGTCGAGCCAGGTCTGCTTCCGGTTCGCCCAGGCTATGAATCAGTATTAGGTCAAAAGGAACCGCCGCCAGGAAATCCACAATGAACCAGGTGGAGAGATACCTCCGCGCCACGATCCGGGGATCGGAAATCAACCTTCCTTCTATTATAATCGATGTTCGAAAGTTGATAAAGACATCGGCGATGAATACTGTGATTACGATCAGATCCAGAAATAGGATGTAGCCGGTGGCCGGATAGCCCAGGACCAGGCGTAGAGGTACTTCAATGGAAGCATAGGTGGTTACCAGGATCAGAATGAGGTCCCATGTTTGTTTGAAAGGATGGGAGGGATGGATCATGGTTTATCGCAGACCAGGGGTAAGCTAGATCAACTCGTCCAGGGAAACGCTTTTTTTGGGTTCCAGGGGCTGACCGTGATCGGCCGCGGTGATCGCATCATCCTTCTTCTTTTTCTCGTAATGCGCCACGATCCGTTCTTTCAGGGGTAGCCACCGACGGTTGTAGATGTTGGCCAGCTTGCTGATTTCATCCTGCGGTCGGTCTCGAAACTCGGGTATGGACAGATTGTAGTTCCATTGCCGCAGGCCACGATCCATCATATAGATGGGTTCGGCCACTTGCTGCACAAAGAGTCGTCCATACAGAATTACGTACCCCAGCAGAAGAACCATGATAATAGCCAGAAGACAGAGTATCAGCAGCGCCAGGTTCGCATCTGCGCGATAGTAGGAAAGATTGGCTGTGTAACCGCCGGCGAGGTCAATATCTACCCTGGGGCTCCATTCCGGCGTATCTCCGCTTTTCTCATAGAGCACCTGACCGTCTTTGTCTTTAAGGCTTACTATGGACGGAAAAGCGCTGCCAAAGAGGACGGCATCCGGCTTTTCGTAGGCCGCCCTGGTTTGACTCAGATAGCTTTCCACTCGGCTCTGCACGTCGCTTCGGTACGCTGTATGCCCGGGCACCGGCGAAATGGGCAGTAATTGAAGTACAAAAACGGAGAAAATCAGAGTGGTTACGGTAATGGTGGCCACCGTGGCTACGTGGTGATTGGTCATCTGCGATTCGGTGTATTGTACCGGGCCAAATACTCGAATCATACGAATCAATCGCAGGGCCCTGGTAACTCGCACGGCCTTGGCTGTCTTCAGGAGCACCATGTACTGGGGCAGGTGTTCGATTTCGTTTCCCGGGCTGAGAAACAACAGATAAATGGCCGGTCCGGAAACCAGGATTGCCAACGGAACAGAAGAAATGAAATCGATCCAACCTCGCTGTCGCGTGAAGTAGAGCAGGAAACGTCCTTCCTTCAAAGAAACCAGAGAACGTCCTAGAAACTCAAGAGAGAAGATTAAATCGAATGCAAAAGCGCCCAGAATCAGATCTCGATGGGCGTTGGTATCCCAGGCCATCAAGATGGCCAGTTCCTCTATACAGAGATGACAGATTGCCAGAAAGATCAGAATCAGGATAATGATTTCAAATGCATGAGGAAAATGGTCTTCTGGATACTTCCGATTCTGGGCAGCCATGTACCGCTCCTGTGATTTCTTGAACATCCGAGTTCAAGGCCAACGCCTTTCTCGGAGATCCGGCTTCGGGCCAGAGAACCAGCTGGGCCTGGATATTCCGCCGGTCCTGCTACGAGAATCGACAGAATGAACCAATCCGTTCTTTCTTTTTCATGTGTGAAAGCCCGTAATTTCATCGGACCAGCCCTCTGCACTGGCAATCGCGCCGAATGGCGACGGATGTCGCTGAACGGCCATAGGACCGTTGATAGGACCGTTGATAGGACCGTGCATTCTAGATGTAGCCTTTGATCCAGTAAGCCAGGATACCAATGTATTCCTTGAGTCCAATCCAGGTCTTCTGGATCCCGTGTGCCGAAGGGAACAGCGCTTCGGGGCCGGCAAAAAAAGCGGCGGAGCGGTAATCCGTAGGATACGGGACCACTTCCAGGTCCGTGAGTTTGTCGAACACAGCCACAGACCTGGGCATGTGGAACGCCGAGGTCACCAGGAATACCCGTCTCCAATTGCGTTTGCTGGCTATGCGGTCGCTGTTGAGGGCGTTTTCCGCCGTGTTTCGGCTCTCCTCTTCGGCAATGATTTGATCGGGCCTGGCCATGCGCTGCTGAAGAAGCCAGTTGCGCAACAATGCAGACTCTGTGGGACCTCCCTGAAGAATCAGCCCACTGCCGCCTGATAGGATCATGGCCGGGGCTTTTTCTGCATTCAGAAGAAGTAGTCCGGCAAAGAGCCGATTGGCGCCGTCGGTGAACTCCGGTACGGTTCCCCGTTGCGCTACCGGATCCATCATGCCTCCCAGCACTATGATGCCGTCCGCTCGGTTCAGTTCCGCAAGCTCCGGCAGCGGATAATCATTTTCCAGTGATCCAAGGATCCAGTCGGCGCACAGGTCCGTAGACAGGACGCCGAACAGCAAGAAGCCAGCCAGAAAGAGCCTACGGGTTTTTCGGCGGGGGGTGTCCTTTGTGAGTCGCCAGGCGAGAAAAAGCAGCACGAAATAGGCCCCGGGATACAGACTGAAAAGCAGGGTGAATAGCTTGGATAGATAAAAAAACATAGAAGCGTTGGTACTCCCGAAACCGCCTGTTGATGGGTCACTTTTCCGGAATAAGGGGAAAACTGAAGATTTTTTCCGCAGCCTGGCATGAAATACGCTATACTATATGCAAAAAGGCATCGTTTTGTATAAATTGTAGGCATTTGCCCCCTTCTGCTATTAAGGGGAGGGATTGGTATGTCTAATATTTCGGCAGAATGTCTTGAAAGAGGGCACATGACCGTAAAGATTACTGAACTGGCGACCCGATTCATTGAAGAAATTACTTCTGCAATGAACCGGATTGAGGATCCGGAAGAGATTCTGGATGGTCTACTTTCGGATTGTATCGAAGCCACCCAGGCCGATTCGGGAAGCATTATGCTCCTCGATTCAAAGGATGAGTATTTGGAGGCCAGGGTAGTGCGGGGCTTGAACCTGGTGGGCGGCAAGCTACGCCTCAAGGTAGGCGAAGGAGTCACCGGCTGGGTGGCTCGCGAAGGCAAATACAGACTTGTTAGCAATGCCAGCGAAGAGCAGGACTACATCCGTCTAAAGGAAGATCTTCAATCCGAATTGGCCGTTCCCATGATGGCCCGCGGCAAGATCATGGGTGTGCTCTCGGTAGATGCACAAAGGGCCGGAGCCTTTAGCCAGGAGGATGCGGACTTCCTTCGCATCATGTCCAACCTGGCCTCGCAGATTTTTGTTCGCCTGGAAGATAACCGTCTGCTGAAGATTCGGGATCGCTTCCACCAGGTGATGATGGAGATTTCCAGGGTTGTATCGCACTCGCTGAAGCTGAAAGAAGTCTTTCGGGAGATTATGCAGATTACCGAAAAAGCGTTTCGGCTCAATCGCAGTACTTTATTCCTGTATAACAGCGAAGAAGACGCACTTAAGATTGCGGCCGCCAGCGGATTGGACGAAAGGGAGACCACTTCCATTGTCTATTCGCCCGGCGAAGGCATTACCGGCGGCGTCTTTCAGAGCAAGAAAGCCATATTTATTCCAAGTGTGCGCAACGAGCCCGGATTTCTGAACCGCATGAAAACGGTGCCCGAAAGCGGCGACATGGGCTACTTCTGCTGCCCCATTTTCTCGGGCACAGAAGTGGTGGGAGTTTTTTCCACTTTTACCCATCCGCAGACCGGAGTGGATCCGGAGTCGGTGTTGGAGTTTCTTGAGATCCTGGGTTCCATTATTTCGCAGGCGATTACGATTCAGCGACTGGTTCAGGAGGAGACCCGGGTAATCACAAGCGAAAACCTGAAGCTCAAACAGGAACTGTCCAGTAGGTATCAATTCGGAAGTCTGATTGGACGATCCTCGGCCATGCTGAGACTGTTTGAGAAGGTGCGAATCATCGCCGACTCCCGAGCCTCGGTTCTGCTTACCGGCGAGTCCGGAACAGGTAAAGAGCTAATTGCCAGCGCAATACATTACAACAGTCCCCGGCGCGAGCGTCCTTTCATCAAGATCAACTGCGCGGCCATTCCCGAGAACCTGTTGGAAAGCGAGCTTTTCGGACATCGAAAAGGCGCATTCACCGGAGCCGTGGGCGATAAAAAAGGTAAATTCGAAATCGCCGATGGCGGGACCATCTTCCTGGACGAAATCGGCGAAATGGATCTGAACCTGCAATCCAAACTGCTTCGTGTACTCCAGGAACGGGAAATTGAGCCGGTAGGTGGACGGACGCGTCAGGTGGATATCCGTGTCATCGCCGCCACCAATGCGGACCTGGAGGATCTCATAGCCCAGAAACAATTCAGGGCCGACCTGTACTACCGGCTAAACGTAATCAACCTTCGGATTCCGGCGTTGCGCGACCGGAAAGAGGATACAGTACTTCTGGTACATCATTTCATCGAGAAATACAACAAAGAAAACGAAAAGCAGATCACCGGAATATCCCACGATGCCATGCGAATGCTCGAGAACCATGACTGGCCGGGTAACGTTCGCGAACTGGAGAATGTAATCGAGCGAGCGGTTGTTATGGCGCAGAACTCTATTCTGGATGTGGACGATTTCACCGATATTACACTTCCGTTCAAAGCGGGGGAACCCGGTTCCTCGGGCCAGATCCGCGTGGCCGAGCCCACTCCTGATGATCCTGCGGAATCTCCGGTGGAGACGGCCTCGCCGCTAACCGCAGTGGTTTCAGAGGATGAACTGGACAACATGGAAGGAAAGGTTTACGAAACGGTGATTTCCGAGGTAGAGCGGCGGCTAATCATAATGGCGCTAAAGCGATTCCGTTACACAAAAACCAGGGCCGCCAGGTTTCTGGGCATAAACAGAAATACCCTGGATAAGAAGATTAAAGAACTGGAAATCGATTACTGATAGCCACCGGTTTCCTCGAAAGAACAGATTGAGGCGTGCCTCGAAAAAAAGTCCTGGTATTCGGAGTCCCGGGCTGGGCCCCGGAAAGAATGGGGCCTGGATTTAGGTTTCGCCGGACCCAGGGGATTCCCCGGATTCGTAGCCGGGGGATGCCTCGGTCGATTCTTCCAGATGCGCCTGGCCTGAAGCGGACTACTCGGTAAATTCTCTGACGTCTACTGCGAAACTTGAATCCACCGTGAAGTAATTAGACGGTATCCATAGGCGGATTGCGTGTGACGAATATCGCGAATCATCAATGCAAAAGCATGTACGTAACGCTCCGCGAAGCTGCTTTCCGGTAGATCCCTGTCGTAGAAATGCTTCACAAAGAAAGCATGCGCCGTTCCGGTAGGTCGAGAGATGGTCAGGAGACCGGGACCGGAAGTGTTGTCGCTCATTCTGACAAAGAAATCCCGTAGTTGTCGGTTGTTTAGATCGGGCAGATAGGTGTTGGATACAAAATAGGGAATGCTTCTATCGTTGTAGATGGTTCCGTGCACATTCGCTGCGAAATGGTGGGATAGAGCCGGAATTCCCACGCTGGTATTTTTAAGCGCGCTAATCTCCATATCTGAGATTCTTCCAATCAGAGCATTATCCAGACCGGGATAGTAACCCGGATTTCCCGAGACCAGTACGCGGAAGTTCCCTTTTAGTTCCAGGCTTCCCGTAAACGGACTGGCCCCGGCGATGGTGGAGGGATCCAGAACCTGATAGAGCTGGTCCCCGGTCCGAGGGATAATAGGCGCCAATGCATGCGCCGCGGGAAACCAGTAGTAGTGGGGTACTTCTGTGCGACCCGGAAGTACGGAACGATAGAAATCCGACAGAGTTGTGGCCAGTTGATCGTGGGGCTGGTTGTTGCGAATCCTGCGTCGGAATTCCTCCAGATTGGCGCGCATCTCTCTGGCATTGGCGCCCAGGTCTTTTTGGACCAGTCCGCCAGAAGAGAGTATAATCGAATAGAACCTGTCTCCGGCATCCACCAGCACAGTAAGTGTCTGGCCCTTTGGTATGGTGCGTATGATCATTCCGGCAATGTCGCGCATGGGCGGTAACTCATCGCCGGAGTTCAGGATAGCATCCTGATAGAACTCCAGATTTGCCAGGGTTTTCCAGTTACTGTCGCGAATGGCGCGGCGCTTCAGTAGATCCAGCGCCACACTCCTTTCCTGTTGCAGATTGGGCAACCCTGCGCCTTTTTCCAGTTCGCGGACGATCTTATCGTAGTCCCGGCGATCCGGCGCGCCAGGTAAACCAATGACCATATCGGCCATTCTTCGAACGGGAGTTACGTTCATGAACTCTCCCAGCAACGGATCCGAAATGGGTTTACCATAGAGACGGTACCACACCGCAAGTCGACCTCGGCGCACTTCGTCGGTTTCCAGGGAGCCTTCCCGATACTCCAGATGTTTAGAATAGAAGCGAAAACCGGTATCGGCATCCATCTTGTTTAGATAAGCTTCGGATGCTACCAGGGCAAACCAGGATGCTCGGGCGCCGGAATACACCGCCTCGGCGGCGATTAGATCCTGTAACATGCCCGCGATTTGCAGGCCCGGGTCCACATCCACGGATTGTATTAACAGGTGAAACATTAAGGCCCTGTCTACACTGGAAAGATAGAGACAGCTGGTTTCGCCTTCGCCGGTGAGGCCCACCAGGTCTGTAATCTGGCGACCATCGGGCAAAACGTTCTGAATGGCGGTAAATGCGTTGGCAGCGGAAAGATCCTCTTCTTTGACCGGAATGCATCTGAGCTGTTCGAAAGAGAGCGGAGTGCCAGTGCGGCTATTTTTCCATTGCTGTAGTAGTTGCTTGCGATGCTGTCCTTTTTCTTCGGGAACAGTGGTGGGCAGGTTCTCCACCATGTCGTCGAAGAATTTCCAGCGTCCGGCCAGGGACTCCGCCAGAAGAAAGGAAGTCTCCGTTTCCACCGTATCTGGCACGACGAAATCTTGCTTATGGAGTAGAGCGCTTTGTATTCTGGCCTCGCCAGAATACTTTCTGCTTGCTGGAAGAAAATCCCCCTGAAGCATACTTTGTGCGCGGTCGGTGGCCCCATGCTTGATCAAGTACCGAGCCGCCTCCTGTCGATCCTGCGGTCCCTGCAAGTATGCTTCCAGGGCGCCCGCCGAAAGTCTTGCCGCAGACAAATCTGCGGCCGGCGAAGATGAGCTCTGTAGAATCGCCAGGGCCAGATAGTTGCGGAGCCTGCCTGTCATGGATTCGCTGAGCTCTGGATAGGCGCTGGAGAATCGCGAGGAAAGGGTATCACCCTGGTCAATTTTTCCGGATTCGTAGAGTCCGCGGATTCTCTCGGAGAAAAGGAGTAATGCGTCTTCGGGTTGCTTTACAAGCTCCAGGGATTCTTCGAAGAAGGAGTCCCCCTGCAAAGAGTCCGTTCTGGCCAGAGCCCGATTCAGGAGGGCGGCTGCCCGAATACCATCTGGATTCGAAAGAAGTCTACGAAGCGACATCGCCTTTGATGCGAGCAAGGAGGCCGCTTCATTTTGTCTTTCATTCAAGGCATTCTCTGCCAGCGCTTCCGATTGTCTGGCATCTTGAAGAATGTAATTTCGCATGGAATCCGAGTCAAAACCTGACACTCCAAAGATAGGCGCGGAACCGCTGGTGTAGGGTTTTTGGCCCGCCCAGGACTGGATTTCTTCGGATTCTCCATCTGTAACCACCGCCAGGGTGGCGCCCCCGGAAGCCCTGAATACTTCGTAAGCGTTTCGGATGGACTGATAGTACTCGATAGGATCTGCGGAGTCTGCTTTCAAAAATAGCACCGAGGCCAATTGGTCCTGGCGAAGGGCCTTTCTGGGGTCGTAGCCAGGATTCTCTCTTCCGGCAAAGATCTCAAAAGAAGGGGTTCCATCATAATGCAACTGATTGCTACTTTCCACGGGAGCAGGTCCGGCATTCCAAAGGTTCCGAACGCCGGACCAGTTTCTTGCTTCCCGTTCATCCACATAGCCCAGGGCATCCCCCATATCTCGGATGGTGGTGGTAAATACCGGCGAAGGCAAATCCGGTCTCATCGCCGGTATCTTTTTATGGAGTTCCCATTGGAAAGATTGATGGTCCGGAACCACAAAAAGAGCCCGGGCTTTCTCGGGTAGACAGGCCTCAATGAAAGAGTCTACATCCTGGTTTTCCAACGGGAAGAATCGGATGTTTCCATCGTGTACCAGACATCCCCCGCCGGCCTGGTTCGTGAAGAACTGAATCAACACCTCCCCGGGTCCGGGCCTGAGTACGCCTCTTTGTAGCGTCAGGAAAGGCCTTAGAAGCGGTCTTGATTCGGCCAGACTCCGCTGCACATAAGCCAGCTCATTTCGCAACTCCTGATTGTAGCGCGCGATGCTGTCAAAGTTTTTGTGCTGTAGCCTGAGGATGGATTCCTGCCGTGAGCTTCTGTGCAGTGTCTGTAACGTTCCAATCATCACTCGATGTTGTTCGTCTTCAATACTGCTGCCCAAATTTAATGGGTACCGAAGAAACTGGGTCTGCAAATAGGTCTGTCGCTTTAGCTCTAACATCTCCATGGCCCGTTCATACTGGTTTCGGGAGATGTGGAATCTGGCCAGGCTGTCGAAATAATCGGGCAACCTGCTCGATACCCTGTGCATCAGATCGGGATACTCCAGAAGTATTCGCAGTGACTTTTCGTAGTTCAAGGCAGCTTCCGCTGCATTGTTGCGGGCGAGGTAGGCGTCGCCCAGGCTGCGGTAGGTGGCCCAGTATTCGCGCAAGGAGTTGTATTCATAGGTTTCGTCGGCCAGATCGCGCAACTCCTGAATGGCCTGGTCGGATTTGTTCAGCAGTAACTGTGTTCGGGCCAGGTTTAGTCGAGCCCGCATGGCCACAAATCCGGGAACCTGTCCTCGGGCGGCCAGGGCCTGTAGCGAATCCGAAAAGAGCTTTTCTGCCTTCCGCGCGGATTCCTGTGCCGCTTGTGAGTCTCCGTTGGCCGACTGTTTGAGCGCAATATAGTAATTGGATTGTCCCTCCAGAACAAGGAAGTCCACGAGACGTTGATTGACTCGTTCCTCCACAGCCGGGTCATCCCGTTTCTCTTCGTAGCTGAAGTCAGGGTCCTCTGTTTGCTTTTCGTCTATATAATCCTGCTTAACCTCTTCGCGGTACCGATCCTGTTGTGTGCGAATGGCTTCCAGGGATTCCCGCAGGCGTTCAATGCTTGCGTAGGGATGTCCGGCCTCCGCGGCCATGAAGAGTACCACATATGAGTTCTTGAAGTTTGTGAAAAAACTATCGAGAAAGTTCCAGTCCAGGGCCTTTTCGGCGGCATCCTGGAAGACTTCGTGTGCCTGCTGAAACTTCTGCAAGTTCAGGAGGTTGATGGCCTTGCTGTTTTCGGAGGAAAGCAGTCCTCGCTTACCCAGAATAACGTCGCCATCTTGTGATTCAAATACATCGCTTCGCTTTTCGATTAACTGCATGGCGCGATCCAGGTTGCCCAGGAGAACCGCGTTTTCCAATTGAATACCCAGAGATAACTCGTACTGGCGAAGGCTGGAAAATCCGTATGGAGTTCTTCCTTCGCCAATGACAGAAAAGTCTTCGCCATAGCCCAGAATACAATCCAGGGCGCGTCCGCCCATGGTCTGCGGTTGATAGCGGCTATCTTCTCGGTCCAGGCCCTGGTTCAGACTTACTTTTTCTGCAAGTTCAGCCGAATTGTCCGAAGCGTCGTACAGACCGGCGGATTGATAACTCATCGCCATGAAGTTTAGAAGTCCGCTCCGGGCCACTCCATCCGGCACGGCCGGCTTCTGACGGTACAGAATATACTCCGCCTCTCTATAGGACGAAATGGCCTGTCTGTACCGGCCGGCTTCGCTGAGCGCCAGGCCGCGTAGCGAGGAAATCAATGCGAGTCGGTAGCGGCTCTTGAGTAGTTTCTGTTCGGTCTCGGCTAGAAGCTTGTCCAGATAGGCGGGGTAGTTTTCGCCGGACGTTCGGAACTTTAGCTCGGTGTACCTCTGAAATACCGGGTTGTATTCATTCTGCTCAAAAATGGATCGTGCCTGCTGCAAGTCCTCGGCCGCTCGCAAGACGTCGCCTTCGTAGTAGGCGGAGCGCCCGCGGTTGAAGAAGTACAGGGCCTCCTGCAGGTAACCCGAAAATACCGGATGCGAGCTCTGGTTGCGCAAGTCTTCCACAAGTTTGTAGTGCTCGGAGGCTCGCTTGAAGTTGAGCAGTTTGAAATGGTTGTTGGCCAGGTTCAGGTTCAGGAGGGCCTTGCTTTCCGGGTTGGAGTTCTGACCGAGTCGCGTTATCGCCTGATTATAGAGTTCGATGTTTTTCTCGTAGAGTCGGTCGGGAAAATAGGCCACATAGAGATCCCTGTAGTAGGCCCCGTCCTGATACTCCGCCGGTCGGGCACCGGTGATGGTGCGAAAAGCTTGCTCTACCAGGTCCGGTTCGATGAGTAGCTTTGACTCTCTTCGTTCGTCCACGTACTGGTAGAGCCAACCCAGAAGCAAATAGGCATCCACATTGTCCGGCTCCACGTACAGGATATACTGGAGCTGGTATTCAGCTTCTTTCAGGTCTCGAAGTACTGCCTCTTTCTTCTCTTTCAAAAAGGCATTACTGAGATCTTCCCCTTCCTGAAGTAAGCTGTCATAGAATTGTTCTCTTTCTACCGACTTCTGGACCAGGGAATAGGCATAACCGTAAAGTAGCGAGTGGTCAAAAAATTGACGGGCTTCGGGAGCGGCGTAGCGATAACCGTAGACGACTTCGTTGAAAATCCTGGCTTCGAAGGGGTCCCCTTCGCTAAGCAAGTCCGTAAGCGGAGCAGTGGGATCAAGTTCGATCTTCTGTCTTTCCCAGGCTAGCCGCTTCTGATTTCTTTCCACGGCCAGATCCACTTTCATTCGATGGAAAAAGATGGCCTTTCTCTTATACAACTCCGGAAACAGATCGGCTTTCTTTACGAATAGAAAGAGAATGTTCATGCTATTCGCATTGGCGTAGCTGGAAAGATACAGCAAGTCCGCCGCTGCCTGAGCGTCCTTGAAAGGCAGCTCCACGGTCCTTCCGCTGAAGAAGTCCTGATTGCCGCTGCAGAAATCCTGATATTGTTTCAGGTAATCCGGTATTCCCAGGCTGCGAATCAGCGTAACTGCGGAAGACTCGGGCGCACAAAAGTCCCTCAACACTTCTCTATCGCTCAGTTTAAGCGAAAGGGTTTCCCGGCTCAGGTCCAGCTCCACAACGGCCAGGCCAACGCCAAATCTGCGTTCGCTTCTTTCTTCCAGGTCGGAATAGATTGAGCGAGCCGTATCACGATAGGTGCGGACCAGTTGCTCCGAGTCCTCGACGATGCCCTGGAATTCCTGAGCCGAGATTTCCACCCCGGAATCTGGCGTGTAGGAACCCCCGTAGATTAGCTTGGCGCTGTAAGCGGCTGTGCTGTTTTGGAGAGCTTCCTCTGCAAAGGCGATTGTCTGCCATCCGCGAAGATACAGGCCCGTTTTTTCGGGAACGCCATCCAGTCCCTGGCGGGTAACCTGGATCGCTTGTTCGTATTGCCGGTCATTCTGGAGCAATCGTCCCCTGGCGATCAAGAGCGCGGACCGGATGGCGGGATTGGGTTCCGGAAGGAGATTGTCTATAGCTCGCATTCCGTTGGATGGCAGCATGGATTCGAATTCGTTGAATACAGAGGCCAGGATTTGCTCGCGCAGAGCGGCGGGCAGGTTTCCGTCTTGCAGCAAAGTGCGAAAAACATCGGGAATGCGTTGTCTTGTACTCAGAAAGAGCTGGCCCTGGAGCACCGACGCTTCGTATCGCCGAAAATAATCCGGGAATCGCTGGTTCAAACGTTCCAGGGTGCCAAGGGCGGCACTCCTGGCGCCGGACTCGGCCTGAGCTCGGCCTAACTCTTCCATCAGGTAAGCCCTGGCCATATCTCTACGGTCCGGATCCAATCCGGCGGCAGTGGTTTCGGCCGCCCGTTGGAGAATGGCGGCCCGGCCTGCCGGACCAACGGGCGTGGCATACAACTGACGATCCAATTGGACCATGGGATTTCGGTTTAAGGCCTGGTCGATTCGCCTGTCCACTGCCAGGATTTCGTCACGGTTTCCGTCCTGGCGCAAGGTGTTTCGCAGGCGATAAAGCGACTTTCCCTCGTATAAGAAGAACTGCGGCGATTCGGCATGATAGAGCCGAACCGCCTCCAATGCCAGAGCGTATCGTTCTGGATAGTCGCGGTAATCTTCAGCCTGTTCGTATTGCTTATCCACCCGGGGTTGTCCCGGGATCATACCGGATCGCGGGGTGACATAGATGTTCACCGTATTGTACAAATCCGCAGCATAAAGAATAGTGCCCTGTTCGAAACCTGAGTAAGCGATGGAGTAGATGGGAACGCTACTTTCGATCAGTCTGTATCGCTCGGGCAGGGTGGTGTTTTCGATTACATCCTGAACGCTGACGCCCGCAACCGAGGCCCGGTCGGCCTGATCCAGTATTCCGTTGCGGTTTGTGTCTTCACGAACGATTCCGTAGTAAACTGTCTGTCCGTCGGAAGATATAGAAGGACGAAAGTACATGTAAGGTCGGGCTTCGGGTCCATAGTCCAGGGGAAGCCTGTGCCGTTCATTTGTAGTTGTATCCAGGATCTCAATGTGCGGTGTGTTGTTTCCGGTGCGAATCAGATAAGTGACATATCGGCCATCAGCGGAGATTGACGGCTGCATGGAATTCTCTTCCGTAACGGGTCGCGGCAGCGCTTCGCTTTCCTGTTCTTCCAGTTCCAGAGACCATATCCGGTAGATCCCTGGATTGCATCGATCGCTTACAAAATAGATCGTATCCCCGTTGGGCGAAAGCACCGGGTCGCGTTCCGCAAAGCTTCCCTTGCATCCGGGACCCAGCTTTTCGCCTACACTGTCCAGGTACCGGGATAGATTGATTGAACTGCTCCACAGGTTGGGGGGATCTTCGCCCAGCAGGGCCGCCTCTACTACGGTTTCGGGCTCCAGAGCTACAATGCGGATGTCGCCACCTGCGTCCAATTCGAAGGAAACATAGGTTAAGATTGTGCCGTCGGGAGTGATGTATGGATCTGTCTGTTCGGCGGGGTGTCGGACTACGGGAACGTTTACCGTGCTTCCCAGGTCGCGCATCCAGATGTCCGAGGAGCCGTCCACATCGGAAGCGTAAAAGAGGTAGCCGCTACTGGAGGCGGATGGGTCTGTATTATTGCCGCGCTGAACAGTTAAAGGAAAGTGTCCTTCGGGGTTATTTTCCAGGAAACGGGAGATAAGGCGATTGTAGTCAAACCTGGGGGGTTGTATCGTCTTTACGGTGGCGCACTGCAATAGAGTGACCAGCAAAAGAATCAGGGGGAGAATAGTTCCAGTTCTTTTCATTACTTCCGAACCCAGGCGCCCACAGGATTCCGAATCCATTCGCCGCTGCGCGTTCTATAATAGAAAGAACGCAGGAAGGCCTCCGCTTCCCGAGGTTGGATGCGTGCCAGGTATGCATAAATGGCACGACGCGAGCGATTGGTTTGTTCGGCGGCTATCAGGGCTTTCTGCAGGCTTTCCGCCGAAACATTCCCCTGGTAGGCCGCAGGGGTTCGCATTACTCGCCCATCGTAGGATTCGCCCAGGACACCCAGGTTGCGGTAACGTTGAACAATGTCTGAGTAAAACTCCAGGATGCGATATTCCTGACGTATTTCCGGGGAGTACCCGGACAACTCCTGGTTGCCCGCAGGAAGCGCGGACGATGAAGCGACCAGCCAGCCGTCTTCCACCAGCTCCTTTTCTTCACCAATCAATTGCCTTTCGGCGGCCGTGCGAGCCGGAGTCAGAGTAATGGGAGGTAGATCCACGCTGACCACAGTACATTTTCCCAGGTATTCCGTAACCGGATCTGTAGCCACTGTGAGCACCTTGGGCGTGCTGGTGGAAGAGCAATATCCTGAAAGCAACAGAAATGCCGGAAGTAGAATTAAGGGGAGTCTGGATTGGCTTCGGGGATGTGTCATTTTTCTATTCCTGACTGCTGGCGGTTTCTCGGGTGAATCGACTGGATTCGGTGCGTGCTCGTTCCAGGAATTCCGCCAACGGAATCCTTTCCTGCCGAATCTCTTCTTCGGAGGGACGTACAAGCACCGAAAGTGATAGAAGGGATGGCCTTTTAACTTTCACCGAGGTGTAGATCAGTCCTCCCTTGAGTTCCACTTGAATGGCCGGAATTTCCAGGGTATTGTTCACCGCAAATGCAATGGCATCGTTGGGGATTAGCAATCGCACGGCGAATCCGGTAAACTCTTCACTGATCCGGTACACTGACAATCGCATATTTGTATTTCGTATGAAGTCGGAGAGGTCCCGACCGGAGAAGGATAGATCCCCGCTGATGATACCGTCAAAGTTGGAGTCGGAATCCGGAAAGAACGGCGCCAGATTCAGGTTATGGATTTGGAGGAAGCCTGCATACTCCATGTTGGCCGGAGCCAGGTCAGCAGCGTTGAAGAAAATCCTCTTGCCCTGGATGGTTCCGTCCCGGGCCCAGACTTCGCCGGTACGGGCATCCCTTTGCTTGAAAATCTTTGCGTCGATCCAATCGATCATAAAAACGTTTCGGCGGTAGTCCATGCGCCCGGAAACTCCGAAACCCCTGGAAGGATCCAGCGAACCCAGATAGAAGTGGCTTTCCGGCTTGTAGGTGCCGCCGGGAGTGTGGCTGGAAGCCACGAACTTAACGGTGAAGTTCGGATCGCTTCGAAACCCTGTGTCGTTCAAAGCCAGGCCGCTGGATGTGTCGGACAGGCGCACGGGATCCTTCATAGCCATGCTATGCCGGATCGGAAGGTTCAGGTTCAGCTTCTCGATCCGTAGACGTCGGCAGGCCGGGGATTCGGGAACCCGGCAGTTGCCGGTATTCACCTGGATGTCCAGGTCATTTATGTAGATTCCGCCGGTGGCCACCTGCGGATTAACGTCCAGGTTGATCTGTACGCCGCCCTGAATGGAAACGTTTTCGTGTACCGGCAGCATTTGCTCCCGGGCCAGGTTTAACCGGAACTGTAGATAGGGTTGCAACTCCGGCCCGGTATTCAGCGATCCGGAGAGCGATGCGTTCAATGCCCCCCGCAATCCGGCGATGCGAAGCATGGGAATGGATATCTGATTCTCGGAGATGTTGGTATTCACCGCCAGGTTCAGGGAGTCCTGACTGATGGATGGAATGGTAAGATTGCCGTTCCCCTGAATGGAAGTTCCCTCCTTGCTGGACTGTACGCTGGACTGAAGGCTCAGAATTAATCCATCCTTCAAATAGGCGCCGTAAGGCGCTATGGGGTACTTCAGTCTTGCCGGCAAGGTGGTGAGCATGGGGGCATAGTTAATGCCAAGGCGGTTTATGGTTGCATCATAGGACTGATTACCCTTGCCAAAAACCAGTTCGGAAGAACCAGCAAGGTTCAAAAATCCAATCCCCGCCGCATTGGTGCCATTGAGAGTCAATCGCTCAATGGAGATGCGAGTGGACTCTTCGCCAAACAGCAGCTTGCCGGCTGTATTCAACGTCAGATTGTTTATGCCGGAGCGGGACCGACCAATGGAGTATCGTCCGCCGTAAACAGTGAGCGTTCCCGACACATCCAGTTCATCAAAGTTTTCTGTGGACTGGGCCTGTAAATCTGTGCCCGCGATTCCGGTGACATGAGGAGCCAGGAATTGCCCCAGGTTGAATCCGTTGATTCGAATGTTTGCGTTTACTCCCTGGCCGGGATTTATGGAACCGCTGGCCTGCAGGGTTGCCCCATTGTAGCCTCCGGAAAGCTCTTTTAGTTCCAATCGGTGGACCAGTCCGTAAGCCAGTTTCTTTTTTTCCTGCTCCCGGTCGTACTGTTCGGGGGGACGCAGAAATGGGAGGGTCTCATACAGGTTTATGGCGCCTCGGGAATGGAGCTCAAGTGTAGAGACGTTATGACTACCGCCAGGACCATTTAGATACAACCCCTGGCCTTCCGCATTGATTTCAAAATCCAGTTCGCTCAGGGGACCCTTTAGTCGCACGGGATACAGGGAAAGATAACCTCCCATGCGAATCCTTCCATTGGTGAGCATGGAAAGAAATTGTCCCGGCTCGTCGAGAAGGATTTCCGATCGAAGCACCGACAGGTCCACCGCCGGGGTTCCTTCCGTAAGCCGGTCTACCCTGGCTTCCAGAGCGAGCCATTGACGACCGTTGTAGCTAACGCTGAAATCGCGATAGATCAAAGCGTCTTCTTCTTGATTGTAGGATGTATTGTATTGAGCCAGTAGACCGGGAGTGGCGGGAGCATAGCCCGGACGACTCATTGTTAAGGATGTCCCGTCGACGTTTAGTAGCGAAGAGAATATCCCCTGGCCGTCCACTACCTGGCGAAACATTCGAAAAGCCAGCGTTAGCTCTCCCTCCAGACGATTTCCATTGCTATATTCAACATTCACCGGACCGTACGGATTGATGGCGACTACCAGAGTTTCAAAAAGGTCCAGCGCATCCGTGTTAAGAGGGATAGTGTTGAAGGTTTCGGTAATGAACGCCAGGCGAACGTCCAGGCCGGACAGATCCAGTGTCTGATTCTGCGTTTCGCTGTGATAGTAGAATTGCAGATTGCGCACGTCAATGTTTGCGTACAACTTAACGGGCAAATAAGTGCTGATGCTTTCGCGAGGTTCCTTCTTTTCGGCGTCGCTTTCGCTTTTCTTTTTTTCCTTTTTCTCGCCGGACGACAGGTAATCCAGATTCCATACGCCGTCCTTTTCGGTAACGTAGATCTTCGCATCCTTCAAACCCAGTTCCCGAATACCCACATGACCGGCCAGGATTCCCGGCAAAAACCAGGTAAGCTTCAATTCCGGGATGCTGACGATGGGATCGCCGTTTTCGGTGTTTAGCTGAATATCCTGGAAGTGGAATCCGTGTAACAGGCTGGACCGCCGCACATCGATATGCAGACGACTACGAGTAACCATGGGAACGGTTTTCTCCAGAATGTATTGAACCGTGGCCGGATAAAGAAGTATCTGGTAGGCGAGGATGACACCGAACAGAACAATTATGATTTTTGCGAATCTGCGCCAGGCCGGTCTCATTCTGTGAATTCAGCTCCGAGGCTCCCCAGGGGAGTGCTCTCTTTTTTCCGGGTCCCTCATTAGAAGGAAACTAAAAAAAACCAGCCCATGAATGACCAGAGAAGCCAGAAAGACCGGTCCAAAGTCCAAAAACTCGGCCGACGGCAGGCCCTGGGTGCCTGGCATATCCCCTGTTAGGTCCTGCAACCTTGCCGGCAGGTTCCATTCCAAAAGCAGCCCTGCCAGATAGGAGCCAATCAGCGCTCCCGAAGCGGTGGCCAGTACCATGAATAGTCCCTGACCCGTGCCGTAGAGATGATCCGGATAGAAATGTCGCAACCTGAATATGGTACCCATGTAGTAGCCGGTGAAATGGATGCCATGCAGTAGCTGCGTCAGTAGGAGGCCGGGGATCTCATCCAGCGTATCCCAGTAGAACAGGCCAAATCGAAGTATGCCCGCGCCGGTACCGATCAAGAACAAAGGCGTGGACCCGAATCGAGCATGGATCCGGGCGCATAGCGGTAGGAATGGTAGCTCTAGCAAAGTGGCCAGACACCAGCCGCCATAAACCCCGGCCATGCCGTACCGCTGATTCAGATAGCCGCCCAGGTAATAATCTACTGTTTGATACCCCGAGAAATACACAAAGGAAATGGCAAAGAATAGGAAGACCGGACGATGCCTCAATGTGTTGAGCGCTTCCAAAAAGTAATACTTCGCCCCGGCCCGTCGATCCTTCTGAACAAACAGGCAGGCGATGGCGAAGAGCAGCAGGAAGGCCGAGCCAATCCTTCCGCCGGTACCGCTGGTCGAGACCTCCGTGGATAGCAGACCGGGAAACCTGGTTTCGAGAACGAAGAGAACAACGTGAACGATGAAGAACCCCAGGGTGCCAGCGCTTCGGCTCAACGAAAAGCCTTTTAGCTCCAGGCTTTCCAGGGTTGCGATGGTTAGCAATTGCATGTTCGCGGCGAAGAAGAACCTGGTGACTCCGCCCAGGAGGGTCGCTCCTTCCAGATCCAGGCCTGGCCAGTACAGAAAATACTGGCAGGGCGCATGCAGAAGCACCATGGGTACCAGTAGTCCGCGAATCGTCTGAAATCGGTCCGAAAGATATCCTGCGATAAAATAGCCGGCGGGAAAGGCGATCTGCCCGGCCAGAAATACGAATCGGGCATCGCTTCCAAACCGATCCAGCATATAAGGGCTCAAAGTTGAAAAATAAGAGCCATGACCCAGGAAATAGAGAAAGTAGAGAAGGGCGTATATCAAGTGTCCCTGCCTGGTTCCATACCGGCGGCTTTCTGGCATCGATACATGTTTTCCATCATGGCTGATTGGATCCTTTCTATTGAGAGGGTCAAATCCTGGTTCTCGCCCGGGTCCAGGTAAATCGGGTCTCCATAGCTCATATACAGTTTGCAAAAGGGGGCCGGTATCCGGTGTTTATCCCAGGCATGATTCGCTACCCACTGTCTGGTTCCTTCGTAATGGAAGGGAATAATTGCTACTTTCGTTGACCGGCCCAGAGCTACGATTCCTGCCTTTGCCTGAAACGCCGGGCCCAGAGGCCCATCCGGTACGATGCAGGCAGGATGTCCATCCTTCAAAAGTCCTATCAACGTTTTCAGGGCTCTGGCACCGTTTTTTCCGCTGCTTCCTCTAACGCATTGATTGCCGGAACTCTCTACAACCCTTGCGATGATTTCGCCGTCACGGGAAGGGGAGATCATCGCCTTAATGCCATGGTTTCTGTGAAAAAAAGGGGCCCAGAGCACACAGCAATGCCATACTGCCAGGATATACGGTTCCTTCGACTGGCGAATTCTTTCGAATGGTTCTGCGTTCAGGTATTTCTTTTGGATGGTGAGTCTGACCATTCGTTGTAGTGTATAAATGATCCAGGGAAGGGTCGCCGTGAGTACTCTTGATAAGAGGGAGTTTTCCTTGATTCGCATGGCTGTTTTTCGCTCTTTCTGGCCTGGACCTGGTTGAAAAAGTCGCCTGATGATTTAACTCGATGACGGCGACTGCCCGGATTCCGGGATGAACAGGAATCCGGCTGCCAGAACCAGAAAAGCAAATCCTACAGCGTGATTCCAGCGAAAAGACTCTCCTAGATAGAATACTGAGAACAGTGCAAAAACCACCAGTGTAATGACTTCCTGAATGGTTTTTAATTGGGCTGCACTGAACATACCATGGCCCATTCGATTGGCGGGCACTTGAAAGCAATACTCAAAGAAAGCGATGAGCCAGCTGATGAAGATAACCTGTAGCAATGGGGCCTCTTTGAATTTCAGATGCCCGTACCAGGCGAAAGTCATGAAGATATTGGAGAATATTAGAAGCAGAATTGTGTTCATAGCTCCGGATCGCTACCACATCCATTGCGTCGTTCTTTTTTCGCTTGCAGGCAGGTACCTGCGATCGGTATCTCCTCTTCATGCGTATTTCTACCAGAGTTTCCGATATGCTGGGCATTGATCTGCCCATACTGGGCGCACCCATGTTTCTGGTTTCCTATCCAGATCTGGTTGTGGCGGTTTCCGAGGCCGGGGGCATTGGCTGTTTTCCTGCCCTGAACTACCGGACCACCGAGGAGCTCAGAGATGGTTTGCAGGAGATACGGTCCCGAACAGACAAACCCATTGGCGTTAACCTGATTCTTTACAAAGACCATAATCCCAACTGGCCACGGCAGTTTGAGGTCTGCCTGGAAGAGAAGGTGGAACTGATCATCACTTCCCTGGGATCTCCCCGGACCGTGGTCCAGGAAGCCAAAGCGGTGGGTGCCAAAGTGTTTTGCGACGTAACCACTCTGCGCCATGCAAAGGTAGTGGCCAAAGCCGGCGCAGACGCACTCATTGCTGTAGCCCAGGGGGCCGGCGGTCATGCGGGAAACATCTCTCCTTATGCATTGATTCCCCAGCTTAAGGCCGAACTGGACCTGCCGGTAATTGCGGCCGGGGCCATATCGGACGGAAAGCAAATGGCAGCTTCGCTGGCTCTGGGAGCGGATGCCGTTTATCTGGGCACACGGCTCATTGCAACTCCGGAAGCTAAAGCGGCAGAAGGCTACAAAAACATGATTGTGGAGTCCACTGCCGATGATATTGTGTATACAGCCGAGATTTCCGGTATTCCGGCGAACTGGTTAAAAAAGAGCGTGGAAAAAGCGGATGCCCCCTCAAGAATTGCTGGCGACGAGGACGAATACAAAAGATGGAGAGATATCTGGTCTGCGGGCCACGGTGTTTCCCAGATTGGAGCAGTTCAGCCCGCTGGAGAGATTGTACGTTCCATGGCAGAGGAGTACGATGCCATAAGAAGGTCTCTGCCCGCACTGGAAGGCGCTGCGGTTCAATCCAGCTGAAGGAGTTTTCGAAATGCATTCAACTCATCCTGCTTACGGCAACACGGACTACGGTTACAGTGTAAGCCCCATCGGAATGATGATCAAGAACGCGGAGAATGGGGCGAAATGGGCCAAATTCTGCGGAGTAATGACTATCATAGGCGGCTGCATGTACTGCCTGGGGATCATCACAGCCACCGTGGGTATTCCCATGATCTTCATGGGCCTGCGAGCCATGAAAGCCTCCGATCGTGTGTTGCACTATCTGCGTACCAAAAACCATGAAGATGCGCTGGCCAGTCTTACCGAATACGGTAGCTATTTCAAGATTCAGGGAATACTGGCTCTTGTAGGCATTGCTCTTACCATCGTAGCGTCTTTCATCTATCTGGTGATTGCCATCGTTTTGATCGTGAATCGATGATCGGATCCGGGAACCGATGTCCCGGATCATTGGTCAGATGTTTCTAGCGACTCATTCCATGCAAAGTGCGGTTCTGAAATTCTGCTATTTGATCGGGCCGGGATTGCTCTTTGCGGCCTGTCTAACCGGCCCCCCGGACCTTCCGGAAGATTCCGGTGAGGGCCCCTGTAGCTATGAGCTGCAGGTAGACGGCCAGCAGCGTACCCTTAACGGCGCCTGCCCCCCAATCAGCATTTCGGCGCTCTGGAAAAGTCTGCCATCCTGGTTTCAGGCCAGGTTTCAATTACATCCCGATGAAGTGCTACGAAACAAGTTGCGACTTTATTCCGGTCCGGGAGTCTCCCGGGCTCTGGTGATTGACGGAAAGCGATACGATCTCGTATCTCCGGATCTAAAGGTTCGATCAGAAACAAGAATCATTATTGAATGATACCAGAACTCCCCTGAGGTCTTCAGGATGAATTCCGCTGATGCGACGATCTCCAATCATTTCGGCAAAGAACTCCTCCTTTGCGGGCAATTCGTCTTCGGAATAAGAATCGGGCCTATTCTATTTCGCCCGCTTCGGTTCTTAGCCTGGCAACAATGGGAAGAGACAACTCTTGAAGTCTTAGATACTGTGAATTACAGGCAGGCCAGTCGGAACTTCCCTCTCCGTAACTTCACTGACGTCAGGAGATTCAGACATAGGGCGATGGATTCGATAGATTCTGGTCATTGTGCTTGTTTGATCGCCTTTGATCTGGCTGGTCATGACCGTGGCATAAAGCCGGCCTTCTGCGTCCGGGCCCAGTAATTGAGCGTTAGTCTCGATAGAGAAGTCATTGGCGCTATGGTACGGATGCGCGCTTATTGTGCCGTTCATGCATTGTTCCAGGTCGAGAATTGAACGGCCGGAGCCCCGGTGCAGGGATACCCATTTCATGCCTGCCGAGGCCGGACGATCCATGCTGAGTTTGAATTCGTTTATGAGCAATGGGAACCTTCCAGAACTGTTCGAAAAAAAGATGTAGCGTGCCGAACTTCCCGTGTAGCTCAAAAATACCGGCCGCGTTTGGCGAGGCAGACTCAAGCAGCCAGTGTATCTGTGCCGTCATGAGCGCAAGAAAAAGGCCCGTGCTGGTTTTGCTCCAGCCGGGCCTTGTGCTTGGCATTCCTTTTGTAGGTCTTGCCCGATGGTTTTACTTTGTTGGGTGGTAAGGTCTGCTTTCGCGCCTGGGCGCGAATGACCTTCAATGTTTCGCGCTTCATATCCTATTGGACGTAAATACCCCGGTAAAGGCAATTAAAAATCATTGCCCAAGGATTCCGCATAATCGGCCTTTTCTTACTGAAATTCCTGCGGGGACCTTTCCGTCCCGGGTGCCTGCGGGGACCTTTCTGTCTTACGTGCCGGCGGCAGGCCCTTCTGTTGGAGATCCCTGCGGCCGATTCCTTTATTGGGATCTTAGCTTCTCGGGCGCGGCGTTAGAGAAGGCCCTTCATGCCCCGAGGGTCTTATTTGCAGGGGCTTTTTTCCGGGAAAATCGCTGACAAAATGGTTTATTCTTTGCATTCTGTAGAGGAATCCTCTGCCTTTTCGGCCACCCGCCGAAGTGATCTGCCATGAACTTCGTGACGAAAATCAAATACTGTTTGGTGGCTTTATTGGCCCTTTCCTGTGTGCAAGATCACCCAGATGAACCTCCCTTGTTTTTTTCTGCGCCTGCTACGCTCACATTAGGCGGTGAAGTCCTCGGGCTCAACGGTACGCTAGTTCTCAGCAATAATGGCACAGATTCAGTGACTATCAACTCCGATGGAGCCTTCGAGTTTCCTACCAGGTATAGATCGGGCGCGCCCTACAGCGTTACCGTTACAGATGCGCCCTTGAATCAGAATTGCAGCGTTACATCGGGCACCGGAGTGCTTTTGTCAAATGTTGATACGGTATTTGTTCAGTGCCAGAACACCGGCGTCATCATAGATAATATCCAGCGCCTGTATCTGAGCAGTCAGGGCGGCGCCCATAACACTTCATCCATTGACTGGACTCCGCAATACACGGAAAACTTCGAGATCCGTATTGGGGCGGATTGTGCCACCGGTAATCTGGGAACATTTACCAACAATTCCGGAACAACTACTACCGGCGTTCAGGAAACCAGCGTAATCAACCAGACGGACCTGGTGCCCGGAACCAACAGCATCCATATATGCATCCTGGACGGTTCCTCCAATCTCATCGATTTCAATACCTTTACCATTGAACGAGACGATGTCTCTCCGGTGGTCACCCTGGGCACGGCCTCCGGGAGCTACAATAGCCCGCAGAGCCTGAGTGCCAGTTGTTCGGATCCTGCCAGCGGATGCAACGCCCTGGTCTATACTATTGCCGATGTGGCTCTGCCAGGAACGGCCAATCCGGCGGATCCAGCGGTCACTACCGATGGCACTCCCACCACCGGGACACTCTATGCAGCGCCGTTGAATGCGGCGGATCTGCGCAATACGCAGCTGGAGCTTATTGGCATTGATAGAGCTGGCAACCGCTCGGCGGTTGTGATCGGCAATTACACGATTGATGCCACTGTGCCGGCCCTTTCGCTCGGCGCTCCCTCCCGGGACTTCATTAGCAATGCAGCCGGGGCGCCCTATGATTCTTCTACGATCAGCTGGACATCCAATCGAAGTAACATGGACTACTTCGTCTGGTACGGAGCCACCGACTGCCATGGTTCGGGCGGCACTTCAATTACCACGGGAACAACTACCGGCGCCGGGGATACAATCTCCGTTTCTGCAGCCTCCATTCCGGTGGGAGCGCAAACCATTACCATCGCAGAAAGAAACTTCGCCGGCGACTATGGCTGCCAGACCTTCACTCTTACCAGAGACGATACAGCGCCCACAGTGGTGGCCGGTGGCACTCCCATAGGAAGCACCCTGGCCTATGACGATGAAATCGATATTCGTTTAAGCGAACAGATTCTACCTGGCTCCATCACTGTCGGGGGAGGGGATCTCGACGGGGAAGCTGTGTTGCCGCCAACCATCGTCACAACTTCCAACACCGACGACACCATCCAGATTTCGCCCACTACCTACTGGAGTCCGGGCAGCGGCAGAACCATCGATGTAGATGTGCGGGACCGGGCCGGCAATCTGTTAAACCTATCCCTGGCATTTGACCTGCCCAACGGAACAGTGGAGCCCATGTATGCAGCAGCGCCTGACTGGAATCAACATATAAGAAATGATGGCACCCGGGTCTTCGATGCGAGCGGCGTTTCCTGCGACGGAACCGAAACTGGATTCATTACCTCGTGTCTCCATGGAGGCGAACTACGGAAAGTGCTGGTGCTAAACGCTACCAGTTGCGCCGGCTTGACCGCCAGCGATGCCAACGGCTGGTACGGATGGGGCTGTTATGATCCCCCGGGACCCGGTCCTGTAGAAATGGTAACAGTGGTCCGTGTTAACGGTCTTCGAGAATTTATAGATTTCGGCACGCAAACCTGGAATACCAACTCCGTATCCGTAAGTAATGGCTTCAGTACACCCACCACTGCATGGTGGGGGAATCCCATTCAGACGGTGCCTGCTGGCGGTATCAGCATGAATACCGCCAATACAGTGTACGTCACCACAGCCAACGTTACCATGACCGGAGCGATCACAGCATCTGTGGACAATGTTACATTCAGTACAGCGCCGAGCACGGCCATTACCACCAACGTCGCTGCCCATCAGATCAACATTACAGGCCGAAATTTTGTATGGGTCGAGGCTGGAATGCGTCACATAGACGGTACAGGAAACTCATCAGGTATCTTTATTCGGGATTCCGCTTTCATTACAGTGGACCGTACCGCCATGGCCAACTACCGGGGCTTCAGCAATACGGGTCAGGTGCGCGTGATTCATAGTCGTGGTCTCCTGTTTCGCAACATGGTCATAGCCAATAACCCGGACCATCACGGAATTAGCTTCTATTCCGATACAGCCGACAGCCACCACAACTGGATTGATCAGGTGCGCATCTTTAATAATACAGGACATGGTATCTTTTATCGAGGTAATAGTCCCAATGTAGTTCGCGACATGCTGGTTACCCGCTCCATGATTCACAATAACGGTGGCGGTGGTATCTATGCAAGCCAGGGGATTGCCAATTCGCTGTTTATGAACTCCCTATCTGCCAACAATGTCGGCCCCGGGGTAAACCTACTTGGGACCGGGCCTTCTGGTGCAAGTAATACCCTGGTCAACATAGTATCGATCAACAATCAGAATGGCGGAATTACACCGGGCGATAATAGTCAGTTTATCAATCTGGGCCTTTCCGATAACGGCGGAGCCGACGTAATGGCTCCCCTGGCCACCGGCAATTTCTACTCGGGTGTGCTGTATTCAGGTAGAGCCAGCGTTCTCCCTGATGATCAGGATGGTCGTTGTAATGCGGCCGGGGCGGGCTCCGGTATGCAAAACGATGACGATTGCACGCCCGAGGGGCCTTCGGATCATACCGTGATAAGCGCCTTTGATCTCGCTGATCAATTTCGCGGGCCCAACGGTGGAGTTGTTGCCTATGCAATAACCAATAACTGGTTTGCCCTGCCCAACGATTATTCCGGGTTTGGTCGCTCTCCCACGGTTCCTCCAGCCTATCCGGCAAATGGATATCGGGGCAATTGTGATGGAACGGTGCTCACCGGTTGCCGTGAATTTGACTGGCAGCTTGTGAATACCGCCCCGAGCCCCGGTTTTCGCAATGCCCTGGCCTGTCCGGATACGCTACCCACAATGCCGGTGACTCATACTTTCTCTTCCGGCACCTACACGTTTCTGCGGAACGCCTACGCCCTGGAAACCGATGCAGACTGGGATCTGCCTATGTGCATGGGGGATGAGCAATGTCTCTATACTCCGAATCTGGGTGTTTATCAGGGGCATGCCGGCCTTACGGATTCAGGTTGCACTGATCTGGTGGGGGACCCAACGTTCGGTAACATCGATTTTCAAGAGTTTGGCACAAACGGCGTGCCTTGAATCGTTTTGCCTTTTGCCCTCCTTTGTGGCAAGTACGCCTACCCCGGCGGTGGCTTTCGCAAACGTGTACCGTCATCGCATTCCGGGTTGACTGATCACTCTAACTCCCGGTCAAATGATCTGTGTCGACTATGGATCCCAGGGCATCCTGTTTAACGATTTCCCGGTTTTCTGGCGGAGCCCTGTTTGTCTTCCTGTTGGTTTTGGCCGGCTGCTCCAATTTGATCATCGGAAACGATGGGGAAGATACTGTGCTGGCCTCAGACGCTTCCGGCCAGATGAACCGAGCTATCACCGCAAAAATAATGCAATGCAGACAGGAGCAAAACGATACATCCTATCCGGCGGGAGGTCCATGTGTGGGCGCGCTTGTAGGCGATCGGCTGCTGAGGAAGGGTGATGTGGATGCCTGCATTGCGACCCTGCTCAGTTGGCAGTGTCCGGCAAATCCGGGTTCGACGGGTATCTGGCTTCTGTCGCAGACCATGAATCAGTATGCCATCAATTGTCCGGCAAAATCTGTACCTTTCCTATTTAACGATGTGGGGCCGCCCTGGCAAGGTAACATTCTATCGCTCACCGGAGATGAGCCCACCTTCTACTATGCGTGCTTTTAACTACATGCTGCAACGGCTCTAAAAGAAAAAGCCCGGCCTCGGCCGGGCTTTCTTGCAAATGAGATGAATCTCCTGGATTCGCCTGCGACAATGAGCCTGCAACGCGAAGGGGGCTCTCTGACGTTTCGTCGCCTATTGCAGGCAACGCCCCCCAGAGGGCCCCAGGGAATCAGGCCACAGTAATATCTTTGTTCAGATATACGTCCTGAATCGCATTCAGCAGCTCCACACCCTCTTTCATTGGGCGCTGGAAGGCTTTTCGACCGGAAATCAGTCCTGTTCCGCCAGCTCGTTTGTTGATTACAGCGGTTCTTACTGCATCCGCCAGATCGCTCGCTCCTTTGGATTCGCCTCCGGAGTTAATCAGCCCGGCGCGGCCAGCGTAGCAGTTCAGCACCTGATACCGGCATAGATCGATGGGATGATCAGAAGAAAGCTCAGAATACACCTTTTCGTGGGTCTTTCCGAACTTGATCGCGTTGTAGCCGCCGTTGTTGGTTGCCAGCTTCTGTTTGATGATGTCAGCCTGGATGGTTACGCCCAGGTGGTTCGCCTGACCGGTCAAATCCGCTGCCGTATGATAATCCTTATCCTTCTTGAAGTCGTTGTTTCGCAGATAGCACCAGAGCACCGTAGCCATACCCAGTTCGTGGGCATGCTGGAAGGCTTCGGCCACTTCGATGATCTGCCGGCTGGATTCTTCGGAGCCAAAGTAGATGGTGGCGCCCACGGCTGTGGCGCCCAGGTTCCAGGCTTCTTCCACGTTTCCGAACATGATCTGATCGTATTCGTTGGGATACTTTAGAAGGTCGTTGTGGTTGATCTTTACCAGGAAGGGGATTTTATGAGCATACTTTCGCGCAACCGATCCCAGAACGCCGTAGGTGGTGGCAACAGCGTTGCATCCGCCTTCAATGGCCAGCTTGATGATATTCTCCGGATCAAAGTATGCCGGATTGGGCGCGAAAGATGCGCCGGCGGAGTGTTCGATGCCCTGGTCTACGGGAAGGATGGAAACGTATCCGGTACCGGCCAGGCGACCATGATTGAAAATCCCTCCCAGGGATCGAATTACCTGGGGATTGCGGTCGGAGCCTACCCAGACGCGGTCTACGAAATCCGGCCCTGGCAAATGCAGGCTTTCCTTGCTGATCTTCGGGCTGTGCTTTAGAATGCTATCGGCGTCGGCGCCCAGCATTTCTGTAATCTTGGCTGTATCCATTGTTACCTCTTTAAATTCTGGCGTTTAGTTTTGAATTATTCCTGGTGCATCTGACGTCGGAGATGTTTTAATCCTCCGCTTCCAGATCTGTCCTTCGCAGGACAAAACCGGGAAAAGTTACAGAGGCCCCTCTACTTCGAAAGAGCCTCGGCGCTGATTCCTTCATTTCGCGCCTTCGGGAAAAGCTGAATTTCAATTTGATCGTTCAATCCGCCTTTCATTTTTTCTTCGGCGGGCTCAACGGTGGTGCGATTGAGTTTCAAAACAAAGTCATTTGTTTCAAAGATCTGTTGCTTTGTTTTGATTACGTTGCCCGCTTCCGTGGTTTCGGAGTTCTCCGGCGAATCCACCGCCGCTTCTTTCAGACCATATGCTTCCTGGATCTTTTTCAAAAACTCGGCTACATTCTCGGCGGTGTCCCTGCGTTGGACCCGAGCAATGGTGAGCGCATTATCCTTGAAGAATAGAGTCAGGGTGTAGGGCTCTTCCGGCTTTTCGGCCTCGGCAAAAAGGTCGGAGGCCTCTATGTCCTGATCTCGGGAAACCGGATAGGATAGAATCACGGATTCGTTTGAGTCGGACACCAGGGTCCAACCCGAACCAGAAAGACTGGATATGGTCGCATCTCTGGACTCGCCCCAGGGCAAGTCCCCGGGGCCGGGAATCGGCGCTTCAATGTCTTCGGAGCACTGAAGTAGAACCATAGGAAGTAGGACAAGCAGCGCTGCCTTTGATAAGGTATTCATTGAATCCTACTTCCAGGCGAAACCGGGCCTATTCAAGCCTTTTTCCGTTCCGGGCGGTGTCGTCCGCTGCTACCGTTCCTGGCCGTACCAAAATGGCAGCAATAGCGGCCGCTGCTTTGGAGTGTCCGAAAGGTCAATATACCGGCGCGAATGCCCATTTTTCAGGGGCTTTGCACAAAAAAGGAATTGCATCCTCACAATCTTAATGAGACATAATCCATTTGCAGAGGATTCATCATGCAATATGGTACATTGAGAGGCGAGTCGGTACAGAAGTGCCTCATGCAGCTGCGCAGTCAGTATGGGTCCGATGTCTTCGTCATTGATACGCGCGAAGTCACTGAATCCGGATTCCTGGGCACAGGGCTTTTCAAAAAGAAGATCTACGAAGTGGATTACATGATCAAGGAGCAGAACGCTCCCTATCATCAGAAAAAGACCCCCGAACGAAAAAGCAATACTCGCAAAAAGACCGCCGAGCAGGCGGCCCTTTCTTTCCTTTCCGGTGGCTCAGCAAGTACCGGCGAAGACTCCTGGCCATCCGAGCGGCGTTCTCGCTCCTCCGAATATCCTGTGGCGGCCAGAAAGCCTCTTGCCCGGCGGGAAGAGCTACCTGCTCCCGACATACAGAACCCCGGGCACTCGGAAGGGACATCCGAAAAGCCAGATGCGGACATCCCCGAATTGGATCAATTGATCGCATCCTTGAAAGCTTTGAAAGAGGAAACGGGTCGAGACCTGGACCGCTCCAAAAAGGAGCAGAAAACGGAAAAAGAATCCGACGACCGGATGAATCGGCTGCTCAAGAAGATGGATGAAATGGCCCGAGCGGAGCAATCCGCGGCTCTTTCGTCCCGGGAAAAGGCCCCTAAAGCAGCTCAATCGGTTCCCTCGGCGCCCGTGCCCGGGGCCTTCAAAGTGGCGGAACCGCCCAGCGCTGAAGAGATAGACGCTCTATGGTCTGAGCAGTATGACCCTGGCACATCAGCCGAAGCCATGCCGGTAGAAGCGGAGATGAGCGATGAGGCCTTGCTTGCGGCCGCCGACCGAATTGGCTCAAACGCCGGGGCGGGCGAAGCCAACGGCTCGCGGCATTTTCCGGTCGCCCCGGAGGGGGTATGGCCGGCCCGGAAGCTGGAGATTAATACCGGTCGCGGCAGGCATTCCGATTCTCTGGCGGACGATGGCAGTTTTGATACCGGCGCTGAGTTCCGAGTCTCATCTCAGGAGTCCGAACGAGCGGGTTTATTGACCGCTTCCCAGGACCCCACGGCTCGGAAATTTATGCAGATTCGCCAGAGGCTTCTGGATAGTAGCCTTTCCAGCGATCTGGCGGACCGAATCATTCGAAGCGTGGATGACAGCCTGTCGCGCAACGACCGTCAGCATCCAGGTCGTATCGAAGAGGCAACCCTGAACAAGCTGAGCAACATGATCCGGATGGTGCCGGACATCGCCCCTCCGCGGGGGGAATGCAGGGCTGTGATGCTGGTGGGACCCACGGGGAGTGGAAAAACATCCAGCATCGCCAAGCTGGCCACGCGGTATCTTCTCCATGAAAAGCGGGAGGTATCCATCTATAACCTGGATCTGTACCGCCTGGGGGCCACCGAAATGCTCAAGGTGCATGCAGAGATCATCGGAGCTCCTTTTTATGCTCCTTTGAGCGTGGAAGAGTTCAAAAAGCAGATGGATGAGGACCCGGCCGAGATTATGCTCATCGATACCGCCGGAATCAGCGGCCGGGAAGGGCGCCTCAAAGACATCCAGGCATTCCGGGATGCCTGTCCGGTGAAGCTGGATGTCCATCTGACCGTGGCTGCCGGTACCGATAGTCGGATGGTGGACCGCATCTTTGACACCTTCGACAGCTTCGGATTTGATAAAATTCTACTTACAAAGCTGGATGAAACAGATTTTTTTGGCGCATTCATCGAGCATGCCGATAAAATTAATAGGCCGTTCTCGTTTTTGATGGATGGTCCAGGTGTGCCCGGCAATATCATGGATGCCAGACCAGATGACCTTGCCCGGATGCTACTGGACTGAATCGAAAAAACGGTCTAAATTATCGTTGAAGAGAGACCGGAACAATGGAACGATTCGAAAAGGTCAGAAATGCTCGAACGCAGATGGCGGAGGTTCTGGCTGGAGTCGGTCCGGCCACCGTGCTGGAGCGTGATACATCTATGGAAAGCATCGCTGAGCAAAGCCCGACGGGACCCGGGACAGAAAAGGCAACCCGCATCATCTCGGTGACCTCCGGAAAAGGTGGAGTGGGCAAAACCACTGTATCGGTGAACCTGGCCATTAGCATGGCCCAGCTGGGCAAAAAAGTCCTGCTGTTTGACGGTGATCTGGGTCTGGCAAATATCAACGTTCTTCTGGGCATCATCCCCGAACACAACATCTACGAGGTGATGAAAGGCCGGCGCAACCTGAAAGACATCATCATCCCCACAAATTACGGAATAGACATAATCGCCGGGGCCAATGGGATCAGCCAGCTGGCCAACCTCAGTGATGACCAACGCGAACATTTCCTCACCGGCCTGGAAGATCTGCCCGGCTACGATGTAATGATAATCGATACCGGAGCGGGTGTGGGTTCCAACGTAATCGGTCTCGTGATGCCCGCAGACGATGTTGTGGTAGTAACGACTCCTGAGCCTACCGCCATCACCGATGCGTATGGAATGATCAAAAGCATCGTGGCCAATCGACAGGAAAAAACTATCAAGCTGGTGGTGAATCGAGTGCCCACGGCTGTGGAGGCCAAAAGGGTAGCCGATCGATTGATTACGATCTCGTCTCAATTTCTGAAAACCAATGTGGAAAACCTGGGCTTCATTTTCGAAGAGAACCTGGTCCAAAAAAGTATCCGTAGCCAGCGTCCCCACGTGGTCCTGTATCCCGGAGCCAAGAGCTCGGCCTGCATGCAACATGTAGCCGCTCGCCTTCTAAATCGCGAGATTGAACAAGAGGGAGAAGGGATTTCCGGATTCTTTTCCAAAATCTTTCAGATGGTGGGGATCGGAAACGATTGATCCCGGGCATCTGGAATGTCCCTTCAGATTAAATTCATCGCAGTATTTGCCCTGCTGGGGCTGGCTGTTTCCCTTACATTCGGGCTTATGTCTGGAAACAGCTTGACGCACGTACTTGTCACTGCTTTGATCTGCACAGTTCTATCCGCCGCCCTTGGTGTAGGTGTGTACCAGGTACTCAAGAATCGGGTGCCCGAGTTTCTTGACCTGTTAAGCGGTAGCGGAGATGCGTCGGATCTGGCCGAAGACGAGCTGGGCGGATTGGATGACTCGCTGGCGCTGTCCGAGGACGATGATCTGGCCGGCGAAGGGGCATCGGAAGGCGCTTTCGCAGAAGGCGCCGAGCCAGAAAGGAAGGAATTCGGGGATCATATCCTGGTAGACAAAGTAAAAGTCAAAAACAACCCGCGCCTCATGGCTTCGGCCATTCGCACCATGTTGTCCCGGGATGAATAGCCTGTCGAATGTCAAAGATCTACGAAAAATATAAAGACGAAGACGAACA